>Ga0181526_10000094_pt1 | contig 88673 bp, 84 predicted proteins | sample PEATcosm2014_Bin_35_FD_119750 | JGI IMG/M metagenome (GOLD analysis project Ga0181526, IMG submission 119750) | Peatland microbial communities from MTU Mesocosm Facility, Houghton, MI, USA - PEATcosm2014_Bin06_30_metaG | ecosystem: Environmental > Terrestrial > Soil > Wetlands > Peat | place... | reverse complement strand
GGGGTTCTCGTCGATGGTGTTGAGCAGGGCCTGCAGAATGGAAGGGACGGCGCATGCGAGCGTGACCTGCTCCTGCTGGATGAGGTCGAGCAGGGCGGCGGCTTGCAGGTTGCGGCCGGCGAGCACGAGCTTGCTTCCGTTCATAACGGCGGCGAACGGGAAGCCCCAGGCGTTGACGTGGAACATGGACGAGATGGGGAGCACGGTCGAGTTGCGGCTGAAGCCGATCTGGTCGGGCAGAGAGATGGCGAGCGCGTGCAGTGCTATGGAACGGTGCGAGTAGACGACGCCCTTGGGCGCGCCGGTGGTGCCGGAGGTGTAGCACATGGCGGCGGCATCGTCTTCGGCGAGGTCGGGATAGGTTGGATCGTGGGTCGCGCTTGCTAGGAAGGCCTCGTACGATTCGGTCCCCGCGGGCAGCGCGGCGCTGGAGTGATCGACGACGAAGACGCGCTCGAAGTGGACCTTGGGGCGGATTGCCTCGAAGACATCGAGCAGGGTGGCGTCGATGATGAGGAAGCGAGCTTGCGCGTGATGAATGATAAACGCAATGTCGTCGGGATGGAGGCGGAAGTTGAGGGTGTGGAGGACGGCTCCGATGGCGGGGATGGCGAAGTAGGTTTCGAGATGTTCGTGCTGATTCCACATGATGGTGGCGACGCGGTCGCCGGGGGCAATGCCTGCGTGTTGCAGGGCGGCGGAGAGTTGGCGCGCGCGGCGGTCGAGATCGCGCATGGTCGAGCGGGCGCGGGAACCGTCGGGTTTGACGGACACGATTTCGACGTTGGGGAAGAGCTTCGCGGTGCGTTCGAGCATGCTGCGGACCAGCAGAGGGCATGACATCATGGTGGATTTCATGAAGCCTCCAGAAGGATCGACGTCGAAGATGGCCCTTTCGCTGGCTTCGAGGAGGACGGCGGTTGCGCGAGGCGCGCAGGAGCGAGCGAATCTGGCGAGTATAGGCCAGCGGCGGGAAGAATTCCAATGGGTAGAGGTGGACCGGCGCAAATTGATTTTGTGGATGCGGCGAGGCATTTTAGTATGGTGGCGATGGCTACCTACGTTGCGGAGAAGGACAGCTACGCGGGGTTCGGCAGCGCGGGGAAGTACTTCGGGTACTTCGGGCTGGCGGCGGGCGCGGTGGGGCTGACGGGGTGGGCGGCGATGCACGGGCGTCTGCCGGGGTTGCAGCCTGCGGACGCGGGCAGCCAGTTGATGCTGCTGGCGATGGCGTGGATTGGCGGCGGGCTGGCTGCGCTGATGACGATGTGCGTGCTGGGTTCGCTGATGGCGTCGAGGAAGTCGCGGGGGACGGTGACCGTGGATGACCTGGGGGTGACGCGGCAGATCGGCGAGCAGAGCCGGATGCTGCGGTGGGTGGAGATTGAGGGCTTCGTCGTGACGCCCATAAGCGCTGGGATCACGCTGATCCCGCGCGAAGGCCGACGGACGATTGTGATTCCGCGATTTCTGGATGACTATCGCGGGTGCGTCGCGGAGATCAAGGCGAAGGGTGCGAGGCTGCTGCCGCCCGACAATGCGCAGGTGCGCCTGGCGATGCGGAGGAGGCGGACCTGGCAGCAGGTGCTGCTTGGTTACACCAGCTCCCTCGGGTTCGCCATGGCGTACAACCCGAGAAACACCCATACGGTGCGATGGGCGGGGCTGGCGGCGTGTGTGGGGTATTCGGCCTGGCTGCTGCTGTTCGAGGATTTTGGGCTGGAAGATTACGGGTGGGTGCGGTGGTCCGGCGGGGCGGTGCTGGCGGGGATGTTGTGGTGGCTGGTGCGGCACATGATGCACACGTGGTGAGCGCGGCGGGCTACATGATGCGGAAGCGTTCGCGCATGAGGCGCTGGCTGGCGTGTGCGGCCGGCTAGAAATCTTCGGGCCACCGCTGGGCACCGTGCAAAATGCGCAGAATTTTCACGGTGTCGTCCGCGATTCGGTAGGCGGCAATATAAGGGGTGTGAACGATGACTAACTCTCGCGTTCCGAAGATACGGCCGGGACGGCCCAGTTCGGGAAAGCAGATCAGGCGTCCGAGTTGCTCGCGAATACGATTGTCAACGCCGATAGCGGCGGACGGGTTGTCTGCTTCAATGTAATCAAAGATGGCGTTGCGATCTTCGGACGCAGGCGCAGACCACTCGAGGCGCACCGGTCAGGCTCGCACTTTGCGGAGGGCGGCAGCACGGCGTTTTGCGAAGTGGGCTTCGACTTGCTCGTGAGGAATGGCGGGGCGTGGATCGTCGAGGGCTTCCTGTACTTTGGCGCGGAACCATTTGTCGTGGGCCTCAGTGGATTGAAGCAATTCGAATGGGAGCGCGCCTTCGTTGGCGGTGCGGGTGAGCAGGATGCGGACAGCGTCGGAGACGGTGATGCCTAGCTGTCCGAGGACCTCGGACGCACGCTCCTTGACGGCGGGATCGATGCGGGTTTGTACCAATGCGGTTTCGGGCATACGAGCCTCCGAATCCTATTGTAATTCATTTGAATGACACTGCGTCGGAGATTCACATGATGCGGAAGCGTTCGCGCATGAGGCGCTGGAAGCGGGGACGCCAGATGAGGTCGTAGGCGAGTTCCTTGCCGGGGAACATGGCGAGCGCGGCGCGGCGGGCGTCGGCGATCATCTGCGAGGCTTCGTCGATGGTGAGGGAGCCGTCCTGGGCGATGGTCTGGAGGACGAGGTTCATCATGAACTGGAGGCGGCGGATGAGCTTCTGTTCTTCGGCAAGCTCGGCGGGGGACATTGCGGGGGTGACTTCGGTGTTGGGGGACGTCTCTTGCAATGAGGACCTCCGGGGTGTGCTGTCGATACGCGGGCTTTCTAAAAGCTGACCTCAGCAGCTAAAGCCGCGTGGTACTTGCAGCGTTTGCGGCACGGGTAAACCCGTGCCCTTAAGCAAGACGGTCGAAATGGGTTCGGATATCGCCATTATGGATTAGACGCGGTGGAAGGCGTGGGGATTCCTGGTGCGGGAGGGGTGGCTGAGTGGGAATTCTGGCCCGCTCCACTGATGGCGCGCGGTTCCGCGGATGTGGGGGCGGCGGCGAGTTTCCGCATCAGGAAGGCGCGGACGAACGGGGTTACGCGATCTTCGCGGATGACGGTGAGTCCAGCGGCGTGGGCGACGCGAAGCCACTCGTCGCGGGGGTAGAAGTGGAGAAACCCCGGGCCGAATACGGCGAAGTTTTTCCAATCGCGGAGGTGCTCGACCAGCAGCAACTGTCCGGAGCCGGTGAGGACGCGGGCGGCTTCTGCGAAGAATTGCACGCGCCGCACGGGCTGGCGGATTTCGTGGGCGGCGAAGAGGAGAAAGATGGTGTCGCAGGCGTGATCGGGCAATGGAAACGCGTCCAGTTTGGAGGCGATTGCAGGCTGGGTGGGCGCGGCCGTATCGGCGGAGAACCCACGTCTCAGAGGCGAGACGTGGGGCACCCCCGGAGATGGGTGAACCGGAGATGGGTGAAGTTGCCGCGCGCGGGCGATGGATGGCTCGGTCATCTCCTGGGGATCGTAGATGTCGAGGACGGTGAATTCGGTGTTGGGGAAGAATTGCGCCAGTGTGGGCGTCGACTCGTCCAATCCCGCATGAATGTTCAGCCAGTGCTGCGGAGGGAATGCGAGGATTGGCGGGAGCCAGTTCCAGCGGGTGACGCCGGCGTGATCGTAGATGTACCAGGAGGCGACGAGCGAACTGAGCGTCCAGAAGGCGGGAAGGACGGCGGCGGCGATCAGGGCTGCCTCAACCGTTTGCGGCAGGTGCCGGGACCATAACAGCGCGGCGATGGCAAGCATCGCGCAGAGGCTTGCGACGTAGTAGCGCCGGTTGTATTCGAGGATGCTGAGGACTCCCGCGAATTTGGCGCGTGGGGCGGTCATATTGCCTCGGACGGAAGCGGCTCGCGGATTCCGGGACGCCACGCATCGTGTCAGCCGCCTATGGATTGGATGCGGCGGGGAGGGCGGCAATGCGGCCGTTGGGGGTGAGGAGGAAGGTGGTGAGGCCGAAGCGGTCGGTGCGGAAGACGCGGGCGTGGGCGGCGGCGAGGCGGGCGATGATTTCTGGTCGGGGATGGCCGAAGGTGTTGTTGGCGCCGACGGAGATGACGGTGTCCTGTGGGGCGACGAGCGAGAGGAACTCGGGTGTGGTGGAGGTGCGGCTGCCGTGGTGGCCGACCTTGAGCAGGGTGTCGGGGCCGAGCGCGGCGGCGGAATTCCCGCTGAGCGCGGCGGTGACCATCTGGTGTTCGCTGGGGGCTTCGGCATCGCCTTCGAGCAACGCCGAGGATTGGCCGAATTGGAGGCGCATTACGAGTGAGTCGTTGTTGATGGGCGGGCCGGGGTTGGCGTAGGCGGGCGTGGGGGCGAGGACGTGGATGGCGACGGTGTCGAAGGCGAGCGTGTCTCCGGCGCGGAGATGGCGGACTTTTATTCCAAGGGCGACCGCCTCCGCAAGCAATGCGCGGTAGGGTACGGAGTTGGGATCGACGGCGACCCAGAGCTCGCGCGGGCGGAAGTTGCGCAGGATGGCGGGCATGCCGCCCATGTGGTCGGAGTGGGCGTGGGTGAGGGCGACGACGTCGAGCCGGCGGAACTGGCGCGACCAGAGGTAGGGGCTGACGACCTGCTCGCCGATGTCGAAGGCGGAGCTGTCGGAGCCGAGGCCGCGGGCGTTTTCGGCGTTGGCAGCGGCGCCGGTGGGGCCTCCCGCGTCGATGAGCATGGTGCGGCCGGTGGGGCCGACGACGAGGATGGAGTCGCCCTGGCCGACGTCGATGGCGGTGACTTCGAGGGTGTTGGAGTGGACGATGGGCGGCGAAGGCCAGAGGATGATTGCCGCAGCGAGTGGGAGAACGGCGACGGCGGCGAATGCGAAGGCGCGGGAACGGCGGACGGCCCAGCAGCAGAAGGCAAAGCAGGCGAGGGCGGCGAGAGCGTGCGCGAGGGTGGGGCCGGGGACACGGAGATCGGCGGGCAGGCCGGAGATTTGGGCGTGGCTGATGCGCTGGATCGCGTTGGTGATGGCATGCAGCAGGAGCGCGAGCGCGGAGCCGGGGAGGGCGGCGAGATATGGGCTGATGAGGGACGCGAGGAAGGTGGCGAGGCCGAGTGGGGCGAGTACGCCGACCAGCGGGATCGAAAGCATGTTCGCAGGCAGCGCGAAGACGGTGGCGCGATGGAAATAGAGGGCCATGGGGAGGACCATGACGGCTTCGGCGATGAGGCCGATGAGGGCGAGCGAGGCAGCGTAGAGGGTGAGGCGGACGAGCGTGGCGGGGAGCGCGCGGGTGCGGGGGCCGAAGGTGTCTGCGAGCGATTCGGACCAGAGGCGGAGCATCATGCGGAAGTGGGCGAGGCGCGGCGGCAGTGTGGTGTCGCGCCAATGGTCGCGCAGGTTGCGCGCGGCATACGCGAAGGGGAGGAAGGTGCGTTCGCCGAGGGGCATGGCGATGCCGGCGATGGCGACGATGGCTAGGAAGGTCATCTGGAAGCTGGCTTCGAAGAGAGCGCGGGGTGACCAAATGAGGACGGCGAGCGCGGCGGCGCCGAGAGCGTTGAGGGTATTGCGCTGGCGGGTGAGCAGGCGGGCGAGAAGGAAGACGGCAGTCATCAATAGAGCACGCTGGACGGGAACGCCGAAGCCGGTGAGCAGGGCGTAGGCGGCGACGAGAGCGAGGGTGAGCATGGTGGCGAGCCAGTTGCGTAGACGGAGGCGGCGGAAGAGGAAGAAGAGCAGGCCGGCGAGCAGGGCGACGTGCATTCCGGAGACGACGAAGAGATGGAAGGAGCCGGTGCGCTCGAAGCCGAGACGGAGGGCGTGGGTGAGGCGGGAGCGATCGCCGAAGAGCATGGCGTTGAGCATTCCGGCGTCATCGGGGGTGAGGCGGAGGAGCGCGGGGAGATGGCGGTTGGGCGTGGAGCGGGTGTAGGTGAGCAGGCGGGCGGCGGCCCAGGACTGCGCGGCGAAGATTCGACACTCTGCGCTCGCGGAGAGGTCCGCGAGTGGGTGCGCGTGGGTGGAGTTGGGAAGCAGGCTGAGTTTGGCGGCGGAGACGTTGGCGGTGGCGGCGATGTTCTGGTCGAGCAGGTAGTCGGCGTACTGCCAGGCGCCGGGATCGCGGTAGCGCTCGGGCGCGCGCAGGCGGAGGGGTGCTTCGACGAGGTCGCCGCAGTGGAGTTCAGGCTGGGGTTGGGCATGGTTTTCGGATGGCGTGGGGTTGGCGGCGAAGAGGGTGGCGCGGACGCCGCCGATTCCGGTGATGGGGACCATGCGGGAGGTCGAGGGCGTAACGTCTTCGATGGCGGTGACAGCGAGGTCGAGGGAGGTGGTGGGGGCGGCGTTCGCGGCGGTTTCGTCCCATTGGTCAGGGTCGGAGTCGGCATTGTCGTCGGAGCTGGTGTGTGCGGGCAGGGTGCGGACGCGTACGACGCGGGCCTGGACGGTGCGGCTGAGGCCGTCGGCGTAGGCGAGCAGAGCGGTTTGGGGCGAAGGCGCGGGTGCAATCTGCGTCGACCAGAGGCCGGCGGCGATCCAGAGGGCGAGGACTGCGGGGATGGCGAGGCGGAGGGTACGGCGGAGGGCGAGGAGGGTGAGCGCCGCGAGGGCGACGGCGGCGAAGACGAGAAGCAGGGTAGGGCGCGTGGTGGCGGAAGGGAGCTTGGTGAGGGATTCGCCGAGGGCGAAGGCGATGGCGGCGGCGAGCAGCGGTGCGCGGCGGAAGCGAAGAGGCTCGACCCGCGGGGCGCGGGGCCAGAGGCGGCGCTCGCGTTCCGGTTCGGATTCGGGTCGGGATTCGGGTCTGGGAACACCAGAGGTTTGCCGCAACAGGCCACCCGTCTTTCCCGTCAATCTTTGCAGATCGGTGGGGTGGTTGACAGCTTTATTTGTGGCATTCCCGGGGGTAAATGCAGCGTCGCCCTGGATCGTGGAGGCAGGACACTCGATTGGGCGAAGGCCCGGTCCGGCGCCCGGAGAGGATCTGAGCATGAAACAAGTGAGGATGTATGTGCGATAGAACACGTCGCGTGAAGCCTGCGGGAGAATAGGCTCGACTTATGCACGGAACGGTCGGGTCCGACAGGCTTCAAATGGACATGAAGCAACGCGACGCAATAGTGAGCTTCCAGTGTTTTTCGCCCGACGGCGTCCGGGTGAGCGAGACCATCGGTGGTGAAGAGTTTCAACATCGGGAAGTCCAACGGCACCCTGATGTCGTGACCGAAATGGAAGAGAAGTACATATTCTTCGCGGACGAGGCAGCTGTTGCGAGGAAACTGGTCGCGCGCGGTCGTTCCTGTGTTCTCAGTGTTTATTTTCGGGAGCCCTAGCCGGCTTCCCGCGCTTGATCCATGGTTGGACAGGTCTCCGACTCCGAATTGTTGACTCTTTCCAGGCTGGGCAGTTTGACACTGTCCCATGCCGCCGTTGCGCGGGCATCCGAGTGCGCAGCAATCGAAGTGGAGTGACGGTTTATGAGTAAGGAAACAAAATACTGGGGCGTCTGGTGCCGAGCTTGTTCAGAGCCGGTTGCATTCGACACCCGCCCTTACCATTCGTTTGGACTTGGGAGTGCCAGCGTCCGGCCCGGAGCAATCCGTTGCGGTCGCGGCCACAGTCACATCTACTTTCCGCGCGATTTCCACTTCTTTGCTTCCGCAGTTGCGATCACCGAAGCGACCATGCAGGAGAACCGCGCGACCTACATCGCTACGAATCCTTTTTCTCAATTCTCGTCCGGCGCGCCCCGAGAGCTTCAGCCCCGAGAGCAGCCGGCTACGAAGGAAAAGATCGAGGCAGTCGTGGTTGCGCGTGCACCGGACGATGTGGAGGAAGACAAGACGCGCTGGAAACCTGTCGCTTCCGAAGCGCCCAGAGAGATTGCCAGGAAGGCGGCGAAGGCGCGCTGGGCGAGCTGGGCGGGCAAGAAAATAATGTAACTGGTTGCGGCGGGTGTACGGGGGCAGGGCTCAGCGGGTGAGGATGGCGACGGCTTCGATGTGGGTGGTTTGGGGGAAGAGGTCGAGCAGGTGGAGTTGGGCGACCGCGTAGCCGGAGGCGGCGAGGGTGGCCAAGTCGGCGGGTAGGGTTTCGGGGGAGCAGGAGACGTAGATGAGGGTGGGCGCGGCGATGCGCGCGAGGAGTTCGCAGACCTCGCGGCCGGCGCCGGTGCGCGGCGGGTCGAGGACGATGAGGTCGGGACGGTCGCGTTGGAGGACAGCGGTCTGGAGGAAGTCGACGGTGGCGGACTTGACGGCGTGCCGGTTGGGGAGGCGGGCGGAGCCGAGCGCGGTGAAGGCAGGCTCCGCGATCTCGACGGCGGTGACGCGGGCGAAGTGCGGGGCGAGGGCGCGAGTGAAGAGTCCGACGCCGGCGTAGAGGTCCCAGGCTAATTGTCCGGTGCGGTTCGACGCGACCAGGCTGACGAGTTCAGGGAGGAGGAAGCGGTTGACCTGGAAGAAGGCTCCGCGGGGGACCCAGTAGGACTGAGGTTCAAGGTTCGAGGTTCGAGGTTCGGGGGATGGAATCGAGTAGTTGAGGCCGGGAGTGCCCCAGGCGGGGCCGGGGCGCGGCTGCTCGACGCGGCGGCCGCGGGCGGGGTGGGTTGGCAGGAGATAGATGCCGGCGCCGGTGAGCGCGGGGGTCTGGGTGCGGAGGGATTCGCAGAGAGCGGCGAATTCGCCGGCGAATTTGGCGGGGAGAGACTTGGCGGAGGTGCGGACGAAGAGCGAGATCTGGAGGTGCGACTCGGCCAGCCCATCGTCCTGATTGGTGAAGAGCTCGAGCTGATCGAGGGTGAAGGGGGCGCGTTCGAGCCAGGTGGCGGAGCGCTGGCTGAACTCGGCGAGCAGAGCCTCGGCCGCGCGCCAGAGGATGGGCGCGGCGATGGGGCATTGGGTGATGGGAAGGAACACCGGCGCGGATTCGTTCGACGGATCGGGGGTGCGAATATAGCCGGCGCGGAGCTGGCCGGCGACTTCGGCGAGGGTGAGCCGGATGCGGTTGCGATAGAAGAGCGGTGGCGATGGGTGGAGTTGGAACTCGGGGAGCACGAGGTTGGTGGCGTCGAGGGCCCTGCGAAGTTGAGCGGTTTTATCGGCGAGCTGCGCGGAGTAGGTGAGGTGCTGGAGCTGGCATCCTCCGCAGGGGCCGAAGTGCGGGCAGGGGGGCGTGGCGCGAGTGCCAGGTTCGAGGTTCAAGGTTCGAGGTTCGAGGGGTGCGGGCATCATCAGGCCTCGTCTTCGTGGGGCATGTAGAAGAGGCTGAGGCGAGGGAGGGCGCAGGCCTGGAGCAGGCGTTTCTGAAGAAACTGCTGCTGGACCTGCTTGATCTGGACGGCCTGCATTTTGCCGCGGTAGGGGGCGAGTTCGCGGTCGGCCTGGGCGCGGAAGGCTGTGAGTTCGGACTCCGGGGTTGCGGTGAGGAGCGCGGCGAAGAGTTTTTCTTCGAGGACGGTGAGGGTGCGGTCGAGGTCTTCGAGATTCGAGGTTCGAAGTTCGAGGTTCGAGGCTAGGGCGCGGAGGCGGGCGGCGGTTTCGACGGCGGCGGTGTTGGCGGGTGGTGCGAGGCTGGCGGCGTCGAGAGCGGCGGCGTTGCGGGCGAGGAAGCGGGCGACGCGGGCGGCTTCGAAGCCGGAGTCGCGATGTTCGGAGTCAGCTGGGGGAGCGGCTCCGATGCTGGCTTCCTTCGCTTGCTCGACGGCTTCGAGCACGGACTGGGCGCACCAGGCCAGGCCGTTGACCTGGCGCTGGCGCCGGTTGCCGAGGCGGGCGCGCTGGGCGTCGTGCTTGTCGAAGGCGGCGTCGATGCCGCGGAGGACAGCCTCGAGCGGGACGCCGGCCTCGCGCCAGGTTTCGATGAGGGCCCAGTCGAGCGTGGAGAGCATGAGGATGGAGCCGCGGCGCTGAAGGAAGCGGGTCTCGATCTCGGTAAAGTAGTTGAAGTAGTTCATGAGGACAGGTGTGAGTTGTCAGTTCTCAGTTGTTAGTCGAAGGCACAAAAGCGAAGCAGTGGCCCGCCAACCATTATCCGCTGATTGGGTGAGGTCGTTGTGAGCAGAACCGGAAAGCGGCGGGAGCGGGCGGGTCTTGACTTGACAAATCGATGCATTGGGGGGAATTCTCTTTGTACTTACCTGTACTTCCTGCACGATAAATCTGGGATGCTGAGGGCCACGCTTCTAACTCCTGCTCAGGAGGTCGCATGCGTCTTTGCTTGCGTCGACTGCATCTGCCTTTACTTGGACTTCTTCCCCTGGTTCTTACCGGCTGCACCATGAGCTCGAATGCCCCGGCTACGCCTGAGCAGGGAGTGGCGATCCAGGGGCGCGTGTATGGCGGAGAGGTGCCGCTGTATGGCTCGCAGGTGTACCTGCTCCAGGCGAACACCACGGGATACGCAGGCCCCGGGATAGCCGGGTCGAGCAGCAACCTGTCGACGTCGCTGCTATCGAGCACGGCTTCGAATACGACACAGGCTACCAGTGGGCCGACCAACGGCTACTACTACGTCACTACGTCGGGTGTCACCGGTGCGTGTCCGAATGGCGGATGCTTTACTATCACGAGCGATTACACCTGTACGGGGGGCGCGCAGGTGTATCTGTACTCGCTGGGCGGGGGCGCGGCGACGACCTCGTACAGCAACTCGGCGGCGGGGCTGATGGCGGCGCTGGGCACTTGCCCGGGGGCAGCGGGCACGACGGGCAATACCTTCTCCCCGGGGCTTTTCATCTGGTTGAATGAGGTGTCGACGGTCGCGGCGGCGTATGCGTTTGCGGGATTTGCGACGGATGCGTTGCATGTGTCGAGTTCGGGGACGCCGCTGGCGCAGACAGGGATCGCCAATGCTTTTGCGAATGCGGGGAACCTGGAGAACCTTGCGGGAGGGTACGCGCTGACGACGACGCCGAGCGGGGGCACAGTGCCGCAGAAGGAGATCAACACGCTGGCGGACATTCTGGCGGCGTGTGTCGACACGACCGGGCCGAGTTCGACCGCGTGCAGCAACCTGCTTACCAACGCGCAAGTCAACGGCTCCACGGGCGGCACGCCGAACGATACGGCGACGGCGGCGATCAACCTGGCGCACAATCCAGGCCTCACTGCGGGCCCGCTGTATTCGAACTTTTCGCTGATCCTTCCTGGGTCGCCGTTTCAGCCGACGCTGTCGAGCGTGCCCAATGACTTTACGATTGCGCTGAACTTCACCGGAGGCGGGATCGCGACTCCCACGGCGATCGCCATCGACGGTAGCGGCGATGCGTGGATTACCAATAACGGTTCGACGCCCAGCGTGACCGAACTGAGCCCGCTGGGGGCTGCGCTGAACAACTCGCCGATGGCCCCCACCGGGGGCGGGCTGCAGGACCCCAGCAGCATCGCGATCGATTTGAACGGCAACGCATGGATTGCGGATGACTACATTACGGGGAACATCACTGCGCTGAGCTCCACCGGAAGCCTTCTGACCAACGCGCCCTACACCGGAGGGGGCATAAGCCAGCCGGGGGGAATTGCGGTGGACGGCAGCGGCCGCATTATCGCCGGCAACTATGGTCAGGGCATGAGCGGCAATGTCTCGGTGTTCAGCGGCAGCGGGGCGCCGATTTCCGAGTCGACCGGCGTAGGCGTCGCCGACCAGGCGGTTGCGGTGGATGGGCTGGGGAACATCTGGACGCTGAACCAATTCCTGACCTCCGCACAAAAAGTGGTTATCAACCAAACTACGGGCGCGTACGTATCGTCGACGAACTACGATACCGGCATCAACGATCCGATCGGGATTGCGATCGACAACGCCAACGATGTGTGGATCAGCACGCACGGGAGCAAGGTGGTAGTGCTGAACGGCTCGGGCACCGTGATCTCAACGGGGTCGGGGTTATTCACCGGCGGCGGGCTGCAGTACTCGCAGGCGATTGCGATCGATGGCGCGAGCAACGCGTGGATTGCAAATACGCATTTCGGCTCGCCGGCGAATGGGGACCTCAGCGAGTTCAGCCAGAACGGACAGGTGCAGTCACCGAACGCCGGCTATACGAGTTCGACCATGAGCAGCACGAACCCCATGGCTCTCGCCATTGATGGTTCGGGAGATGTGTGGGTGACGAATAACGGCAACTCGTCGGTGACAGAGTTCATCGGCGCGGGAGTTCCGGTGATAACGCCGCTGGCGACTGGCGTAAATCTGGGTAAGCTGGGGACGCGCCCGTAAGCTGGTGGAGCAGTAGGGAGTGAGGCGGGCTCGCGGCGATTATTTTGCGCGCTAGGCGGGGTGGGGTTTGGGATGGCGGGGGTGGTGGTCGAGGTTGCGCTCGTAGATGAGGCGGAGGCCGGCGAGGGTGAGGAGTTCGTCGACCTGGCCGATGTACTTTGAGCCGCCGGCGATGTGGCGGGCGAGGCCTCCGGTGGCGATGGTGCGGGTGTCGGGGCCGAGTTCGGCGATCATGCGTTCGAGGATTCCGTCGACCAAACCGATGTATCCGTAATAGAGGCCGATCTGGAGGTTGTCGACGGTGCCGGTGCCGATGACCTTGGCGGGCTTGCGGATGTCGACGCGGGGCAGGCGGGCGGCGCGGGAGAAGAGGGCTTCCGCGGAGATGCCCAGGCCGGGCGCAATGGCGCCGCCGAGGAACTCGCCTTTGGGGCTGATGGCGTCGAAGGTGGTGGCGGTGCCGAAGTCGATGACGATGATCGCGTGAGGTTCAAGGTTCGAGGTTCGAGGTTCGAGGTGGGATGACCCGGTTGATGCGGTTGCGGCCGAAGTCCTGTTCGGTGCCGAGGGTCTGAAGAGTTCGATGGCGGCGACGCAGTTGACGATGCGGTCGGCGCCGACCTCCGCGGGGTTGTCGGTGAGGATGGGCAAGCCGGTGCGGGTTCCGGGTTCGACGAAGATGGGCTTGACGCGGAAGTAGAGTTCGACGGCGCGGCGGTAGGTGGAGTCGAGCGGGGGGACGACGGAAGAGACGATGACGCCGGAGACCTGGCTCATCTCAAGCGAGCGCAGGGCAAAGAGGTCGCGGAAGATGATGCCGACCTCGTCGACGGTGAGGGAGCGGTGAGTGGTGACGCGCCAGTCTGCGAGCAGCGTGGCGGGGGCGGGATCGCCGTGGATGGAGAGGCGATAGAGACCGAGGACGGTGTTGGTGTTGCCGACGTCGATGGCTAGGAGCATGGCTAGGTTCGCGGTACCAGGTTCGAGGTTCGAGGTGAAAGACAACGACGGAGATTCTGACTCTGCGAGTCAGAATGACGATGGTATCAGGGTTCGCGACGGCGGTATCAGGGTTCGCCACGATGGTATCAGGGTTCGCGGAGACCTCCGGAGAGGACGGTATGAAGCTGGCCGTCGTCTCCGGCGACCAGGAGGAAGCCCTGCGGGTTGAGTCCGGCCGTCGTGCCAGTATAGCCTCCGTGGTCTTCGTCGCGGGCTTCGATGCGGACGCGTTTGCCCTGGAGCCAGGAGGAGAACTGGGTGAGGTTCGAGGTTCGAGGTTCGAGGTTCGAGGTAAGGGCGCGAATCTCGGCATCGAGGGCGATAAGGATGGCGGCGGTGAGCGGCTCGCGGCGGAGGCACTTCGTGCCCTTCTCGACGCTTCGCGTGAAAGACTCGGGGCGGAGCATGGGCCCGCCGGGAAGTTCGCGACGGAGGGAGGTGGCGATGGGGTCGAGGTCAGGGGGGAAGCGAGTGTGGTTGAGGTTGATGCCGATTCCGATGATGGCATAACGGAGCACGGCGGGCAGCGGCGGCGCGGCGGGATTGGACGCGGTGTCGATGAGGATGCCACCGCACTTGCGGGCTGGCCCGTTGGCGCCAGCGAGCATCAGGTCGTTGGGCCAGCGAATGTCGATCTGCTCGCGGATGCGGAAGCCGAAGGTGGAGGCGATTGCGGATTGCACCGCAAGGGCCACGCGAAACGAGAGCCGGAGCGCGGACTGCATGGGTACCGGTGGCGAGATGAGCGCGGTCATGTAGAGGCCCGCCGGCGCATCATCGGTGCGTGCCGGGGAGTGCCAGGCGTGGCCACCGCGGCCGCGGCCGGCGATCTGCTCATCCGCGATCCAGACGCCGTGGCGCGCGCCTGCCTGGGCGGCCTGGAGGGCGAGGTCGCTGGTGGAGGACACGGTCGGGAAGTTCATCAGCCAGCCGTGGAACTCGGTCCCGGCGATAGCGGAGTTTACTTCGGCGAGGTTGAAGCTGCGCGACCCGCCCTGCTGGTTCGACATGGCCCCCTCCCCCCGGTATCCAAAGTCCCAAAACCTTCTGAAATCCTGCGATCGATTGAGAGGCGCAATTTGGGTGTTTCTATTTTGGCCGATGTGGGTTTTGCAAAAACACTACATAGCCGCGAAACCACGGGCTTTCCGGGATGTAGCCTGGCGCATCCCAATTGCCGCCCTGAATGAGTCCAATTTTGAAGGGCAGGTTCAACTGGCTAACGCGCAGCAAGTAGGCGGAATAGTTCTCTATAGTATGCCGCCCTTGATAGGTCTGCACCACCACCTCGTCCACGACTCCACGCAATTGATTTACCTGGCTGGAATCGGCACGGCTGCTCCAGTCCAATAGGCCGGTTATGCCGAGACGATAAGCAGAAGGCAAATGTTGGCGCAGTTGCCGGAGGAACTCCACGTATTCCTGCAAATGGAGCGTATGTGCATCGAAATCGATTTGAATGCCGGCGACATTATTTCCAGCCTCTTGCCAGCGGTGTAACTGCGCGAGCAGGATTACGTATTCGCGCGGCGTCCAGTGCAGGGTGTGAACGCGATAGGCGAGCCAAACCTCGACCGGCCGATGTTGGGGCACGGAAACCCCCTGGGCGATAAAACGCACCTGCGACTCATCGCCGCGCTTTGCTTCGATCTGCCCCTGCAAGACATAGACACAGCGCGCATGATCCAGCACCGGCTGCGGTCGAACCCCGCTCCACAGCCAGAACGCATCGTATTTGGAAGCATCCACGGTGCCGGCAACGGCCTCGCGCGCGCAAAAGAGCAAGCAGAGACAGATGAGGACAGAACGCATCATTCTGTTTACCAGTAGTACTTCGAGGACTTTGCCCAAGTGCTGTCGGGATATTCCCTATGCAGTATTTCGAACCACTGTTTGCGGGTACTTTGCGGAATATCCTGTTTGCCGCAACCGTTATTGCCGGAACGCGCAAAGCAGTTTACGGCGCGGTAAAGCGCGTAGGCTCTGGCATCGGCTGCCGCCTGATGGTTGGCAATCACCTTCAGATAGCTATCCAGTCTGGAATAGTCTGTTCCGGGAAACAAGATATCACTGCCTCCAAGGTCAGTGGCTGGGGGCACGGCGTCCTGGCCGTAATGGACACCATGAATCCGGACCAGCTCGCCAAGGCAGTTCAGGCTTTGCGCATCGCTCGCATTGCGCTGTAATGTGGCGGCGACCTGGCGCAAAGAGGGGCATCGGTACTCTGTGCCCGCACTGTCACCGGCGGCGACAAACGGGGCCAACAGCCCCGACGGATTAGGTGGCATGAGCGCCAAGTCGGCCTGAAAAGCCTGATATTTGCCGTCCGTGAGTTCCTTGTAAAGCAGCGTGTACATCGCGGCGTCGGCCACACCCCGGTTTTCCTTTGGGTCCTTGATGCGCTGCCGCAGCATCTCGGCACTGGCAGCGTACTCTACCAGGATGGTGCGGATTGGCTTGGCTTGAATCGGCGATGCGGGCGCGAATACGCGATCGAGGCGGCCTGTGTGTTCCTCCAGTTGGGCAAGCGCCAGTTGCAGTTGCTCGGACTCGAGCGGCAATTTGGCCATCGGCAACATCTGCAGCAACAGCTTGCGCTCAGTATCAAACTGCTTGCCGGCGTCCAGCGCCAGGACTCGCAAAGTCTGCTGACTGAAAGCAAAATAGCTGAGACGCGGACCGGACAGGTTGGGTAGTAGCGCCAGGGCCTGGTCAGGTTTGTTGTCGACATAAAGATGGAAGGCGGCAAGCAGATAGTCGTATAGGGCTGGATGGCTCGCGAAGCGGCTCTTTTGTGCCTCAAGGTCCTTCAGCGCCAGCGGAGCGGTGGCGGTTGGGCTGTCCGATCTCATGCTCATTAGATCGACAATCGCCAGGAACTGGGGTGACTGAATCTGGTCGATCTTCACTGAGGCAAGTAATTTTGCGTCGGCTTCCTGGACGAGGTCCGATACGGTGACGTTGTTTGCGCCCTTATCTGAATCCGCAAGTGCGCGATCAAACGCTTCAGCCAGCTGGGTCTGGTCGCCACCCAGCCAATAGACTCGCCGCAGCAACCCCCGCGCAGACGCGGCATAGATTCCATGAGGAAAATCGTGAAGGTAGGAGTTGAAGGCGTCTTCCGCATCCTTCAAGTTGTCTTTGTCCACTTTGTCCAGCCTCAACTCTCCCCATTCTCCAAAGGCGTGGTACTGTGCGCTGTTGAGCGAGGTCCGCCCGGCCATGTAGCGGGACGTCTCCTTTAGCCATGGGTTGGCGCTGTTCTTGAGGCTATTGAATTTACTGAGCGCTGCTGGGAAATCACCGTCATAGAACGCCTTTGCGCCCGCGATATAGGTTGAAAACTCAAGTCCCAGCGCGGAACGAATGCCTGGGGGCGCCTTCCAATCGGAATTCGTGGCGACGTCGCAGTCGGGCACCAAAGCACTGCGGGCGGAAATCAAGATCGAGGCATCCTCTTTCGGCAGTGCGGAGGCCGCATTCACGGCTTTGTTGAATGCCTCCATACCGTCGCCAGCATGGCTGCAGCGACTTCCTTCGCCTTGAGCATAATTACTAGAATTCGCGTTGCTATTCGCGCTGCCGGCATCGGCGGCCGCGCTCGACGTCGGTTCATTGACTTGCCAATCCTCGAAATCGAAAGGGACCCGCAGCAAGACGCGGTCCCGCGGCGGCTGGTAATACTGGGTTGGCGTCTCCGTTAGCGGTGTGTTCAAGGTTCCCGACAGCTTGCCGGCGTCGATTAGCAACAGCTCAAGATTCAGCCGGCTGTCGTTGGACGGACTAAGGAATGGGACACTGTTGCAACTGTCATAACCGCGAAAGAAGATGGTTCCTCTCGGCGCGTCGCAACCAAAGTCGCCGCTGGCATAGGATCTAGAGCTGAAGAACGCCAGGAAAATGAATCCCAAAACACAGCACTTACGCAGCATGGAATTGTCCTTGCCTTAGACAATACCTTAGGGCGATACCGCCAGCGAGTGCGGGCTGGCGTTAGAGCAGGTCGGCGGTGATGCGCATGCTGAGGTCGACGGCGGTGGCGGAGTGGGTGAGCGCGCCGACGGAGATGAAGTCGACGCCGGTTTTGGCGTAGTCGGCGACGGTCTTGAGGTTCATGTTGCCGGAGGCTTCGACGGTGGCTTTGGGCAGGGCGGTGCGGATGGCCTTGACGGCCTTGGCTACTTCTTTGACGGTCATATTGTCGAGCAGGATGGAGTCAGCGTTGCCAACAATGGCCTGGCCGAGTTCGAATCCGTTGCGGACTTCGACCTGGACGATCTGGCCAGGCTTGCGCCCGGCGAGGGCGCGCTCCAGCACTGCTGGGATGCCGCCGCCGAGCGAGATGTGATTGTTTTTGATGAGGATTCCGTCCTGCAGGTCGAGGCGGTGGTTGATGCCTCCGCCGCAGCAGACGGCGTATTTGTCGAGCGCGCGCAGGCCGGGGATGGTCTTGCGGGTGTCGAGGATTTTGGTTTTGGATTTGGCGGCGCGGACGGCGGCGACGAATTCGCTGGTGAGGGTGGCGATGCCGGACATGCGCTGCATGAGGTTGAGGATGACGCGCTCGGTGGAGAGGATGGACGCGGCGTTGGCGCGAATGACGGCGATGGCCTGACCTTTTTTGACGTGGACGCCGTCGAAGATTTCGGGGTGGGAGACGACTTCGAAGCGGCCGACGGGGCGGTCGGACATTTTGGCGAAGAGCGCGAGGAAGGCGGAGATGCAGCCGATGCCGGCGACGACGCAAGGCTCCTTGGCGATGATGGTGGCGGTGGCACGCAGGGCGGGATCGATGGTGAGGGCCGTGGTGATGTCGTTGGCGGCCTTGTCCTCGACGAGGGCGGCTTCCAGGATCGTGCTGATGCGACGGGATTTCCAGTCCATGGGAGGATTTTACGCTGTGGGCGGGGGAAAGAGGCTTAACACCGATGACACCGATGGAACCGATCAAGGGCAAAGACGATTGAAGGCAAAGGCAAAGGCGAAGGGCGGCGGCTAGTCGGCTGTGGGGTGGTCGACGTGGTCGATGACGATGGTTTCGATGGGGCCGGTGGACGGCTGGAGTTTCAAGCCGACTTCCTGTAGAGCGCCAAAGATCGAGGGCGCGTCGTCCCCTGCAGCAGAACCGACTGCCACCCCGTCTCGGATCATGATCTGGGCCGAATAGACTGACCAGTTGATGGTGAAGTTGTAGGTGCCGGTCAGTCCGGTTTTGTCCAGCACGGGACGTCCTACTCCTGCTGCCGGCGATGACAGAAAGTCCGCCAGCGATGTCATGGAATACGCCATCACATTGGAGGTGTCTTTCAGAAAGCGGATGCCGGTTGAGGGTTTGCCATCTTTTCCCATCGCCGTGTTGGGGTCGGTTGCTGCGTCCCTCAATTTGGAACTGCCCTTGGCGACTATCAGGTCATAGACCCGCACCTGTTTGGTTTCGGTATGTACCTTCAGTTTGAATCGCTCCGCCAATAACGCCTGCATCATCGGTTCGCGCCGCGCCGTCGCCTCAGCGAAGCTCAGGTTCTTCATTTGCGCGATGTCCTCTGCGCTCATCTTTGCCTGAAGATCAAAGTGCTCAGTCTTCGCCCAGTCCGGTGCACCGGACACCTGGTCCAGGGTCTTGAGACCGTAGGCGTACTGCATCAGCATGGTCAGCGTTATGGAGGATGCATCCACCCCGTCGGGAGTATTCGTGATTCCGATCCACGATGTCCTGGTTCCGGCCGTATGCGGCTTGATGGTGGCCACGTCGAAGGAAGGCGCAGGGGACGGGGTCGCGCCGGGCGCTGCGTTGGTTTGGGCAAGCAGCATTGGGCAGGCGAGGGCGACTATCCACGCCGCGGTGAGGAGTCGAGATTTTCGGCGGAGGTTCGGAGCGCGTGCCGGAGGCTTTGTCATCGTGTGGAAGATTTTACGCCGCGACCTCCGACGTCTCAGAAGCGAGATGTGGGGCACGCGGCGCTGCAGAAGCCCCAAGGGTTAAAACCCCCGTTTTTGTGGTGTCCGAAGTGCCAGGGCTAAAGCCCAGGCCTATCTCAGAAGCAAAAACCAATGCGGGGATTTTTCCCCTTCGACTCCGCTCAGGGTCAGAATGACAATCACGGGCGGCGGAGGCGTGCGTCTTTGGATGGGGCGGGGACGTCAATTCCTTGTGGAGACCCCCATGAAGATGCTTCGCCCGAACTGTCCCTTGTGGCTGACTGCGGTTGCGCTGGTTGCGATTGCGGCGATGCCGTCACTGCTGCGCGCTCAGAGCGTGCCGGCCGTAAACGCTCCCGTTACGGTTACAGATAACGGCAATTCGTGGACGCTGGACAACGGGATTGTGAAGGCGACGGTGGGCAAGAACAGCGGGTTCTTGTCGGGGCTGGTATACAAGGGCTTCGATACGGGGAGCCGCGGCGTTTGGGAGCACACGCCGCAGGGCGCGCCGCAGGTGACGAATGCGATTACGATCGATCCGGCGGCGAATGGGGGCGCGCGGGCGGAGGTCTCGATCAAGGGGGTTGGCGGCGGGAAGTTCACATTTACGGCGGGCGCTCCGGGCGGCGGAACACAGTGCGATGTGGAACTGCGCTACTCGCTGGGGCGCGGGGACAGCGGGATTTATACCTACTCGATCTTCAGCCATCCGGCTTCGTATCCGACGGCTGGGACGGGCGCGGAGGACCGCTTTATCGACTCGCTGGACCGGTCGTTCGACTGGATTACGGTGGACAAGGACCGCAACATGCTGGAGGCCGCGCCAACCGACTGGGGCACGGGCGTGGTGGTGCATGCGAAAGAACAGCGGATTATGGCGAAGGGCGTTTATAAAAACTCCGTCGAGCATAAGTACAGCTACTCGGGGATGCAGTACGTGACCAAGGCGTATGGCTGGTCGAGCACGAAGAACCATGTGGGCGTGTGGTTCATCAATCCGACGATTGAGTATTTGAGCGGCGGGCCGACCCGGATCGACCTGGATGCGCACTTTGGGGATAATGCGAATCCGCCGCCGATCATTCTGGACTACTGGCATAGCGGCCACTACGACGGCACGCATGCGACGATTCCCGCCGGCGAAGAGTGGAGCAAAGTGATTGGGCCGATCTTTGTGTATGTGAACAAGCTGGACAATCCGGTGCCGACGACGCAGGCGGAGTTGGAAACGCTGAAGGCGACTGAGGGCAACCCGACGGTGCCGGCGAGCTGGACGGCGAACGCAAACGCGCTGTGGGCCGACGCCACTGCGCAGTGGAAGAAAGAGAATACGAAGTGGCCGTATGACTGGGTCAAGGGCGTGCCCTATACTCCGCTGGCGGAGCGCGGGACGGTGAAGGGGCAGATCGTGCTGGTCGATCCGCTGGCGCCGAAGGGGAGTTCGAAGAAGCTGCCGCATTTGGTGGTGGGGTTGACGCATGCGGATATTGATCCGGCGACGATTCCGCGGCCGGCGTTCGGGGGAGGGCCAGGTGGTGGGCCGGGTGCGGGACCAGGAGGAGGTGGAGCGCCAGGTGCAGGCCCGGGAACGGCGCCGGCTCCGGGGCTCAGTCCGGCACCGAGTGGCGGATCAGGAGTGGGCCGAGCGGGTGGCCCGGGCGGAGCGCCAGGTGCGGGGCGCGGTCCGAGGCCGGGCGGGTTCAACTTCACGCCGAATCCGGATGCGGGGAGCTGGATTCATGATGCGCGGTTCTATCAGTTCTTCAACGACGGGACGGCGGATGGGAAGTTCGCGATTACGAAAGTGATTCCCGGGAAGTACACGCTGCATGCGACGGCGGATGGAGTGCTGGGGGATTTTGCGCAGGCGGATATTACCGTCGAGCCGGGCAAGACGATCGACTTGGGCAAACTGGTGTGGAAGCCGGTGCGGTTCGGCAAGCAGGTGTGGGAGATTGGGACTCCGGACCGCGCGGCCGATGAGTTTCTGAAAGGCGATGGGAAGAATTTCTGGCTGTGGGGATGGAACCTGCGCTACGCGCTGCTATTCCCGAACGGGCTGACGTATACGGTGGGCAAGAGCGATCCGAAGAAGGACTGGTTCTTTGAGGAGGTGCCTACGGCGACGAATTTGTCGTTTGTGAATCCGGAGGCGAAGGACCCGGCAAACCAGCGGTTTGGCTGGGTGAAGGCGGAGTCGCTGACGCAGTATCCGCAGAGCGACCAGACCGGGCCGTGGAGGGTGTATGGGCGTGGCAAGGAGACGGTGTGGACGGTGAAGTTCACGATGCCGAAGGATGAGCATGGCATGGCGGCGCTGCGGGTGGGGCTGGCGGGCGTGGATGGGCTGCGCAATGGACTGCCTGTCGCGGTGAATGGACAGTATGTGGGAGCGCTGGGCGACGGGAGCAATCCGGACAACCCGCGGCTGATTGGCACGAATGCGATTCGCTACAACACGGACAAAGGACTGTGGCAACAGAGGACGCTGAAGTTCGACGCGGCGCTGCTGAAGGCGGGCGAGAACACGATGACGTTTACCGTGCCGGCGGGGGATTTGCAGAGCGGCGTGGTGTGGGATTATCTAAGGCTGGAGCTGGATGAGGATGGGAAGGCGCCGGCGGTGGTTCCGGCGGCTCCGACTGCGGCGGTTCCGGTGCGGATGGGAGAGTAGACTGAGACGCTAGAGGACGCGATGGCGAAGAAGTTTGCGATTCATCCCGGGGAGATTCTGCTGACCGAGTTCATGGAGCCGATGGGGCTGACTGCGTATCGACTGGCGAAGGAGTTGGGCGTGCCGCTGCCGCGGGTCTATGACATTGTGAAGGGCAAGCGCGCGATCTCGGCGGATACGGCGCTGCGGCTGGGGGCGTTCTTTGGGTTGCCGGCGCAGTTCTGGATGAATTTGCAGAATGGGTACGATCTGCGGACTGCGGAGGTTGAGGGCTTGGGGCAGATCAGACCGTATAAGGCGGCGTGAGCCAGAGTTGGCACCCCGATGGCGCCCAACTCATTAGAGGTTGCGGCCGAAGGTGTTCGCTACGCGCTTAGATCGGCGAAAGTAAAGGAACCAGAGGAATGTGACGGCGATGGTTGTGACTCCCCCGGCGAAGTCATAGATCCGGGCATTCTCGCTCAAATGGAAGAACAGGGCCGCGCGAAACAATGTACATGCCTGGATCAGGCTAAAAACAAGGAAAAGCCAAATCGCATTGAAAGCGAGCAAGGACTTGAACCAGACGAGCAGGCCGGCCAGCAAGCTTACCGCGATAAACGCGATGTAGAGAGCCATGTATGTGTAAGTGTGTAGCGTAAGAAACATTCGAACGAAGGCTATGGGCCTGGCGATTACATTTATCAAGCAGAAGAAAAGAAGCCAACCGCCGATGCCTCGCGGGGTTTGGCGACTAAAGAAAGCATGGAGGAGGGTGGTGTTCTCTTCGACTGGCATGGCGGTATCCTAGCTTTTTTGTGGGAGACCGGCTAGCTCATCCCAGCGAATCGAGGGCGGCGAGGGCTTTGTTGTGGAGGGTGCGGAGTTCGGCGGTTTGTTTGCGGAGGCCTTCTACGATGTGCGCGGGGGCTTTGGCGAGGAAGCTGGGATCGGCGAGGCGGGCTTCGTTGGCGGCGATCTGCTTTTCGAGCCTGGCGATGTCTTTGGTGAGGCGCTCTCGTTCGGCGGGGATGTCGATCTTCTTTTCGTAGACGATGGCGAGGTCGAAGCTGGGCGTGGAGCGGGCGTTGGTGCCGGAGAGGGGCTCGGCAGAGATTTGGATGGACTCGACGCGGGCGAGGCGGGCGAGGATGTCCTGGCTGAATTCAAGCGGGTCGAGCACGCGCGCGGCGGCGTGGATGCGGATGGGCGCGGATTCTTTCTCCGGGACCCCGAGTTCCTTGCGCAAAGCGCGGATGGTGGTGATGAGTTCCTGGAGGGTTTGCATCTCGGCGATGGCAGTTGCGTCGCATGGGAAGTCGGCGGGCTGCGGGTAGCGGGTGAGGGCGATGGATTTTGCAGGCGGGACGCCGGCGTAGAGGGCGTGCCAGATCTCTTCGGTGAGGAAGGGCATGAAGGGCGAGAGCAGGCGGAGTGACGCCTCGAAGACGGCGACCAGGGTGGTGAGCGCGGCGGTGGTTTCGGCGAGGGACTCTTCGTCGGTGTCGCTGGTGGGGATGGCTTCGGCGGCGACTTCGAAGTTGAGGCGGAGCTTGACGATTTCGAGGTACCAGTCGCAGAGGTCGCCCCAGAAGAACTGATAGATGGTGTTGGCGGCTTCGTCGAAGCGGTATTCGGCGAGGGAGGCGTTGGCGGAAGCGGCGGTTTGGGAGAGGCGGGCGACGATCCAGCGGGATTCGAGGGCGTCGGTGGTGGTCGACCCCACCCATGACGATGAAACCGTCATGAATGGGGCACCCAGTTTCGGTAATTGGACTTCGATGTTGGCGGCGCGGGCGCGGTCGAGATTCATGAAGAGGAAGCGGGCGGCGTTCCAGATTTTGTTGGCGAAGGCGCGATAGCCTTCGGTGCGGGCTTCCGAGAAGGCGATGTCGGTGCCGGGCGAGGCCATGCTGGCGAGGGTGAAGCGGACGGCGTCGGTACCGTAGCGAGTGATTATGTCGATGGGGTCGACGACGTTGCCCTTGGTCTTGGACATCTTTTCGCGGTTGGCGTCGCGGATGAGGGCGTGGATGTAGACGTTGCGGAAGGGGACGGCGTCGGCGAGGGTGCGCGGGCTGCCGTCGGGCATGGGAATGTCGAGTGTGAAGTGGACGCCGAGCATGATCATGCGGGCGACCCAGAAGAAGAGGATGTCGAAGCCGGTGACGAGTTGGGTGGTGGGGTAGAAGGCGGCGAGGTCGGGGGTGAGGTTTGCCCCAGGGGCTAAAGCCCCTTCTTCTTTTTTGGCTGGCAGTGAGACCCGACCCTGAAGGGTCGGGGTACTTAATTCGTGGTCCGTCGGGGTACCTGTTTCGTGGTCCGACTGAGCGGCCTTTCCGGGCCAGCCGAAGACGGTGAAGGGGAGCATGCCGGAAGAGAACCAGGTGTCGAGGACGTCGGTGGATTGGGTGATCTGGGTGCTGCCGCAGGTGGCGCAGGCGGTGGGGGTTTCGCGGGCGACGGTGATGGCGGGGCAGGCGGCGCAGTGCCAGGCGGGAATGCGGTGTCCCCACCAGAGCTGGCGGGAGATGCACCAGTCGTAGAGCTTGGACATCCACTCCATGTAGGTTTTGCGGTGCTGGTCGGGAGTGAAGCGGACGTGGCCTTCGGCGACGGCGCGGGTGGCGTTGTCGGCTATGGATCGGCCGCGGGGGTCGTTTGAATCCCACATTTCAGAAGCGAGATGTGGGGCACCCGGTTTGGTGGGGACCTTGTTTACTGCGAGGAACCATTGCAGTGAGAGGCGCGGTTCGATGACGGCGCCGGTGCGCTGGGAGAGGGCGATGGCGAACTGGTGATCCTTGACGGCGACGAGCAGGCCCGCGGCTTCGAGATCGGCGACGATGCGCTCGCGGGCGGCGAAACGGTCCAGGCCGAAATACGGAGACCCGACGAGGGAAACGTGGGCGGTCTCGTCGAGGATGAGGGGCGAGGGCAGGTGGTGGCGCTGGCCGACGGCGAAGTCGTTGGGGTCGTGGGCGGGGGTGACCTTGACGGCGCCGGTGCCGAACTCGGGCTGCGCCCAGTCATCGGCGAGGATGGGGATTTCGCGGTCACCGTGGCCAGAGGCGGCGCTGAGCGGGAGGGTGACGAGCTTGCCGATGAATTGCTGGTAGCGCTCGTCGTTCGGATTAACAGCAACAGCGACGTCGCCGAGCATGGTTTCGGGGCGGGTGGTGGCGACGACGATGGAGCCGGTGCCATCGGCGAAGGGGTAGCGGATGTGGTAGAGCTTGCCGGTGCGGTCCTCGTGGGTGACTTCGAGGTCGGAGACGGCGGTCTGAATCTGCGGGTCCCAGTTGACGATGTAGGCGCCGCGGTAGATGAGGCCCTGCTCGTACAGGCGGACGAAGGCTTCGCGGACGGCGACGTTGAGGCGGTCGTCCATGGTGAAGTACTCGCGCGACCAGTCGACGGAGGCGCCGAGGCGGCGCATCTGATCGGTGATGGCGGAGCCGTACTGGCGCTTCCAGGCCCATACACGTTCGGTGAAAGCTTCGCGGCCCATGGTTTTGCGGTCGGTGCCTTCGACTTTGAGTTGGCGCTCGACCAGCATCTGCGTGGCGATGCCGGCGTGGTCGGTGCCCGGGACCCAGACGGTTGGCTCGCCGAGCATGCGGTGCCAGCGGGCCAGGATGTCGGACTCGGTGTGCTCGAACATGTGGCCCATGTGGAGATAGCCGGTGACGTTGGGGGGTGGGAGGAGCATGGTGAAGACGGCGTTTGGGTTCGAGGTTCGAGGTTCGAGGTTCGAGGTGTCGTCGGTCCCACCCAAGCGGAGCTTGGATCCACCCCTGCGAACAAGTTCGCTGGGGACCCCGGTAGATGGGGCACCCGGCTTGGGGGTCTCAACTTCGAAGAGGCGCTCGCGGACCCAGTAGTCGGCCCAGCGCTGCTCGATGGCGGAGGGGTCGTAGGCCTTGGGGAGGTTGTTGTCGGAGGATTCGGCGGGGGCTTCTGCGGGCTTCTTGTCGCTCATAGTGGGTAGGACTTAAGGGTAGCACTGGTCAGGTTGGAGGTTGGAGGTGTGAGGTGTGCGGCAGGAGGCGGGTGGGAATGACGGAACTAACCGGTCGCTGGCCGCGTATGGTTTGGCAGGGGCGGGACGCGCCGGTTTTTCCAGACACGAAAGCGAGGCACAGGGATGCGAACGCGGGAGATTGCGGTTGGGGTGGCCTTGGGAGCGGCGGCGGTGCTGATGGCGGGTTGCCGCGTGGAGGAGAACCGGCACGGCGATAGCAAGGACGTGAAGATTGTGACGCCGTTCGGCGGGATGAATGTGACGACCAACGATGCGAACGTGCTGGCGAGCATCGGGCTGCCGGCGTATCCGGGCGCGGTGGCGGCGAACAAGGATGATGACAAGGACCGCTCGGCGGATGTGGACATGAGCTTCGGGGACTACAAGTTGCGGGTGAAGGTGGCGAGCTTCCGCACGGACGATTCGACGGACAAGGTAGAAGCGTTCTATCGCGATGGGTTGCGGCGGTTTGGCGGTGCGATTGCGTGCCGCAATAACCAGGCGGTGGGATCACCCGCGGCGACTGCGGAGGGGTTGACCTGCGACGACAAGCACGGCCACGTGAATGTGGACGACAGCTCGAGCAATCACCAGTTGGCGCTGAAGGCGGGTTCGGAGCGTCATCAGCATATTGTGACCATCGATCCGGATGGCGGCGGGACGAAGTTCTCGCTGGTGGCGCTGGACCTGCCGGGAGACATCACGTTCGGCGACGACAGCGGCGGCGACCGGCGCCAGTGAGGGAGCCGAAAAGCAGACTCTTAAGCGATACGGCGGCACGACGGGAGCGGCGCCAGGGCTAGTGACTCACCCCACGATAAACGAGGGCCCTTCGACTGCGCTCAGGGCCGCTCGTTGATCATGGGGCACCCTTGCCGCGGGATTTGCGGTAGGGTAGCCTCGGTAGGTATGCAGGAGACGTGTCACCGGTGTGGCGGCGAGCTGTCGAAGGAGACCGGCGAAACGCCGTTCTGCCCACACTGCGGGGCGCCGCAGCTATTTTTGGCGCTGGAGAACCAGTCGGTAGAGACGGGCGGCGAGGCTGGAGGCGCGGCGGCGAGCACTGGGGTAGCGGCGCCTCCGCGGGCGCGGCAGGTGGAGTGGAAGACGGCGATCCGGTGCGCGGCGGCGGTGGCTGGGGTGGGGTCGGTGCTGACGCTGGTGGCGATGAAGGTGGACGTGCTGACGCCGGTGAGCCTGCTGTGGATTATGAGCGCTTCGCTGATTACGCTGGGTTTCTACCAGAAGCGGAGGCCGGCGGCGTGGATGGATGTGCGCGTTGGGGCGCGCATCGGGGTGGTGGTGGGGATATGCCTGGCGCTGGAGTTGGGGGTTGCCATGGCGGGTGCGGGGCTGGTGGCGCGGTTTGTGCTGCACTCGATGGGGAACTTTGACGCGCAGATGGCGGAAATCGTCACGCAGGTGCAGAAGGTGATGCAGCAGAAGAGTATGCAGCAACCCAATACGCCGATGCCGGCGGGGTGGATGGAGTTTGTCCGCTCGCCTGAATTTCGCGGCGGGTATGCGCTGTTTTGTTGCGCGTTTGTGTCGGTGGTGTTGCTGGCGCTGTCCACGCTGGGCGGGGCGTTTGCGGGGCTGCTGCGGATGCGGCGCGGGCCGGCGGTGTAAGCGGGCCTGGTTTGTGGGCCGGGTTTGAGCGGAGGCAGCAGACGGCGAGAAACTTCTGAAGCTGCGGACAACCTCGTGGGTTGGTTAATAGTCGAAGAAGATCAGCCGGGAGTTTCTTGGGCTGAGCTAGCTAGTTTTGCGCCTCACGGGCCGTAGCCGCTTCCGGTAAGCGTTTTCCTTTGATCGATATCCAATCGATAGTCAATTGGGAGCCGCGAGTGAAGGCGCGCGAAGACGCCTCGCTGCCGATGTGATCTTCATCACATCCCTGCCCCAGGGAAATATAGTAAAGTCGTGTTCCGGGGTGTACGCCGATGGTAAATCGCTGCGTTAATCCAGCCTGCCACGAGGAGTTCAAACTTCTGAATGCCGGCGATCTGTATGCGCACGAGCGGCGATCTACCGGCACGGAGTTTTTCTGGCTCTGTGCCACGTGCGCTGCCAGTTTCGATTTGTATCTCGACCCGGAGGGCTCGGTCACGGTAAGAGCGCGTAGCGCCACCAGCCGCGCTCAGCCGCCGCATCCGGACGGCTATCTCCGACTGGTCTCCCGCTCCAGGAAACCCGCACCCCGGCCGCATACGATGCCCTCCGGCGAGCGAACCTTCTCGTTTGTGTTCGACGCCGACCCGATTTCATCTGCTTTCCGCGCACGCGGCGGCATAGGCCGCTGAACTGCGCGAGACGATCTAAGAATTCCCTAACCGGCACGAGCCAACCCAGGGAGGTCCTACGATGGACAAGCCAACCTTCACACCCCATGGGCGAGACAAGGATGTATTGAAGAACGCGACGCAGGGGGTCGGCGTCCCGGCCAGCCGCCAGGCCAAGGTTGCGGGCCAACCCGCTGCGAAGGACAAGGCTCACCTATGGGAGACGGCCTTCCATGCAGATCGCGGCTGCCTGGGCTGCGGGCTGGGGCCGATCCATCCGGCGCCGCTGCCGCGCCACTAGAGCCATTCGCGGAGCCCCGCCCGGCGCGGACGTTGGGTTTTCTGCGCCGGGCGGCGTGGGGCGGACTATTCTGTTGCCATGCGCTTGATGCTGACGGTCCTGCTCGTAGTTTTTTTTGCGCCATCCTGTCTGGTTGCCCAGAAAACCGAAGCCGACTTGCGGGCGCGGCTGGTCGACAAGCCGCTCTACCTGCGCGGGCATTGGAGCGGGGACACGCTGGGCTTTGACGATGCGGGGCAACTGCAGGGAACTTCCGCGCCGGTGACGTTCACGCTGGCGGGCGTCGATGTACAGTCGGTCAAGCTGACGGCCAAAGAGCTGGTGCTAAGCGGACAGCGGGTTGGGCTGGAGTTCGAGAAGGACGTGCCGAAGCGGGTGGGGCTGGTGGTACGCAACGGGTCGGGCGACCCTTCCCCGGAAAAGATGACAATTCGGATCCAGACACCCGCGGACGGGGATTTCACCGCTGCTTTAGACGCGATTTTTGCGGACAGCCTGGCGGAGCTGGTGCCGTTGCTTCCGTCGTACTGGCGGCAATTCGCGGACGGGCACTTGCTCCCCGGGGCCGACGCCGGTGGTGTGGCGCGGGCTTTCCACGCGGAGAAGCTTGCTCGCATCGGCGGAGGGGTGACCCAGCCGCGGCTGCTGACCCATGTTGATCCGTCTTTTGACGAGGCGGCGCGAGCGATGAAGTACAACGGGATCGTGCTGGTGAATTTTGTGCTGAACGACCAGGGGAAGCCGACCCGCCTCGAGATTCTGCACCCGGTGGGGCTGGGGTTGGACGAGGAGGCCGTCGCGGCAGTTTCGCAGTACACGTTTCAGCCAGCCATGGAGAATGGGGCGCCGGTTGCGGTGGAACTGAACGTCGAGGTGAACTTCCGGATTTTCTAGCCCAGGGGGGCGGGTCGCATCCGGGCGAGTTTTGCACGCGTGGGCTGGGTCCGGGCTGCTATTATCAGCAACGACGGAACGGAATACTTTATGAGCGAAGCAACTGAAGGGACTGCTGCGGACAAGCTGAAGCCGAGGCTGCGCGAGAAGGGCCGGCTGATGTCGGCGTCGGAGATTGAGCGGACGCTGGTGCGGCTGGCGCATGAGATTGTGGAGAAGAACGACGGCGCGGCCAACCTGGGACTGGTGGGCATCAAGCGGCGGGGGGTGCCGCTGGCCGAGCGGCTGGCGAAGATGATCGAGAACATAGAGAAGCTGCCAGTGGATGTGGGCGTGCTCGACATCAGCTTCTATCGCGACGACCTGTCGACGGCCGGCCCGAGGCCGATTGTGAAGCCGGGCGACCTGGGCTTCGACGTAAATGGGCGCGACATCATTCTGATGGACGACGTGCTGTACACCGGGCGCACGGTGCGGGCAGCGCTGGATGCGCTGTTCAGCCACGGGCGGCCGAAGAGCGTGCAACTGCTGGTGCTGATCGATCGCGGGCATCGCGAACTGCCCATCCAGGCGACGTTTACGGGGCGGATGGTACCGACGTCGCGGCGCGAGATCATCGAAGTGAAGCTGAATGAAGTCGACGGGCAGGAGCAGGTGCTGCTGGTCGAACTGGTGGACTGAGGCGCGACGTTGGCCCAAAGAGAAAACCTTGCCCCAGGGGCTAAAGCCCCTAATCCGCGCGGAGCCGGAATGTCCGGACTAAAGTCCGGACCTATCTCAGAGACAAAAGCTGCGGAGTCCGGAACGTCCTCAATACCCAAGGCTGAAGCCTTGGGCTACCAGTCCGGACCTATCTCAGAGACAAAAGCTGCGGAGTCCGGAACGTCCTCAATACCCAAGGCTGAAGCCTTGGGCTACCAGTCCGGACCTATCTCAGAGACAAGAACGGCAAACTTCTCAGAAGAGAGAGCGGCAGACTCAGTCGCAAGCGCGGCAAGGCCGGAGTATGCGCCGGGATCGCTGCTGACGGTGGAGCATTTGTCGGTCGCGGACGTGGCGGAGATTCTGGCGAGCACGGCGCGGCTGGAAGCGATGGATGCGGCGGCGCGCGTGCGGATACTCGAAGGGCGGACGATCGCGCTGCTGTTCTATGAGTCGAGCACGCGCACGCGGACGAGCTTCGAACTGGCGGCGAAGTCGCTGGGCGCGATGACGACGCTGGTGAGCGACAAATCTTCTTCGATTGAAAAAGGCGAGAGCCTGAAGGACACCGGGCTGACGCTGCGCGCGCTGGGGGCGGAGGCGATTGTGCTGCGCCATCCGGCATCGGGCGCGCCGATGCTGCTGGCGCGGGTGACGGGGCTGCCGGTGCTGAACGCGGGCGATGGGATGCATCAGCATCCGTCGCAGGCGCTGCTGGACTTGCGGACGATGCTGCTGCATCTGGATCTGGGCGATGGGATGGTGGGGATCCATGAGAAGACGCTGAGCGGCGTGACGGTGGTGATTGCGGGAGACATTCTGCACAGCCGCGTGGCGCGATCGAATGCGATGCTGCTGCCGCGGCTGGGCGCGCGCGTGGTGCTGTGCGGGCCGGTGGAACTGCTGCCGGAGGACGCGCTGGGGATGGGCGAGGGGATTGAGATCGAGCGCGATTTCGACGCGGCGCTGCGGCGGGCGAGCGTGGTGATGATGCTGCGCATCCAGAAGGAGCGGCTGGCGGGCTTCGATTTGAACCTGGACGAATACATTGCGCGGTACCAGTTGGGTGCGGAGCGGCTGGCGGCGCTGGCGCCGAGGGCGGTGGTGATGCATCCGGGGCCCATCATTCGCGGGCTCGAGATTACGGGCGAAGTGGCCGATGGGACACAGTCGGCGATCGAGGACCAGGTGGCCAACGGGTTGGCGGTGCGCAGAGCGGTGCTGGTGCGGGCGCTCAGGGTGATCGCATGAGCAAAGGCTTAACACCGATTGACACCGACAGGCACCGATTCTATTGCGGGAATAAAGACGAAGACGATGAATGAACTTCTTGTTCTTGGCGGGCACGTGATTGATCCGGCGAGCGGGGTGGATGGGCTGCGCGATGTGCTGGTGCGCGATGGACGGATTGCGGCGATGGAGATGCCAGGCGGGTTGGCGGGGCTTGCGAATTCGTTACCAAAGGAGTTGCAGATCGATGCGGTGGGTTGCGTGGTGGCGCCGGGGCTGATCGATATTCACGTGCATCTGCGCGAGCCGGGACAGACGCACAAGGAGACCATCGCGACGGGGACGGCTGCGGCTGCGGCGGGCGGATTCACGTGCGTGGTGGCGATGCCGAACACGACGCCGGTGAACGATTCGGTTGCCGAGTTGAAGTGGATGCTGGACGCGGCGCGCGGGCCGGTGGTGAAGCTGCTGGCCATGCCGGCGGCGACCTTCGGCAGCAATGGCTGCGAGATTACGGACTTCCATGAACTGGTACGCGCGGGCGCGGTGGGATTTACCGACGACGGCCGGCCGGTGCTGGAGGACAACGTGATGCGCGCGGCGCTGACGGCGGCGGCGCGTCTCGGCGTGCCGGTGTCGCAGCACGCGGAAGACACGCGGCTGACGGGTGGATGCAGCATGAACGCTGGGCGCGTGGCGTTCCGGCTGGGGCTGCGCGGAATGCCGGTGGAGGCGGAGGCGCGGATCGTCGAGCGGGACATCGGGTTGCTGCGGGAGATTGAGCGCGTGGAGGGGGCGCGGCCGCATCTGCATGTGCAGCATGTGTCCACCGCACGCGCTTTGCGCGAGATACGGCGCGCGAAAGACGAGGGGCTGCAGGTGACGTGCGAGGCGACGCCGCACCACTTTACGCTGACGGACGAGGCGATCGGCGACTACGACACTAATGCGAAGATGAATCCGCCGCTGCGGGTGGAGGCCGACCGGCGGGCCGTGATTGAGGCGCTGCTGGACGGCACGGTGGATTCGATTGCGACCGACCACGCGCCGCATGCGAGCCATGAGAAGGAAGTTGAGTTCGAGCGTGCGCCGAATGGGATTACCGGCCTGGAGACCGCGCTGGGACTGGCGCTGCGGGTGCTGCATCGCGAGCATGGAATGCCGCTGGCGAAGGTGATGGCGTTGATGAGCGAGCATCCGGCGAAGGTGATTGGGCTGCGCGAGCGCGGAAACCTGCGCGTGGGGAGTTATGCGGATGTGGTGGTGTTCGATGCGGGGGCGGAGTGGAAGTTTCGGGCGAGCGCGTCCAAGTCGAAGTCGCGGAACACGCCGTTCGATGGGGCGGCGATGCTGGGGCGGGTGCGGGCGACGATTTGCGAAGGGCGGGTTGTGTACGCGGGAGATTCCATTGACGCCTGATGAGAGGATGGACGTCGGTCGTTGTTGGAATGACACTCAGCGACAGGAATTGAAGGCAATCGTCAAGGATGGTTGTGCGGTTGTGAAGGTGCTGGAGGGAGACGACCCTAGAACTCCCGAGTGGGCGTATACCGTTGGTCTACAGCACTCCTATGAGCATCCGGAAGTTCTCATTATTGGACTCGAAAACGAGCTGACTCAAGTCCTGTTGCAGAACATCAACTGCCGCATTCGCGATAAGAGTTTGAGTTTTCGGCACGGGACCGTGTGGAATGACGTTATCGCTGGTTACGACTGCTTTTTTCAACAGATCGATCCAGATAGTTATGGAGAGTGGTTCGTTGCCAACCGTTGGTTCTACGGAGGCAACGACTTTGAAGCAGTTCAGATGTTGTGGCCTAGCGTGGGCGGTGTGTATCCATGGCAGAGTGCGGCCGATTCTTACCTGCGCTGGGATCAGCCGGTGCTGACTGTTCTGCCTCAAAGATTCCTGAGCTAGAGGGGTGCTGGGTCGGGTGCGGCGGCGGTGTGCGAAGGACGGGTTGTGTACCGGGGGGTGACCCAACCCGGGTGGTATCTACGCGATCTTCTTCCGACGGTTGGCGGGTGGCGAGTGCTTTCGGGCGGCGATTGCGGGTCGTCCTGAATGCAATGCTGCGATCACGGCGACGGGGTTCTTCGCGATGACCGTGAGAAAGGCGCGGGCAGAAGCCTCGGGCGTCCGCCGGCCGCCCTCCCAGTGCTTTACGGCGTCTAGGGAGAAGCCGAATGTGTCGGAGAATCGGGCCTGGGTCATCTTGAGTCTCTTGCGAATGCTTTTGACGTCGACTTCGTCGGGGAGAGTGACCTTGTAGCCAGCCCGTTGACCCGACAGAAATGCGTCGACTTCATCGAGGCCGATCATCAGATCATTGAATATAGCGGTCATTGGCTCCCTCCGTATCGCGCGAAGATCTCTTCGGCGCGTTTGGCGAGTTCATTACGTTCCTTCTTCGTCAGGTTGTCTTTCTCGTTCTTTGGATAGGCAGTGACGAGGAAGATTGAGAAGCTGGCGTTGCGCAGAATGTATACGACACGAGCGCCTCCGCGCCTTCCTATTCCGCTGCGTCCGACGCGGACCTTGCGGAAGCCTCCCGTACCCTGGATGAGGTCGCCACATTCGGGGTCCGCAGCAAGCCGGGACACGATATCAGAGCGTTCGCTTTCGGTGAAGATTGCCTCTGCTGCTCTGAGAGTAGGAAGGCATCTCCACTACTGTTTGCACGTTCTATATGTACTCCATTGGACACTTTTTGTCAAAGACACCGCTGGTTATTTGCATGGCTTGAGACGGTCAAACCAGGATGGCCGGGGTATGATGACTGCAAGGCAGTGGGGCTTCCAGTGAATGCGTGGAAGGACAAAGAGTTGTGGACGATTTCTTAGCTTTTTTCGATTCTCCGTGGGTTTCGCTGTTCGTCGGTCTCTTCGTCATCTGGGTGGGATGCGTTCGTGGGCGGCGCCGGCCTCCGACCTTCATCACGGGAGGAGGAGGAAAGATCGTATTCGCCATCGTGGGAACAATTCTGTTGTGCCATGCGGCCTATCAATTCCTGCGCAATTGAATCGGCAAGCGGGAGAGTGCCGCTGGGGTGAAGCAGGTCTCTCGAGCTAGAGCACGCCGGATTTGCGGGCGGTGGCGACGATGATTTCGAGGGCGCGGTCGATCTGGGGGCGGGTGTGTTCGCTGGTCATGATGGTGCGGATGCGGGCTTTGCCTTCGGGGACGGTGGGGAAGGCGATGCCGGTGGCCATCAGGCCTGCGTCGAAGAGGGCGCGTGAGAAGTCCATGGTCTTGCGGCCATCGCCGAGAATGATGGGCGTAATGGGGGTTTCGCTGATGGGGGTGGTGCGGCCGCCTATGTCGAAGCCGGCGGCGGCGAGTTGCTGCTTGAAGTAGCGGGTGTTGTCCCAGAGGCGGGCGATGCGGTCGGGCTCGGTTTCCAGAATGTCGAACGCGGCGATGCAGGTGGCGGCTACCGATGGCGGGTGCGAGGTGGAGAAGAGGAATGGGCGGGCGCGGTGGTAAAGGAAGTCGATGAGATCGCGGCTGCCGCAGACGTAGCCGCCCAGGGCGCCGATGGCTTTGGATAATGTGCCGACCTGAATGTCGACCTTGCCGTGGGCGTTCTGGTGGTCGACGCTACCGCGACCGTTGCGGCCGAGGACACCGGAGGCGTGGGCGTCGTCGACCATCATGATGGCGCCGTATTTTTCGGCCAGGTTGGCGAGTGCGGCTACGGGGCCGATGTCGCCATCCATCGAAAAGACGCCGTCGGTGATGAGGAGTTTGTGGCCGGGTTCGGATTGAATCTCCTTGAGCAGTTCTTCAGCGTGGGCGACGTCCTTGTGGCGGAAGACTTTTATTCTTGCCCGCGACAGGCGCGCGCCATCGATGATCGAGGCATGGTTGAGTTCGTCGGAGAGGATGAAGTCGTCCTTGCCGAGGATGGCGGAGACGGTGCCGGCATTGGCGGCGAAGCCGGACTGGAAGACGACGCAGGCTTCGACGTTCTTGAAGGCCGCGATTTTTTCTTCGAGCTCCATGTGGATACGCATGGTGCCGGCGATGGTGCGGACGGCGCCGGAGCCGACGCCGTACGTCCGGGTGGCGGCGATGGCGGCTTCGCGGAGTTTGGGGTGGTTGCAGAGGCCGAGGTAGTTGTTGCTGGCGAGGTTGATGACCTCGCGGCCGTCGTAGTGGCAGACGGGGGCCTGTTGGTCGGAGAGGATGCGCAGGCGGAAGTGGGTGCCGCGGGCGCGAAGGTCGTCGAGGGCGGCGGTGAGATGGGCGAGCTGGGGGCGGGGCAGAGACGGGGTGGAGCCCATGGCAGAACCTCTAAAAACTAATCGTAAACCTTTTCGTTTCAGGGATGTTTGCGGGCGGCTTTCGGTGGAGAACCTGCATCTTACTTAGGTGAAGCGCTGCAAGTTTTGGTGGTCTTGCCTTGAGTGCGGCGTCGCAGGGTACAAGACAAAATCAGAGATTCTGGTCATCGATTTCGCTGGAGGCCAGAATGACGACGTATGGGTTTCAACAAAACAAATTCAGGGCATGGAAAAAGAGGATGCGAACAATGAATGCTTATTCGGTTCACACAGGTTTGAAGGGATTGGGCGCATTGGCGCTGGCGGTAGCGTTGCTGGCTGGTTGCGCTTCAAAGCAGGATAAGGCGATCGAAGCGGCGAAAAAGCAGGCGGCAGCGACGGGACAGCCGCAGCAGGTGGTGACGGTGGACAAGCAGGGAAATACCACGACCACCACAGTGCAGCCGCCGGCTTCCGGACAAACGGCAGAGACGGTTACGACGACGACGCAACCGGCTTCGGCGCAGCCAGGGCAGATACCGCCGGCGGCGGGAGTTTACTATCAGCCGAACGGGACGGCGCAGGGTCAGCCCACGCAGGGCGGAGCACCCGCGGTGCAGCCGGCGAGCATCAATATCCCCGCGGGATCGGAACTGGCGATCCGGATCAATGAGAACATCAGCGTGAAGCACACGGAGCCGGGTACGCCCTTCGATGGCGAAGTGGTGGAGCCGTGGGTGGATGCGAACGGCCGGGTAATCCTGCCCAAGGGCACGCCGGTGGGCGGAATTGTGGACGAGTCGCACCGGCGCGGACACTTCAAGGGCCGGTCGGTGCTGGAACTGCGGCTGACGTCGCTGACGCTGAACGGGCAGCAGTATCCGCTGAGTACGCATGACATGCGCGAGACCAAGAAGGGCAAAGGCAAGCGGTCGGCGGCGTTCATCGGCGGCGGCAGCGGACTGGGTATGCTGATTGGCGGCGTGGCCTCGGGTGGCACGGGATTGCTGATCGGCGGACTGGCCGGCGGCGGTGCAGGCACGGCGGCGGCCGGGTTGACGGGCAATCGCGACCTGGATATTCCGGCGGAGTCGATTGTGCACTTCAGGCTGGCGGACGATCTGACGCTGCAGGGTTAGAGGCAGGGAACAGCCAACAGGGAACAGGGAAAGGCCCGGCGCGGAGGCTGGGCCTTTTTCCGTTAAGCCGAGGTTGGGGAACAGTGGTTTGCGGTTGCGGACGATAGAATGGAGGCTCTACGAAGGAGCCATCCAGTGAAAACAAGACTGAAGGTTGCTGCGATTTGCTGTGCAATGGCGCTGGCTGTGCCTGCGTTTGCGCAGGACTCCGGGGCGGACACTTACAAATTGAAGTGCGCGATGTGCCACGGCGTGGATGGCACGGCTAACACGCCGGCGGGCAAGGTCTTCAAGGCGGCGTCGTTCAGCGATCCGGCGATTGTGAAGATACCGGATACGGACCGGACGGCGATCGTGAAGAAGGGCAAAGACAAGATGCCGGCGTTTGGCGACAAGCTGACGGATGACCTGATCAAATCGGTGCTGGCGTATATCCGCACGTTGGAGAAGTGAAGCGGGTTCAAGGTTCGAGGTTCGAGGTGGGGAGCGAGGTGCAAAGGGAAGGCCCAGCACGGTGGCCGGGCCTTCTCTTCTTGAACTGCGAAGAAACCTCAGGCGGCTTTGGATGCGGCGTGTTTGCAGAAGGCGAGCAGGTCGGCGTTGATCTCGTCTTTGAGCGTGGAGCACATGCCGTGGGGCGCGCCCTTGTAGATCTTGAACTCGGAGCCCCTGACGATCCTGGAGGAGAGCATTCCGGCGGCGGCGATGGGGACGATCTGGTCGTCGTCGCCGTGGAGGATAAGGGTGGGGATGTCGAACTTCTTGAGGTCTTCGGTGCAGTCGGTCTCGGAGAAGGCCTTGATGCAGTAGTAGGCGGCGGGAAATCCGCACATCATGCCTTGGAGCCAGAAGGAGTCGCGCAGGCCCTGGGACACAGTGTTGCCGGGGCGATTGGCACCGTAAAAGGGCAAGCTGAGGTCCTTGAAGAACTGCGAGCGGTCGGCCTGGACGCTGGCGCGGAGGCCGTCGAAGACCTCCATGGGCGTGCCGTTGGGGTTGTTGGGAGTCTTGAGCATAAGCGGGGTGATGGAGCCGATGAGAACCGCCTTGGCGACGCGGCCGGTGCCGTGGCGGCCGATGTAGCGGGCAACTTCGCCGCCGCCGGTGGAGTGGCCGACGTGGATCGCCCTGGTGAGGCCAAGGTACTGGACGAGCTCGGCGAGATCGTCGGCGTAGGTGTCGAGGTCGTTGCCGTTCCATGGCTGGCTGGAGCGGCCATGGCCGCGGCGATCGTGGGCGATACAGCGGAAGCCCTGGTTGACGAGGAAGTTCATCTGGTCTTCGAAGGCGTCGGCGCAGAGAGGCCAGCCGTGGCTGAAGACTACGGGCTGTCCGGCGCCCCAGTCCTTGTAGTAGAGCTCGGTGCCGTCTTTGGTGGTGAACATGCTCATGGTGTTTTCTCCTTGGGTGGAATGTGAAAAGAGGCCGATCATTCCAAGTGGCCTGACGTTGTGAGGAGTGAGCGGAAGGCTGGTTCCGTGCGGCAGCCCGGCGGACTTGCAGGAAGGACCTTGACTGGGTTCGAGACTGCGGCTGCCGCGGGCGAGGAAACGGCATTTCGTTCACGCAGGGAACCCAGGGGCCGAATACTACCAGAGGAAGATGAAACTGAGCCACTGAAGCTGAGGGGTCGCGGTTTACGGGCGGTCGAGGTGGGCGGCGACCAGGGCGGTGGCTTGCTGGATGGCATCGGCGTCGCTGCCGAAGCCGGAAAGCCATTGGGTTTCTGGGTCTTTGCGGAACCAGGTGAGCTGGCGCTTGGCGTAGTTGCGATGGCCCTGGGCGGCGATGGCGACGGCGTCTTCGCGGGTGATCTGGTTGCGGAGAACGGCGATGGCCTGGGCGTAGCCGAGCGAGGTGAAGGCGCGGCAGGCGAATCCATAGGTTTCTACGAGTTGGGTGGTTTCTTCGACCAGGCCGCGATCGAACATCTCGTACGCGCGGCGGTTGATGCGGTCGTATAGCTCGGCGCGGGGCGGGTTGAGGCCGAGGCGAAGGATGCGATAGCCGGTGAGCGCGTCGCGGCCTTGCTCCCACTGCTGCGTGATGGGCTGGCGGGCGGCGAGCGTGACCTCGATGGCGCGGATGATCTTGGGCGTGTCGTTGGCGTGGATGAGAGCGGCGGCCGTGGGGTCGAGGCGGGTGAGGATGCGGTGCAGGTGGGCTGGGTTCTTCTGCGCGCGGGTGCGGAGTTTGGCACGAAGCGATTCGTGGCGTTGGGGCGCGGGAAACAGGCCGTCGAGCAGCGCGCGCAGGTAGAGGCCAGTGCCTCCGGCGACGATCGGAAGGTGGCCGCGGCCGGTGATTCCGATTCCGACGATGGCTTCGCGGGCGAGGCGCGCGTAGTCGCCGGCGGTGCAGGGCTGGTCGGGAGTGAGGATGTCGATGAGGTGATGGGGGACGCGGGCGCGCTCATCGGGAGTGGGCTTGGCGGTACCGATCTCCATGCCGCGGTAGACGGCGACCGAATCGCAGGAGACGATCTCGCCTGAGAAGCGTTCGGCGAGGGCCAGGGCGAGAGCGGTCTTGCCGCTGGCGGTGGGGCCGCAGAGGACGATGAGGGGCGGGTCGGTGGTGGGCGGCGTGGTCATGCGGTGCATGTGCTCAATAAAAGCGAATCACAGAGTACACAGAGGAAAAAAGAGAACGCAGAGATTGCAGGGTGATCTCTACCAAAGCCGCCACCAGCCGGGGGTGAAGACGCGGTGGATGCCGGCACGGAGGATGGCGAAGACGATGGCGGCGATGGCGAGCAGGAGCAGGCCGCGGACCTGGCGGCGGCGTTCGAGGTGGGTAGGGGTGGTCATGCGTGGAAAACAAGAAAAGAAGCGTAGCGCGGAACTGAAAATGCATGCTTGCAACTAACTATCGTAGACTTCGCTGCGGTGACGGATTCGCGTGACGGAGACCACCCGTTTTTCGTCATTGATCGAGTAGACCACCCGGTAATCGCCGATGCGGATGCGCCAAACATCCTGCGCGCCCTTGAGTTTCTTGCAACCGGTGGGACGGGGATCAACTCCCATGCCTCCAGCTTCGGAAATACCCGTTGGATGAGATTCGGAGAAAGCCGCTCCAGTTCCTTCCTGGCGCTCGACTTCAACTCAACGAAATACTTAACCACGCAGCCTGCCGTTGGCTATCAGTTCAGCCTTGACCTTCGCGAGCGGCACCCCCTTCTCGCTTCGTCGCGACTTCGACACAAGCACGTCCTGAATGTCCTCCCAAAGCGCCCTATGGACCTTCAAGTCGAGCACTGCGGCTGTTTTATGACCTTTCTCGTCGGTAAGAAACTGGATTCCGCCCATGTTCGCATCCTCACTTGATTCAAGTATGCCATTACACGGGCGATCGGCGCGCCTATCTACTACTGGATGGGGGTGTTGTAGAAGAAGCCGCAGCGGAGTTCGAGGTTGGGGCCGTGGAACGCTTTGGGCAGGGGCGGGAACTCGCCTTCGCTGGTGATGGCGGCCCAGGCGGCCTTGTCGAGGGCCACGTCGCCGGAGGTAGTTTCAAGCTTGATGCCGCCGATCTCGCCGTCGGGCAGGATGGAGAAGATGATGCCGACGATGCCCCTCTTGAGCAGGGGGGGCTGGACCTCTTCGGGGATCAGCGGGTCCCAGTTGCGCTGGATGTCGTAGTGCAGCTTGCGCATGTAGGCGGAGAAGTCGACGCCCTGGGTATCGGAGAGGATCTGTACGCCGGCCTGGAGCGGGCCAGCCGAGCCGGGTGAGGAGGGCAGGTCGGCGCCGGAACGGCCGCCAAATGGACTGCGCGCGGCACCCAGGGGGCCCTGGCTGTTCTGGGCGAAGTTGGGCTTGGGCGCGGAGGGCAGCTCGACGGACGGCGGCGCGGGCCGGGGCGCGGAGGGCAGCGGCATGGGCGGCTGCGGGACCGGCGGCGCGGTGTTGTGCGCCTCTTCCTGCGGCGGAGGCGGTGCCTGCGCAGGAGGCTGCGGCGTGGGCGGAGCCTGGCGCGCCAGCCGCTCCATCTCCGCCTGGCGCTGGAGCGCCGCCATGGTCTTGGGGTCGATCTTGGGCGCGACCCTGGGCACGGGCGGCGCCTTGGGCAAGTTCAGGGTGAGTTGTTGATCGTGCTCCTTCATCGCGGCGATGGGGTCGCGGTACTGGGGTACATGGAAGAGCACCCGCGGGCCATAGAAGAGGAACCACCCGATGGCGAGCCAGATGATGACCGAGATGTAGACGGACTCGCGAAAGCGGGCGCGCGAGCGCTCATCGTCGAGAGTGTCGAGCAGGTGGATGAGCTCGTGCTCCTCGAGCACGCCGAAGCGGCCGGTGCGGACCTTGATCGGCGCCGTCCTCCGGTGCCCGTGCCGGAGAGAAATTTGGGCGTGATCGACCGCGGCAGCGACCTGGACGGCCCCCTGCTTCTGACCGCCGATGTTGGGCGGGGGTGCGACCCCGGTCGAGGTTCGATCGCCGGGCTGGTCGCTGCTCTGGTCGTTGCCGCGGGCCGGTTTGGGGAACAGCTCTAGGATGGGCATTGGCAATCTTGGTTAGACGTTGACCGGCACACCATCAGCGTGGCGCGAATAAAGCTCCGGTCACTGACTCTTATACAGACCCCGGAAAAGCGCCGGGAGCTTCGCACCTGTCCTATTTTCTCATCTTTTTGGGTGCGGCTGGCTGCGCGGGGTGGCGGCGCGGAGCAGGGCGGGCTCCAGGAAGGCGTGGGTGGGCGCTGCGGATGCAGTAAGCTACAGCCATGCCAAGTGGACGTCAGGGTTCGATTCACCTGTTTCGCCTCGCCGGTGTGGACCTGTATCTGCACTGGTCGTGGTTTCTGGTTGCGATTTACGAGATTCAGCTCCGGCGGGGCGGTTACAGCTCGGTGATGTGGAACGTGATGGAGTACCTGGCGCTGTTCCTGATTGTGTTGACGCATGAGTTTGGGCATGCGATGGCGTGCCGGTCGGTGGGTGGGACGGCCAACCAGATTCTGCTGTGGCCGCTGGGCGGAGTGGCCTATGTGAATCCGCCGCAACGGCCGGGCGCGATGCTGTGGAGCATCGCGGCGGGGCCGCTGGTGAACGTGGCGCTGGCGCCGGTATTCTTGCTCATCATCGCAGCAAATGGGCCCATCGACTGGTCGATCTTCTTCGGAGACGTGGCTGCGGGTTCGGATCTTGCCAACTTCTTCTGGCAGCTGCTTAGAATCGACGTGGGGCTGCTGGTCTTCAACATACTGCCGATTTATCCGCTGGATGGCGGGCAGATTCTGCGCTCGCTGCTGTGGTTTGTGCTGGGGCGCGGGCGCAGCCTGATGGTGGCTACGGTGCTGGGGTTTGTGGGCGCGGCGGGAATGATCGCGATTGCGGTGACGGGTTTTCTCTTCGGTCACGGGGGGGCGAGCTCGATATGGATCGGGGCGATCTGTGTGTTTATGGTGATGAATTGTTGGAGCGGGTTGCAGAGCGCGCGAGCGATGCTGCGGCTGGCGAAGCTGCCGCGGCGGCCGGGGTACGCGTGCCCAAGCTGCCGGACCGCTCCGCCGCTGGGACCGTTCTGGAGGTGCGGGAATTGTCAGCAGCCGTTCGACACGTTTGAGACGCGCGGGGTTTGTCCGCACTGCGGGGCGCAGTACTCCACGACCATGTGTCTGGACTGCCGGGTGCAGCGTCCGCTGAACGATTGGGTGGTCGGCGCGCACCCGGACCTGGGCGTGGTGAGTGGGAGCTTCGAGGCGAAATGAGGCGTGGACGTTGACCGTTGTACGATCTACGGTGTTCGTTGGAAGCGGGCCGGTGTTGACGGTGAGGCCGCAGTATCAACGGACAACGGACAACGTGGAACGGAGAACGCACGATGGCGGGAGCGAAGAAAGCGACGAAGGCGGCAGCGCGATTTGGGGAGGACACGTGCGCGGTGGTGCTGACCATCAGCGATGGGTGCTTCCACGGCGCGCGGGAAGATCGCTCGGGGCCGGCGGTGGTGGAGTTGCTGGAGGCGGCGGGCGCGGCGGTGGTGGCGACTGAGACGCTGCCGGATGAGTTGGAGCTGATTGCGGCGGCGCTGCGGAAGCAGGCAGCGGGCGCGGGCCTGATTGTAACCACCGGCGGGACGGGGTTGGCGGCGCGGGACGTGACTCCGGAGGCGACCAGGATGGTGTGCGAGCGGCTGGTGGAGGGGCTGGCCGAGCGGATGCGCGCGGAGGGGTTGCGGCAGACACCGATGGCGGCGCTGAGCCGGGGAGTGTGCGGGGTCCGCGTGGGTGCGGAGGGACGCGCGACGCTGATTGTGAATCTGCCGGGATCGCCGGCGGGAGCGGTGACGTCGCTGGGGGCGATCCTGCCGCTGCTGCCGCATGCGCTGGATCTGCTGGCGGGGCGGACGGGACATGGCTAGGTTCGAGGTTCAAGGTGCTTTACCCTGACAACTGATAACTGAGAACTGACAACTGAAATGCGGCCACGTAGAATCACACTGTTGTGACTATTCACCCTGTTGTCGTGCTGCACAAGATCAACGCTGTCCTGCTGGCTGCTCTGAAGCCGATGGGAATCTGGGGACTGGGCGGGCTTGCCTTCATCGACTCGGGCGTGTTTCCGCTGCCGACGACGATGGATGGGGTGGTGATCGGATACGTGGCGACCGACCACCGGAAGTTCCTGCTGTATGTGCTGATGGCAGCGGGGATGTCGGCGGTTGGCAGCCTGATTCCGTACTATGTGGGGCGTGCGGGCGGCGAGTTGTTCCTGCTGAAGCGGATCAACCGGGCGCGCTACGAGGGGCTGAGGGACAAGTTCGAGAACCAGGAGTTCATGGCCATCATGATTCCGGCGATGATGCCGCCGCCGATGCCGATCAAGCTGTTCGAGTTTGCGGCGGGCGTGTTCGAGATGAAGCCGCTGCCGTTTGCCACGGCGATCTTCTGCGGAAAATTCGTGCAGTTTCTGGTGTGTGCGCTGATTACAGTCTTCTATGGGCCGGAGATTGCGCACACGGCGCGGATCGCGGTGCATGAGCACCTGGGGATTGCGCTGGGGTTTGTGGGCGCGGGGGTGTTGTGGATCTTCGTTTATGTTCTGCGCAAGCTGTTCGGGGGGCGCGGCACCAACTTCCCGCTGGAAGAAGCGGCGCAGGATGACGACCTGACGACGGTGCCGTAAAAGCAGTTGTCAGTTGTCGGTTGGTGCGATCTGCGTTGGTTATAGCTCAAATCGGTTGGCGTGGAAGCGGGTCCGCCAGCGTCGCATTTCTCGAACCTCGAACCTCGAACCTCGAACCTCGAACCTCGAACCTACGCCAGCGGCTGGTTTTGCGCGGCGTGCAGCGATTCCACGATTTTGGCGGCGAGGACGGGCAGGCCGAAGAGCGCGCCGGCGGTAATGGCGGTGGAGACGAGGTCGTTGCGGTAGAACGGAATCGCAGCGGTGTAGCAGGCGGCGAGGCCGGCGAGCGTGTGGGGATACATGCTGGCCGCGGTGCCGCCGATCCAGACCATAAGGTTGCTGAGGAAGAAGAACGAGGTCGAAGAGGCCAGCGCGCCCGCGCCGACACGCAGCACGCTGGGCTTTTGCAGCAGGCCCATGCCGAGCAGGCAGACGGCGGCATACCAGAGCCAGGTGACCAGGTAGGAGCCGGCGTGGAACACATAGCCGTAGGCGTAGACGGTGAGGTAGTAATCGGTCGCGATGAGGGCGGCGAGTGCCGAAGCGAGCATCACGGGGGCGCGCTTTGCTCCGTGCATTCTGGAGCCGAAGAAGAGCAGGCCGCCGCCGACCGCGGTGAAGTTCAAGCCGGCGTTGTGGAAGGCGTGGGGAAGGATGCGGCTGGCGACGGCAAGCAGAAGGACAATGTAGGCGAGCATGGGAACCTCGGAGATCGGTAATTGGGCGCGAAGGACGCGCTGAAAACCTGTCGTCTTCGATTCTCGGTCTTCTTGGGCGGCGGGGTCAAGGAACCAGTTGTCAGTTGTCAGTTCTCAGTGGCCAGTTGCAGGTTGATGGTTTTTGTTGGCTCGCATGCGGCTGGCAGGCGCGATGGGTTGGCTCATCCGCCTTTCAACTAGCAACTGAGAACTGACAACTGACAACTGCTTCTACGCCAGGCCGGAGCCGCTGGCGAGCAGGGAGTGGAGGGTGATGTCGTCGAGGAAGCTGAGTTCCAGGCGGATGGTGACGATCTGGCCGAGGTCGGTGGTGACGCGGAGGTGCTTGCGGCGGGTGCAGAGTTCGGTGAGGGCTTCGTGGCCGGAGCGATTGAGCTCGACGCCGGTGGCGATGATGGCGGCATAGAGGTCGAGGATGGCGCGGAGCTGGATCTCGATGCGGAACTCGATGTTGGAGGGCGAAAGGGTCTTGCGCTCGAGGATCCAGCCGCCGCAGTTGGTGAAGGCGGCGGTGAGGTCGGGGAGCAGGCCGTGGCGCTGTTCGTAGGTGAAGGCCTGTATGTCGAGCAATTCCATAATGCCGATGCGCCGCCGCGGCTGGTATTGTTTGCCGCTGGAGTATTTATCGGAGATTAAGCTGTGGCGCGTGAATGGCGGTGGAGGTACGGGAGTCACGTGACGTGCCAGTTGTCAGTTCTCAGTTGTCAGTAAAAGCGAGGCTCCCTGCTGATGTCAGTTCTCCCCAATGAGGGACCGCTCCCGCACCGCGGTTGGGTCACTGCAACCGAGAACTGACAACTGAGAACTGATAACTTCTCTCAGTTCTCCATGATGACGACGGCGAGGGCTACATCGCGGCTGTGGGTGAGGGAGAGCGAGATGTGGGCGACGCCGAGCGATCGGGCGCGGGCCGCGGCGCGGCCGGTTAGATCCAGGATGGGGCGTTCGCCGGGTGCGCGGGTGACTTCGAGTTCGAGCCAGCCGACGCCGCGGCTGATGCCGGTGCCGAGGGCTTTGGCGCCGGCCTCTTTGGCGGCGAAGCGGGCGGCTAAGCTTTCGGCGGCGTTCTTTTTTCTCCGGCAGTACTCGATCTCGCGGGGGGTGAAGACGCGGCGGAGGAAGCGCTCGCCGAAGCGGTCGACGCTGTGGGCGATGCGGGCGATCTCCATCAAATCCGTACCTACGCCAATGACCATCGGGATCTCTCCTGGGGGCTCTTCCGGACCGCAGCTTCGGGTTTCCGCATCTATCCCTAATACGAATTCGCCGGGTTTCACGGCAAGTGTGTCCCGGGCGCACGATTTGCTTCGGGTAAGTCTACCGTGAAACCGCCGTAGGCCGGTCGAGTTTGGGTGCGAAATGCGGGTGTGGGATGGTACCCTCTCATCAAGCTTTTCCCGTGGTTTTTTGAAGCGCGCGGTTCGCACGCGGTCGGCAAACAGGATCGAGGAGGTTTATGCCCAGCCAGCAGGAGGTCCGATGGTCGCAACTGAAGATCGGGGTGATCGTGCTGGTGTCGGCCGTGATTCTGACGACGCTGCTGTTCCTGATGACGAGCGCGTCGGGGCTGGGACTGTTTTCTCACAAGCTGACGGTAACGACCTATTTTGAGAATGCCGGCGGACTGAAGGTGGGCGCGGCGGTGAACCTGGAGGGCTACACCATCGGCAACGTGAAGACCATCACCGTGACCACGGCGCCGGAGCGCAAGCTGACGCCGGTGCAGGTGGTGATGAAGCTGGACGGCAAGTACCAGCCCAGCCTGCACACCGACTCGACGGCGGCGCTATCGACGGTTGGCATCCTGGGCGACACGGTAGTGGACATCAACAGCCGCATGGCGACCGGTCCGACGCTGCAGGACGGCGACGAGATGAAGGCGAAAACGGAGCGCACGATCCAGGAGATCGAGGACCAGGGCGAGGCTGCACTCGACCAGTTCAGCACGATGCTGGAGAAGGCGAATAAGATCGTCGACAATCTGCAGGCGGGCAAGGGCACGATTGGGCAGTTGCTCACGAACCCCGATATGTACAACAAATTCAACGCTACCGCGGATGAAATTCACGAGTTTACGGTGAAGCTGAACAGCAACGACAACTCGGCGGGCAAGCTCTTCAACGACCACGCCGAGATGTACGACAAGGTCAACGACATCATCGCCAAAGCGGACGACATCAGCAACGATTTACAGAGCGGCAAGGGCACTGCCGGCAAACTCCTGAAGGATGAGGCGGCATATAACAACTTCAATGAGTCGATGAAGAACCTGAACGCCATCCTGGCCGACGCGCGGGCGGGCAAGGGCACGGCCGGCAAGTTGCTGGAAGACCCCGAGACCGCAAAGAAGCTGGACGATTCGCTGACGAAGATTGACGACCTACTGACCAGCATGGACGAGGGCAAGGGGACGGTGGGCAAGTTGTTCAAAGACGACACCCTGAACACCAACCTCAACAACTTGCTGACCAACAGCAACGATCTGGTCACCGCGATGCGCAAGGACCCGAAGCATTATCTGTCGATCCAGATGCATATTTTCTAGGCCTATGGGCCTTGCGGCGCGGCCCCGCGCCCCGGCGTGAGATTGGATGGCTTCGATGCCGTCCCGAATTTGGGGTTGCTTCGGCCTTCCACGGCCTGATGTGAACCCCATGGATTTCCTGAGGAGAACCTATGCGCCCGTTGTATGCCCTTCCCCTGATTCTGATGCTGTGCGTCGCTGGCCGTGCGCAGTCTGCCGCCGATGCTTCCGGCCCTGCGACGGCTCCCAAACAGCCCATCAGCTTCGACCTGTCGGCCATCGACAAGACCGCCGACCCGTGCACCGATTTTTATCAGTATGCGTGCGGCAACTGGATGAAGGACAATCCCATCCCTGCCGACAAGGTTCGCTGGGGCCTGTTCGACGAGCTTGCCCAGCGGAACCGATATCTGCTGTACCTCGACTTGAAGGACGCGGCGGCGGCGCCTAAGACCGCATTGCAGACGAAGTACGGAGACTATTTCGCCGCGTGCATGAACCTGGAACTCGCCAACCGGCTTGGCGCAAAGCCCATCGAACCCGAGCTGGCTCAAATTGCGGCCCTGACCGGCAAGCAGCAGCTTGCGGCGTTTAATTTGGAAGCCAATCGCCATTATTACGGGGCATTCCTATTTGACGTCGGCGTAGTCCAGGACCAGAAGGACGCCAGCAAACAGATCCTTGCGACCCGCCAGGGCGGACTCAGCCTGCCGGATCGCGACTACTATCTGAACGACGATGACCGCAGCAAGAAGATCCGCGAGCAGTATGTCGCGCACGTGACGAAGATGTTCGAGCTGATGCACGACTCGCCCGAGGCTGCCGCCCGCGAGGCCGGCGATGTGATGCGCATCGAGACCGCGCTGGCGCGGGGCTCGCAGAGCCGGGTCGAGATGCGCGATCCCGCCAACACCTACCACATCATGACCATCGCACAGCTCCAGGCCAGCGCTCCCGGCTACGACTGGAAGCAGTTTCTCGACGGCGAGGGTCTGGCCAAGGTGGAGACGCTGAACGTGGTCTCGCCCGGATACGTCAAGGCGGTCAACGCCATTCTCCAGACTGAGAGTCTGGACGCGGTGAAACACTACATGCGCTGGCACGTGCTGCACGGCGCCGCGCCGCTGCTCTCCGACGCGTTTGCGACCGAGAACTTCAACTTCTTCCAGGCCACGCTGAACGGCCAGCAGGAGCAGACGCCGCGCTGGGAGCGCTGCACCAGCGCCACCGACAACGCCCTGGGCGAGGCGGTCGGGCAGGACTGGGTCCAGCAGCACTTCCCACCCTCCGCCAAAGCCAACGTCGATAAGTTGGTCACCGCGCTGGACACGGCGCTCGGGGAAGACATCAAGGCGCTGCCATGGATGAGTGACGAGACCAAGGTCCAGGCCGAGGCCAAACTCGCCGCGATAGAGCGAAAGATCGGCTACCCGGACCACTGGCGCGACTACAGCGCACTGGCGGTCAAGCGCGACGATCCGGTTGGCAACGCCGAACGCGCCGATGAGTTCGAAGCGCGCCGGAATCTGGCCAAGCTGGGTAAGCCGGTCGACAAGTCGGAGTGGGACATGACTCCGCCGACGGTGAATGCCTACTATGCGGGCTCGCAGGTCAACATCAACTTCCCGGCGGGCATTCTGCAGCCGCCGTTTTATGACGACAAAATCGATCCTGCGGTAAACTTCGGCGCCATCGGCGTGGTGATTGGGCACGAGATGACCCACGGCTTCGACGACCAGGGCGCCAAGTTCGACCTCAACGGCAACCTGCACAACTGGTTCACTGCCGACGATCTCACCAAGTTCAACGAACGCACCAAATGCATTGCCGATGAGTACTCGGGGTTCCAGGTTGCACCCGGTCAGAACCTTAACGGAAGACTGACCCTGGGTGAGAATACCGCCGACAATGGCGGTTTGCGTATCGCGTTCCGGGCGCTGGAGGAAACGCTGGCCAGCGAAGGCGCAGCCGCCGAACCCGGTTATGCCGATGGCAAGCGCGACGGATACACGCCGGAGCAGCGCTACTTTATCGCCTACGGTCAGGTCTGGTGTGGCAACCAGCGCGAGGAGGCGGCCCGGGTCCAGGCGCGCACCAATCCGCACAGCACCGGCGAGTGGCGGGTCAAGGGAGCCGTGCAGAACTTCCCTGAGTTCGGCAAAGCCTTCGCCTGCCACGTCGGCCAGCCGATGATGCCGGTCAACGCGTGCCAGGTGTGGTAGAGGCAGGTTCGAGGTACTAGGTTCGAGGTTCGAGGGTCTTGCGGCGCGGAGCTTGCAGAAACTTATGCAAGCCACTGAGCATCTTTCCAATCTCATCGGAGAGCGCGGTTGCTTGGTCGAGCTGTTCGGTGTTGCAAAACCCCAGGCGCCCGGCGATCACGAGTTGGGTCTCGAGTTCATCATTCGATCCCCGTGCCACGAGGACGAATCGTCCGTAATCTTTGCGGCTACGCCGGCCCCACCCCTCAGCGATATTGCTCGCGATGGAAACGGCGGCTCTTCGCATCTGTGAGCTTAGACCATACATCTCGGACGCAGGGAAGGTCGCCGTAAGCAGGTAGATTCTTTCCGCGAGATCGATTGACCTCTGCCAGACCTTCAGATCGCGATAGGTATTCGACATGGGGCAAGTCTAAGGAGCGACAAGGAGATCACGATGTGTCGGCAGACACTGTCGACCTCGAACCTCGAACCCCGAACCTCGAACCTTGGCAACTGTTTCCTATGGAAAGTGGCGCAAAGTCGCGGCAGCTTCTACAATAAGCGGTAGGCATCAGTATCCCCAGAGAATTGCTCGCAGCAGAAGGCGCGTCGCATCAAGGGCCGTCGGCGAGGATTAAGGAAGCACATGACGTTTCGCAGGATTGGCCGGATCTCCAGGGCCTTAGTAGTATCCATGGCGGTAGTGCTGGGCATGTCGGCGTGCGGTGGCTACACGGTCGGCTTCATGTGGGTCCTGGGCACGCAGTACAACCAGATTGCCGGCTTCAAGATCGACGACTATACGGGCAACCTGACCACGATGGTGAACTCGCCGTACTCCTCCGGGGGCTCGAACCCGGTGTCGATTGCGGTGCGCACGGGCGGGAACTTCGTGTTCGTGGTGAACAAGGGGACCAGCGTCGCCAAGTGCGACGGCAATGTCTCGGTGTTCGCGGTCGGCGAGGACGGCATTCTGACCTTCCAGGCCTTGTATTACACGCCTGGCTGCTCGCCGGTGTGGGCGGCGGGGGATGGGACGGGCGGTTACCTTTACGTTCTGGATTCACAGGCCCCGGACTATGCGACCACGGGCGATGGCGACATTACGGTTTTTGCGATTGACGGCGGCACGGGCCGGCTGCAACTGGTGCCGAACCAGTTGATCAAAAATGCCCAGGGGCAGCAGTTGACTTACTTTGAGGTTGGCCCGGCGCCAACCACGATGCGGGTGGGCGGCCAATGCCTGTACACGCTGGACTCAGGCGACCAGACGATTTATCCGTACGGGATCGGCGGGTCCGGGCAACTGACGGTGGAGACGAATTCGCGGATTATCGTTGGCCAGCCCGGCGTGACCAACCTGACGTCCATCAATGTAAGCGGCAACTACATCTTCCTTACCGACGCGGCCCCCACGCCGACTTCCACCGGCGGGAGGATTCTGCCGTATACCGCGGGAGCGGGCTGCAGCCTGAGCCCGCAAGCCGATGGCGCGGTGGCGAATCTATCCACGACGTCGGACCCGGTGTACAGCATGACCAATTCCACGAATAAGTTTTTGTATGTGCTGAACCACAGCTCAACCAACTCGAACTACGCGAACAGCACGATCTCGGCGTATGTGATCGAGACGACGGGTGCGCTGGTGCCGATCTCGGACCAGCAGAATCCGTATCCGGTCGGGAATGGGCCGGTGTGCATGGTGGAAGATCCGTCGAGCCAGTATATTTACACGTCCAACATGAACGACGGGAGCGTGACCGGAAAGTTCATCAACTCGAACACCGGCCAGCTTTCCGATCTGTCGCGTGGCTCGACGTTCCAGGCAACCGGCCTGACGACTTGCCTGGCTGTAAGCGGCAATGTCGATTAGGCGCGGAACAGGGAACGCAGGCGTGATGCGAAGTCGAACGTCAGCTTGCAGATGGGCGGTAGCGAGGCGATGCTGGCCTGCTTGCCTTTGGGATGAGGGCGGGAAACTTGTTTGCCCCGGAGAGATTGACTCTATTGAATCGCATGAAGTTTAAACCCGTAGGCCGCGCGGTAAAGGCCTCGATGTTGTCCTTGGCAATGGCGCTTGGCGTCACTGCGTGCAGCAACGACTACACCGTGTCCTACGTGTACATGACGACCGCGAAGACGCTGCCGCACGGCCTGATCAACGCCTACCAGGTCGATTATCAATCGGGCTATCTGTATACATTGGCCGATTCGCCCATCGACGCCGGAGGACGAGACACGGTGGGGCTGGTGGTGGCGCCGAGCGAGCTCTTTCTGTACACGGTGAATAACTTCGACTCCGACGTGGTGGAATTTGCGATCGGAACGGACGGCAAACTGTATCCGGAGAACACCTACAGCATCTCCGGCAGTTTGCCCACGGCGGCGGCCATTGATTCGGGCGGCAAGTTCCTGTACGTGACGTTCACGTACCAAAACAACGCGAACGGCACGGAGCTATATACTCCGGCGAACCCAGGACCGGGAGGAATCACAATCTTCCCGATCAACAAGGACAACACGCTGGGCACGCCGACCACGGTGAACGTGGGACGGAACCCGGTGGGGATTATCACCAGTACAGCGGGCAGCTACGTGTACGTGATCGAACAGGATTCGGCCAGCTCGGCCAACCTGCTGGGCTTCTCGGAGAATGCGACCACCGGGGCGCTGACGCCGCTTGCCGGGGTAACCATCAACCCGGGGAACGTTCCGTCGACCGGGTACCCATCGGGATCGAACCCAAGCGGCCTGCTGGAGGACGCGACCGGCACCCACCTGTATCTCACCGATCAGACCCTGAACCAGGTGGCCACGTATTCGGTGGGGACGAACGGAGTTCCGAGCCTGACGGGCGTCACGGGGACGGACGCGGGACCGATGGGCATGGCGTTCGACCTCGACCACAAGTATCTTTATGTAACGGCCTACAGCGCGAACGTGCTGGACGGATTCACGATTGGGGCCAATGGAGTGCCGGTGCGGTCGACCGTGGCGGCGGGCGTGCAGACGGGCACGGGGCCGACCTGTGTAACCATCAGCGGAGCCCCGAGCAACGCCAATCCAATCCATGCGATCTACCTGTACACATCGAATGCGCTGAGCAACAACCTTACCGGCGAGCAGTTGAACGAGACGGATGGCAGCCTGGACCAGATTCAGGAAAGCCCTTTCGGCGGCAGCGCTCTGCCCACCTGTGCGGTCACGGTGCCGGCGTTTCCGCTGCGGAATTACTAGAGATGGACGGTTGAGGCAGGTTTGCAGTTGGGCAAGACAAGATTTTCCGCAGGCGGCACGAAGCTGCCGGGACGAAGGAAGCAGATGAATTTGCATAACATCAGCCGTATGGCGAAGGCCTCGATCGTGTCACTGGCGATGATTCTCGGCCTGTCGTCCTGCAGCCTCGACTACGTTGTCGGGTACGTGTACATGACGACGAACCACAGCTCTCCGGGCGTGATCAACCAGTACGCGATCGACTTCCAGTCAGGCGCCTTGTCGCCGGTCGGGACGCCGGTGGCGGCGGGCAACAACCCGGTTCGGCTGGTGGCGTCGCCCAGCGGCAAGTTCGTTTACGTGGTCAATCAAGGGGATTCGACGGTGCAGGAGTTTGCCGTGCAGAGCGATGGCTCGCTGGTGTCGAAGAACACCTACAAGACCACGGGCACGTCGCCGACCGCGGTCACGATCGACCCTCAGGGCGCGTTCCTGTACGTCACCTACACCTACCAGACCGGCTATTCGTCAACCGCGCCGGGGCCGGGCGGGGTGACGATCTTCCCAGTGAATGCGGACAACTCGCTGGGAACGGCTACGAACCTGAACGTCGGCAACAACCCGGTGGGCGTTTCAGTAAGCTACTTCAACCACTACGTGTATGTGCTGGACCAGGAGCCCACGACCACCCCGCAGGTTCTGGGCTTCTCGCAGAACACTTCGACGGGCGCGCTGACGCCGGTTCCGGGAACCACGATTACGACGGTTGGCGGCAAGACAGTGGCGACCGGATATGCCGCCGGCGTGGTGCCCAGCGCCATCGCGGAGGAGCCGACCTCGCGATTCGTTTACGTGACCGACCAGGCGGCCAACCAACTGATCGGGTATACCGTGGGGTCGAATGGCGCGCTGGTTCCCATGATCAACGGGCCGTTCCAGACCGGACTTTTTCCGGTAAGCGTCACTATCGACCCGCAGGGAACCATCATGTACGTGGCGAACTACAACGCGAACAGTATCGAGGGCTATGCCATCGATACGTTTACCGGTACGCCATCGGGTGCGGTGGGCGCGTTTGGCCAGCCGGTTGGCACCGGTCCGACCTGCGTAGCGGTCGATCCCGCGCTGGGTACGTTCCTGTACACCTCGAACAACCTGGACAATACGGTCAGCGGCGAGCGCCTGAACCCGAGCACGGGCGGCTTGTCGGCAGTGCAGAATTCGCCATTCCCAGGGGCCGGATCGCCCACCTGCCTGGCGATTGTGGCGAACGGGTCGCACGCGTCGCAGATCATCAATCCGTAGCTCCCCGGCTTCAACAGGGTGCGAACAAAAGCCCCCCGCGTGGGGGCTTTTCCTTTGCCTGCAGGGTGCTGAATGGGGTGGGGGGGCGCAAACCAGAGAGAGACTCGCACGCAACTCATGGCCCGGATTGGGCTTCTAATGCATGGGCTTCCAATTTGAAAGGAGCAAGGAGAACCTATGCGCTACTTCAAGTTTTTCGCTGTCTTCGCCGTCGCGGCTGCGCTACTTTGCGCAGGATCGGTGGCGCCGGCCCAGATCGGGATCGGAGTCAACATTGGTCCGGCGCCGATTTGCCCCTACGGGTACTTCGACTATCCACCGTATGACTGTGCCCCATACGGATACTATGGCCCCGATTGGTTTATCGGCGGGTTGTTCATCGGAGCGGGTCCGTGGTTCCATGGGCCGCACGGCTTCTATGGCCACGTCGACAACCGCTATGATCCGCGCAATGGGTACCACGGGCCTTTGCCGGAACACGGCGCGAAGCCCTTCATGCACTTCCAGGGCAACGAGGCGCGCGACGGGCAGGGTCATGTAGGCACTGCCGGCCATGCACCGACCAATGAGCACATGCCCGGCGTGCAGGGCGGCTACCACTTCAGCGGCGGCGGCGGCGCGCGCGGCGGCGGACGCGGCCACTAGGCGGCGCGGAACCGGTTCGATTGCGGAAGACGAAGGCCCCCAGTGCGGGGGCTTTCGTCGTTTGTGGTGCGGGGAGCAGGCTGGCGGTTGGCAATCGACGTGCGGAAGGGAAGGGTTGTGGCTCGGAATGCGAGCTTTAACCGATCGCAGTCTGCTCCTATCTGGACCGCAGCCAGCGCACGAGAACGCCATGATTATCCTGATTCTTACCTTCATCACACTGTTTCTAGCGGTCTTCTCACCCAGTCTTGTCATGCTCCACAAGTGTGAGCAAACAAAGGAGTTCAACGCTTGGAAGGAGCGGCAACAGGGGCGGATAGAGGCGGAGAACAAGCGGGCGTGGCACAGGAACAAGCAGATGATTCTGGGCTGACGAGTGGGGTGCGGCGCGCCAGCACGGGGTGGGAAATAGTTTGGCCAACGCATTGCAATGTCTTGCACTTGCCTGCGTCTGAAAGCAGGCCGGGGGCGGATTACTGGGCGGCACTGCGTTGCAGGATGGCGCGACGGGCTGGGCGCTCGACCAAGTACATGGCGGCAATGGCGAGCAGGAGCGTGGCGGCGTAGGAGACCCAGGGATCGTACGCGGCCAGGTGCAGGCGTTCCGGTATGTGGTGGTTGCGCAGCAGATTGATGAAGTTGAAGTGCAGCAGGAAGAGCGCGTAGCTCGCCTGGCCGACCAGCTCAATCGGTTTCCACGCAAAGAAGGACGCGAAGATGTTCTGGCCGCTGAGGCCGATGACCAGTGCGGCGAAGAGCGGCACCAGGAAGCCGCCATGCATCAGGATGTAGGGCACGTGGGCGACGGCCCTGGCGAAGAACAGTCCGATCGCGGCAAGGCTGGCGCCGGCGACCAGCATGCGCTGGCGCGGGGCAAGCACCAGGGCGCCCTGCAGCTTGGCGAGGGTGATTCCCGCAAGGAAGGTGCAGGCGTAGGCCAGCGGCGTGTACTTGAGCGTGCGAATCCAGATGCCCGAAGAGTAGCGGTCGGCAGCGCCGGCGAGGTGGTCGGGATTGAAGTGAATGTAGAGCGCATGCGGGACCAGCCCCAGCGCCCAGACTCCGAGCAGAAGCGCGACCAGGCGGCCCGGAGTCCTGGGCCAGGGCCAGCGGATGATCCACGGGAAGGCGAAGTAGAAGGCCGCCTCGCAGGAGAGGGTCCAGGCGACCGTGTTCCAGAAGGTGGCAAGCGCAGGGCTCCAGCCCTGCAGCAGCAGCGGGGTCAGCAGCACGCCCGCCAGGAACTCCCCATGCGAGCGTGCCTGCCACTCCGCTCCCAGCATGCCCAGGAAGAGTACCAGCGAGAGCAGGTAGATGGGGTAGAGCCGGGCGAAGCGGGCGCGCCAGAATTGGCGCTTGTCCAGCTTGCCGGGCCGATCGGCGTAGTTGTACGCAAGGATGAAGCCGGAGAGGAGAAAGAAGAAGCCGACGAAGACGTAGGAGTTGTCGATGACCGGATACAAGTACTTCATGTGCGGCGGCGTGAAGTGAAAGAGCATGATGTTGACGGCCAGCAGCGTGCGCACGCCGGTGAGCGCAGGCAGCTGCGGCTTGCGTGCAGGCGCGGCGGGCTTTGCGGAGACGGGGGCCGGTGGGTCGAGGGTTAGCAGAACGTCGGTCACTCTATCCAGTTTAGATGAGGATGGGGCGAGCGAGTTGTCAGTTGTCAGTTCTGAGTTGTCAGTTCTCAGTTCTCAGTTTCCTCGACCCGATTTCTGAGTCAGATAGTTGCTGAGGGCACTCAACATTCTGCTTGACAACTGACAACTGAGAACTGCTTTTATGGGGTAACCAGCGTGCCCAGCGGCTCACCCTGGACCACGCGGACGATGTTGCCCGGTTCGCGCATGCTGAAGACCATCATGGGCATGTTGTTGTCGCGGCAGAGGGATACGGCTGCGGCGTCCATGACGCGGAGGTTCAGGCGAAGGATGTCGGAGTAGGAGATCTGCTGGAATTTGGTGACATCGGTGTTGATTTTGGGGTCTGCGGTATAAATGCCGTCGACGGAGGTAGCCTTCAGCAGGATGTCGGCTTTGATCTCCATGGCGCGCAGCGAGGCAGCGGTATCGGTGGAGAAGAAGGGGTTGCCGGTGCCGGCGGCGAAGATGACGATGCGGCCCTTCTCCAGATGGCGCATGGCGCGGCGGCGGATGTAGGGCTCGGCGACCTGGTGGATCTGAATGGCGGACATGACGCGGCAGACGATGTCGAGCTTTTCGATGGCGTCCTGCAGGGCGATCGCGTTAATCACAGTGGAAAGCATGCCCATGTGGTCGGCCGAGACGCGGTCCATGTCGATGGCCTGCTGGGCGACGCCGCGAAAGAAGTTTCCGCCTCCGACGACGATGCCGATCTCGCAGCCGAGGGCGTGGACGGCGGCCAGTTCTGCGGCTACTTTGTGAATGAAGACGGCGTCGATGCCGAAGCCCGTGCCTGCGGCCAGGGCTTCTCCGGAAAGTTTGAGGAGGATGCGCTTGTACATATCAGCAGTAAGTATCGCATGTCAGTTGCAGGTTGCAGGCTGTAAGTTGCGCCGACTTAATGGCAAGGGCCCGGCATTGAAGCCGGGCCTTTGTTTTGACTGGTGCAGCGAGTTATTTCTTGCTCGTCGCGTTCCCAATGAACACTTTGTCCGGGCCGAAGATTGCGATGTCGTCGCGGCTGGATTTGATGTCCATGATCACGAACTTGCCCGCAGGCTGGGGCGCAGCCACGGTCACGACAGCAGAGCTCGCCAGAATCGAGTAAAGCTTGTTGAGCAGCGGCGTTAGCGTTCCGGGAGCGAACATGCCGTCATACAGGGCTGCGCCTCCGGTGTTGGTTGTGAGTTGGGAGAAGTTCTGCTGGCCCTCGAGCGAGCCGCCCTCGTTGCGGTTGGGGTCCGGGATAATGGGATCCAGCCAGTAGAAGGGATATGGGACAATTCCATTTTTCTGCAAGGCCTGGGAAGCGCCTTCGACATCCGGATTCAACTGATCGCCGCCCTGGGATTGGCCGTTGCTGCGGGTTATGCCATCGGTGAACACCAACACGGCGCGCAGCTTTAGCGGGTCGGCATCCGGCCAGTGATAGGCCAGCTGCTTCAGGCACGAATAAGGGTTCCCATTGTCATTCTTCGGGTTTCCCGCCTGCTCTCGCGTCTGGGGAACAAAGGCTTTGTAGACCAACTCACGGTCCGTGGTGAAGCCCTGGACAACCTTGACATTGCCCTCAAGCAGCCAGCCGACACCAATCACGACGTTCGCCGGCAGACTATGCAGGAAGTTCTCAATATCCTCGAACTGACCCTTAGCGCCGAGCATTTGTGACGAATCCAGCACGACCATCAGTTGCAGCGTGTGCGACCCCCGCAGCAGCGGTTCAAAAGCGGTTACGGGAGCCTTCTTCTCGTCGAGCTTGATTTCCTGGATATCGGCCTGGGTGAGCGGCGGCAAAGCGGCGGCTCCCCCGACCTTCTTCCCCTTTTGCACCGGGACGGCCCGCAGCACGAGCAGGGTGGGGGTCTGCGCGATAGCCAGGGGAGCGATGGCGGAGACCAGCAGCAGGGCGCCGGCCGCCGCGGCCAAGATGCGGGCGGGGCGAAGAGAACGGGACTTGGGTTCAATCGACAGATGGCTGGCAGATTCGGGGGTCATAGCAGGCTCTCCTGGTGCCTTTACGTTCCTCGCAAAGTATGATGCGTATCTGGGCTGCTCAGCAGCGCGGAAACGTGCCAGACCACTATAAACGATTGGCCCGGATCATGGTTGCGGCTGTGGCGCCGCGATGCTAGGAGACCTGGGATGGGTGTTCGGCGGCGGCTTGCTTTTTCGCCTTGCGGCGGCTGAGCACGGAGCTGCGCCGGGTGCGTGCGCGCTCGCTGGCGTGGTCGATCTTCTTCCAGAAGCCGACGAAGTAATCCGTCGCCGAGATGATGGACACGATGGTCATCCACCAGATGGCCCACAGCGCGATCATGTGTACCGCGATGATGAAGCCGCCCCAGTCCCAGTAGTTCCAGCGATGCGCCAGGATGGCGGCGACCACGGAGACGATCTGGATCACGGTCTTCAGCTTGCCGACGTCCGAGGCCTCGATGGTGAAGCCCTCCGACGCGGCGATGGAGCGCAGCCCGGAGACGAGGAACTCGCGGCCGATGATGATGACGGCGATCCACGGCGGCACGATGCGCGGGGTGTACGCGACCAGGATGATGTAGGCCGCGGTAACCATCAGCTTGTCCGCGAGCGGATCCAGCAGCATGCCCAGCGTGGTGATCTGCCGGCGCCGGCGCGCGAGGTAGCCGTCCAGGCCATCGGTGATGGAAGCCAGGATGAAGACGCCCGACGCGAGCAACTCCTGCCGTCCGCCCAGGAGGCCGTGGGTCGCGGGATTGGCCGGGAACGCCGGCGACAGGATCCAGATCAGCAGCGGCACGGTGGCGATGCGGCTGATCGTGATGGAGTTGGGCAGGTTCATGGGCCTTTGAGATTCGCGCCGTGCGATCGCTCGAGCGGCGGTCTGCGCGACTGAGTCCGGGCCGCGCGCCGGAAGAAAGACGGATGGCCGGAATCAAACACAGGCAGACACTAGCAATTCTCCCACAGCCGGAGCGCGGAGGCTGCTAAAGACTTGAAATCGCGCAGTGCGGTTGTATATTTTGCCGGCGCAAGGCGACTCTCTCGATAGGAGAATGGCAGCCGCGAGCGCGTGGCCGCAGGGTTTGGGCAGCGTTTCCGTTTCGAACCGCCTACTCCGATCTGTCTCGTAAACCGTAGGTCGCGCGTGGTAGATTTTGAGGAGTCTCAGATAGCTTTTTGCTTCCGGGCCGGTATCCCCATGTCAGTTTTTCCCCGCTCTCTCCGGCGCTCGGTCCTTGGCCTGCTGTGCATGCTTCCCGGCATCTGTGCCGCACAGAACCAGCAGTTCCTGAACCTGCCCCAGGTGCAATTTACGAGCGGCCGGGTGAGCAGCTTTCTGACCGGGGTCTTGCAGTCGCCGCCCGGCGGAATCGACATGCTCTACATCAACGCCCCTGCGGTCAGCGCGGGAGGCTCTTCGGTCACGGCCGGGGCACTGCTCAACGACAACGGCGGGGGCTTTTACAATCAAAACCAAAATCGGATCGTCTTTTCCAAAGTTGCGAACGTCGTTGCCACGCTGGCCTACATTGACAACGACTCGAACCTCGACATCGCCTTCGCTCTCACTCCTTCCGGCTCCGTAACCACCAACCTGTGCGTATACTTCGGCTCCGGAGCGGACATTGCCCAGGCTCTCACGGGGGTCAGCTCCTACAACGCGGGCAGCCCCGCCAATGCCTACCCACCGGCCGGAGGCAAGAGCGGCTGCATGACGTTCCCGCTTCAACCTGGAGGCAATCCGCCCTACTTCTCGCAGATCGTGGCGTTTCCCTTCAAGACCGCCTCCTCGACCCAAAACCTCATAATTGAGGACAGCGCCAACGATCTTCTTTACATTCTCTCCGGCACCGGGGCGCCCGGCGTTGGCGGCGTGCTGAGCAGCTTTACTGTGATCCACACGATCACGCTTCCACCGGCCGATGGCGCCGGCCCCATCTACATTGGCGACTTCAATGGCGACGGCAAAACCGACTTCATCGTCAACGGACAGACCGGCAACACCGCTTCGGTCTACTTCGGCGACGGTACCGGCAACTTCTCGGCCCCCATCTACGCGACCAGCGGCCATGTCCACTCGATGCTGCTGCAGGATGTGAATGGCGCAACGTATACGAACGGCAGCCCCATCGAGGACCTGATTGCGGAAGGCGACAACGGTGTCATCCAGATATTTCCCGGTACCGGCACGACCGCCAACCCCTTTAGTACGACGAGCATTGGCGGTACGGCGCCGGGCGTCAACGGGTTCTCCGGCAACGGCGGGCACCTCGCCGCCATCGACCCCGCAACTCTCAACATCCTGACCACCACGCCCATCGGCCTCAGCGTGCTTGAGGGCAGCGGCAGCCTTAGCTATGCGCTGAAGGCGATCTACAACATCGGCCCGGGCCGCTCTTCGTTCGCGCTCGCCGACTTCTACGGCACCCCCAACTTGGATCTCGCGGTGGATTCGGCCGAAGGTGTCGCCATCTTCCGCGCCGACGCCAACGGGGACGGCGGGTTTCAGACTTCGAACGCCTACTCCGCGATGTCGCCGGCACTGGGCGCGGTGGTCGGCAAGTTCAGGAATGCCGCCAGCAATCCCAATGGCAACCTGGACGTAGCGGTGACAACCGCTCTGGGTTACGCCCAACTGCTTACCGGTAACGGCAACGGCACATTCAATCCCGCCCCGACGATCACCGGGTACCCCGGCGCGAATAGTCCCTGGTCCAACATTCTTGCAGGCGACTTCAACGGCGACGGCAAACTCGACATCGCATACTCGTGGACCGGCCTTCCCATCCCAGCCGCGAATCCCGCCGACTCAGGCATCATCGTCCAGTACGGCAACGGCGACGGCACCTTCGGCCAAGGAAACTATAGCTTCAACCAGTCGACCTCCAGCGTCGGCTACCTGTACGGCGAAACCACGACCGGCGACTTCAACGGCGACGGCATCAGCGACCTCGCTAATATCGATCTGCTCTATGACACTACCCTGCTCGGCAGCCCGACAGGACCTTTTGGGGGTTCATTCATTCTTGGCCTGCAAGCCCAGGCCAGCAACACCGCCTTCAACCAGGTTGCGGCGGGCTTCTTCAAGGTGAACCGGACGAGCCAGCAGGATTTGATCTTCCAGCAGGGCGCGAGCTTTATCCCATACAAGAACGCCCAGGATGGGACCGGGGCACATTTCACGGCGATGGCTGCGCTCACCGGGCCCAGCGCGCCGCTGTATCCGAGCACAGTTCTGCTCGCCGACGTTGACGGCGACGGCAATGGCGACCTGGTGGTGGTGTATTACAACGCGAACTTCAATTCGATTGGCGCGGGTCCGGTTGCACCCAACGATGTTTACATCTGGTGGGGCAACGGCGACGGGACGTTCAACCAGACACCCCTGGTTCTGGACCTGAGTCGCAACTACTACCTCGGCGCCGTTGCGGATATGAACGGCGACGGCCTGCCCGACCTGGTGCTCAGCGATGGCTCACTGGTCAGTATCCTCTACAACCAGGGAAGTCGCAGCTTCGGCTCCATCAACCCCAACAACGGCGAGTACACAGGCGAGCAGCATTTTCTTGCCGGGCAGGGGATCAACTCGCTCTCGATTGCACGCCTGAGCGCCGGCAGTCTGCCCGACCTGATCGTCGCCAACGGGGGCGCGACCATTTCGAATGCGCTCGCGCTGGGCGGCGGATCGGCCTCGTCGCTCAGCCTGACCCCCAACCCGGACGTGAATACCGGCGGCATCACGGTGCTGATAAACGACATTACCACCCTGCCGGTGACGGGGACGCTGTATGCAGTTCCCGAGCCGAGCAACTTGGGTGCCACGTTTACCCTGACCGCGGGCATCAGTCCGGTTTCCGGCACGATCCTGCCCACGGGAACGGTGACGTTTTCTATCGACGGTAACCCGGCGCCCTGCCCCGTGGCCACGCTGATGCCCACCTTTGGGACAACGACCCTCGCCATGGCCACCTGCGTCATTCCGGCAGGAAACACCTACGCGAGCGGCGTGCACACGCTGAGTGCGGTCTACAGCGGCAGCAGTGTCTATACGGCGACCACACTCTCCGGCACGCACACGATCATCGGCCACACCACCCCGCTCATGATCGAAAGCCTGGCCGCGATGCCCGAGCCAAGCGCCTTCGGGGTCGGATTCATCTTGATCGCAACTCTCACCCCGAGTCCGGGAGTGGCAGTGCCCACGGGCGTGGTGACGTTTTTCATCGACGGCGTGCAAGTCGGTACCGGCACTCTGGCCCCGGTTGCCGGATCAACCTCCTCCAGCGCAAACTTCCCTATCCCGGCTGGCAACGTCTATGCCGCCGGCTCACACGCCCTGTCGGCGAACTACAGCGGCGACACCGCCAACTCGCCGGCTACGTTCTCTGGCACCCACTTGATTACGGGCAGCACCACCATCACCATCTACCTCTGCGTGGGACCGAGTCCCACCTGCCCGTCCACTGGATTTGTTTTCCCCCCGTTCGCCTCGACGCTGACCATGTACTACGGCCAGACCTGGAACGGCACCTGGGCCGTCACCTCCTCCGACAACGGTCCGGTCCCCGGCAACTTCGAACTCTTCGACGTCTATAACGGTGTCTCGGGCCCAGCGCTATGCGACGTGTCCAACATTTCCGGCCAGGCATGTCCGCCGGCCGTAGGCGTCACCGTGGGAACCGGGGTGGGCATCAACGTGATCACGGGAGTTTACACCGGCGATACCACCCACACCCCATCGACATCACTGCCTGTCACGATCACGGTGCTGCAGGACACCACCACGGCCACTCTGACCTCGTCGCTCAACCCTGCCCCAGCGGGTCAGCCTGTGACTTTTACCGCGACCTTGACCGGAAACTACGCCGCGCCCACCGGCCCGGTCACATTCGCTGAGACGTTCCCGCCCACCACGGTGTCGCTGCTGCTCGGGACGGCAAACCTGGTGCCGGGCCCCGGGCTCAGCAGCACAGCGACCTTCACCACCTCCAGCCTTCCGGTCGGAACTGATCCCATCGTCGCTGGCTACCAAGCCACCACCGACTTCGGGCTCGCATCGGCTTACTTGAATCAGGTCATCACTCCGTCGCTGGCGGGCAACTTCACGGTTACGGTGACGCCAAACCCGGCGAACGCAGGCGTTGGGGAGGGTGCGGTTCTGTTGGTGGCAGTGACTCCGCAAAACGGATTCTCGCAGGGTGTGAACCTGACCTGCAGCAACCTGCCCAACGAGGCGTCGTGCATCTTCGTCAACCCGGCGATCCCGGCCGGCGGCGGCGCGACCGCGCTGATCCTGGAAACTACGGCGCCCCACACCTGCGGCACCACCGCGCCCTACTTCTATGGGGGCATGGGCAAGGGTCCGCTGGCGGCGCCGTTCGTGCTGCCGGCGCTGGCAGGACTGGTGCTGCTGGTCGTTCCCGGAAGACGCCGCTGGCTGCGCGCACTGGTGGCCGTGGTGGTGGTTGCGGCGGCCGGGCAGATCTCGGGATGCGGCACGTGCACCGACCTGGGCACGCGCCCAGCCACATACACCTTCCAGGTGACGGGCACCGCGGCCAGCTCATCGACTACGACGACGCAGACGGTCACGATGAATGTGACGCTCTAGGAGCCAGGTTCGAGGTTCGAGGTACGATGTGCCCGCCGCGTATACATCGTTCTCAGATTGAGAACAGTTGTACTCAAAATTGAGAACAAGGCAAGGCAAGGTTGGAGCAAGCGTTTTTTCTCGAACCTCGAACCTTGAACCTGGTACCTGCTTCTACGCATACATTCCGCGCTGCCTGGTTGTATACGCGACGCGGTCGACGGCCAGCATGTAGGCTGCGATGCGGTTGTTCACCCGGTGCGCCTTGGCGTAGCTGATTACGTCGTGGAAGCTTTCGGTCATGATCAGGTTGAGCCGCCGGTTCACCTCCGCTTCGTTCCAGAAGTAGCCCATGCGATCCTGCACCCACTCGAAGTAGCTCGCGGTTACGCCTCCGGCGTTGGCCAGGATGTCGGGCAGGATGAAGATCTGCTTCTCGGCGAGGATCTGGTCGGCCACGATGGTGGTCGGCCCGTTGGCGCCCTCGCACAGGATGCGGCAGCGCAGGCCGGCGGCATTGCGGCTGGTGATGACGTTTTCCGTCGCCGCCGGGATCAGTATCTCGCATTCGCGGGTCAACAGCTCGGCCGGGTCGGCAGGCTCGGCGCCAGCGAACCCCTTGATGGTCCCTGCCTCGGCCCGGTGCCGCAGCAGCGCGTGGATGTCGATGCCGTGCGGGTTCGCAAGGCCGCCGTCGACCTCGATGATGCCGATGATGCAGTAGCCCTTATCGAAAAGCAGTTTGGCCGCGTTCGAGCCGACGTTGCCGAAGCCCTGGACAATCACGCGGCAGCCCTCCACCGCCATGCCCAAGTGTTCGAGCGCGTGGTCGCAGACGATCGAGATGCCCCGGCCTGTGGCCTCCAGACGGCCGCGCGATCCGCCCAGTTCGACCGGCTTCCCGGTGACGACCGACGTCACCGTCTGGCGCATGTGCATGGAGTAGGTGTCCATCATCCACGCCATGGTTTGTTCGTTGGTGCCCATGTCGGGCGCGGGCACATCCTTCTCCGGCCCGATGAACTCCATCAACTCGGCGGTGTAGCGGCGCGTCATTCGCTCCAGCTCGCCCTGCGACATCTTGTGCGGGTCGCAGATAATGCCGCCCTTGGCCCCGCCGAACGGGATGTTGACCACCGCGCACTTCCACGTCATCCAACTCGCCAGCGCGCGCACCTCGTCCAGCGAGACATCCGGTGCGTAACGCACTCCGCCCTTGCCGGGCCCGCGCGAGATGGAGTGTTGCACCCGGTAGCCGGTGAAGACCTCAATTCTGCCATCGTCCATCTGCACCGGGATGTGAACGATGAGTTCGCGGGTCGGATAACGCAGCAGCTTCCAGATGCCGTCGTCCAGGTTCAGCTTCTTGGCGGCATAGTCGAAGCGGGCTTCCTGGGCGTCCCAGGGGTTGGTTTCCTGCTCAAACGACATCTGCGGGAAGAATGTCTGAGTCTTCCTTCTCTCGGTTGCTTCTTTGCGTTCGGTTGCCGGTACCAGGGATTCCGTTGCCATCAGTTCTCCAGTCTTCTTTGCGTTCCTGCCAAACCTGTGGAGTATAGGCCGTCCGCATCAGCGCAAACAAGCGGCGCCCGGCCAAAGGTCACCCCGAAGTACACCGCCATTGGATGCGCCCGACAGCTTCCTTCGACCACTGAAGTCCGCGCTTGCCCTCCTTTCGTCTCGAACCTCGAACCTCGAACCTAGTACCATGAAAGCCACACGTCATGGCCTCCGCAACCCCAGCATTGCCATCACCCCGCGAGTTCCTGCGCCTGAGCCGCGAGCACTCGCTCGTCCCGGTCTATCGCATCGTTACCGCCGACCTGGAGACTCCGGTCTCGGCCTTTCTGCGCATCGCGGCCGACGAGCCCGAGGCCTTCCTGCTGGAGTCTGTCGAGGGCGGCGAGCACGTGGGCCGCTACACCTTCATCGGCATCAAGCCATACAAGAAGATCGTCTCGCGCGGGACTTCGATCACGGTTGCCGAGGCGGATGAGCGCCGCACCTTCGAGGGCGACATCTTCGCCGAGTTGAAGCAGGCACTGAGCGGCCACACCCCGGCGCGGCTGCCGGGGATGCCCCCATTCACCGCCGGAGCGGTTGGATTTTTCGCCTACGATGTCGTTCGCCAGATTGAGCGGCTGCCTTCGCTGGCCGTGGACGAGTTGGGCGTGCCCGACGCCTGCCTGATGTTCTTCGACCAGGTGCTGGCGTTCGACCACGTCAAGAAGGAGATTCACCTGATCGTCACCGCCGACCTGGCGCGCGAGAAGGCTGCGGGCAGGGCAGTAACGGGCGCTTATGAGCACGCTGTTAAGCGGCTCAACCGGCTGGAGAAGCGGCTGGCCCACTCGCTGCCCAAACCGAAGAAGAAACACGAGCACGGCAAGCTGAAGCTCGACCCGCGCACACCGCGCGCCACGTTCCTCAAGTCCGTTCGCCGCGCAAAGGAATACATTGCGTCCGGCGACGTCTTCCAGTGCGTGCTCTCGCAGCGCTTCGACTGCGTGCCGGGCGTGGACGCGTTCGACGTGTACCGCGCGCTGCGCATCGTCAATCCGTCGCCGTACATGTATTTCCTGCGCTTCGGGCTGGATGCAGCACCCGCCACGGAACTGGGTTCAGCGGAGTCGAAGGACCCGGAGGAAGCTTCGGCCTCCACGGCCGTCAGCACGGTTCAGCCGATGAAAGCCGGCAAGAAGAAGGCGAAGAAGGCCAAGAAGCCAAAGCCGGTGCCCATGCACATCGTTGGCTCGTCGCCGGAGCTGCTGGTGCGGGTGCATGACCGCACGGTGGAGTACCGCCCCATCGCCGGCACGCGCCCGCGCTCCGCCGACGAGGTGGAAGACCGCGCGCTCGAAGCCGACCTGCGGGCGGATGAGAAAGAGGTCGCCGAGCACGTAATGCTGGTCGACCTGGGCCGCAACGATGTAGGCCGCGTCAGCGAGTACGGGTCTGTAAAGGTAAAAGACTTGATGTTTGTGGAACGCTACTCGCACGTGATGCACCTGGTCAGCGCGCTCGAAGGCACGCTCAAGCCGGACCTCGCCGCCATCGACGCGTTCCGCGCCTGCTTCCCCGCCGGCACGCTCTCCGGCGCGCCCAAGATCCGCGCCATGGAGATCATCGAGGAGCTCGAGCCCGCGCGCCGCGGCGTCTACGGCGGCTCTATTTTGTACGCAGACTTCTCCGGAAATTTAGACTCCTGCATCACCATCCGCACCCTCTCCATGACCGGCGAGCAGGGCCACATCCAGGCCGGCGCCGGCATCGTCGCCGACTCCGTCCCCGAAACTGAGTTCAAGGAGTGCGAGAACAAAGCCCGCGCCGTCGTGCGCGCCATCGAACGCGCGCGGGGGTAGCACGTGCTGTAGCATTGCGGTGCGGAGAATTATCAGTGGACGCGCCGGGCGAAATCCTCGAAGAACAGCCACAACCGGAACGAACCTATAAACGGCTCTGGTGCGCTATGGCGTCGGCGGTCATTCCGGGACTGGGAGACTGGATTCTGGGTGCCAGAAAGCGCGGCGGACTGTTCTTCGCCTTGTTCGCCACGCTTCTTGTCTGCTATTGGCCGTTACGGCTTCCACGCATTTTCTTGCCATTCTTTGCGATGATTCTGGCTGGCATGTTGCTCAACGTAGCTAGTGCGTCCTGTACATTTCTGTGTGGCAGATCGGACAAGGACGCCGCCGCGAATTGGTGGATCCTGGTGCTGATTCCGCTTGCCTTTTTCTCCGTCTCAATCATGGAACTCCAAGGGGTGCTGCACGCCTCAGGTTTTAGGGTCTTCGCCACAGCCGGACAGTCGATGGAGCCAACCCTTAATCCTGGAGACGATATCGTCGTTGACACGTGGTATTTCCAAGGCAGAAAGCCTCAGGCAGGTGAAGTCGTTGTCTTCCGCCACCGCGGTCTCTACTTGGTGAAGCGCATCGTGGCGACCGGCGGAGCCACAATTGAAGGCGTCAACGACCATGTTGAGATTAACAACCGGACCGTCGCGGAGCCCTACATCGTTCATCGCGATGTCGATCATCCACCTGATGAGCGGGACAACTTCGGCCCCTTCCGGATCGGAGACGGCGAAATATTTGTGATGGGTGACGACCGAGACTACAGCCTCGATAGCCGCATCCGGTCGGGTGAATACGACTACGGCCCGGTCTTTGTAACCGACGTCGTTGGCAAGCCGCTCTATCGCTTTAAACGCTCTATGAGTGGCTCACCCTACGACGGACAGCCGGTCAGATGAAGTAGCTGAAGGATTCTCCTTCAGTCACAGTCGCACAACAACTTTGCGCTCGCTTCACGCAGCCCCTCGTATACCCTCATTCCATGCGCGTTACGGCACGGATCGGTCGCGGCTTGGTGGTGATGGCGGGCGCGCTGCTGATGCTGTGGCCGGCGGTCGTCAACGGCTATCCGCTGCTCTATCCGGATTCGATGAGCTACCTGGGCGATGGGCGTCCGCTGGCGCGCATCCTGTTCCTGCATGCGCCGAAGGGCTACGGCGCCATGCGCTCCGAGTTCTACTCGCTCGGCATTTTCCCGTTCCACTGGAACGTGACCGCGTGGCCCATCGTGGTGCTGCAGGCGCTGCTGACGTCGTACATTCTGTGGCTGGTCGTGCGTTCGTTCGCAGTTCGCTCGGCGGATGCCCGCGCTTTCGATACTCGCCGCGCCACCGTGCAGTTTGTCTTCCTGCTTGCGCTGCTCAGCCTTACCACCAGCCTGGCCTGGTACGTGTGCTTCATCATGCCGGACATCCTGGGGCCGCTGCTGTATCTCGCTGTCTATCTGCTGGTTTTCGCGCATGAGACGCTCTCCGCGCGCGAAAAGTGCGCCGTCGCTGTGATAGCCGCGTGGGCGATGGCCTCGCATTCGACCCACCTGATGCTTGCCGCCGGACTCTGCGTCTTGCTCGCGCTGCTGTTTCTGCTGCTTTTGCTGCACTGGCCGCCGTTGCGGGCACGCGGGCGGGCCATCGGCAGCGTGGCGGCGATTGTGCTGGTGGTGGCTGGTTCGCTGATGGCGTTGCACGGGTATCTCTACGGCAAGGCAACGCTGCTGGGTAACCGCATGCCTTACACTACGGCGCGTTTTGTTGCCGACGGCCCCGGCCGCTGGTATCTGCAAACGCACTGCGGCGAACTGCACTGGGCCATCTGCGCCCGCGTCGGCGATCTGCCCGACAGCGATGACGACTTCCTGTGGGCTGACGGCGGCGTCTGGCAAGCCGCCACGCCCGAGCAGCAGGAGCAGATGCTGCGGGAGGAGTGGCCGCTGGTTTTCGCTACCGTGCGCGCGTACCCTGGCGCGCAACTGCGCGTGTCGCTCACCAACTTTCGGACGGAGCTTACTGACTTCGGCCTGTGGGACTTCACTCCGAACGCGTGGATGGCGGGCGAGATCGACAAGGTGCTTCCCGGCACGCTGCCCACCTACCTGCGCACGCGCGAGGCGCAAAGCCGCCTGCCCACCGACTTCTTCACTGCGGTGCAGCAGTGGGTGGTTCTGGCGTCGACGCTGGCGATCGTTGTCTGCGTGCCGTTGCTGTGGCGCTGGCGGCGCTGGCGGATGCTGGGGCTGGTCACCGTGATCGTCCCCGCTGTCATCGCGAATGCGTTCCTCACAGCGGTGTTCTCGGAGGTCGATTCGCGGTATCAGTCGCGCGTCATCTGGCTGATCCCGCTGACGGCCGGGCTGATTATGCTGGACCTGCTCGATCAGCGGCGCCAACCTGCCGCCACCTCCACGCCCGATGAAAGCATAGCCGCAATCTCCGGTTAGCCGACGGTCTTGCCAATTTTGTTGGTATGCCCGCGTCGGTGTTCAGGCGCAGCTAGGATTCATCCTCAAATTTCGCAAGGCGGCGCTTAATCTTGCCCGACAGCCATATACCCTCTCTTGTGCCGACGAACCAGAACAAAGCTATGCCGCAAACTTTCCAAACTGAGCCGTAGTGAGCTTCCACATTCATCCAGTGCGGCAGGATTGGAATGGCGCATAGCCAAAGATAAGCCAGGAACGTGACCGGAGCCAGTATGAGTGAGTGCTGCGGGAGGAGTGTCGCAACATACTCAGGAACTCGGAGATCGCCGAAAAAATCGGCGGCGTCATCCAATGACAGGCCAAGCGCGATCGCAAATACGAACGCGGAGTAAGAAACCGCGATCGCTAATGGCCAGCTCCAGGGGTGGCTTCGAAACGGCAAGTACAGTAAACAGAGAATGAGGCCCGCAATAACGTGGGACCAGCGCGACAGGGATCGCGCAGGCTTGTCCTCCTCCTCAGAGGACTTCTGGGCGTCTTCGGTCTCGTTCTCCAAACTGGACAGGTCATCGAACATGGTTTCGCCCGCTCGATGCAAAGTTACCACTAGGGCTGCGGATTGTCCGCTCGCCAGTTGCCGCGTGGCCGACCATAGACTTCTTCGCCACTCCGCCAAACCCCACCCGTCCGCAACCGCGATACGATAGAGGCAGCGATGGTTTTCGTTCTCGACAACTACGACTCGTTCACTTACAACCTGGTCCAGTACATGGGCGAACTGGGCGCGGAGATCGTGGTGCGCCGCAACGACGAGCTATCGCCCGCCGAGGTCGAGGCGCTGCATCCGTCGCATATCCTCATCTCGCCTGGCCCCTGCACACCGCAGGACGCCGGCATCTCGATCGCTCTGATCCGTCACTTCGCGCAGGCAAATGCTCCGCGTGTGCCGATTCTCGGAGTGTGTCTGGGCCATCAGGCCATCGGAGCGGCCTTTGGCGGCAACGTAGTCCGCGCGCCGAAGCTGATGCACGGCAAGACCAGCGAGGTGGAGCATGACGGCAAGACCATCTTCGCCGGCATCCCCACGCCCATGACCAGCACGCGCTACCACTCGCTGATCGTCGCCGAGGAGGGCCTGCCGGAAGAACTGGAGATATCTGCCCGAACCGGAAACAACGGCGAATCGACGATTATGGCGCTGCGCCACCGCGAGTTGCCCATCGAGGGCGTGCAGTTTCATCCTGAGAGCGTTCTGACCACCCACGGCAAAAAGATCATCGCCAACTTCCTGAAGATGTAGGCTGTAACGCATGAGGCAGCGAATTCCACGCGCGCGCTTTCTCCCGCTGCTGTTGGCGTGCGCCGTGGCCGCGCCGCTGCGGGCGCAGCAGCTTATCGGCTACGTCAACACGCGCGACGCCGAAACCACAGGCGCGTCCGACGTGCTGGACGGCCAGGCCGTGCTCACCGGTTCGGTCAGCGTCACCGCCAGGGACCACACCGCGCCCATCACGCTGGGCCGCGGCGGCACCGCGCGCGTGTGCCAGACCTCCGTGCTGCATTTGACCGAAAGCAAAACGCCGGTGACGCCCGCGCCGCTGCTGTTCTCGCTGGACCGCGGCGCCATCGAGATCCAGACGGCGGGCACGCCGAACGACGCCATCATGACGCCCGACCTGCGCTTCTCCGTGCACAACGCCGGCCCGCTCGACCTGCGTTTGCGCATCGCGCGCAACGGCGACACCTGCGTGGACAACCGCGGGCCGGGCGCGCCCACGCTGGCCGTTTCGGATCCATTTGGCGAGGCGATGTACGAGGTGGCGCCCGGCCAGCATGTCCTGTTCGAGCACGGCAGCCTGCACGAGGTGGTCGACCACGAGACGTCGCCCTGCGGCTGCCCGGAGGAGCAGGGCATGTCGGTGGCCGATGCCCTGCTGGCGCCTCCGAACGCGGTCGCCGTCCCCACGCCGCCGCCCGCCCCGCCCCCCGTGTCGGCTCCGGCCCCGCCGCCGGTCGCTGCGTCGCCAGTGGTGACTTCAGTCCCAGTGCCAGCCGTTCGACCAACTGTGCCCGCCGCCGTGCAAGTCACGCCACCCCCTGCCGCGCCCGCGCCAGTTGCCGCACCCGCTCCGATTCCTCAAACCGCTGCGCCCATCGCCGTTGCCTCCGCCCCGCCCGTAGTTGCGCCTGCCGCTGCGCCGGTCATCCCGGAGCAGGCGGTCGAGCAAGCCGCCGCGGAAGCTGCCGCCAGAGCCGCTGCGCTCCATCCCTTCCCCACGGCGATCAGCGAAGGATTGGCGCCGCCGGCCGCCGCGCCCCCGCCTGCACCCGGCGCGCCGCCGGTGATCGAACCTCTGCGCTACGATGCCCCGATTCCCCCGCCGACCACCGCCTCAGCCAACCCCCAGATTGCCAGCGCCGCTCCAGCGAAGTCTGCGCGCACCAAAAAGACCCCGAAAGCAGCGGCTTCGCCTGCAACCGTGCAGACGGCATCGGCAAAGCCCCGCGCCGCAAAAGCTCCCCCAGCGGATCTGGTGCATGTCATCGGCCGCTTCTTCAGCAAGCTGTTTGGCCGCGGCTAGGCTTGCGGCCTGATCGCGGGCGAACAACTAAGGCCGGTCGGCGTCAGTTGTGGAACACAGTCCAGCGGTTGCCTTACGCCGGCGGAAGCTGCAGGCTCCGATAGTCGCGTCCGGTCAGCAGGCACAGAGCCTCGACCACCAGGTTATGGTCTTCGCGCTGGGGCAGGCCGGAGACCGTGACCGCGCCCACGATCCCGGTGCCCGCCACGTTGATCGGGAAGCAGCCACCGTGCGCGGCATAGTCTTCCTCGGGCAGGTTGTAGCGCGCGCTGAAGGTGAGGCCACTCTGCTCCAGCAGCCGGCCCACGTGGTAGGAACTCTTGTGAAAGCGAGCGACGGTGTTTATTTTGCGCATCACCCAACGCTGGTTGTCCGGCGTGGTGCCCGCCAGCGCGCAATAGAAGAGTTGCTGGTGCGGCGCACCGAAGCGGCGGACGTCGATCACCAGCGGGACCTTCCGCGCGATCGCAAGGTCGCGCAGCATGGTGCCAAGCTGCCACGCGGTGTCGGGGGTGAATCCGGGCAGAGTCAGCGTTGATTCCTGAACCACGATCGCGGCAATATCGTCCTGAACTGACATGGACCTCCTGGCTCGCCGGCGGGCGATAGGTAACAGCATACCCGCATCGCGCCGCCCCGGCTGCGGCGAATTCGCAGCGGCGGGGCCGATCCACGCGCCCGCACCGGCATAGCTTTCTTGACACGGGCGAAGGGTTACGCGAGACTTAGAAGGCTGGGCCTGTTCGCGGGCCCTCGGCGGCTTTTTGCGCGCGGAACATGCGCGCTGCAAGCTGTGTCGATCGGGTTCGCCACCAGCAGCTTTCCCCTGCAATCGCTCCAGGCCTGAGTGTGGGTCTGATTGTAGCTCCGGGGCGTGCTCCGGAGACTCCCGGCGTGCGGCAGCCTGATGGAAGGTCACAGGTAAAGGATGGATTTGGATGGGTTCAATGGGTAGTTCCGCGCAATTGATTCTGCTGCCGCTGTTCTTTGTGCTGCTGTATTTTGTAATGATCGCGCCGCAGCAGAAAAAGCAGAAAAAGTGGCAGCAGATGCTAGGCCAGTTGAAGAACGGGGACCGCGTAACCACCAACGGCGGTATCCGCGGCGTCATCGTTTCGGTCAAGGACGATACCGTGCTGCTGCGCGTCGCTCCGGACAATATCAAGCTTGAGTTTGTGAAGAGCGCCATCGCGGCGGTCACCACCCCGGATGAATAAAAACAGTTGCAGGTTGTTGGTTGCCAGTTGTTAGTTGAAGACGCAGGGCGACGGCCCGCGGCGGCGATTGGATAAAGGAAGCAATGAGTCAGAATTCGAAGGTCAAGATAGCAGTTATTCTCGCGTGTTTGGTTGTGTGCTGCTACGGTTTCCTGGGCATCCCTCATGGAGTCACTCCGGCCGCGCTCAAGCAGGCGATTGCCGACCACATCCGGCTGGGGCTCGATTTGAAGGGTGGCACCCACCTGGTGCTCAAGGTCCATGTAGAAGAAGCGATCGGTGGTCGAACTGACCGCGATGTCGAGCTCTTACAGGAAGATATGAGTAAGGCCGGCATCACGGGCGTACAGGCCCATAAGCTGGATCCGGTCGCGCACGCGAACCAGATTACGGTCAGCGGCATTCCGCTAAACAAGGCGAGCGACGTGCGCTCGATCCTGACTGGCACCGAATACGTCGACTACGACGTCGCCACGAACCCCGATGGCAGCGAGACGCTGACCATGAAACCCAGCGCCATCAGCGCCCTGGAAACGACCACCCTGCAGCACTCGATCGAGACCATCCGGTCGCGGGTAGATGCGTTGGGTGTGGCGGAAACGAACGTCGAACAGTATGGGCTGGGCGACAACGAGATCCTGGTCGAAATGCCTGGCGTCTCCGATCCGGCAAAGGTCGAAGATGCGATCCACAACACGGAGAAGCTGGCCGTATACCAGGTGGTCAGCGGCCCCTACAGCGATGACCAGGCAGCGATGACCGCGCTGAACCAGATCGTTCCCCCGGACGATTGGCTGGTGCACGGAAACACTTCGGCAAACGCTCCGGACGAGGTTTACCTGTTGCAGCGGGCGAGCATTGTGGAGGGAACCGACTTCCGCGATGCCCAACCCTCCACCGACCAGGAGGGCCGTCCGAACCTGGTATTCACGTTGACCACCGAAGCCGGCGACCGCTTCTACCAGTTCACCTCCACGCACTCCAAGAACACGGCAACGCCCGCCTCCATGGCGATTGTTCTTGGCAACAGAATCAAGGAGGTCGCCAGCATTGAGGACTCCATCCGCGATCGCGGCGAGATCCATGGCAGCTTCACCAAGGATGAGGTCGACAACCTCTCGCTGATGCTGCGCACCGGTACCCTCCCCGCATCGATCGAGACCATTGAGACGCGCACGGTCGGGGCCACCCTGGGCGAGGCATCCATCCACCAGGGCATCGTCGCCGCCATCGTCGGCATGCTGGCGGTCATGGTCTTCATGCTGTTCTACTATCGCGGCGCGGGCATCAACGCGGATCTGGCGCTGATGTTGAACCTGGTCATTTTGCTTGGATTTTTGGGCTTCACCCCGGGCGCCACGCTGACCCTGCCGGGCATCGCCGGCGTCATCCTGACCATTGGTATGGGCGTCGACTCCAACGTGCTGATCTTCGAGCGCATCCGCGAGGAGTTGCGTGCCGGCAAGACTGCGGCGGCCGCCGTGCAACAGGGATTCGGCCACGCGTGGGTCACCATCGTCGACACCCACGTCACCACCATTGTTTCGGCCGCGATTCTGTTCCTCTTCGGCAGTGGTCCGGTGCAGGGATTTGCTGTAACCCTGACCTTCGGACTGCTGGCCAACCTGTTTACGGCGGTGTTCGTATCGCGCACCATCTTCGACGCAATTCTGGAACGGAAGAATCGCGGCGCCGAACTATCGATTTAGAAGTACAAACTGGAGTTTCAAGTGGAACTGTTTCGCGATCCAAATATCGATTGGCTGGGCAGGAAGTGGTACTTCCTCAGCTTCTCGCTGATTTTCTCTGTGGCCGGCGTGCTCAGCATGCTGTTGTGGCACGGCATTCCCCGGGGCGTGGACTTCACGGGTGGCACCCAGATCCAGGTGCAGTTCTCGAGCGCGCCCAACGAGGACCACATCCGCCAGTCCTTGTCCGCCGCGGGAGTCAAGGACTTCACCGTCTATCCCATCAGCGACACCAGTGGACGCAACGCCAATACCGAGGTCATCTCGCTGCCTGAGGCCGCCGACTCCGCGCACAACACCGGCAGCAACCAGGTCCAAGCCGCGTTGAATTGCGGGGGGTCCGGCACCAGTTGCACCATTCAGAAGACCGACATCGTTGGACCCACGGCCGGCAAGCAACTGCAGCGCCAGGCGGCGCTGGCCACCGGCTACTCACTGCTGGGCATGCTGGTCTACCTGTGGTTCCGCTTCGAGTTGATCTACGGTGTTGCGGCCGTGGTCGCGGTCTTCCACGACACGCTGATCACGGTGGGCGCCTTCAGCCTGACCAACCAGGAGATTACACTCACCGTCATCGCCGCCATTTTGACCCTGATCGGCTACTCGATGAACGACACCATCGTCGTTTTCGACCGCATCCGCGAGAACCTGGGGCTGAGCCGCCGGGAGACGCTGACGGATGTGGTGAACCGCAGCATCAACCAGACCCTGAGCCGGACTGTGATCTCGTCCGGCCTGACGTTCCTTACCGTGTTGAGCCTGCTGGTGTTCGGCGGGCCGGTGCTGCGCGGCTTCTCGTTTGCGCTCACGGTCGGCATCGTCATTGGGACTTACTCTTCCATCGCGGTTGCCGCGCCCATGCTGGTGGCGTACCAGGACTGGCGCAAGCGCCGTGGCAAGGTTGCCAATCTACCCGCCAAGCGAGCCAAGGCCTAGGCGGTATTCGACCCCGGCTATCCGGCGGGATTGTTTTTCGTATAAGATTTCAGGGCTGCCCATTTCGGCTTCCCCGGGGTTCTCCCCGCGCTGCGGATTTACAGGCGGGAACAAAGTAGAACGGCGCGGTGTCTAAGCTGGGTAGAACGTTTCTTGCGAGGCTGTCCATGTTTGAAGACTCTTTGATGGAATCCGGCGGGCAGATTAAGTCCAAGGCGACTCGGTGGATGTGGGTGACGGGCACAATCAATCTCTCCATCCTGATCATCATCATCCTGATTCCGCTGCTGTATCCTGAAGCGCTGCCGGCGACGATGATGACCCAGATGCTGACCGCGCCGCCACCACCCCCACCGCCACCCCCGCCGCCGCCACCCGAGGTCAAGGTCCAGCCGGTGCATATCGTGTCCGAGATCGACCAGGGCTTGCACGCGCCCACCAAGATTCCCAAAGACATCAAAATGATCAAGGAAGACGCCCCACCCCCATCCAGCGTCGGTGTGGCCGGCATGTCCGGCATGGGCAGCGGCAGCAGCACCGGCGTAGCCGGCATGGCCAACCTGGGTCTCGCAAGTCCGCCCCCCGTGGTGCAAAGGGTAGTCAAGCCGGCCGGTCCGCAGCGCGTTTCCAGCGGCGTGGTACAGGGGTTAGCCATCTCGCAGCCGCAACCCGTCTACCCGCCCATCGCCAAGGCAGCCCACGTTCAGGGCGTGGTGGTGCTGCATGCCATCATCTCGAAGACGGGCACGATTGAGAATCTGAACGTCATCAGCGGACCGCCGATGTTGACCGGCGCCGCGGTGGATGCAGTCAAGCGCTGGCGCTACAAGCCGTATCTTCTAAGCGGGGAACCCACCGAGGTGGAAACCACCATCAATGTCAACTTCACCTTCTCCGGCGGCTAGTTCCACGCAGTTCTCGCACTCGTTTTCCCGCAGCTCATCTTCGCAACCCGGAACATGAATCTGCGTATTCGAATTCTCGTAGCCTTTTCGTAGATCGACTTTGAGGTTGTCGTCGATCCCGTCCAACGTTGTATAAATCAGGAGGAAAGATTCCAGTGATTCTCGCTCATCTCGCAAACTTCGCTCACGTTCCGGCGTCACTCGCCATGTACTTTCAGGACCAAGGTGCTGGTGGGGTCAGCTTCAGCGCCGCGGGTCTGATTCAGAACATGGGATGGCCCGCCCGCATTATCGCCATCATCCTGTTCATCATGTCCATCTGGTCGCTCGCCGTCATGATCGACCGCTGGCTATACTTCAACGCCGCCCGCAAGCAGTCGCGCGAGTTTGCGCCCAAGGTTGCCGGCGCCCTCAAGGATGGCCGTCTCGACGAGGCAATCAAGCTGGGAGACCGCAGCAAGAAGTCGCACCTCGCCGAAGTGGTCACCGCCGGCCTGCAGGAGTTCCGCAGCTTCGGCTCGGGCGGCAACATCACCGAAGAGCAGGTGGAGAGCTCGCAGCGCGCGCTCGAACGCTCCGAAGCGATCGTTCACGCCAAGCTGAAGAGAGGCCTCGGCGGTCTCGCGACCATCGGGTCCACCGCACCGTTTATCGGCCTGCTGGGCACCGTCATCGGCATCTTGAATGCCTTCCAGGCCATCGCCACCCAGAAGACTTCGGGAATCGGCGCGGTCGCCGGCGGTATCTCTGAGGCGCTGGTCACCACTGCGTTCGGCCTGTTCGTCGCCATCCCCGCCGTCATGACGTTCAACTACTTCACCAACAAGGTAGAGGCGTTCGACGTGGAGATGGACAACAGCTCCAGCGAACTGGTGGACTACTTCATCAAGCAGAGCCACCTGTAGGCTGCACTCCCTGCCTCAGTTGGCTGGGAGAAGTATTGGGATCACTCGGATAAGTACGGTCCGGAGGCCGAAGCGAACGGCCTCCGGAAGCGTACCAACCCTGGGGCGATCCGGTCGCAATTGGATACGCGCCGCATCTTAGCGGCGCACGCCGGCAACAATCGGACGGGAAAGCACTCTTATGGGAATCAACAAGCGCGAAGAAGGCAAGAAGGTCAACTCCAACATCAACGTCACCCCGATGGTGGACGTGATGCTGGTGCTTCTGATCATCTTCATGGTGATTACGCCCATGTTGAACAACAAGGTCAACGTGGATCTGCCGGTGGCAAACGCTGCCGTCATCATGGAGAATGCGAACAAGGAAGACGCGGTAACCGTGGCCGTCACCCGCGATGGCAGGCTCTACCTGGGTGGAGATCCGATCTCCCCCGACCAGTTGTCGGCGAAGATCGTGGACAAGCTGACCAACAAGACCGACAAAGAGGTTTACCTGCGGGCGGATGTTCGCGCCAACTACGGTAAGGTCATGGATGCTGTGGATCAGATCCGCGCAGCCGGAGTCAGCAACCTCGGTCTGCTCACCGAGAAGAAGGAAACGGACGAGCCGGTAAACAAGTAAGCAGCATTGCCGCCGGGGCCCAAGTGTCTCGCGGTCGAGAGAATAAGGAGATTTGCTATGGGAATGGGCGGTGGTGGCGGTACAGATAAAGCGGTTTCAGACATCAACGTTACGCCGTTGATCGACGTTCTTCTGGTGCTTCTGATCATCTTCATGGTGATTGTGCCGGTGACGCCGAAGGGGCTCGAAACCCTGATTCCGCAGCCCCCGAAGAACCCGCAGCAGGATCAGACCAACGACCGCACCATCGTGGTCTCGATCCAGGCGAACGGCAAAGGCGAGCCCTCCTACCTGATCAACCAGGATGTGTTCGCGAAGTCGCAGATCGAGCCCAAGCTGGCCGAAATCTTCGCCACCCGTCAGGAAAAAGTGATGTTCGTCAAGGGCGATGCATCGCTTGACTTCAGCAAGGTCGCCGAAGTGATCGACATGGGCCACGAGGCCGACGTCGACAACATCGGCCTGATTACCCCGCGCATCGCAGCGGGTGAATAGAGCTTTCCCCTGACGGACTCGCACCGAGCAGCCGAAAGCCCAGGAGGTTGCTATGGGCATGGGCGGTGGTGGCGGCACAGACAAAGCAGTTTCAGATATCAACGTAACTCCGTTGATCGACGTTCTGCTGGTGCTTCTGATCATCTTCATGGTGATCGTGCCAGTGACTCCGAAGGGGCTCGAAACACTGATTCCGCAGCCCCCCAAGGACATTGAGGCACCGCCGCCTGTAACGACCATCGTGGTTTCGATCCAGGCGAACGGCAAAGGCGAGCCCTCGTACCTGATCAATCAGGATGTGTTTGCGAAGTCGCAGATCGAGCCCAAGCTGCAGGAGATCTTTGCAATCCGCACGGAGAAAGTGATGTTCGTCAAGGGCGACGCATCCCTTGACTTCAGCAAGGTCGCTGAAGTGATTGACATGGGCCACGAGGCCGAGGTCGACAACATCGGCCTGATTACCCCGCGCATCGCGGCGGGCGAGTAGAGCTCATCCTCACCGGCCGGGAGGCCTCGCGGTTCCATCGTCCGCGAGCCGTCCCGACCCTTTTGCGTCTTCGATCCATCCCCGTCCGTCCAAACACGCATCCCATACACTGCGGTATAGTGGCTATGTATGGGTCATAACGGCCTCAGATCACGCGCCGAGTGTCCGTGGAGAATCCTCCTCGCGCTGCTCTGCGTTCTTCTGGTGGTTGTTGCCGGCACCGTGCAGGTCGCCCATACCCACGCGGACGGCACCGACACCCACGCCAACTGCTCGCTCTGCGCGGCGGCCCACATATCCGTACATCTGGTCCAGACCCCGGCTCCGGCGCCCACCGCCGCGGTGGTGGCAGTGCTGGAATCCATCCCGCCATCGGTCGTCCCCAGCGCCCTCTCGACCTTCGCGCTTTTTACCCGCCCCCCGCCGGCTGCTGCCGTCCCCGCCTGAGCATCTCTCAAAACTGGTCCCCGGAAGCCTGATAGCGAAGTGACTTTTCCCCTTTGGAGGAGCTGCTTTGTATCTTATTCTCCGGCGCTCCTGGCACGCGAGGGATGCTCCAGACTCACGCCGCAACAGGTACCCGATAGGGGAAAATCGATGCGCTTATCCCTAAGACGCGCCGTCTCACCACCGTTCGTGATCATGCTCTCGCTGGCTGTGCTGGGTGGGGCGACCACGCTTCCGGCCGGCGCCCAGACGGCTCCCGCGCCGGCCCGCCGCCCGCCGACTCCAGCTCGTACTCAGACCGCTGGCAACGCGGCCACGGTCACCGGCGTCGTCACCGACGCCTCCGGCGCCGTCGTTCCGAACGCCACCGTGACCCTCGCCAACTCCGTCAGCGGCTTCACTCGTACCGTCCCCACGGACAGCACCGGTAGCTACACCATCACCAACATCCCCTTCAACACCTACCGGCTCACCATCACAGCCAACACCCTGGCCACGTTCACCCAGACTGTCGACCTGCAGTCCTTTGTGCCGGTCACGGCCAACGCCGCGCTGCAGGTCGCAGGGACCAGCACCACTGTCGAGGTCACTACCTCCAATAGCGACATGGTCGAAGCCGACCCCGTCGGCCACACCGATGTCGACCGCGACCTCTTCTCCAAGATCCCGCTCGAGAGCCTGTCCTCCTCGGTCAGTTCGGTGGTCACGCTCGCCTCGCCCGGCGTCTCCGCCGACTCCAACGGCATGTTCCACGGCATGGGCGACCACGCTTCCAACTCCTTCTCCGTCGACGGCCAGCCCATCACCGACCAGCAATCCAAGGTCTTCTCCAACCAGATCCCCATGGACTCCGTGCAGTCGCTCGAAGTCATCCCCGGCGCGCCCTCTGCTGAGTACGGGGGTAAAACCTCGTTGGTCATCGTCGCCACCACGCGCTCCGGTCTTGGCAATCCGCAGCCCCATGGCGAGGTCACCGCGTCCTATGGCTCCTTCGGTTCCTCCAACGTCGGCTTCAATCTTGCTTACGGAAAGCAGAAGGCCGGCAACTTCATCTCCGCCAATGTCATGAACACCGGCCGCTTTCTCGACCCGCCCGAGTTCCACGCCATCCACGACAAGGGCAACGAGGAAAACCTCTTCGATCGCGTCGACTACCAATTCACTGCCGCCGACTCCATCCATCTCAACCTCGGCTACACCCGCTCCTGGTTCCAGACGCCAAACTCCTACGACAGCGAGTACGCCACCCAGTGGCCCACCAACTCCGCCGGCGTCGCCATTGGCTCCAACGGCCTCGCAGTGGGCCCGGCCGACCAGCGCGCGCAGATCCAGACCGTCAACTTCGCCCCCAGCTATACCCGCGTCATCAACCAGCACACGGTCCTGAATACCAACTACTTCTACCGCCGCGATGGTTTCAACTACTACCCCAGCAAGAACCCGTTCGCCGACCGCGGCGCACCCGACCTGCAGCAGGAGACCATCGCCCAGCAGCGCTCCCTGGCCAACACCGGCCTGCTCACCGACGTCACCTACACCCACGGCGTCAATAACGTCAAAGCCGGCGTCTCCTACGAGCAGACCTTCCTCAACGAGCACTTCCAGCTAGGCATCGTCGATCCCAACCTCATCAATCCGATCGACTGTTTCCCAACCACACCCTGCGCCGTCCTGCTTCCCTACGATCTGACCCGCGGCGGCAGCCTGTATCGCTTCAACGGCCACACCGACGTCAAGGAGTTCGCCGCCTACGCGCAGGACGCCATCACCGCCGGCCCCTGGTCCGGCAACTTCGGCCTCCGCTTCGATCAGTACAACGGCCTCACCATCGCCAACCAGGTCGAACCCAGGCTGGCGCTCTCCTACAAGGTCAAGCCCACCGGCACCGTTCTGCGCCTCTCCTACGCCCGCACGCTGGAGTCGCCCTTTAACGAAAACCTCGTCCTCGCCAGCGAGGGTTGCAACTATGCCGTCATCGCGGACCTTATCCCCTGCACTCCTTCGCCCAACCAGCCCGGCTTCCGCAACGACTTCCACGCCGGCTTCGAGCAGCAGTTGTCGAAGTACGCGGTGCTCTCCGCCGACTACGTGTGGAAGTACACCCACAACGCCTATGACTTCTCGGTCCTGGGGGCCACGCCCATCACCTTCCCCATCGGCTGGCACAACTCCAAGATTCCCGGCTTCGATGGCCGCCTGGACGTTCCTGCCATCCACAACTTCACCGCGCAGATAGTTTTCTCGTCGGTGGCGGCGCGCTTCTTCACGCCGCAGACCAGCGGCCTTGGCACCATCCCGGCGCCACCCGGCTCGACCGTAACCCACACGCCCTTCCGCATCGACCACGACGAGAAGTTCAACCAGACTACCCACGCGCAGTACCAACTCGGCCAACGCGGCCCTTACGTTGGCTTCAACTGGCGCTACGACTCCGGCCAGGTCGCCGGCGCCGCGCCTTGCTACGGCACGTTGGCGTCGAATGACTGCCCACAGACGGTCCCGCTTTCCGTTAGCGCGACGCCCTCGGTCTATCTCCAGGACCCCTTCGGCAACGCCCTCACCGCCGACCAGGAGGCCCAGGCCGGCTTCGCCTGCAACGGCGTCCGCGCTTCGCTCGGCCATCCTCTGCCCAGCATCTGCCCGGTCGCGCAGTTTACCTCGTCGCTGCTCACCATTCCCGCGCTCAACGCCGAGAACGACGACCACAATCCCCCGCGCGTCGCTCCACGCAACCTCTTCGACCTATCGATGGGCGAAGACAACCTGCTGCATCGCAAGGAGGCCGACAAGCGCACCCTGTCCGCCTCGCTCACCATCGTCAACCTCACCAACAAATACGCGCTCTACAACTTCCTCTCCACCTTTTCCGGCACGCACTTCGTTACGCCGCGCTCCATCACCGGCGAAATCGCGTACCACTTCTAAGAGCAATATGGCTATAATGGCTATATTGGGGTCTGCGCCATGCGAACGGTCAATATCGCCGAGTTGAAGAACCGCCTGAGCACGTACATCACCTACGCCAAGGCCGGGGAGACGATTATCATCCGCGACCGGAAGAAGGCGGTGGCGCAACTGATGCCACTCCCGATGAATGACGACCTCAACCAGGAGGAACGCGAGCTGGTTGCGGCAGGCGTTCTTCGCCTGGGCCGAAGACCTCGCGATTTGTCCGAATTGCACAAGCTGCCATGGCCGAAGGTCGAAGGGAGCGCGGGGACCCAGGCCATTCTTGACGACAGAGAAGAGTCGATGTGAACCAGCCTGCATTTTGGGACTCCAGTGCGCTGGTCCCCCTTTGCCTTCACCAGCCCAACAGCGAACAGGCCAAAGCGCTTTCCACTCGGTTCAGCCAGGTTGTCTGGTGGGCCGCGCGGGTGGAGGTTTTCAATGCCTTCGCTCGTCTGCATCGGCAAGGTGCATTGCAGCCTCGCGCAAGGCAGGAGGCCATAGCGCGCCTGCAGGTCCTGGCCGTTCTCTGGGATGAGGTTTCTCCCGGCGACGAGGTCCGGGACCGCGCGATACAGCTCCTGGACATCTATCCGCTGCGCGCCGCCGACAGTCTGCAACTGGCTGCCGCCCTGGTCTGGTGCCGCGAGCGACCGGCGGGCAGGACCTTCCTCTGCGCGGACGGGCGGCTGTGCGAGGCTGCCGCGCAGGCCGGCTTCACGGTGTTGCGTCCATAATCCAGGCGTTTTGGCAGTGGAGTGTCTGCGAATTAGCAGCATCCGCACGCATGGCCTCGCCACGCGGCTCTGCCCTCTTTCAACAGAAGAGGCACAGCCGCCAAAGCCGCAAGCGAATCGAACCATGCGACGTGGAACGCTGCATTCACCCCCAGGCCAACCAGCGTAATCGCCGCCAGGTATGCGCAAGTCGCGGACTGCACCGCGTCGGCCGCCAGCGCCGCGTTCCCGCTTCGCCTGGCCTCGCGCCGTTTCAGCGCTGCCAGCACCGGCATCGCGATCAGGGCAGCCACCGTAATTGCGATCCCCGCGCAGCTCGTCTCCGGCCGTGCGCGCAGCACGAAGGACGCAACCGCAATCGCCGCCACCACTCCCGCCAGCGCGAACAGCAGCACTGCGGCGGCTCGGCTAGCCCTCCGCTCCGGGATCGCCAGCTTCGGGACCCACTGCAGCACCACCACGGTCGCGGACAGCAACTCCACCAGGCTGTCCGAGCCGAACGCCAGCAGCGCCGGACTGTGCGCCGTCGCCGCAGCGTAGGCAGCCACGCCGAACTCCACCAGCATCCACGCCAGCGTGACGCCCTGCAGCCACAGCACCGCCGCTCGCGGCGCGTTAGCCTTCGCCGGCCCAACCCCGATCTGTACGAAGTCCGTCATCGCGATCCATCGATGATTTCAGGCCATCCCATTCGGCGCAAGGACTCTCCGAAACCCGCAACTGAGAACTGGCAACTGACAACTGCACTTCTCATCCCACGCGGCAGATCAGGCACTTCAGATAGCTGGTCTCCGGCAGCGTCAGCACCGCCGGGTGGTCCGGCGCCGCGCCGCGCACCTCCAGCAACTGCACGCGCGGCCCCGCGTCCGCTGCTGCCGCCCGCACCACGCCAACAAACTCCTCCATCCCCACATGGTGCGAGCAGGAGCAGGTCACCAGGGTCCCGCCCCCATTTCCTGATCCAGCCAGCATCTTCAGCGCGCGCAGGTTCAGCTCCTTGTACCCGCGCAGCGCGCCCTCCGCCGCCCGCTTGGTCTTCGCGAATGCCGGCGGGTCCAGCACGATCGTGTCGTAGGTCTGGCCCGCCTCCGCAAAGTCGCGTAGCAGCTCGAATGCATCCGCTTCGATCCAGTCCACCTGCGCAGCCAGCCCGCGGTTCAGCTCCAGGTTCCGGTCTGCAACCTCCAGCGCCGCACGGCTCGCGTCCACTCCGGTCACGCGCTTGCACACCCGCGCCAGGTGCAGCGCAAACCCGCCCTGATACGTGCACACATCCAGAGCCCGCCCGCACGCATTGGCCGCGGCGGCTGCGTAGTTCATCCGCTGATCCAGAAACGCCCCGGTCTTCTGTCCCGCGCCCGCGTCGAAGTGAAACCGTAGCCCGTTGATCGCGAAGACTGTACCCAGCTCCGCCTCGCCGCCGCCGCGCACATACAGCGGCTCCTCCGGTGGGGGTCCCAGCCGCTCCAACTCGCGCACGCGCGCATCCGGCCGCTCGACGATCACGCCCACCCACGGCTGCTCTGCCAGCACATCCACCAGCACCCGCCGCACATCGTCCTGCGCCGTCCCTTGCGTCAGCAACTGCACCACGACCAGCCCGTTGTACCGGTCGGCGATGATTCCCGGCAGCCCGTCCGCCTCTGAGAAGATCAGTCGGCAGGCATTGGTTTCAGAAGCTGTGCCGCCTTCGCCCGCAAACGCATCCGGAACCAGCGCCTCCCGCAACCTCAGTGCCGCTTCCACGCGCCCGCGCAACTCGCCCAGATACTCCGCCCGTCCCAGCCCGGCCTGCCGCGAGACCACGCGCAGCGCGATCTCCGACGCGGAACTATACAACGCCGTGCCCAGCGGGATTCCCCTCGAGTCGACCACGCTGACCAGGGCCCCTGGCGGCACCTCATCACGCCCAGCCTCTCCCGGCGCGGCCGCGAGTCGTTCCCGAATCGACTCGAGGTCCGAGCGGTACACCCAGAGGTGCCCGGCCCGCAGCCGCTCCGCCGCGCGCCGCGTAATCTCCGCCACTGCTCCCATTGTGTTCGCCTGCAACGCCATTCCCTCATGGTCGCACAGCGGGGCAGCGGACTCCCTTACGTGCGGTTCAGCAGGTGGGCGAGCCCGTAGGCCGCCGCAGCCGCTGCGCCGCCAATGAGTGTGGTTTGCAGCGCGCTGCGCAGGGCGCCTGTTCCCAGTAGCCGTCCCTTCAGCGCGCCGAACAGCGCAAGCGCCAGCAGCGTGATCAGCACCGAGAGCCTGAGGGCTGCTGCCGTCGATGGGATCGGCGGCGAGCTCATCGAGCCTCCCTCCAGATAAGGCAGGCGGACGAACATGTACGGCAGCAGCGGGATCAGCCCTCCGGCGACGTAGCTGGCAGCGATGGTGAGAGCGGAGCGGTGCGCCCGATTCGCCGCGGGCTTCTCCAGACCCAGCTCGAATCGCATCATGAAGTCGACGTAGGCCGGGTGGTTCTGCTGCAGCGCAGAGAGTACCGGAGCAGCGGCCTCGCGGGGAACAGCATACTGGTCAAAGATCTGGTAGATCTCCTCGGCCTCGTCGTCCGGCCGGGTAACCACCTCAGTCTGTTCGCGCTTCAGTTCGGAAGCGTAGTGCTCGGCATCGCCGCGCGCTGCCAGGTATCCGCCCAGTCCCATGGCAATGGAGCCTGCGGCGATCTCAGCCAGCCCCGCCAGCACGATGATGTGAGCACTGGAGATCGCGCCGGAGAGCCCGGCAGCGAGCGCGAACGGCACCGTAAGCCCGTCCGAGAGTCCAATAACGACGTCACGGACGGATTCGCTGGACTCGAAGTGTCCTTCTATGTGCGGTTGGTCCAAATCCCCGCTGGCAAGGTCATGCATTCCGGGAGTGTAAAGCATCTGCCCGGCACATGGTAAGTGGCCGAGTCTTTGAGCACTTATCACCCCCTGGGATTCACTCGCCAGTCCGCCTGGGTGTGCCTTGTTACACAGTGGAAATTATTCCTCTCCGGTCGCGTCCTTTCAACCCGCCCCCCCGTCTGTATTAGCAGGTTCCCGCCAATTTTGAAGAAACATGTGGCGACAAGACAGGCAAGGCGAGCAATGAGACATCTTTTACGAACGGGCATGGTTGTGGCAGCGTCTATGCTGCTGGTTTCAGGGTCACAGATGTGGGCTCAGGCGGATCAGCCCGCAGGTCAACAGACTCAACCCGGTCAGGCGCAGGGTGGGGGCCGAGGCGGCGGACGTGGCGGATTTGCCGGTGGCCAGATGGGCCAACCGGTGCAGGGAATTGTCACCGCAGCGACCAAGGACAAGGTGACCGTCAAGACCGACGCGGGCGACTCCTACGACATAACCGTCACCGACACGTCGCGTATCATGAGGAACGGGCAGCAGATCAAGCTGAGCGATGTGAAGACGGGCGACAGTGTGACCGCCCGCGGTACGGTCGACGCCACCAAGAAGACTGTGGAAGCCATGATGGTGATGGACGTCGATGCGGCGACCCTCGCGAAGGCCAAAGAGAACATGGGCAAGACCTACATCACCGGTCGTATCACCGCGATCGACGCCGACAATCTGAAGCTGACCGTGATGCGCACGGACAATGTAAGCCAGGTCATCGCCGTGGATGAGGGCACGTCCTTCGAGCGAGGCAACCGCGGAGTTTCCGCAGATGTGACTGCGGCCGGCGGAATCGCTGGAGGCGGAGGCGGATTCGGCGGCGGCAGAGGAATGGGCGGTGGCAGGCAGGGAGGCGGCGCGCAGGCTGCAGCACCACCGGCTCCGGAGAGTATCACCCTCGCGGATATCAAGGTTGGGGATGCCGTGATGGCGACCGGCGCTTTGAAGGGCGGCAGTTTCACGGTGCTCAAGATGGGAGTCTCGGAAGCAGGAGCGGGGCCGGGCGCTGGCGGCGCGGGACGAGGCCGCGGGCCCAATAATCCGGCGACCCCGCCGAGTGCTCCGCCGCCGCCTGCTGCTCCACCGCAGTAATCAGCATGGCTCAGAAAGCGTGCAAGCGGACAGTGGTGTTGTCTTTGCAGGTCGCAGAGCTGATCAGCGTAATAGGGAGGGCTCTCGCTAAGTGTTGGTTGCGGAATTGGTGACGGCGGGTTGCTTTTCGGTCTTGGTTCAGTCAGGTCGGTTATAGGGAGCGTGTCTGTGCAGCGATTGAGTGTGATGAAACGGTTTGCTGTGGTGGCAATGGGTGCGGCGATGCTGGCCGGCGCCGGCGTTTTTGGCGCGACCGCTCTGGCCCAGACGACGGAGTCCGCCGCGGCTCAGGTCCCGGCTGCCCCAGCCGCGCAAACCCCGGCCGCCCCAGCTGCTGAAGCTCCAGCCGCACCGGCTGCACAAGCTCCAACCGCCCCAGCTGCCCCGGCCGCGCAAGCGCCCACGGCTCCGGCTGCTGCTCCGGTTGTGACCGCTGCGCCGCAGGGTGGAAGCATCAAGGGTACCGTGAAGGCGAGCGGAGTTCCTCTGCCCGGCGTCGCCGTAACGGCAACCAACACGTTGACCGGGAAGAAGTATGCGACCACCACGGATGTTGACGGCGCGTTTCAGATGGACGTGCCGCGCAACGGCCGCTATGTGGTCAAGTCGGAGTTGACCGGCTTTGCTCCCGTCACCCAGGAGGTTGTAGTGAATGCGGCCAGCGAGAACGGCGGTCTGCCGGTGCAGACGGCGGAGTTCAAGATGGACCTCGCCTCGCGCGTCACTCCGGAACCCGCTGCGGCCACGACGACGGTCGCTCGGGCCGGCGGTGTCGCACCGCGAGCGCCTGGGGCGGCCGCTGGGAACACAGCCCGCCCAGCCGGGGTTGGTGCCACCCCCGGCGCAGCCACTCCTGGCGCAGTTACACCCGGAGCGGTTGCGAGGCAGGGCCGAACCATACAGACTCTGGCCGCGGAGAGCGGGGACAACTCCGACCTGACCGACGCGACCGCAGGGGATGCAACCACAATCGCCGAGTCGCAAATGCCAACCATGGGCGGATTGGCCTCCGGAGACGACACATCGGCTTTGTCGAATGATTCCATCGCGGTAACTGGACAGCCGGGCCAGATCAACGGCCTGGCCCAATTCAGCCAGGATGAGTTGCAGAATCGAATTCAGAACATGCAGCAGAACGGCTTCACCAACGGCGACATCGCAGGGACGCTGAGCACCGTGATGCAATCCGGCACCTTTGGCGGACCCGGCGGCGGACCCGGCGGCTTTGGCGGACCCGGCGGCGGTGGCCCCGGCGGCGGTGGCCCGGGTGGTGGTGGCGGATTTGGCGGCG
>Ga0181526_10000093_pt1 | contig 88677 bp, 81 predicted proteins | sample PEATcosm2014_Bin_35_FD_119750 | JGI IMG/M metagenome (GOLD analysis project Ga0181526, IMG submission 119750) | Peatland microbial communities from MTU Mesocosm Facility, Houghton, MI, USA - PEATcosm2014_Bin06_30_metaG | ecosystem: Environmental > Terrestrial > Soil > Wetlands > Peat | place... | reverse complement strand
CGCAGCGGCAATGTGAACTACAATCCGGCGGCTGGCAAGGCGCCGTCCCTGCTGAATCAGGAGTGGGTACAGGCTTACATTACGTTGCAGCCGCTTCGCCAGCTCACGGCAGACAATGTTTACCTGCTGGATCGCGACCACTCGGTGGCCGGCGGCGCATTTGTCTATGAGAGCCAGACCCTCCGCACCAAGGTCAACTATCAGTTCACGCGCGCTCTCTCGGCTCGCGTCATTGTGGAGTACGACTCGACGCTGGCAAATCCAGTGGAGACCTCTTTGAAGCGCACCAAGCAGATCGGCACCGAGGCCCTCTTTACATGGCTTCCGCACCCCGGCACGGCAATCTATATCGGCTACAACAACGACCTGCAGAACCTCGACCGGGGGCTCTGCAGAGCTTTTCCAAACGGTGTCTGCGATACCGACAACACGGTGGCGCCGCGTTCGTTGAACTTCCTCAACGATGGCCGCCAGATCTTCATCAAGGCGTCTTATCTTTTCCGCTTTTAGTCCGCCGCTGAAGTTCGCGCGAACGGCTCAGATCCGTTCAGCTTTCCTTGCGGTAAAGCATGTCGCGGATCGCTCGACGGCGAGCGGCATTCATTTCGCTCTCTGCTTTGCGGGCATCGGCGTCCAGGTGGCGCGTCTCGGCGGGCTCGTCGGCCTCCGGCTCGCTGCATGAAGGACAGCGGTTGGCAAATCCAGGCTTGCCGGGTTTCAGTTCAAACTCCTCCGAGCAGTTTACGCAGGTTTTGATAGGAAACGCCATACCTTGCCATGATAAAACAGATGGTTCTCGCCGATTGCCAGGCTTTGAGCGCTGGCGATTCCAAAGGTCACCTCGCGATGTTTACCGGTAACGGGAGCGCGGCCCCCGCTGCGCTTTTCATCTCGCTGTGATTGACCCGCTGAGCCCGGCGGGTTGAGGATAATGATTGAGGACGCTTGCTTTATTCTGAGAGAGGAGCCGTGTCCATGCCCCAGGAACTCGACCCGCCGCACAACATTTCGATTTCAGTTGCTTCCCAAACGTCCGATCAGAGTAAAGCCGGAGCTTCAGAAGCCCTGCAGGAGATCGTCGAGCAGATTGCTTCCGGGCTCTACAGTCTGGCATCGATGATGGTGGGCGAAGGCGAAGACAGCGAGAGGCTGGTCGAAATGGCTATCGCCAACGCAGAGATCTCGATCTGCCAGGACCCTCTGGTGGCGCGCCAGAGCAGCCAGCGAGCGCTTGCGGCTGCCGCCCTCGAAGTGCTCGCAGGCCGCAATCCCGAAGGCCTGACCGCTCCCGAGGGACTTGCTCCGGCCTCAACCTGCATCGACGACGACGACCTGGCCGCGGCTGGAATCTCTTCAGAGGAGTTGAATGGTATGATCGCCGGTTCGGATCGAGACCGTGTGCGGAAGTGGCTAGAAAGCCTTCCCATGTGGATGCGCACCGTATTTGTGCTCCGTGCGGTCGCCGGCCTGAGCGCCGTCGAGACAGCCGGATTACTTAGAACCCACGGCGGTCCGCTGGCCGTCGCGTGGAGCCCGGAAGCGACACGCGAGGTCTATCGTCAGGGACTCTGCTCACTCGCCTCGCAACTGCTCCACGCCTCGGCGGAACGGTAGAGACAGGGTACAGCCTTCGAAATTCCCTGCCAGGGTGCCCCACCATCGCCGCGTCTTTGCCTTTGCGGCTAGGGTGGGGTACTACGAATCCGATCCCGCCACAGGCCGCCCGAGGCCCCCTTCGTTACACTAGTTAGAAGAACCCTTCCGCCCGCTCCACGCATCCATCGAGAGTGGAGTTTTTTTGAGCTTGCAGTCATTCGGTGAAAGTCGAACGGTCTTGATGTCTTCAGTCTCTATCAACAACAGCCCGATGCGCCTATGTGCACGCGCGCTGGCATTTGGCCTCGCGACGCTGATTCCCTGCGGATTGGCTGCCCAGATTGCAGCCCCGGCCCCATCCCAGGCCGCGTCCCCCTTCCAGGGCAGCGTCGCGCAGGGCGAGTCCTCGGCGCAAACCGCCAGCCTGACCCTCGACGACGCAATCCAGCGCGGCCTCAAGGCCAACCTGGGCGTCATCCTCAGCGGAACGCAGACGCTCGCCGCGCGCGGCGAGCGGCTCAGCCAGTTGCAGGCCCTGCTGCCCTCGGTGAACTTCAACGCCACCGAAGCCGAATTGCAGACCGATCTACCCGCCGAAGGCCTGCGCATTCCAGGCTTTCCCAAGATCATCGGGCCTTTCGGCTACACGGATCTGCGCGCCAACCTGAACTGGTCGCTGATCGATGTGGCTTCGCTGCGCAACTACCTTGCCGCCCGCCACAACTTCGACGCCGCGACGCTTTCGGCCCAGGACGCTCGTGAGATGGTGATCCTCGTCGTGGGCAACGCATATCTGCTCGCCCTCGCTGACGAGAGCCGAATCGCCAGCGTGGAAGCTCAGGTGGCCACGGCGAAAGTCTCGCTTGACCAAGCCGCCGCCGCCCATCAGGCGGGGACGGCGCCGCTGCTCGATGAACTCCGCGCCCGCGTCGACTCGCAATCGCTCGTCCAGCAGTTGATCGTGGCGCGGAACGCTCTGGAAAAAGACAAGCTGGCCCTGGCCCGGACGATTGGCCTGCCGCTCGCGCAAAGCTTCACGCTCGCCGACACCGTACCCTACGCGGCCTTCGACCAGATCGACGTTAACGCAGCGATCAGCCAGGCCCACGCCAACCGAAAAGATTTGGCCGCAATAGTCGAACAGACCAAAGCTGCTCAGGAGCAGCGCAAGGCCGCGACGGCCGCGCGCCTGCCAACTCTCAAATTCGACGGCGACTACGGTGACATCGGCGTCAATGTGAACTCGTCGCACGGTACCGGCGACGCCACGGGCAATCTGAGCGTTCCGCTCTTCAAAGAATTTGCCCTGCGGGGTCAGGCTCAGCAGGCCCAGGCTCAGCTAGACACCGCGCAAGCCCAATTGAACGACAAGAGCGCGCAGGTGGATGCCGATATACGCGACGCTCTGCTCGATATTGCCTCATCGCAACAGCAGGTCGAGGTCGCGAAATCCAGCGTTGACCTGGCAAATGAAGCCCTCAGCGAAGCGCAGCAGCGCTACGCCAACGGCGTCAGCGACAACTTGGCGGTCAGCCAGGCTCAGCAGTCCGTGGCTCAGGCCAACGATCAATATGTCACCAGCCTCTACCGGCACAACGTCGCCAAGCTCGGCCTGGCCCGTGCCCTGGGAGCGGCCGAGAACTACAAGAACTATCTGGGAGGAAAGTAAACGTGGCGGAATCAACCCCAACACCAGCCGCAAACGATCCGAACGAAGAGATTCAGAACGCGCCTCCGCCGTCTCGCCGCCGAGCCATCATCGTCGTTGTGGTTGTGGTGCTCGCGCTAGTTGCCATCGGCCTCTGGTGGCGTTCTACATTCTCCGAAGACACCGACGACGCGCAGGTCAACGGCCATCTGATTCAGGTCAGCTCGCGCATCGCCGGCCAAGTCGCCAAGGTCGATGTCGATGAAAACCAGTTGGTCAAGGCAGGCGACGTGATCGCCGAGCTCGACCCCAGCGACTATGAGGTCGCGGTCGAGAACGCTCAAGCCGCTCTGACCAGCGCGCAGGCCAACGCCGCCGCGGCCGATGTGAACGTGCCGATCACAACCATCAACACCGGAAGCAATCTGACCTCGGCCGACGCCAATCTAAGCGGCTCTCACGCCGGCGTGGGGCAGGCGGAGAAACAGTTGGACGCCGCTCACGCCCGCGTGACACAGGCCCAAGCCAACTACACCAAGGCGCAGGCCGATCTCGAACGTTACAAGCCGCTCGTAGAGAAGGACGTCATCAGCAAGCAGCAATTTGACGCCGCGGTGGCCGCCGCCGAAGCGACCAAAGCCGCCGTCGCCGACGCAACCGCCAGCGAACAAGCTGCCGTGGACGGCGTGAAGGTGGCCCTCGACCGCGAGGCCCAGGCACAGGCCGGGCTGAAGTACGCCCAGACCGGCCCGCAGCAGGTGGCCGCTCAGAGTGCCCGCGCAAAGCAGGCACAGGCACAGGTGGCTCAGGCACAGGCCCAGCTCGACCAGGCCAAGCTCAATCTGAGTTATACAAAGATCGTCGCGCCCACGGCCGGCATCATCACCCGCAAGAGCGTCGAGATCAATCAGAACCTCGCGCCAGGGCAGAACCTGCTCACGCTGGTTTCTCTTGAGGGTTTATGGGTCACCGCCAACTTTAAGGAGACCCAGCTCAAGCACATGTCCGCAGGACAGGATGTTGAAATCGAGGTGGATGCGACCGGAAAGACCTATCACGGCAAGGTCACACAGATTGGCGGCGCGACGGGTTCGGTGCTCTCGCTCTTCCCGCCTGAGAACGCGACCGGCAACTACGTCAAGGTCGTCCAGCGCGTCCCGGTCCGCATCGACTTCACAAACCTGGCCGGCGAAGATCCCAAGCACGAGTTAAGGCCCGGGCTCTCGGTCGAGCCCAAGGTGCGCGTGAAATAGCTGGGTGCCCCATATCTGGCGCATTTCCATCGCGCCAGATGTGGGAATCCACGAACTCAATCGTCACATTGTTTGAAGACCTCGCGCCTCGCCTCAAATACCAATCACTCCGAAATCATCCCGATCGATCCCAGCCACGTCTCCACCAGCTCGGGCCATGCGGTCACAGGGAGCTTTGTGCGCCGCAGCCCGAAAGCATGGCCGCCCTGCGCATACAGATGCATCTCCACGGGAACACCGGCCTTCTGTAGCGCAATGTAATAAACCAGTGAGTCCTTGACGTTGTCCACATGGTCATCCTCGTTCTGCAGCAAAAACGTAGGCGGCGTGCTGGCCGTAACAGGGATTTCCGGATTCAACTCAAATTCTCTCGTCGTGTTCTCCATCATGTGCCCTGGATAGATCGCGACGGCGAAATCGGGACGGCAACTGACTTTGTCGGCTGCATCCACCGGTGCATAGGAGCGCTGCGCGAAGTGCGTGCTGATATTGGCCACCAAGTGCCCGCCCGCCGAAAACCCTAGCACGCCGATTTTGTGCGGATCGATGTGCCACTCCGTCGCGTGAAAGCGCACGAGCCCCACTGTCCTTTGCGCATCTTCCAGCGCCGTGGGTGCTTTCGGATGAATGTTGCACTGGCAATCGTCATGGTAGGCCGGACCCGAATCCGGTACTCGATACTTCAATAGCACGCACGTAATCCCCTTGGCCGTCAGCCAGTCGCAGACCTCCGTGCCTTCGAGATCGATGGCCAGGATCTGATAGCCCCCGCCTGGAAACACGACCACCGCGGCGCCGGTGTTCTTTACTGTTGGCGAATAGACCGTCATCGTAGGCTGCGAGACGTTGTCGATCTCTATCACCTGCCTGCCGGCGATCAGGCCGTCCTTCCCCGACGACTTGACGATCTCCGGCCCCGCGACGGGTTGCGAATCGGGCGCCGCTCCCGGCCATATCGGCACCTGCGTATGTCCCGGCGATGGCTGCCAGACAGGAGTTTGCGCGCAGAGACCGCCTGACGCAAACACAGCGAAGAGAGCAACGATAAAAGGCTTCAATACAATCCCCTCAACTTCCGGAACGGTGAGTCCCTCGTAGAATTCAATTGAGATTGCAAAATGTGTCAGGGCACGACCTTTCAGCCCGCCTAAGCGAAGCCGAAGGGTGCCGAAAGAGCGACAAAAGAATGTTGGGCTTTAGCCCCTGCGCGTTTTTCTTTTCCGCTGTTTGCAATTCCGCTGCGGCGATCCGGGAAATATCATCGCTCCGCTCCTACGGGGCCACCTCGACCGGAGTGATCTCGGTCCCCTCCCGCTTGAAGCGGAATTGCAGCACCCATGCGCTGGCTGCGGCCTGACCGTTCACCTGAGCAGGCTTGAACTTCCAGTGCCGCGCCGCTTCGAGAGCCGCGTTGGCGAAGTATCTGCTCGGTCCCTGCGAATCAATCTCCGCACTCGAAACCGTGCCTGTTGCATCGACCGAAACCCGTACCTTCACCTCGAACTTGCCGTGAATGGACGAGACGGCCTTTGGGAGCAGGTCGGGCTGAACTCGCTCGGCCACCTCGCCCTTCACCGCCGCGCCTGCCGCAGCGCTTCTCTCCGGCGCTGCAGAAGGCGTTGCGGGGGCCTGGACTGCCGGCTCGTTTTTCACCTCTCCCGCGGGTGTTTGGCCCGTCGGTTCGCTGTTGTTCTCTGCAACAGGTGCTGGAGTTGACGACTCGCTCGGTGTCTCAACGGCGGGGGTTGGGGTCGCTTGCTCACTTTTTATCTCTGCCGAGGGCTTTGAGATTGCCGGCTCGCTCTGCAACTCTGCCGCAGGTTGAGAAGGTGACTCCTCGCGTGATCGTGTGTGATAGATCGCGAACAACGCGATAACAACAAGCACGGCCACCGCGATGATCGGTAAAGGGAACTTTGAGGAAGCTGCCTTTCCGGATTCGCTTGCCGGGCTGTGCGGAGTGTTTGCGCTCTTGAGATGCGCTCTCACATCGCTGAGGCTGCATCGCCGCGCAGGGTCTGTGCGCAGAGACTCCCGCGCGATGCCGGCGAAGGGTTCCGGCATGGACTTCGGAACAACAGGGTCACCCAGTGTGGCTCGCTCCCAAACCGGCGGACGCTGCGTCAATGCCTCAACCAGCGTCATGCCGAGCGACCAGAGGTCCGCAGCCGGCGAGATAGCTCCCATGGCGACCTCTGGAGCGTCACACACTCCGCTTGCCGGAACCAGCTTTTCCAGCGTCCCCGCAGCTAGAATATTGTCGGACGAGAGCTTCACCTGATCGTTGACGACCATAATGTTCGACGGCTTCAGATGCCCATGCACGAAACCCTTCCCGTGAAGATAGGCGAGCACATCGAGAACCGGGTCCAGCATCTCCCTGGTTTCCGTTGTCGTCAACGGCCTTACCGGAAGAATCTCCCCGAGGTTCTCCTCGGCATACTCCGTCACGGCGTAAATCATCGGGTTGCCCGCAATCTGGCAATGTCCGGTAAATAACAACCGCATAAGATGCGGATGAGAGAGCAATCTCGCCGCTTCCCATCGAGAAAGCTGAGCATCAGCGTCTGTTGGGTCCGCTAGAATGAGCCTGATCGCAGCTCTCTGCCGTTGATCTCCCGGCGTCTCGGTGAGAAAAACGCCGCTTCGGTCAGAGCCGCCCAGCCATTGTTGGAGGGTGAACTTTCCGTCGATGACCCGCCCCGCCCAATCACCGCGAATTGCCTCTGTTTTCATGACGGTTACCATTCTATATCCGTGCATACCGCAAACCATCATGGAAAGTATAACTTCGAGCAGCCGGAGGTTGGTGGACAATGAAATCGGCGTCTGTCTGCTCTTGCGCCGTATAGACTGATTGCAGCCGCACCATGAAAGACTCGATCCACGCCTCGAAAGAGAATTACCTCAAGGCCATCCTCGAAGCTGAAGCCGAGGGGCGCGAGGTCATCCCCGCAGTGCTTGCGCATTGGCTCGAGGTCTCAGCGCTGGCGGTGACCATGGCGCTCAAGCGGCTCAAACGCGACGGCTTTGTTGAGGTGGGCACCGACGGCATCGTTCGCCTTACCGAGACAGGCCGCGAAACCGCCTATCGAACAGCTCTCCGCCACCACCTCATCGAGCGCATGTTGAGCGAGATCTTTGGCATGGAGTGGCACGAGATTCACGAGGAGGCCGAGAGGCTGGAACACGCCGTCTCCGCAGCCTTCGAAGCCAAACTCAGAGAAAAACTTGGCGAAACCGGCGCCTGTCCGCACGGCAACTTCGTTATGCCCGAAAGCCCAGCACAGCGCAAACAGCGAGGCGAAACGCCGCTCTCTGAGGCCGTCGTGGGCCGCCGCTACACCGTCATCAGCCTTCACGAGCGAGACCCCAAGCTGCTCCTCTTCCTTCACAGCAACGGCATCGGCCCCGGCCAGAGCCTTCGCGTCGTGAGCCATAACTATGACCAAACCGTTTCGATTGAACTACCTGAGGGAGTTTCGATACTGGGCCGTCCGGCCGCCGATGCAGTCTGGCTCCGTCCGGAATCTTGACGATAATTAAATTTAATGAATAATATTAACCATAGTTAACTGGTTGTGGCATACTCGATTCTATGAGCGCAACAGACTTCGCCCCATTGCCGGTTCTCCCTGGTCTCGCGCCTGATCCCGAGCATCTGGTCCCATCGCTGCCGGAGGTTCATGCGACGGTCGGGCTCACGCGCTCGCCTGTCTTCTGGCGGCGGCTGGCGGGCTTCCTCGGTCCGGGATTCCTCATCTCCGTCGGCTACATGGACCCAGGCAACTGGGCCACCGACATCGCCGGCGGCTCGCGCTTCGGCTATACGCTTCTGTTTGTCATCATGGCCTCGAACCTGATGGCCATTCTGCTGCAAAGCCTCTCGCTCAAGCTAGGCGTCGCCACTGAGCGCGATCTTGCGCAGCTCTGTCACCAGGCCTACGGACCAAGGGTCAGCTACGCGCTGTGGATCGGCGCGGAGATCGCCATCGCCGCCTGCGACATGGCAGAAGTCATCGGCTCGGCCATCGCTCTTGAACTACTCTTCCACATTCCGCTCTTTTACGGCGTACTGATCACCGGCGTGGACGTGTTGCTGATTCTTCTCTTGCAACGCTGGGGTTTTCGCGCCCTTGAGGCGCTGGTCATTGCGCTCATCGGCACCATCGTTGGCCTCTTCGGCGTGCAGATGTTTCTCTCCCGTCCGGATTTCTGGCCCGCGCTGCACGGCCTCTTCGTTCCCTCAGCCTCCATCGTCACCAACCCTGAGATGCTCTACATCGCCATCGGCATCTTGGGCGCAACGGTGATGCCGCACAACCTCTATCTGCACTCCTCGATCGTGCAGAGCCGCAAATACGAGCGCACCTCCAAAGGCAAGCGCGAGGCCATCAAGATGGCCAACATCGACTCCTTCCTCGCGCTCACCGTGGCTCTCTTTGTCAACGCCGCCATACTCATCGTGGCCGCGGCGGTCTTCCATAGCCGCGGCCTCTTCGAGGTTGCCGCCATCCAGGATGCCTACAAGCTGCTCAGTCCGCTGGTTGGCGCGACCGGCGCCAGCACGCTCTTTGCCATTGCTCTCTTGGCCAGCGGACAGAACTCCTCGATCACCGGCACTCTGGCCGGCCAAGTGGTGATGGAGGGCTTCATTCATCTCAAGCTCACGCCCTGGCTGCGGCGGCTGATTACGCGCTCACTGGCCATCATCCCCACAATCATCGTGGTCGCGGTCACTGGCGAGCAAGGCACTGAGAAGCTGCTCATTCTCAGCCAGGTCATTCTCTCGCTGCAGCTGAGCTTCGCCGTGGTCCCGCTGGTGCTCTTCACGGGCAGCCGCAAGAAGATGGGCGAGTTCGTCAACGCACCATGGCTGCAAGGCGTGGCCTGGACAGTCGCCATCCTGATCGCCGGCCTCAATGGCTGGCTGCTGGTCCTGATGGCGCGGTAGCGACAGAGATCAGGGAGTGGCGATCTTGACGGAGCGTGGTCCCCCACCCTTGGGCGCGTGGCCCCAATCTCAATCAACCATCAAGAATCGGGTGCCCCAGGTCCCTCGCATTTGGGGACCTGGGAGACCACGAACTCCAGGCCGAAGTCGACTGCCACACCACAGAGCCTGCCTTGAGCGAGGTCAAAAAGGTGTTTGCAGATAATTCCCCACCCACCGCGCAAAATGGGAACAGGTTGGAGAGCGTCATAAGACCAATCTCTGCTCTAATCTCTGAGCCATGATGGGTACCCCCCCTAATAATTTTTAAAACCGTGCAGTTAATTAATTGGTAATCTCATTTTCCTGGCACAGCGAAGCGGAAATGGCCCATTCTCTGCTTCTCCGCCCTCGTGCGCTACCATGGTTGCCATGCAAGTTCTTTCCGCAGCGGAGATGCAAGCCTGCGACCGGCTGACCACCGAGCGCTTCGGGGTGCCGTCGCTCGAACTCATGCGAGCTGCCTCGACTGCGGTGGCCGCCTTTGCGCGCCAGCAGTTCCCGCGGGCAAAACGAATCACTGTTCTCTGCGGGCGCGGCAATAACGGCGGCGACGGCATGATGGCTGCGCGCCAGCTCGCCTCGGCCGGCCTCGAAGTGACCACGCTGCTGCTGGGTTCTGCCGATGGTCTCAAAGGCGATGCAGCCCAGGCCTGGCAGGAGCTCACTGGCAAGCCGCATGGCCTCATCCACATCGTTGAAACCGCCGAAGACCTCGCCCAACACAAGGCCGCGCTTGAAGCCGATCTGATCCTAGACGCCGTCGTCGGCACAGGCTTCAAGCCGCCATTGAAAGGCCTGGCCCTCGCCGCCCTCGAATGGCTCAACGACAGCAAAGCGCCCGTCTTTGCCGTCGATCTTCCTAGCGGCTGGGCGGCCGACGAGACCAATGCGACAGCCATTCCTGTTTTTCCCGCCGATGCGGTCATTACTTTTACGGCCCCCAAGCCGGCGCATGTCTTTGGCCAGCTCACGCGCCATTGGTCGCAACCCATCGTCGTCGCGCCCATCGGCTCGCCTGACGCAGCGATCGTCTCCGACCAGAAACTGACATGGGCCGGCTCGTCGCTCTCACTCACGCAGGCGCCCCGCCCTGCCGCAGCCAACAAGGGCAACTTTGGCCACGTTCTCGTCGTCGGCGGCTCGGTCGGCAAGTCCGGCGCTCCGGCAATGACGGCGCTTGCCGCTTTGCGAGTCGGCGCGGGTCTGGTGACGGCCGCCGTTCCCGAGCCGGTGCTGGGACTGGTGGCCTACATCGCGGCAGAACTAATGACCTGGCCGTTGGCCGCAAACGATGAGGGCTCGATCTCAGAGGAGAACCTGGCCCCAGAGCTGGCGGCGGCGCTCACCTCGGGAAAGACCGTGTTGGCCATCGGACCCGGCCTGGGCCAGGTCCGAGAGACAATCAAGTTCACCACCGGCTTGCTCTCGGCGACTAAAATCCCGGCTGTCGTCGACGCCGACGCATTGAATATGCTGGCCACCGAGCCGGAACTGCTCGCCAGGCTGGCCAGGAATCGGACGCTGGTGCTCACACCCCATCCCGGCGAGATGGCTCGGCTCGCGGAGATCACCGTGGCAGAGGTGCAGGCCAACCGCCTTGAAGTGGCACGCGAGTTTGCCAAGCGCAATGGCGTCACACTGGTTCTCAAGGGATGGCGCACGCTCATCGCCCATCCCGACGGCCGCGTAGCCGTCAACACCACCGGCAATCCCGGCATGGCCAAGGGAGGCAGCGGCGACCTGCTCACGGGCTTCATTGCCGGCCTGTTGGCGCAACATCCCGGCGAGCCCGCAGGAGCCGTTGAAGCGGCCGTCTATCTGCACGGATTGGCCGGCGATCTGACGGTCCGCGCTGGCGATGAGCACACGCTGCTTGCGACCGACACCCTCCGCCAGCTTTCTCAGGCTTTTCACTTTCGTGCCAGCGGTCTGAACGGTTATCTTTGGTTGCAGGGGCTGCCGTCAGAGTCGTCATAGCGGCCTCCTGACGAGGAAGCCCTATGACCAGTGCCGCTCCTACCACCGAAGGCCGGATTCACGAATTCACCTCCCAGAGCGGCGCGGACACAATTGAGGTTGGACGCAAACTTGTTCGCCTGCTCGCGCCGCCGCAACTGCTGATCCTGCGCGGCGACCTCGGCACCGGCAAGACCACGCTGGTCAAGGGCATCGCCCAGGCGCTCGACGCCGCCGAACCCGACGAGGTCACCAGCCCGACCTTCACCCTGCTGCACGAGTACCACGGTGCGCGCGACGGCCGGCCGGTGAAGCTCTTTCACCTCGACGTCTATCGCCTCGAAGGCGAGCGCCAGTTGGAGACTCTCGGCCTCGACGAGTTACTAACTCCCGATGCGCTAGTGTTAGTCGAGTGGGGCGAAAAGTTCAAAAGCATCAAGAAGAAATCGACCGGTGAGATCGTAATAGCATCCGCCGGCGGAGACGCCCGAAAGATCACCGTGACGCTGAAAGAGTAGCGGGTGAGTATTAAGTTGGGTGCACCCCGCACATCTGTCTGCACTAGAACAACGTAAACCCCGGCTGACTCAGAACCCCATGATGTTATAGCCGCAATCCACATACAATACTTCGCCGGTGGTGGCGCTGGATAACTCGCTGGCCAGAAACAGCGCAGCGCCGCCCACCTCCAACTGATCCACGTTGCGGCGCAGCGGCGCGCGTTCGGCGTGGGACCGGAGCATGTCGCTCAGGTCGCCGACGCCGCGCGCGGCCAGGGTTCTTATGGGGCCGGCGGAGATGGCATTGACGCGAATATTCTTCGGCCCGAGATTATAGGCCAGATAGCGAACCGTCGACTCAAGTCCTGCCTTGGCCACGGCCATCACGTTGTAGTTGGGGACGACCTTTTCGGCGGCATAGAAGCTGAGGGTCATGATGCTGCCGCCCTCGGTCATCAGCGGAGCGGCAAAGCGGCTGACTGCGATCAGCGAATAGACGCTCACGTCGAGCGCGATGCGGAAGCCTTCGCGGCTGGTATTGATGAACTCTCCGCGCAGCTCCGCGGCGGGCGCGAAGGCCACTGCATGGACCAGAATGTCGAGCTTGCCATATTGCAATCCGAGCACGGCGAAAAGAGCGTCGAGGTCTTCGTCGCTTGTCACATCGCACTGGAAGCCGCTGGCGCCCGGCAGTTCGGCGATGAGGCCCTCGGCCTCCAGCTTCATGCGTTCGTTTTGGTAACAAATGGCCAGTGTTGCGCCAGCCTCGTGCAGTTTTTGGGCGATGCCCCAGGCGATGGAACGCTTGTTCGCCAGCCCGAAGACCACGGCTGTCTTGCCCGCCAGATTGATCATGCTTACTCTTCGTCCTCCACGGTCCGCGTTTTGGGGAGCCCGGACCGGCCATTCATAAGAGTATCAGAGCGATTCCCCGGCTTGCTTGACCTTGCTAGTGCCGTTCGGGGCGGCGGCGCGAGGTGGCCTTATGCCGCGGCCCGTTAAAATAGAGGCATGTTTACCGGGATCATCGAACAGACGGGAACACTGGTCGGGCTGGAGAGCAGAGGCGGAGTCCGCCGCATTACCGTCGAGGCACCGGGGCTGGCCGGGCGGCTGCGCGAGGGCGATTCGCTGGGGGTCTCCGGTGTTTGCCTCACCGCGCTGGATGTTGATCCGAAGCTCTTTCACGCCGACCTCGCGCAGGAGACGCTGGATCGGACCTCGCTGGGCGCGCTGGCCCCTGGCTCGAAGGTCAACCTCGAATTGCCAACGGCCGCCGGAAGTCCCCTGGGCGGCCACATCGTGCAGGGCCATGTGGACGGCTGCGGCAGGCTAGCCGCTCTCGATCCCGTCATCTCCTGGAGCGATCCGGCCTTCGATCGCCAGACCACCGACTGGACCCTCAAGGTGACGGTTCCGGAGAACGTGCGCCAGTGGATGGTGCACAAAGGCTCGGTTGCCGTCGAGGGCATCAGCCTGACGATTGCCAGTTTCGACGGCGAGGCGATCACCATTGCGATTCTGCCGCTGACCTATTGGCGGACCAACCTGCACACGCTTCAAGTCGGCGCTCCGATGAACGTGGAGGCCGATGTGCTGGTGAAGCTGGCACACGCGCAGTTGCTGGCCGGGAAGAAGCCTGAGCTGGAGCTGACCGAGGCCTGGCTGGTAGCCAGCGGGTACTGATGAGTTCGAGCTTCGTGATTTTCCACCCTTGCCGCAAAGACAGAGACGCGGCGAGGGTGAGGCACCCTCTGAGCAGATTTACGTCTAATTCATTGGAGCGTTCCGCGCCGTGGGTATCGCTCGCTTCGCTCAATCCCGTATGCTGTTGATCCAGGAGATCATTATGTCTCGACTGCGCCCACTGTTCCGGGCTCTTCGCCGATCGTTGCTGACTGTGCCGGTTCTGGCATTGGCGTTGCTGGCTTCCAATCCGGTGCTCCGGGCACAGACCACGCCGCCGCCGGCCGGGCAGCAACCCCAGCAGCCCGACCAGACCACACCCGACTCCGGCGGTCCCAGCGGCGACAATGGAGTGATCGTTCTGCCCAAGAAGAAAGATGCCCCCGAGAACACCCCGCCGCCCGCGCCGACCGCGCCCAAATTCAAGAATCCCGAGGGGATGCCCAACTACTCATTGCGCGTCGAGGTTCCTGAGGTCACCGTCGACGTGGGCGTGCTGCTGGAAAAGACCGGCCAGTTTGTGCCCAATCTACAACCCAAAAACTTCCGCGTCTACGAGGATGGCGTCGAGCAAAAGATCGCCGGATTCAAGCGCACCGAGGCTCCCATCACCGCATTGATGCTCTGCGAGTTTGCGGCGAACGGCGCCTGGTGGATCAAAGCCAGCGACATGCTCAATGCGTCCTATGCCTTTGCGAGCCAGTTGCGCCCCCAGGACTACGTGGCCGTGATGACCTACGACATGCACACGCAGATTGTCACCGACTTTACGCAGGACAAGAAGCAGGTGCTCGAAGCGATCGGCTCGATGCGGCAGCCCTTGTGGAATGAAACCAACCTTTTCGACGCCCTCTATGAGGCCGAAGATCGCCTCAGCCGCATTGAGGGCCGCAAGTACATCATTCTGATCTCGACAGGGCGCGACACGTTTTCCAAGCTGACCTACGACAAGATTCTGCAAAAGGTCAAGAACACACCCGACATCAGCATCTTTGCCGTCTCGACCGCCGGCGCCTTGCGCGCAATGACCGAGGGCGGCGGGGGCATGAGAGGCTCGATGCGCGATCTGGATTACCTGCAAGCCGACAACCAGATGAAGACCTTTGCCAGCCTCACCGGAGGCAGGTGGTTCAATCCCCGTTTTGCCGGGGAGATGCCGGATATCTTCCACGAGATCAACGCCAATATCCGCTCGAAATATCAGTTGGTTTACCACCCCACCAACACTGCTCAGGACGGCAAATATCGTAAGTTGCGGGTGGTGCTGGTTGACGAAGAGGGCCAACCGCTGCGCATGGAGGATGAGAAACACAAGCCGCTTAAGTACGACATCATCGCCCGCGATGGTTATCGCGCCAAGCAGGAAGTCGAATAAATCCGGCTGTGCTGGATGCGAAAAAGGCCTGTTGGGGTGCGAAATTGACGGAAAGAGTTTCCCCGCGGCTGAAGCCGCTGTTGATTATGCTGGCCTGATGCGGGGGTTGAAAGCCCTGTCTCCCTCGGTACCGAGTTTTTCCGCAGGTTGAGCAGACACAAAACGGCTGGCAGAGGCCCTTGGGCGCCGCCAGCCGTTCAGGCAAAGCGGTAAGACAGCGGCTTATTTGAACTGGGTGATGATGTCCCAGATGTAGTACGCAGCCACTAGCACAGTCCAGCCCCCAACCAGCCAAACAGCGACCCGCAGTGCGGGTTCGACCTTGCCCACCTTGGCCACAATGGCTTCCTGCGCAGACCTCTCGTGCTGGAAGGCATCGTCAAGGTAAATCTGGTCTTCTTCGTCGCGTTCCAGATTGGAACGATAGAGATAAAGTGCGGCCGCGACCACCGCCAGCACTCCCCACACCACCCACATTACCGGCACAAGCGTCATAATCCACCTCCAGAGAGGTTCCAGACCCGAACGCCAGCGGATCTAAAAGAATCCACGTCCCGGTCGGGAGAGGAGCCCGCAGAACATCATACCCCCGATTCGGTGTCGCTGTGAAAAGAATAGCCACGGGAGCGTGTTTGAAAGCACTTCGCGCGGCGGGGCAACCGCTTCTGCGACTTTCCCGCCCCGCGCCGCATCCAACCAGACAAAGGCGGCGGAGAATCTTGATTCCTTGTCCGCCGGGCCGTAGAATTACCTCTACGGCAAGCAAATAACTCGTTTGGGAGAAACCATGGCCTCATCGACCGCTGCACCCGCACAGGAAACCGAAGTCAAGAAGGCGCCCCTCAACCTAACCCCCCAGGCCATTGCCAAGGTGCGTGAGATCATGGCGACTCAGGACCCGATCCCTGCCGGGTTGCGCATCGGCGTGGTCGGCGGCGGCTGCTCGGGCTTTCAATACTCGATGGCCTTTGAGAACCAGAGCGGCATGATGGACAAGGTCTACAGCTTCGAGGATCTCAAGGTCTTTGTGGATGCCACTTCGCTGATGTACCTCAACGGCTGCACCGTGGACTATGTCGAAACCCTTGAGGCGGCAGGCTTCAAATTCGACAATCCCCAGGTGAAGTCGACCTGCGGCTGCGGCTCCTCCTTCAGCGTGTAACAACGCGCTTTCCAGTTTCGTCTACATCGCCAAGAGGCCCGTCCCTTGCACCGGGACGGGCCTCTTACGTTTGAAGTGAAATGGGGCTGGGGAGCGAGGCCGCCTCTGAAGCTATTGGGCTGAAGGCACCTGAGAAGTAGGTGGAAGGTTCACGCCCGGCGCTCCGGGCTGCAAAGGGACGTTCACCGGCGGCGGACCGCCTTGCGTTTGCATGAGTTCTACACGCGGGTCATAGACAAACTCCCACTCGTTGTAGTGGGTCTTCGTCTTGTAGACCATGATGGACGGCTTGGGGCTGTTGGGCGAAAAGCCGATAATGCCGGCTCCGCCGAAGGCCTGTCCGGGCTGGCCGAAGGCCGATGTGGTTGTGCTTCCATTGCCGGCAGCATTGGGATCGGTGCTGGAGTTGGCTGCGTTGGGGTCGGCGGGGTTCGTCGAGCTGGCGCCGGTCGAGCCGGCACTGGTGTTCAAGCCGGTTCCAGGACAGTTTGTATTGGCGGTATTCAAGGGGCCGGCCGAGCCTGCGTCGAGCGCTGCCGACGCGCCATTGGCCTGGTTGCTCGCGTCCAGCGGGTTCACTGGAGTGCAGCCGCCGATCCCGCCCAGAGGCTGACCGAAGAAGCCCATTGCCGTCGGGGCTTTGTTCTGGCCAAAGAGAACCGGCTTCCAGTCCGGCAGACCGGTCGTCGGGTCGGTATACTTTTTACGCAGAAAACGAATATTGTTCACGCCCTTGATGAGCACATCGGCGTTCGGCGGATAGGACCCGAATTTCTTGTAGTACATCCTGACTGCGCGCGCGTACTGCTTACCGCGGCGCATGGTCTCAAGCTCGCGGTCGCGCTGGAGCTGCTTGATGACCTTGGGCATGGCGACGGCCAGCGAAAGGGTCAGCAGCGCCACGAGGAAGATCACCGCGAGCAGTCCAAAACCCTCCTCTCCAGGGCGAGCCGGGTTGCGGATTGGGGTGGACTTCATCATTCGGCTTCCGGCAGTTAGTCTTTATTCGGCTGGTAGGGCAGGGATTGAGTGTTGTTGTAACCCAGGTCGGTGACCTGAACGCTGGTGGGCATGATGCTGCCCACCTTGTAGCGGTGATCTACGATCTCCCCGCTGTGGGCGACGAAAACATCATCGCCGTGGACGAAGAAAGCCTGCACCGATTTGTCCTTGTTCTGGGTGTAGCCGAAATACCGCAGATCGATGACCGGGGGCTTGGGTTTCTCGGGCACGGCCGGGGGCGCGATGACTTGCGCAACCTGGACGTCGCGTGCACTCTTCACCGGCGGTTCAATCTTGGGCGGCGCGGACTCGGCGGAAAAGATGTTTCTGCCCGTGCCCTCATACTCCACCTCTTCGCTGAGCGCCAGCTTGCCGAGGTGTAAAGCCGGATCGATGCCGGCGTTGGAGAGCTTCTGGGCCTCTTGTCCGGCAGACGCGGCGGACTCGGTAGCACGGCCGTTGGCCTGATCGGCAGGAATGCTTGCCAGACGGGGCGCTATGACCACAGGCGTTGGCGGCGCAGAGGAACCGCCATAGATGCTCTTGATCTCGTATCCCGCAACGCAGACGAGGACTACGCCAAGAGCGATAAGCGTGTAGACTTGCCACTTCTTTGCGGTTTTCAGGCTCATGTCCATGGCTATTCGCCCTCCTTTCCCTGCACAACAGGGCTCGCAGTGGAGGGTCCGGCGGGTGTGTCGCCGGCTTCGGGAGTCGGCGGCAATCCGGTGGGAACATCGGAAGGTCGCAGCCACGTCGAGACCAGCAGGCGAAGATTCACCACGCCGCCTTGCTGCCCCGTGAGCGTGAGGCCGCGGATCACAAAGAAGATCTGGTCGCGCTCCAGGCTGTTGGCAAAATGCATGATCTGCGGATAGTCGCCGGTAATGCCTGCATCCAGGGAGATCTCAGTCAGATCCGAGCCGGGTTTGCCTTGCGTGTACGTGACACGGGAGAGTCGCACGCCGGACTTAACCCCCAGTTCGCCGATGCGGCGGTCGATCGAGGAGTAGTTGGGCGGGATGCGCTTGGCATAAAAGTCTAGCATTTGCGCGCGCGAGTCGGTCACGCGTTTGTCGAGGCCGCGCAAGGGAGCGGTCTGCAGGTCTTTAGCCTTCATCTCAATCTGCTTGGCGGCTAGAGCCTCTGCGGAACTCCCGCTGGTGGCGGCCCAATCCAGGCCAAAGCGGATCGAGAGGAGGATCACCGCCACAAGCAGAACAGCAGAGCCCAGGTAGTGCCACGTGAGTGGGGAGGCCAGGCGCTCGCGCCACAGCGAAGGGGTGCGGCTGTCGCTGCTCATCGCGGGGCTCCTTGATTGGAATTTGGATTTGGATTGGGGTTGCGATTGGGAATCCGATACGCATTTGGATTGAAACTGGGGCTGTGAAACGTTGGCATCCGGTCCAGGGGCATGACTGCCGGTTTCACGGGTCTCGGTTTCAAAGTGGACGGAACGCCGGCTGCGTGCTTGGTCAGTTGTGGCGTTGCGCTCTTCGGTTCGCTCGCGGCAACGGCCTTAGGCTCCTCAGTCTTCTTATGCACCTTGTATTCCAGCAGCGCCGCTGAGTTATAGTCGGCCAATAGCTCGAAGGTGAAGCGGTTTGAGGCGCTCACCGGCTCCAACCGCTCGTTGGGGCCGCCGGTGGACTCCGTGCTTTCGCTCACGATGTGCGGCAGCAGAAAGTATCTGGAGTGTTCGAGATTCTGAACCAGGTCGTCGGCCTTGTCGCGCGGCCCCACGACGCGCAGTTTCATGGTGATCTTGCCAGTCTTTTCATCGCGAGTGGGATCGATGGCCGTAACCTGGACTCCGCTGGGCAGGACGGTTTCAAGATCTTCCATCGCCAGCGTCCAGGAGAAGGTCTTCTCGTCGAAGAGCTGGTTGAGCTCCGCGGCCTGGGTCAGCAGTTGCGCATTCTCAGGCCTTTGCATCAGGTGCTGGTAGCCCAGGCGCTCCCGGTTGATGGCATCGATCTTTTTCTGGACGGCGAGTTCCGTTGCGCGGGCCTCTTCGGCCTTCTGGTGGAAGGCGCGCAGGCCCAGGCCAAGGCCGATGGCAAGGACGGCCAGCACCGCCATCGCGATGCGCAGGCGTTTCAGCGCCGGCCTGAGGTCTGCGTAGGGGCGGGTGGCGAGATTCAGGGTTATTCTCATTACGCAGCTCCCGCCAGCGCGCCAACGACGCCGGCCAGGCTAACAAGGTTGCCGAGCGGCGTGGCGGCTCCGGTCTCGGGCCGCGGCGCCAGATCGGTGACCGTGAGTTCAGGATCGTTGATCCAGCGTGCGAAGTCTTCCGCCACGCTGTCGCCGCCCGCCCCGATGCCGACGCCGATGCCGGCAAAATGCAACACCTGCGGGCGTACGCCGATCTTGTCTTCATAATAAGCGGCGGCCACGGCAATTCCGCGCTGCACCTCTTGGAGACGCTGGTGGGCGTCCAATGGCAAATCGAGTGTCCGATAGAGCAGCAGGTCATTTCCTTGGGTGATGCAGGTGGTCAGCGCCACCTCGCCCAGGTTCGCCGCCAGAACCGGCTCCTCTGACTCGATACCCGCCAGCGCCGCCAAGCTCGCAGGCAGCACGGCTCCGGGCTCGTAGCCCGACTGGCGTATCGCGGCCTCGTATTCCTGCAAGACCGGGCCGGGCACGACGGCTGCCAGCACCTTGCATTCGTTCTTGTTCTCGACCAGCACCTGGTAGCTCACTCCGGCATGCTCGACATCGAAGGGAACCACCTTGCGAAGCCGGAACCGGAGGACGGGAATGGCTTCATCCGGGCGAGAAGGAAACGAATCGAAGTCCAGCACGAAGACCCGGAGCACCGTGTCCGGCAACACCATTGTGATCGAGCGAGTGCGCGGAGAAACCTGTTCGATGGCGGTTCGAATGGCGGCGGCCACCACATCAGGCGAGCGCAGGTTCTTCTCGGCGATATCAGGCTCGATTGCGCCGGGAGGTAGCGGCTCGAAGGCGTAGACCGGAGGCTGCTCGGCTCCCGGCGAAGCAGCAGCGAGCACGCCTTGCGACGAGAGCTCAACCGCGACAGGCGGTCGGCCGCCGAGTTGGGAACCGAGTTTGGCTTTGCTCAGAATCGAACTCATTATCGTGACGCCTCGATGAACGTAACCTTGTTGATCTCTTTGAGCGTGGTCAATCCGCGGCGGATCCGGTCCAGTGCCGACTCGCGAAGAAAGCTCATGCCCTCTTTCTGAGCCAGTTTACGCACTTCCGAGGTCGGCTTCTTTGCTAAAATCAACTCTCGAATCGGGTCGGTCAGGTCGAGCAGCTCGTGGATCGCCGTCCGGCCTCGATAGCCCGTTCCACCGCACTCCATGCAACCCTGCCCCTCGCGAAATACGAAGCCCCGCCACTCGGCCGGGTCCATGCCGCTGGCCCTGAGAACATCGTCGGTATAAGCGACCGGCCGGGCGCAGTGCTCGCAGATGGTCCGCACCAGCCGCTGAGCCAGAATACAGTTGAGCGCGGAGACGAAGTTGTAGACCTCGACGCCCATGTTCACGAAGCGGCCCAGCACGTCCACCACGTTGTTGGCGTGAACGGTGGTAAACACCAGATGCCCGGTCAGCGCCGAGTTGATGGCGATCTGCGCCGTCTCGTTGTCGCGGATCTCGCCGACCAGGATCTTGTCCGGGTCGTGGCGCAGAATCGAGCGCAAGCCGCGAGCAAAGGTCAGGCCTTTCTTCTCATTGACGGGAATCTGCGTGATGCCGCGAATCTGGTATTCGACCGGATCCTCAATGGTAATGATCTTATCTTCGTCGCTCTTGATCTCGTTGAGCGCGGCGTAGAGAGTCGTCGTCTTGCCCGAACCGGTCGGTCCGGTGACCAGCACCATGCCGTACGGCTCGCGGATATAGGCCCGGAAGCGCTTCAGATCCTCCTCGGCAAAGCCGACCACGTCGAGAGTGAGATGGTGGAACTTCTCGCTCATCGACTCCTTGTCGAGCACGCGGAGCACGGCGTTTTCGCCGTGAATGGTCGGCATGATGGAGACGCGGAAGTCGATCAGCCGGCCCTTGTACCGGACCCTGAAGCGCCCGTCCTGGGGCACGCGCCGCTCGGCGATGTCCAACTCGCTCATGATCTTGATGCGCGAAAGGATCGTGGTGTGATGCTCGCGGGCGATCGGCGCCATCGCCTCCTGCAGCACACCGTCAATGCGGTACTTCACATGCAATGAATCGTCATAGGTCTCGATGTGAATATCCGATGCGCGCCGTTCGAGGGCCGTAAAGATCGTTGTATCTACCAGCCGGATGATCGGGCTGATGTCTTCCTCGCTGGTCAGCTTCTCGATCGAGATATTCTCGTCCGAGTTTTCGTCCCCGGTGAGCACATCGAAGGTTAGCCCCTCGCTCGCCTCATCGAGAACGCGCTGTGACTGCTCGGTCTTCTTCAGCAAGTCTGTGATCTGCGAGAGCGTCGCCACTCGCGGAATGATGCGGTGGCCGAGCAGCCCGGCGATCTCGTCGAGAATCATCAGCCGAGACGGATCGCTGACGGCGATCACCAGCGCGTCCAGTTGCTGTTCGATCGGAACAAAGTTGTAGCGGAACATCAGCTCGACCGGCACGGTGCGCAACAGTTCGTGCTGGATCTTGAAGTTCTTCAGATCCACGAACTCGGCGTGATAGCGCGCGGCGAGCAGTTCTGCCTGGGCGCGTTCGTCCTCGCTCGTGGGAAGTGGAATAGCAAGGACTGTGGAATCAGCCATGGTTTACCCCTGACCTCCGCCCGCCGAGCCCAGGGAGAAGATGGGCAGGTAGAGCGAAATGAGAATGAAGACTACGACAACTCCCATCACAATGAGGATGGCCGGCTCAATAAGCGCCAGAGAGGCGGAGAGGGCGGTGGCGACGTCCTCCTCGAAGAACTCCGAGACCGAATTGAGCATCTGCGGCAGTGCGCCGGTTTGCTCGCCCACCGAGATCATCTCGGACGCCAGATCGGGGAAGACCTTGGTCTGGACCAACGCATCGGCCAGGCTCTTGCCCTCGCGGACCGTGGTGATCGAAGTCATCACCGCCTTGGCGACGCGCTGCGAATTGATGGAGCGGGCTGCGGTCTCCAGAGACGGAACAAGCGGCAGGCCGCCGGTGAGCAGCGTTGAGAGCGTGCGAGCAAACAGCGCCACCTGATACTTGAGCCAGATTTTGCCGAAGACCGGCAGCTTGATGCGGAAGCCGTCAATAAGGTCGCGGCCCCGCTCGGTGATCGCAAAGCGGTAGAGGCCGAAGCCCGATGCGGCCACGAAGAGCAGAATCCAGACGATGTTGTGTTGCAGGAACTTGCCGAAGGCCAGCAGGTTCATGGTCATGGCCGGCAGCTTGTTGCCCATCTGGTCATAGAGAGCGGCAAACTGCGGCACCACAACGACCAGCATAAAGGCCATCAGCCCGCAGACCAGCGTCAGCAGTACGCCGGGATAGATCAGTGATGCCACCAGCTTCTTGCGGAAGGTGAGCGAGACGCGCTGGAAGCTGACATAGCGCTCCAACACCTCCTGCAAATTGCCCGAGCGCTCGCCGGCCAGCAGGGTCGTGGTGTACATGACGGGAAAGCCGCTCTGCGCCTCAAAGGCCGAAGAAAGTGCGTCCCCGGTCTTTACTCGCGCGGAGACGTCGTTCAGTTGAGCCGCAAAGCGGGCGTTCTTCTGGGCCTTGGCCAGCATCTGAATCGAGCCGAGAATCGGCAGACCGGCGCGGATCAGCGTAAGAAACTGCTGGTTGAAGATGAGAAAGGGTTCGAGCTTGACCTTGCCTTGCTTCAGGCCGCCGAAGCCAGTGCGCGCTTTCACCGAGAAGACGTGGTAGCCGGCATGGACAAAGCGGCTGCGCAGCTCCTCGGCAGTGGCCGCCGACTGCACCTGCTCCTGCACGCGGCCGCGCTCGTCGGCCAATTTGATGACGAACTCTGCCATGCTTCTTACCGCCGGATGGGGTAATCCGGCTTCCCCCTGGGGATTCTTCTCAGACTTCAGCGTAACAGCTTTCACCAATAGCTCTGGTACCGAATAGACGCGAAAAACGCAAAGAGCGCTCAGAGTTTGCCGTAGCGCAAAGAGAGCGCGATGAGCGCCCAACCAGCCTCAGACAAACCCGATAAAACGCCCCGCAGCCACAACGCCGATCCAGATCAGGATCGATACCAAACCGGCAACCCTTGCCTTTGCGGGAATGACCCGGCCCTCGTCCCACTTCGCCACGTCGCGACAAATGACCCAGTGAAAGATCGAGGCATGAACGCCGGCCAGAACGATCAGCATCATCTTCAAGCGAAAGGCGGGATTGGCATAAACATGCACCGCCTCAGACGAGAAAAGGGCTGCGCCGGTCGCCACCTGCACCGCAAAGCCGGCCCACGACCAGGGGAGCAGCCGCCTGACCAGCTCCGTCACTCGCTGCCCTCGCATCGCCCAGCCCAGCAGCCGCAGATCGAGAGCGACAACCGTCGCAACCAGCACGGCCATCCCCAGCAGGTGCACGGTCTCGATCGCCGGAAAGAGCCACAGCGATTGCCGCACGCTGGCTCCCACCCTGGTCGCCTCCAGCCACTTGCAGAATGCGTCCATGCCGGTCGCGTCTATGGCTTGCCCTCCAGCGACTTTCCGTTGGGGAGCCAGATTCTTCCGACCGAGAGATAATGGGAGCCGTCCTTTGCCCAAAAGCCCTGCACCGTGATCTTGTCTCCGCGCTTCACCGTATCTGGACCCCAACCGCCATAGCGCGTGAGCATTCCCAGGCTGCCCAGTTCCAGCCGCCAGTTCGCGACCTTGCCGCTGGCGTCTTTGATGTCCGCAAGGATGAAGGCATGGGGATTGATCCACTGGAACTCGGTCACCGTGCCCTCCAGCTTGATGGTGTGCGTTGTATCGAAGGCCGCCAGCCCGTGATGCGCCCAAAGCGCTGGCGCGGCCAGCATCGCTCCCAGCAGCACCAGGGCAACCCGCATCTTAGGAGCAAGCGCTGCCCGCAAAGATCTCTCATCGGAACTTCTCATCGATCTCATCGTCATCCTCTTGATCTGAGTCTTCGATCTCGAACTGTCGAATTACAGCGGCAGGAACAGGCTCTCGCAGATCTGGCAGGTGAACGTTGACGAAAGCCAAGAATGATCCGGGGAATGGCGCCGCGAGGGCGACTCAGGTTCGCTGCTGATCCTGCCTGAATTATGGAAAGAGATGACGCCTGTTGTCGAGTGACGGGCGCTCGGAAAAGTTGTAAGCTGTTCGTACCAATGGCAAAGCCCTCCTCGCTTCTCGATACGCGCGTCATCTACTGCGGCGACAATCTGGAACAGCTCAAGAAGCTTCCGGATGACTGCATTGACCTCATCTATGTCGATCCGCCCTTCAATTCCAATCGAACCTACGAGATTTTCTGGGGCGAGACGAAGGAGAGGCGGTCGTTTGAAGATCGCCACGAATCTACACGAGCGTATATCGAGTTTATGCGCCCCCGCTGCGTGGAGTTGTCACGCGTCCTCAAGAAGACCGGCAGCTTCTACTTGCACTGCGACTGGCACGCCAGCCATTACGTCAAGGTGATGCTCGATCAGATTTTCGGGGAAGACAATTTCCAAACCGAGATTATCTGGCACCGGGCACTCGCAAAAGGTTTGGCCTTCAAGAGGTTACCCAACAATCACGACACGATTTTTCTCTACGGCGGCGGCGGAGAAATCGTGTGCAACCGTCCATATAATCAATACGATCCGGAAAATCTTGATGCCAAAACTGCTGGTAAATACTCGCATCGCGACCCGGACGGTCGGCTTTATCAGCTGGATAATCTGACGAATCCAAATCCAAACCGGCCGAATCTGACTTATGAATTCCTGGGCCATACGAAAGTCTGGCGATGGACGAGAGAGCGGATGCAGGAGGGCTACGAAACCGGGATTGTGGTCCAGCCCAGCCCGGGTGCCGTCCCTCGCATGAAGCGTTACCTTGACGAACAGGAAGGACGCCCCATCGACTCGGTTTGGACGGACATTCCCCCGATTAACTCGCAAGCGAAAGAGCGCTTGGGGTACCCAACGCAGAAGCCGTTGAAGTTGCTGGAACGTATCCTGGAGATCTCTTCAAAGCCCAACGACATCGTCCTCGATGCTTTCTGTGGTTGCGGCACCACCTTGGTTGCCGCTCAGACGCTTGGTCGTCAATGGATCGGAATCGACATTTCTCCGACGGCCTGCCGGGTGATGGCAAAGCGGCTCCGGGATGTGTGTAAGTTGCGCGAGGATGAAAACTACTGGCTGCACGACAGAGGCTTCATTGTGCGTGACCTGCCCTGGACCGAGAAGCAGCTCCGCACCATCCCAGCCTTCGAGTTCGAGAACTGGGCTGTCATCGCGCTCGGCGGAATTCCGAACAAAACGCAGGTGGGTGATATGGGAATCGACGGCCGCATCTATCCCGTCGGCTCCGAGCCGGCTGCCGCCGGGAAGGATGCCGGTGAACTTGACTTCATGGACGACTGGTATCCAATCCAAGTGAAGCAGATGGATAAGACAGGCCGCCCCGACATCGACAATTTTGAAGCGGCGATGATGCGGATGAAGCGAAAGAAGGGATTCTTTGTCAGCTTCGACTTCAGCGGCGACGCTCTGCGAGAGATCGACCAATTCTTCCGGCGCGAACACATCGTCATCATCCCGTTGACTGTCCGGGAGATTCTGGACGAAACCATCGCTCAACGGCTTGTGTAGATCGCGCCAGCGCTCGCCTCTAAGCTCTGAACTGGACCTTTTATTTGAAGACGAATGGTTTAGCGGACAATCAATTCGATTAATGCACCACACCTGGTGAAATCCACAGGATTCGTCTCTTTTTGCACTTGAATCCACAGATTGAATCAGCCTAATCTCCATCCAGTTGGTAAACCTGTAGGGAACTGGAAACGCAGTTCCAACCTGGCAGGACGATGCAGGATGAATTGAGAACGGCACTCCGCAACCGGAGACGGCGGTGGAGGGTCGAATGAGATTTAAGAGAGCATCCAGAGCCGGGCACGAACGTGCAAGACCCGATTGGACACGAAGATTCATCCGCGGCCTAGCGCCGGGGATGCAAAGTTCGAGTTGAGCCGGGAAGTCAACATCGGCCCAGCCGCAGACGCAGGATTCGGGGAAACCCGAGGACGTTGAGCGGCCCAGCCGTAGACGCAGTAATCGGGGCAACCCGAGGATGCGGAGACGGCGCCGCCAGAGGATCAAGGATTTGGGGCAACCCAGAGACTGATCCCGAGGCAGGCCACAGGGCGCGGCAGCCGGGGTGACCCGGAGGGCGAGCCCAAGGCCAGGCCGGAAGGAGAGAGGATTCGGGGCGACCTGAAGACTCTCACCGTAGGCAAGCCGGAGGGTGCAGGTTTCGGGGCAACTCGAAGCCTCATCGAGGGCGGAGCTGGAGAAGCGAGGAGACGGGGCAACCTGAAACTTCGCTCGCAGAGCCGCTGAAAGATGCGAGAGTCGAGGCAACTCGAAGCTCCATCGCCGGACAAGCCGGAAGATTGAGGAGACGGGGCGACCCGGAAACTCAATCGGAGGCGGAGCTGGAGAAGCGAAGAGACGGGGCAACCTGGATCTTCGTTTACAGAGCCGCTGAAGGATGCGAGAGTCGAGGCAACTCGAGGCTCCATCGCCGGTACAGCTGGAAGACAAGGGAATTCGGGGCAACCCGGAGACTCGTCGGAAGGCTGAGTGGGACGGTGCTTGGTCCAGGCAACCTGCGAGTTTACCGCCATTGAGACGCCAGAGACTTCGGTTTCTGGCGTCTTCGTTTTGGCAGGCAAAATCCGGACGCCGACATGCGAACCCGGGAGGTATGATGTCTCCGGATTGCCTTTGATCCCATCGGAAGCCGAACTTTACCAGCTTCAGCTTGCGTGGCAAAAGGATTTTCGCTGCGAGTGGAGACTGGTGTGCGCGGACAGCAACCTGGAGAAGCTGTCCCGGATCGGGAGGAAGTCGTGACCCGCTTTGCGGCGATTCTGCTCTTTGCTCTCTTCGCCTCCAATCTTTTCGGGATTGCCGTGCGCGAGACGCCCTTGCGCATGTTCCGCTTTGGAACTTATTGCATTGTGCTCTTCGCCGACTCGGCCATCGCGCTCAGCCGGCTGATGTTCGTGATCCTGCGGAAGGCCTCTGAACTGAGATAGGATGTGAATCAAGTCCCTCTTAACGAATTCAGGCGCCCATGCGTGTCGATCTCTCCGTCCTCGCTCGTCACTTCGGCGAAATGCGCGTCAATGTTGATGTCCGCGGCCACAACCTGTCGATGGATTATCCCGCCACCGGCGGCAAGGACCCGACACCCCTTGAAGTTCTCCTCGCCAGTCTTGCGGCCTGCGCCGCCAATACCCTCAACATGGTGCTCTGCCGCAAGATGGGGGCAAAGGTTACTTCGCTCGATGTCGAGGCTAAAGCCCAGCGGCGCGAAGAGCATCCCACCCTTCTCACCAAAATCGAGCTGGTCTATCACCTGCGCGGCGACGGCCTTGCGCCCGAGATGGTCGATCGCGCGCTTCGCATCGCCGAGGACCAGTTGTGCCCTGTCTTGGCCATGCTTCGCCCGGGCGTCGAGATCGGTTCCTCATGGCAAATCGACTAGGCGGCGGAGCTGGCTTGAGATCCACCCTTCCTAGGCTTCTGAAACGAAGCCGAAGATGCCAACACAGAGCTTCCGGCGAAAGGACAAGCCCAATGAATAAGGACTGGCACGCCAAGAATCAAATGCCGCCCAAGGCCACGCAGGAGCAGAGAATCCGGTGGCACCGCGAACACCAGCAGCAATGCGCCTGCCGGGAAGTTCCGAAGAGTCTGCTGCCCTACATCAAGGTCAAGCAGAAATAGAGAGTATCCCCGGAGCGCAGCTTCACCGCACGGCTTCACGCCTTCCAGTTGCGCTGCCAGACTGCGGCGTCGAAGCTGTGCTGGGAGTCGTAGCCTTCGGCGCGGTAGAGGTCGATGGCCTCGGAGTTGGCTTCGGTGACGGTGAGCGAGATCTCGCCGACGCCTTGGCGCAGGAAGCACGAGGCAGCCAGATTGAGCAGCGTTCGGGCCAGTCCGTGACGGCGGAACTCAGGATGCACACAGAGTTGGGTGATGTGACCACTCTCCAGGCTGACCCGCGAACCGAGCACCAGGGCAACAACTTCCCGGCTGGTGCGGTTCACAACCACATGCGAGACCTGCGGGGAGAAAACGCCGCAGCCCGAATAGCGAACAATATTGTTGAGAAAGCGCATTGAGCCGTGAGCCGATCGGTACTGGTCGTTGACCACACTGTCCGGATGGCCAGCGTATGCAGCGGCGATCAGCCGCGCGGCGGGGTTCAGGTCCTCTTCGCGCCAGAGACGCAGTTCCAGCCCGTCGGGCAGATTCACACGAGGCGTTGCATAGAAGCCCCGCAGCGACCGAACCATAAAAAGCCGTCGATGAATCTGGAAGCCTGCATCGAGGAAGGCCCGTACATGTGTGCCCGAGGGATGCAGCAGCAGTTGCGACTCCACGCGGTCGACATGCGGCGAGTTCACCAGCAACTCCAGCAGGTGGCGGAGCAAAGTCTCCTCAATCTCGTGAGCTGTGGTTTCCTTCTGCTCCGGTTCTGCATCGGCGCGAAGACCGGCCAGCGCAAAGACGTCGCCTACGACGGCCTTTGTGTCTTCGTAGACGCAAAAGACAAAACCGGTCACCTGACCAGCCTCTAGGGCCGCATAGCCGGGCAACGTATGGCTGTCAAGATATTGCATCAGCAGCGTGGCCGATTGCCGGTAATCCCAGTGCAGCCGCTGCTTCCACACTTCACCCTCGGCCTCAAGCACAGGGCGCACTACCGGTGCGGCAAAATGCCGCAGGTCGAGAATCTCGATGGAAGCCTCCGTTGCCATACTTCTCCCCAACGACAGTGAACAGTGGACAGTCTACAGCTAACAGAGAGCATTATGAAGCTCTTAGACATTAGTTTTCCACCGCACATCGACCGCTGACAACTGTTCACTGGCAGCTAGCGGCTTCCCACCATGTAGACCACCAGGCCCCGCTCTGGCCAGCTGAATAGCGGCTCATAATGCCGGCCTTCCAGGTCCACCGTGAGCGCTTCTTCGGTATGCAGGTCTTTACCCCCGCGCCCGGTGACCTGCACAACAAGCAAGTGCTGTTCCTCCGGCACGCCTTCATCCGAATAATTCACAACCTGGCGGTTTCGGTAAAATGAGAGCCCGTATTCGAGGTCGCGCGGAAATGAATATTGCTTGTCCGGATTGACCTTGTCGCGGATCACGCAGCAGACCGCCGCGGTCTTCACCCCGGGAGCCAGGGTGGCCAATTGCTCGGCCAGTGGGCGCGCCGAATAGGAGCGATCCACCAGGTGAATCATCGTCTTGGTCCGCTCAATGGCCGGAATGCCGAAGAACGGACCAACGCCGTAGAGAAAGAAGACAAGGACAACCAGCACCGCCGAGGTGACCAAGCGAAGCCGGGCCACACCATAGCCCTTGACGACGATCAGGATCAGCAGCGCCGCACCACAGGAGGCAAGCAGAGAGGCAACGAACGCATGAAGCGGCGGCATCTTCGCGCCGTGAGCTACAAACCAGGGCGCTAGCAGCGCAGACATGGTCATCACACCACAAAGCACCCCATGGCCCAGCAGCACCCAGCGGTTCAGTCCCAATTGCCTGCGCCGGAAGAGATAGTCTCCTGTGAGAATGGTCACCGGCGGAATGGATGGCAGGATGTAGCCGGGCAGCTTGGACCGCGACACGGAGAAGAAGAGGATGGGGATCAGCGCCCAAAGCACCAGGAACTCAGGAAACGCGTCGCCCGGACGGGCTGCGCAGGGCTTGCATTTGCTGGTGTGGCGCGTCCGCCACTCGAAAACGGAAGTCTGGATGCCGTCGATCAGTGCGCGAATCGCGATAACCGTCCACGGCATCACCGCCAGTACAACGACAATCAGGTAATACCAGACCGGCTGCTGGTGCTCATAGCGATTGGTGGCAAAACGCTCCAGGTTATGTTCCAGAAAGAAGACGCGGAAGAAATCGGGATTCTGATGCTGCACGGCGATGAACCAGGGCAGCACGATGGCAAAGTAGAGCAGCACGCCTGGCCACCAGAACGACCGCCTGAGAATCGACCACTCGCGGCGCAACGCCGCAAATGCAGCCACAATCACGAGGGCCAGAAACGGCGCCACGGGCCCCTTGGCCAGTGTGGCCACGCCGGTGAAGAAGTAGATATCGAAGAGCCAGAACTTGGAGCCCGTCTCATACCATGCATACCAACCCAGCAGGCCGACCGCCAGCGGGGCCGCCATCTGCATGTCGGTCGATGCGCCGCGCGCAAAGCCCATGATGCCGGCGCAGGCCACCGTTATCAGCGCGGCATCCAGGTGTCCCCCAGGACGGAATCTCCGCATGTGCAGGTAGATCAACGCCACCATCAGGAATGCGAAACTGGCCGAGGGCAGGCGCGCGCTCCAGTCGTGTACTTTGAATTCCTGAAAGACAAACATTGCCCGCCAATAGTAGAGCGCGGGTTTCTCCAGCCAGGGATGGCCGTACAGATACGGTGTTACGCAGGCGCTCAGTTTCTCTTTCAGGGTGTGTGCCGCGTCGAACCGGTCGAGCATCTCGTGCGCAATCTGCGCATAACGGGGTTCGTCGGCGCCCACCAGGCCTAACCCGTCGCCGCCCACCAGAGGGGTCTGTCCATACAGGAGAAAGAAGAGAGTAAAAGAGAGAAAGACTGCGGCCTCGCGTACGGCGGCCCAACGTGGCAAACGCGCGCGCCAGCCTTTGGGTAGCTCCGGAGCAGATGGTTCCTGAAGATTTTCCACTTCCAGCGATTCTCCAAACGGGGACTTCACTTGTCTTGAGCAGACAGGCGGCGCCGGTTTCGGTCAGGGCGACTCGGGGAGGCTCACCAACTATGGCCAGGGTCCGCGTTTCCCTTAAACGCGAATTTCGTACTGCGCATTGACACGGTCAAGGCTATCAGATTCGAGCGGAATCTGATTTCAATTACGCATTCGATTCTTCCGGCAGGGACCCCACACATGGACGCAATTGGTCCAGAATCTCATCGAGAGCGCGCGCCAGCGGTCCATCCAGCGTGCATCCGGCAGCGCTCTCGTGGCCTCCGCCGCCGAGCCGTTCGGCGATCGATGCCACATTCACGCGGCCTTTGCTGCGCAGGCTCAGTTGGATGCGCTGATCCGGCATCTCGCGCAAGAAGACCGCGGCCTCCACTCCAGCCGCGCACAGCGCGAAGTTCACAATGCCCTCGCAGTCCTCATCGGTGGCGCAGGTCCGCATGAGATCTTGCGCGGTAACCCAAAGCCACGCCAGCCGGTCCTCGTGCTTCAGGTTGCCCAGCGCTGCGCCCAGCAGCAGCAACTTCGAGGCGGGAGTAGAAAAGTACACGTGGTGGGCGATCCGTATCGGGTCGGCCCCGGCCAGCACCAGCTCCCGCGCCAGGCCAAATGTGGAGGCCTGCGTCGAGCCGTAGCAGAAGCCTCCTGTATCGGTCAGCACCGTGGTGTAAAGGCAGCTGGCCATCTGGGGCGTCACCGTGGCCCCGGCGGCCTTTACCAGGCGGTAGACCAGTTCGCCGACGCTGGCCGCTCCCCGGTCGATCCAGTTCAGGTCGGCATATTCGCGGCCTGTGGCGTGGTGGTCAATGTTAACCAGGAAGTACTGCTCCAACCCTAGCAGCCTGGTCCGCTGCAGCCCATCGCACTCCAACAGAATCGCGGCGTCATAGGGCCCGTCGACACTCTCCGCGGTTCGGATCTGGTCGGCGCCGGGCAGATCGCGATGAACCTTCGGAATCCGGTCCGCGGTCACCAGGTCGGCTTGCTTGCCCATCTGTTTGAGCAGCATTCCCATGGCCAGCATGGAGCCGACAGCATCGCCATCCGGCCGCATGTGCGAGCAGACCAGAAACCGCTCGCCTCGGCGCAAGAGGTCGAGAATCGCTTCGATCTGAACTTGTTCTCCGCCCGCCTGCGTTCGGCCCGATGCGGAACCCGTTACGGAGCCGGATGCATCCGAACTCGGCTCAAGGGAGATATTGCGGCTGGCATGGTCCATGCTCGGGCTACTCCACCGGTACCTTTTGCTCAATTGTCGGAGTTTGACCGGCGGGGCTCTCTTCGGCATGAACCTTCTGCCGCTTGCGATGCCGTTCCATGAGCTCCTCGATGCGAGCCTGAAAGCGCCCCGATCGGTCGGCAAGAAAGCTGAGCTCAGGCACGTGGCGCACGCCCATCCGTTCCTTCAGCTCATAGCGGATAAACCCTTTGGCGGCCTCCAGGCCGGCTACGGTGTCTTCTTCGGCTTTAGCGATATTCTTGACGGCGCTGTCGATGGCCACATAAACCCGCGCCGACTTGCCCCCGGGATTCAACACCACCTCGGTCACGTAGCACAAGTCGATGCGCGGATCGACGAGTTCGCCCTCGATCAGGACCCCGATCTCCTCGCGCAACGTCTCCGCCACGCGATCCTGGTGATGCTTCCGCCCCCTGTGCTCCGGCATCCAGCCTCCTGACCCGCGTAAACCTTTCAGCATAGCAGAGGCATAAGGGAACGCCCCATGCGAAGTAGATCAATTCAGGACAACTACGGGACATGCTTGTTGTCACATCTGGTTCCCTTTTGCCGTCGAAGCCGGTTGAGCGTCCTCTAACTCTCGCCTTCCCAGCCGGGCAACGCGATTGCATCGGCAGCAGCGAGATTCCTCGTTCCAAATCGGCCAGCTATAAGTGCGATCTCTTGGGAAAGGCTGAAATCAACGCGATGAAACGTGCCTCCAATTTAGTCGCCAGCCATCCGGCTCGACTTGAAAAAATCCCGGCCGCTGAAAAGATTCAGGTTCTCATGGCGCTCGCTTTGCGCGAGTACCACGCGGAGCGCATGTCCGAGGTCGAGCGGCTCTGCCTGCAAATCCTGGCCTTCGACACGGGCCACGCCAGCGGCCTATACCTGCTGGGCATGGCCGGCTTCAAGACCAAACGTTACGAGATGGCCGAGCGGATGATCCGCCGCGCAATCGCCGTGAACCCCAATCACCCCTACTATCACTCCAACCTTGGCAATGCGCTCAGGGCGCAGAACAAGCTCGACGAGGCAGTGGCCTGCTATGAGCGGGCGCTCCAGATCAAGCCCGATCACGAAGAGGCCTGCTACAACCTCGGCAACGCACTCCTCACCCAGAAGAAAATGGACGAGGCGATAGCAGTCTACAAGCGGGCGCTCCAGATCAAGCCCGATTACGTCGACGCCCTTTGCAACCTGGGCAGCGCTTACAGGCAGCAGAAAAGACTGACCGAAGCAATAGACTGCTTCGAGCGAGCGCTATCTCTGGCCCCGCGGCACGCCGACCTCAACTGCAACCTGGGCGACGCCTTCCATGCCCAGGGCAAGGTCGATGAGGCGATCGGCTGCTACAAGCGAACACTGGAGCTCAACCCAGAGCATTCCAAGGCCTGTAACTGCCTGTGCAATGCCTACTTCGACAAAGGAGATCTGGCGCTGTCGACCGCCTGGTGCGAGCGAGCGCTGGCCCTGGAGCCCGATTTTGGCGACGCGCGCATGAACCAATGTTTGCTGCAGTTGCTTCAAGGCGATTATGTCAACGGATGGCGAAACTATGAGGTTCGCTGGAAGGTCTATACCGCACGCACCTCGTCTCAACCGCTCTGGCTGGGCGCACCGCTCAAGGGCGCGCGCATCTTGCTCCACGCTGAGCAGGGCCTGGGCGACTCGCTCCAATTCTTGCGCTATGTGCCTTTGGTTCAGGCGGCCGGCGGCCGGGTCATGCTCGACCTGCCCTCCAAGCTGCACCGGCTTGTCGCGCATTTGCCCGGCATTCTGGCCCTGGTCAACACCGGCGGCCCGCTGCCCTATTTCGATTGCCACTGCCCGCTGATGAGCCTTCCGCTGGCTCTTGGCACGACCCTCGAGACCGTCCCGGCGCGCGTGCCCTATCTCTCAGTTCCGCCTGAGGCGCTGACCTCTGCGGCGGCGCTTCCGTGGCCCGCATTGGGCCTCAAGGTCGGGTTGGCCTGGACCGGCAATCCCGACCACCCCAAGAACCGCTTCCGGTCCGTGCCTCTTGAGCTTCTTGAGACTCTCTTCGATCTCCCAGGTGTACACTTCTCTTCCCTCCAGATGGGGCCGGCAACCGCGGAACTCGCTGCCCGGAAACTTCCCATTACCGACCTTGCCCCCATCACCGGCGATATGGCCGACACGGCGGCGCAGATGGCCCATCTTGACCTGGTCATCACGATTGACACCTCGATGGCCCACCTGGCCGGGGCCCTCGCCCGCCCGGTCTGGGTCCTTCTCGGCCACTCGCCCGATTGGCGCTGGCTGATGGACCGCGAAGACAGTCCGTGGTATCCCACCGCGCGCCTCTTCCGCCAGCCCACCCACGGCGACTGGCCCTCGGTGATCGCAAGGGTGCGCACGGCCCTCAAGGAACTCGCCACCAAGGAACAAGCCATTGGTGCGGGCTAGTCAATCCGGGCTACGACTTTGCCGCGCGCTCCAGTTCCGCGAGGACGATCTTCTTGATTCCCAGCACGGCCTGCGTGCGTCGCCTTCTGACTCTTGCGCAACTCCGGCAGCCTCGCGGGCACAATTTGCCAGGAAAGACCAAACCAATACTCGAGCGATCCGCGCTGAATCTCGTTGCCGTAGCCTGCAAGCATCGACTAATTCTCTTTTACCTCCCCTCGCAAGTCGCACTGCACGGCAAACGAGATTGCCTCAGTAAATTTGTTTTACTGTTGTACGATCTGCACACTCGGTGAGGGATCTGTTTGTGGGATGCAGACGAACTTCGTTGCGCTGATGGATGCGCAGCTTGCTGCTCCCTGCGCACCATTGGCGACGAGGAGGGTCCCATTGACGGAAGCCGCCGCGTCCCAGCTGAGGCTCTTATTTGTCGCCTGATCCCAGCAGAGAATCCCATTGCCTGCCGTTGTGACCGCTCCGTTGATTGCGCCGCCGCTAGTCACGTCATACTCTCCCACGGTGCCATTTGACGCCGCATTCAGCAGCGGCAATTCACCGAAAAGATAGTTGCCGGGCTGCGCCGCAGTGGTCGAAGCGGTTTGGGTCTGCGGGAGCGCTTGTGGTGGTGTTTGCGGTTCCAGCCAGCCGGAATCCAAAGAGCCATTGTCCCCAACGCTCATTTCTATGGCGCTGTTGGTGTCGAACAGTTCAACATAGGTCATTGTCCCATTGGCAGACTGGAAAGTGGCGCGACCCGGATGAGTGGAATCAAAGGCGAGTCCAATGGGCCCACCATTCGATTGGCCGGAAGAGTAAATGCCGTTGTTGTTGGTGTAGCTTTGGCTGATCGTCATGTTGCCATTGCCGTCGTCGGCTCCCTCGAAGACCCCTGCGTAGTAGCCCGATGGCGTGTTGTCGACGGTGGTGAATTCGGCTCCTCGCATGTAGAGAACGAAGGGGCCGCTCAAGTTCGCCGCGGAGTACGACACTTGCTGCTGCGTCCGCATGTTGCCTGCCTCTTCGCCGTCGTTCGGAGTGTTATCCAGAATAAACATGCGGCTGGCGTCGATCATGTACACGGTCAAGCCGGCCGGTCTGCCGCCAGTTTTAAGAGCGATCTTGAAGCGCCCCGTGGTCGGGTCCGGTGCATTGTAGCTTCCCGTAAACGCGGAGGTCTGAACAGTTGTATTCCCGCCTTGGGCCTGGTCGATGCTGCCACTCAATACTCCTCCACCTGACGCGCTGAAGAGCCCCGCTGCGGCCTTCAGATTTCCACTGCTGTCCTCGCCTTCGAGGCCAAAGGCGAAGCTCGAGCCGCTGATGGTGCTGGCTGTAAAGGCGCTGGGGCTGGCCAGTTGGCAATCGGCAGTCCCTTGCTGGCCGGATGGTCTTTCACCCAGATCGTCGGCTTCGACCATGCGGAACTCCTGAGCCGGCTGAGTTGCGCCGGTGAGCGCAAGCGCCCATTGCGTTGTCTGGATTCCGGCGGCGCCGTCGGTCAGGATCGTTTGAAGGCTCGTTAGGCCGTTCATGTCGGAGCCGACGTTATAACTGCCGGTAATCGTGCCGGATGCCGAACCAATGTCTTTGCTGTTGGTGTCGAAGATGCCGCTGTTGAAGTGACCATTTCCGTCAGCCTGAAAGCTGGCCAGAGAGGCCCAGCGTGTGCCGTCGTCGTCGACAAAGCCCTGAAGCAGGCAAACATAACTCCCATTGAGGCTGCCGTTGTTCGCGCCGTCTGGGCCGTTCCCGACGTTGAGCGTGAAAGGAACCGGGCCCAACGTCACACCGCTGGCGTCTGCGACGGAAACCTGGAAACTGATCGCGCCGGCCTCGGTCGGCACTCCGGCGATCGTCAGCGTGCTTCCGTTTGTATTGGAGAAAGTGATGCTGTCAGGCAGGCCCGTAACGGTCCACGTGTATCCGGGCGCGCCGCCCGCAACCTTGATCGCTCCGGAATAGGCGATGCCGACCGTTGCTGCCGGGAGCGTGGTTGTCGTGATCTGGGGTGCCGGATAGACAGTGAAACCGGCAGGAGCCGACGTGGCCACCGACGTGGTGACGGTGATAGCCGCTGAGCCGGCACTCGAAATAAGATTTGCGGAAACCGCTGCCGTCACTTGTGTCTCATTGACGTAGGTGGTCGTCAAAGCGGTCGATCCCCACTTCGCGACCGAGGCCGGGGTAAAGTACTCTCCGTTGATCGTCAACGTAAACGCATTTCCGCCCGCGGTGGCCAAACCGGGGTTCAGGCCGCTAATTGCGGGAGCTGCGGCTTTGATCGGCAAGCTGGCCGGGACCGATGTGCCCTCCGGTGTCGTTACCGTAATGCTTCCCGTGCCGGATTCCACAATCAGGCTCGCCGGGACCGCGGCAATCAGCTCCGTTGGGCTGACGTAGACCGTGCCCAGAGAGGTTGTGTCCCACATCGCAGTCGAAGCTGGCGTAAAGGCCGTGCCGTTGATGGTCAGCATGAACCCGGCGCTGCCGGCAGTAACCGTCGAGGGACTCAGACTGGAGATGGCCGGCGGCGCTGGGGCGATCCTCAAGGGAAACGAGGGAGAGAAGCCGATGCCGCGATTGTAGACCACGGCATCGATCGTACCGGCGCTGGCGATCAAGCTGGATGGAACCACAATCGTCAGTTGCGTGTCGCTGACATAGGTTACAGGCAGCCAGTTATTCCCCAACTCTGCTTGCGAGGCCGTTGTGAAACTGGCTCCGTCGATGGTCAGCGTGAAGTTGGCTCCACCGGCGGCGACTGAAGACGGGCTAAGACTGGCGATGGTCGGTACCGGAGGATTGATGGCAAAGGCTACCGGAGCCGACGTTCCTCCATCGGTGGTGATGGTCACGTTGATCGTTCCGATGGATGCAACCAGGCTGGCTGGTATCTTGGCCGCGAGCATCGATCCCCCAATGGGGGAAGTGAGGAGCGGCGTGCTTCCCCAATTGATGGTTGCGGTCTGGGTGAGATAGGTGCCGTAGACATACAGCATGAATGCGCCTGAGCCTGCGTCAACCCCGCTCGGGACTAGGGAATCGAGAATCGGCGGTTCAGGATTGACGGTGAAAGTCAGAGCGGAGGAGGTTCCGCCGGCAGTGACCACGCGGATGGAGACAACGTCCGGGGCGGAGGTCAGACTGGCGGGAACGATCGCAGTGAGTTGGGTGCTGCTTACGTAGGTGGTCGCCAATGCAGTGTAGTTCCACCTCACCACCGTGGCCCCGGCTCCGGAAACAAAATTGGATCCATTGATCGTGAGAGTTAAGGTTGCTGCCCCGGCAATGATCGAGCTGGAACTGAGGCTGGTGATCGACGGCGCAGGCTGACTCACGGTCAGTGCGACGGCAGACGACGTACCCCCGGTCGTGCTGACCGTGACAAAAGCCTTGGAGCCGGCAGAGACCAGATTCGCGGGAACTGCGGCCGTTAGTTGCGTCCCGCTGACGTAGGTTGTGGCGAGTGGCGCAGATCCCCACTTCGCCGTCGCAAGTGGAGCGAAGTTCTTTCCATTGATCGTCATGGTGAAGGCGCGTCCCGCAGTTGCCGTGGCTGGATTCAGGCTGGTGATGGCAGGCAGGGGCAGCGCGATGGTAAACGCGGCGCCTGGTGAAGCGCCGCCGGCCGTGGTGACCGATATGCTGGCCGTACCGGCGGTGGCAATCAGGCTGGCAGGAACCGCCGCAGTCAACTCCGTCGCATTGACATAGGCCGTTTTTAAAACGGTGACGCCCCACCTTGAGGACGAGGTCGAGGTGAAGTTGCTGCCATTGATGGTCAGCGCAAAAGCTGCCCCACCAGCTATAGCCGAGACGGGGCTCATGCTGGTAATCGCGGGTGGCTGCGAAGATGCGGCGATTGCGCCGCCTGTGGGGGCCTGGCCTGCTCGGAGTCCGCTTCGGGCGAGCGTTGCTGCCGGCGTTGTGGGTATCAAAGTGAGTAGCAGAGTGACAGAAGAGACAACCGTCAACCATCGCAGAAATGAACTCGCTCGTCGCATTTGAACTCCCTTGGGCCTTGAAGCTCTCTCTTCTCTGCCTCAACCAGCCCGCTCGCCGCTGGAAGCCGCCCTGAACCGAGCAGGTTGGAAAGCGGCTTCGAGTGGCCTGCTAGTGAAGAAATCGGCGCAGTTTCAGGGTTCAAGGAGTAATCTTCTTCAGATTTTGATGATCGTTGTAAGTAGTTGTTTTAAAACACTATAGAAAGGACTTGTGATACTCATTTTCAATGAGAATCTCTTCATTAATTGCAAAGTGAACTTTGGAAATCCCTAACTGAGGCCTACAGCGGATCTGCTGGTTTCTATCTCTCGACCCGGCGCGTGATGGAGTCTTTGCCATACGCCCCAATTTCTGAGCGCTTCACTCTAGCCGAATCTGCCGGCAGCAGGCCTCAACGCTATAATCAGCCTGTTGTGGAATCCTCGTCTTCATCTCGCGTGGGCCGGGTCGGTCGATTCTCCGTCCCTTTGAGATTCTGTCTGGCGATCGTCTTTTCGATTGCGCTTTGCGCCCGTGCTCAGGCGCCTGCCGAAAGCAATTCGAGTGCGGTCAGCCGTGCCCGCATCCTGCTTGTCTTACCTTTTGACAACCGCACCGGGCAGCCCAGCCTGGAGTGGATTCGCGAAGCCTCGGCGGAGCTTCTCAGCAGCCGTCTGGCCGCGGCGGGCTTCGCTCCCATGAGCCGCGCCGACCGCCGGTACGCTCTGGATCATCTGGGACTGCCGCAGAGCTTTCATCCCTCGCGCGCAACTTCGCTCAAGCTGGCCGAGACACTGGACGCAGATTCGATCGTCGTGGGCAGCTACGTGACCGACGGAACCGGCATCGTCGCCGAGGCACAACTGGTCGATGTACCCCGACTGCGCATGAGTCAGCCGGTCACCGCCCGCGGAGAAATGCGAGATCTGGTTTCGGTCTTCGGCTCGTTGAGTTGGATGCTCACAAGGCAGCTTGACCCGGGGTTCAAAGTCCCAGAGGAGAGCTTTGTGGCCGATGGCGCCAGTCTGCGGCTGGACGCATTTGAACAATACATCCGCGGAATCTCGGAGCCCGACCAGGCGGAGCGCCTGCGCCACCTCAACCAAGCGGTCCTGCTCAGCCCGGAGTTTTCGCCTGCCTGGATGGCGTTGTGCCGGGAGGACTATGCGAGCCAGCAGTATGAACAGGCAGCACAGGCCTTTGCCAAAGTGGGAGATCCCGGCGATGCGCTCGAGGCCGGCTTCTATCGCGGCCTCTCGCTGCTCTTCTCCGGTAACTATCCTCGCGCCGAAGAGGCCTTTGCCGGCGTGGCGCGCCAACTTCCTCTGGCCGAGGTGCTCTCAAACCAGGGCGTCGCGCTTGCCCGCAGCGGTCGAGACGGCGTTCCGCTCTTTCGCCAGGCAGTCGCCGCCGATCTCAACGTCGCCGATTACCACTTCAATCTGGCTGTGAGCCTGCACCGACAGAACGGTAGCGACCCTGAAGCCCTGACCGAGTTGGCCCAGTGCCTCCGCTTGCATCCCAACGACAGCGAGGCGCAAGCCGTCCAGAGGGCCTGGACGACGTCGAGCAAGTCTGGAGCGGTAAGGCCTGTGTCGCTGGCGGCGGGAGCCGACCGGCCCGAAGAGGAGGCCGAGGCCAAGCCCGATCCACTAGAGCGCATCGAGCGCAACTTTGACGCCGCAGCCTTCCACCAGGCCGCCCTCATGCTCGATCAGATCGAGGCCTCCAGGCAAGCCGCGCTGCCGCCAACGGAGCGCGCTCAGAAGCTCTCTGCCCAGGCGCATGATTACATGGATCGAGGGCTCCTGGCCGAAGCCACGCGAATCTATCAGTCGGCCCTGGCCGTCAATCCCAAATCCGCCGAGGCCCACGCCGGTCTCGCCGAACTGCACGAGCGTGCCGGCGACGCTCAGGCTGCCCGCAAAGAGGCCGTCGCTTCACTGGAACTGCTGCCCTCGGTCGAAGCGTACCTGGTAATGGTCCGGCTGGACCTCGCCGCCGGACATATGGATCAGGTCAACTACGAGATCGGCGAGGCCCTCAGAATCGACCCGAAGAACAAGCTGGCCCTCGACTTGCAGCAACAGATCGCGGCAAAGGATGGAACGAAGAAGTAAAGTGTTGGTGCTGGAGCCTGTTTCTAGAACCCGCCACGTATCAGGGCTTGACTTTAGTCGTGCCGAAAGTCGCCAGAGATCAATGGGTTTTAGACCCTGAGGCGTGATGGATCGGCAAACACGGAAGGAGCGTTCTCCCATGGGTAGAATTACCATCGAAATTGACTCCAAATGGGTGAGGATCGTGCGTTCACCACTCTATTGGGTTGTGGCGGCACTGCAAGGATTGTCCATCGGCTTCGCTCCGCTCTTTCTTTTTTTTGCTGGCCGAGGAATGCTCTCGCGCGGATTTGATTGGTTCGTGGTGCCGCTATGCTTTGCGATGATCTGGCTTGTCGGCTTGTTTTATGTGCGGCTCGGCGGTGAGGTGATCGCCGAGTTGAGAAAAACGCCAAGCGTCGAAGTGTAAGGAGCAAGCCATGATCCAGCGCATGCGCGAGTTCGCGATATTTGCAGCGGCGGTCTGCGTACTGACTGTCTTCGCCTCAGCCCAACAACCCCAGCAACCGTTGGTAGACAAGTTCGTCCTCTCCGACACCATCCAGCCAATCACGGCCAGTGAGCTCGACCGCGCCATCGCCCAGGCCAACTCCGACGGCGCCCACGCTCTGCTGGTCGAGCTGGACACACCCGGCGGCCTGCTCGACTCGACCCGCACCATGGCCGGCGCGATCCTCTCCTCCAAGGTTCCTGTCATCGTATACGTAGCCCCGGCGGGCGCGCGCGCCGGATCGGCTGGATTCTTCCTGTTGGAGTCGGCCGACATCGCCGCCATGACTCCCGGCACCAACGCCGGAGCCGCCCACCCGGTGATCGAGATCGGCCCCCAGCCCGACGCCGTGATGAGCCAGAAGATCGAAAACGACGCCGAAGCCTTCCTGCGCTCCTACGTGACAAAACGGAATAGAAATGCCGAGGCAGCCGAGGCAGCCGTTCACTCCTCCCGCTCCTACACCGCCCAGGAGGCGCTCGACCAGCATCTTATCGACCTGACCGCCCCCAACGAATGGGAGTTGCTTCGGGAGATCGACGGCCGCGAGATCACCCGAATGGACGGCACGAAGCTGACTCTACGTCTTGCCAACCCGAGCATCGTAACGCTGCGCCCCACACTGCGCGAGGAGCTGCTGGGCTGGCTCGTCAACCCCAATATCGCCCTGCTCTTCCTCGTCGGCGGTGCGTTGCTGATCTATCTCGAATTCAATGCGCCCGGCACTATCGTTCCCGGCGCACTCGGAACTCTGATGGTGCTGCTGGCCATCTTTGCGCTCGACCTGCTGCCGATTCGATTCACCTCTGTACTGTTGCTTGTAGCGGCGCTGGTCCTACTGCTGCTGGAGGCCAAGTTTGGCGGCCACGGCGCGCTGGCGATCGCCGGCATCGTCTGCCTTACCTTTGGAACCCTCACCCTCGTCGCCGCGCCCGTGCCGGAGATGGCCGTCAGCCCCTGGGTGGCCGCCGGCCTCAGCATTGCCTTTGCCCTCATCACTCTTTACCTCGTTCAGATAGCGATGCGAGCCCGCCGCCAGAAATCCCGCCTGGGCCCGGCAGCTCTTGTTGGCTGCCGCGCTTCGGCGATGGAGCCTCTGAACCCCGAAGGCCACGTCCTTGTCGAGGGTGAGATCTGGCGGGCAATTTCAACAGAGCCCGTTTCAAAAGGAACGCCCTTGCGGGTCGTGGACCTGGAGCAGTATCTCCTCCACGTCGAGCCCGCCCAACCCACAAATCCGCCCCCGTCCACCTAGTAACCCGGCAGGAGTACAATCCGTCGTAAGTGAGGAACACCCAATGCCTGATTTCATGACCGCGGTTCTGATCATCTTGGCCATCGTCGCTCTCTATGCGCTCAACTGCATCAAAATTCTCCGCGAATACGAGCGCGGAGTCATCTTCACATTGGGCCGCGTCTCGCCACAACCATACGGTCCGGGCATCATCTTTGTCTTCCGGCCATTCCAGCAGATGGTGCGTATCTCCCTGCGCCAGGACGTGCTCGAAGTTCCGGCCCAGGATGTGATCACCCGCGACAACGTCACGATCAAGGTCAACGCGGTGGTCACGCTCTATGTGGTCGCCCCCAACGACGCCGCCATCAAGGTGGCCAATTACGTCTACCAGACCTCGCAGTTGGCGCAGACGACTCTGCGCACAGTGCTGGGCGAGGTCGAGCTCGATGAATTGCTGAGCCATCGCGACAAGCTGAACGTGCGCATTCAGTCCATCATGGATCAGCGCACCGAGCCCTTTGGCGTCAAAGTCATTTCAGTCGAGGTCAAGCAAGTCGACCTGCCCGATCAGATGCAGCGCGCCATGGCCAAGCAGGCCGAGGCCGAGCGCGAAAAGCGCGCCAAGGTCATCCATGCCACGGGCGAGTTCGACGCTGCGCAGAAACTGGTGGACGCCGCGCATTTGCTGGCCTCTGAGCCCATGACCCTCCAGTTACGTTATCTACAAACCCTCACCGAGATCGGCGTCGAGAAAAACACCACCATCGTCTTCCCGCTGCCGATGGAACTGATGACCCTGCTGAACAAGATGAACGCCACTCTGCCCGCCAAGCCGGCTGCGGAGAAGCAGTAGAGTTTTTTGATTTGTGTCTTGCACCCAAATTGGGTACCCCATCCTTGCGACGCCTCTGTCTTTGTCGCAAGGGTGGGAGACTTGGAACCTCAATCGGCCCAGATCAACTCGGGGCGGAGCGAAAGGACAGCCGTCAAGCAGAGGACGGAAATGGACGACGACTTTAATCCTGACGATCTCAGGCCGGTTCCCTACCAGCCCGATACCGAGTTGACCCTGGGTTGGGGAACGCTGTTGGGAATTCTCATGTGCCTCGTGGCGCTTTGCGGCCTTTGCTTCTGGCAGGGCTACTCGATGGGCAGCCATAGCGCTCACTTGTCGCCTGTAACAGGTCAACAGACCGGGCAGAAAACCCCAACGCCCGCGGCTGGCTCCGCTTTCAAGCCTTCAGCCGGTCCGCAGGGCGGCGCCAGGCAGCGGGCTTCCGTCGACGACCAAACTACGGGTGGCTCGGCGCAGGGCTCCAATTCTGCGGCCGTCGTGAGTGGCAACACGGTGCAGGCTGCCGTCAGGCCCGCCCTGCCCGATGCGGCAGCCGCACCCGCTCTGATGGTTCAGATTGCCGCTGTCTCCCACCAGGAGGATGCCGACGTTCTGGTCGCAGCTCTGCGGAAACGCGGCTACGCGGTCTCGATGAGCCGCGATCCCGCCGACAGCCTGATCCATGTGCGCATCGGCCCCTTCACCAGCCTCAACGACGCCAACACCGCCCGCCAGAAGCTGCTCAACGACGGCTACAACGCCGTGGTTCAGCCGTAGAGCCTCAGGTCCGCATCCTCTCCAAATGATGAAGCTGAGTACACACAGATGAGGCTGGGTGCCCCATCCCTGGCGCAGCATCATGGCGCCAGATGTAAGAGGCAAGGAATTTCAACCGGGCTTGTTACGCTCTCATCCACTCCGGCAACCCCGAAGCAATCGCCGCTCTTACCGCCTCCGACAACTCTTCGCGCGTTGCATAGTCCTTGGGATAAACCGGCGCGTGGAAGACAATGTGCGCCGTCCCCGGCTTGATGCGCAGGCTGCCCTTGGCCATCATCGTCTCGGTTCCATAGATTGAAACCGGAATGCAAGGCGCGCCAGTTTGCATGGCCAGATAAAACGGGCCCTTCTTGAAGGGCAGCATCCGGCCATCCCTTGAGCGCGTACCCTCGACAAAAGTCGTAATGTGAATGCCCTTGTCCAGTAACCGCTGCGCCGCGGCCACGCTCTCCTGCGCGCTGGTCACGCTGCCCGTGCGGCCCACAGGAATGAACTCGCCTAACCGGAAGCCGTAACCGACGATGGGAATGCTCATCAGTGAGCGTTTTAAGAAAGCCGAGGTACGGCCTGGAATCTCCGGGATCAGCGCCTGCGGATCGAGGTTCGAGACATGGTTGGCCATGAAGATGCACGCCTTCCCTGCCGGCACGCCTTCCCTGCCCTCGACCGCAATGCGAATCCCCGCCACCCTGTAGCTCGTCCGCACCAGCCAATGCGTAGCCTTGTAGAGCGGCAACACATTGCCCGTGACGAGCGTCCAGGGAATGAAGATGGCCCCGACGGGAGGGATGAGAACGACCAGCGCGGCCAGCAACAGCAAAGCAGAAATCATGCAGTTCTTTCTGAGAGCCTATTTCAAAACAGGCTTTGTGTCAGGGCACGACTTCAGTCGTGCCGAAATTGAGTTCCAAACTTACCGGGCTTCAGCCCCCGAGGTATGACCACACAATCCTGTCAAGCGATCTAACCTGAATCGGCCGCGCAGATCGGAACTCACCTTTGAGTTTCTTTAAGCCGCGCGGGAAGCTTCTCATAGATCCCATCGAAGCCTCCATTCGAGAGGATCGCTACTATGTCGCCTGCGCGGAGTTGCGGCGCGATTGATTCCACGATCGCCTCCACATCTGGGCAGAGTTCGGCTAGTGTTCCAGCGGCGTTGAGCGCATCGACTACCTCTTCGGGATGCAGCCGCTCTGCCTCTGGAATGCGCTGCTGCTGGTAGACCCCGGCCACAACAACGCGGTCGGCCAATTGCAAGCTTGCGACGAGATCGGCTTCAAGCACTTTGCGCCGCAGCGTATTCGAGCGCGGCTCCAACACCGCCCACAAGCGCGACTTCGGATAGACCGAGCGCAAAGCCCGCAACGTTTCGCGGATCGCCGTCGGATGATGTGCAAAATCGTCGATGATCGTCACGCCACCAATCTGCGCGCGAATCTCCAGCCGCCGCTTCACACTCTTGAAGCTGCTCAGCGCCGCTGAGATCGCCTCTTTGCTCACGCCCTGGCCAAAGGCCAGTGCAGCAGCAGCCGTCGCATTCAGCGCATTGTGTTCTCCGGCCAGGCTCATCTCCAGATCGGACCATTTGGCGCCCGCACGCCAAACTTCCCAGCGCGTCAGGCCATCTTCGTGACGCAGATTCTGGATTCGCCAGTCGGATGACTCAGCGAACCCATATCGCTCGACCCGGCAGAGAGCGCCTGAAACGCATTGATCGACATTCGCGCTGCCGTCAAAGGCTACAATCAAGCCGCGTCTTGGCACTAGATTCACCAGCCGCTTGAAGGCCGTCTTGACGGCTTCGAGGTCCGCATAGATGTCCGCGTGGTCAAACTCCACATGCGTCAGAATCAAGGCGTCGGGAAAGTAGTGCAGGAACTTCGGCCCCTTGTCAAAGAAGGCAGTATCGTACTCGTCGCCCTCGACGATAAAGGTGCGCGTGGGCCGCAGCTGAAAACTGCTCCCGAAGTTCTCCGCCACGCCGCCAATCAGAAAAGACGGCTCCAGCGCCGGGTTTTCGCGCGCAGCCGTCTGATAGATCCACGTCAACATGCTGGTCGTGGTCGTCTTGCCATGCGTACCAGCCACCACCAGCGACTCGCGTCCCAGCAGAAATTCCTCGCGCAATAGGGCCGCCATCGATTCAAAAGGAATTCGTTCGTCGAGTACGCGCTCGATTTCCGGGTTGCCGCGCGAGAGTGCATTGCCGATGACAACCAGATCCGGTGCTGGATCGAGATTCGTCTCGGCGTAAGGCTCCATCACCGGAATGCCAAGCGAGGCGAGCAGGTCGCTCATCGGCGGATAAGCTGCTTTGTCTGAGCCCGTGATGCGGTGTCCCTGCAACTGCAATAACCCCGCCAGCGAAGCCATCGCCGTCCCGCAAATGCCGCTCAGGTGAATATGCCGGGGCTTTTCAGGTTTCTGATCCCTGATCTCTGTTCTCTGATCTCTCACTTCACCACCGCCGGCTCAATCATCTCCAACGCAGCCTCTCTATCGATTTTGAACTCAGCCTCTACGCCGAAGGTGAGCGTCACATTCTCGTGCGAGACATGCCCGCTGCGCAACCCGATCGCGATAGGCCCATCGAAATCCTCAAAGAAACGCAGAATCACCTCGTCAAGCGAGTTGGCCGATGCGCCGGGTGAGACGCAGTTGAGCATCTCGCCGAAGACGATGCCGCTGACGCCATCGAGCTTGCCCGCCTGCCGCAACTGCCACAGCATGCGATCGATCTGGAAAGGCTTAGCGTTGACGTCTTCGAGGAAGAGCAGTTTGCCCTCTGTCCGCGGCTCATAGGGCGTGCCGATGAGTGAGACAAGAATGCTCAGGCATCCGCCGTAGAGTATGCCGCGAACGGGACGCAGCGCTGGGCCTGTCCTCAGCGGGCGCAGCCCTTCCGCCGGGCCTAAACGATAGGAAACGCCTTCGAGTGCCGCGCGAAAACTGGGCAGATGGACACCCTTTACATTTGCGAAGTCTGCAGCCACCATCGGCCCATGAAACGCGGGCAGGCCGAGCCGGTCCAAGAGGTGCAGTTGCACGCCGCTTAGATCGCTGTATCCAAAAAGCGGCTTTGGATGTTTGCGAATAAGGTCGAGGTCGAGCCCGTCGAGCAGATAGTTGGAGCCGTAGCCGCCCCTGAGGCACGCGACAAAACCCATGCTCTGATCCGTAAATCCGGCATGAAGGTCGTCGAGGCGCTGAGCTTGGGTGCCGGCAAAGTAGAGCGGACCTTTCTCGAAGGCATGACGGCCAAGCCGCGGTTGATAGCCGAGTTCGCGCAGCCGATCCATTCCCCGCGCCGCGAGCTCCACCTTGGCAGAGGCCGCGGGCGCTACCACGCTCACACCGGCATCTCCGGCCACAGGGGCAAGCTTCAACAGCGGAACGCGGAGGCTGCCGGCTCTAGGATCGAAGCGCACACTCATCGCTTACCAGGCCTCCCCGCGAGCGATCAGCGCCGCCGGCCCAGTGAGCTTCAACTCCGTGCCCGGCCCCTCCCACTCCACGATCTGCGGGCCGCCCGGAGCAATCACATTCATCGGAGACATAGCCAATCCCAGCGCGATTGCCGCAGTTGCCGAGGCCGAGCTTCCGGTACCGGATGAGGTCGTCGGCCCCACCCCGCGCTCGAAGATGCGAATCTCGATCTCGTGTTCGTTCACAACGCGCACGAACTCCACATTGGTCTGCTGCGGAAATTCCGAATGCACGCAAATCTCCGTGCCCATCTGCCGCCAGGGAAAGATAAAGAAATCGCTGTCGACCACAATCACAAAATGCGGATTGCCAGTCGAAACCTCGACGCCGTCGACAATCGCGCCATTCGCAAGCGTGACAGACTTTAGCGCAAAGGTTGGGATGCCCATACCGGCCGTCACTTCCACTGTGAATTCACTGCCTGCATTCAGCGCATTCACGCGGCAGACGCGCAGTCCGGCATCGGTCAGTATCTCCACCTCGTCGCCCGCCTGGAGTTCGCGCTCCTGCGCCATCCACGCCGCCACGCAGCGCGTGCCATTGCCGCTGATCTCTGCGATCGAGCCATCGGCGTTATGCAGACGAATGCGTCCGGAGCGCGGGCCGGTCCACGCAAAAAACTCGACGCCGTCCGCGCCAATGCCGGTATTCCGCGCGCAAAGCCGCCGCGTCAGATCGGCCCAATCCTGCTCCGCGACCGCGTCTTCAGTCACAATCAAGAAGTCGTTGCCGCAGGCGTGCGCTTTTTTGAAAGGGATCAATCTTCCTCCGGATTCTTTCAGCTAAACAAACTGGGCGCCCCATCCATTTCGCGATTTGTGCGAAATGGGTGGGATACCACGAACCTAGACAAGGCACAGTAACTTGGTCGGTCGAGCAGTCCCTCAAATCTTGGTGGCAGCTCTATCCGGACTGATGTCCCCTTCATTGACTTTCCTTGCCCGATGCTATCACCGTGCCGTCCGCCCTGGTGGTTCCTGATGCGCCGTTCGGACCAGAGACGTAAATGGTTCCCGCCGGCTGGCCTGACGTAGTGAAACGCCGCACCACCGTCAGCCCCTCCGGATGCGCCTTAACCGCGCGATCGATCTCGTCGCCGTCAAAGGCCACCACAATCGCCGCATGGGTCGCCGGCGCTGTGAGCGCCTCGCTGTAGATCCACAGGTCGCCCTCGTTGATCGTCTGCCGCAGAGGAATTCCGGTAAATGCGACGAGATTCGGAAGGGTCGATGTGTCCATCAGCACCGCGCAGCCCCGCCTCTCGGCGATCAGCGCCCGCAGCACCGGAGGAATCTCGACCTCCAACTCCCGCCGCGAATGAATATTCTTGGTGCCCTCGACATAGACCAGCGGACGCTCACGCACCATCTGAACCGCATTCAATACCAGCACAGCAAACAGCGCGCCCATCGCCACTCGCACCCAGCGCGGATCGTACTCTCGCGGCTTGAACTCATTCACAGCAGCCAGCGTAATCTGCGCCGCAAAGCCCACTCCCAGCGCAAAGGCCGGCAGCATCTCCAGCCCATAGCGCGTGTTGTACCACGAGTGCGGCCACCACGGAGGCAGGAAGATCGGGACTGAACCATAGGCCACTGAATAGGCATAGAAAGGAATCGGGAACCAGAGCAGCAGCGCCCACCAGAAGGCCTTCCTCCGCGCCGTCAGCCAGCCCCAGGCCGTTCCCACGATGCAAATGATCAGCAATACATTGCCCCACGCGGCCGCCGCAGCATCCATCTGGGAGACCTTCACAAAAAACAGCAGCGAGACCCAGGGATTGTGCCAGCCCGGATGCGGCGGTCCGGCCCCGTGCGACATGGTGCGCAACTCGATCACCTTGGCCGAATAAGGCCCGCGCGCAAAGTAAAGCCAATCACCGAAGCCGACCGCGTTGTAGACGAACCACGCAATCGGCGCGGCCACCAGCGCCACGCTCGCCAGCCAGAAGCTCCACGACCGCAATCTGCCCCTGCGCAGCAGAGTCAAGCCCATGCACGTCCACGCCATCAGCGCCATGATCCAGCCATCGTAGCGCGTAAAAATCGCAGCCGTTAGCACCGCGACAATCAAAACTTGCAACCGGCTGGTTTTCGTTTTGTCGGCGCCCAGGCTCGCCCGCCACTCCACCAGCCAAACGGCAATCCACACCATCTCGCAGACAAAGAGCGGCTCAGTCATCGCGGTAGTTTGCAGATAGAGCAGGTTGGGATTGAGCGCAAAAAAAACCAGCGCCAGCGCCGACGACGCCGCAGGCAGCCAGTGCCGCGCCAACCTGTAGATGCCCGCGCAAGCAGCCAGGTAAGCCAGCGCCGACGGAATCACGCCTGCCCATCCGCTCGCCCACCAGCTATAAACCTGCACAAAGGGCAGCATCAGCAGGTGCGGCAGCGGCAGCCAGACCGAGCCCAACTCCGTCAGCCGCGGCAGGCGCGCGTCGAAGACACGCCGCGCGATATGCAGGTGGGCCACCGCATCGCCGTAGTTGAGCAGGGCGTGGTTTCGCCAGCTCCACAGGATGGCTGCGATGGAAGCGGCAACACTGCCAGCCATAGCCGCCAGCCACTCACGTCTTGCAACGTGGCGCAGTGAGATCTCCGTCATGGGGCTGTCAGGCAAGGTGCGTCAACTCGCGGAAGAGTGCAAAGCGGTCATCGATCTCATTGCGCGTGAGCTGCTGCATCCGCTCGGTGCCGAAGCGCTCGCACGCGAAGGAACCCATCACGCTGCCATAAAACATGGCGCGACGATAGGCTGCGGGAGTTAGCTCGGGCTGCGAGGCCAGATAGCCGAAGAAGCCGCCGGCAAAGCTGTCGCCCGCGCCCGTCGGGTCCACGACCTCTTCCAGAGGCAGCGCCGGCGCTTTGAAAATTTTCTCGCCGTGAAAGAGTGTCGCGCCATACTCGCCGTGCTTCACTACTAGCGTCTTCGGACCCATGGCCAGAACCGCGCGCGCCGCCTGCAGCAGATTGTTGTTGCCGGCCAGCATCTTTGCCTCGGCATCGTTGATGAGCAGAATGTCGAGGCCCTTCAAAACCTCCAGCAAGGCCGAGCGATGATCCTTGATCCAGTAATTCATCGTGTCGCCGGCCACCAGCTTCACATCCGGCATCTGCTCGCGCACACGGCGCTGCAAGACCGGATCGATGTTTGCCAGAAACAAGAATTCCGAATCGCGGTAACTCTCGGGAATCTTCGGCGAAAACGTCGCAAAGACGTTAAGCTCGGTATTGTGAGTCTTGGCTTCGTTGAGGTTTTCGAGGTATGAACCTTCCCAGAAAAAGCTCTTGCCTGCCGTGTGTTCGATGCCGCGCGTGTCGATCTTATGCAACTGAAAGACCTCTTCCTGTCTCCTACCAAAATCCTCGCCGACCACCGCGATAACTCGCACATCGGTAAAGTAACTCGCGGCCAGCGAAAAGTAAGTCGCCGCTCCTCCCAGGCAACGTTCACGCCGCCCCGCCGGTGTTTCAATTGAATCAAAGGCTACACTGCCCACTACGGTAATTGCCATCTATCTCCCTTTCTAACTTGTATGCGTTAATTCGCTAACTCCGTCAATCACCCTAGATACTTCCCAAAAAGCAGCTCCAGCTTCTCCTTCGCTGTCGCTGGAATCGCATCGGGCTGGGTCAGCACGGCGTACTTTGCCGCTGAGGCACAGGCGCAGTTCCGCTCATGCGGCATCGCTGCCACCGCCGCCTTCACCACTAACGCGGCATTCTCCGCATTTTTGTGCAGCACGCGCACAATCTCCTCAATCGTCACAGCGTCGTGTCCCTCGCGCCAGCAATCGTAGTCGGTGACCATCGCCACGGTCGCGTAGCAGATCTCCGCCTCGCGAGCCAGCTTGGCCTCCTGTAGGTTGGTCATGCCAATCACGTCCGCGCCCCAACTGCGATAGAGATTCGATTCGGCGCGGGTGGAAAACTGAGGACCCTCCATGCAGACATAAGTTCCGCCCAGCTTGCCCACAACACCCACCGTCGCGCAAGCTTCGACTGCTGCCTTTGCCACCGTCGCGCAGACCGGATCGCCAAAGGCCACGTGGCCCACGATCCCCTCGCCAAAAAAGGTCGAAATGCGATGCACGGTCCGGTCGATGAACTGGTCGGGCATTACGAAGTCTGTCGGTTTGTGCTCCTCTTTGAGCGAGCCAACGGCCGAGACGGAGATGATGCGCTCGACGCCCAGTTTCTTGAAGGCGTAGATATTGGCGCGAAAGTTCAGCTCCGATGGCAGAATGCGATGGCCGCGACCATGGCGAGCAAGAAACGCTACGCTGCGCCCCTCCAGTTCGCCCAATACGAACACATCGGACGGCGCGCCAAAGGGCGTCTCCACCGTCTCCTCATGTACGTTGGTGAATCCGGGCATCGAGTACAACCCGCTGCCGCCGATAATGCCAATCTCCGCCTGAGCCAATGCCCGCTCCCCCTGCCCCGAAACACAGATCCGTCTCTGGAGCCTCTCATCTTTGCGGCGCACCCTCATCGGGCAGCCGTTTTCAACTCTGCAAACATCTAAGTATAAAGGCTGGCGATCCTCTGCTCCCCCAGGGACTGCAGAAGAGGATGACAGGTTGCCATCAAGGACGAGACCGGCCGTCACAAGCTGAGCGAATCTCAATTCAGATCCGCAACTCTAAGCCCTTGCCGAGGAATCGCAGAGGGAGACGGCAGCGGGTGTGCTGCAATGGTTCCAATGGCGGAGGTGGCGAATTTATCGTTTCCCGTGTTACGATAAACGTTAAGCATGATTCGCTCGTTCGCAGACGCAGACACCGAGCAGGTCTTCAACCACCGTCACAGGCGGCGTTACGCGGCATTCGAGCGGGTGGCGCTTCGCAAGTTGCGGCAGATTCACCGGGTGTCGAGGCTGGAGGAACTCTTTGAGCCGCCCGCCAACCATCTGGAAGCGTTGCAAGGCGACCGGAAGGGGCAATGGAGTCTGCGCATCAACCGCCAATGGCGGATTTGTTTTGAATGGAGGGATGGGGATGCCTACGAGGTCCAGATTGTCGACTATCACTGAGCCGGCGCTTGATGGCGCCGAGTTGGGCGAGGGCGCGCGGATGCCGCCACTGCATCCGGGCGAGATGCTGCGCGAGGAGTTCATGAAGCCGCTTGGCCTCTCCTCCAATGCGCTTGCGATGGAGCTCCGGGTCCCTGTCACCCGGATCTCAGAGATTGTGCGCGAGCGGCGAGGAATCACCGCGGATACCGCTCTTCGGCTTGCCCGATACTTCAACATGTCGCCGGAGTTCTGGATGCGTTTGCAAATGGATTTCGATCTCGAGTCAGCCGCGATTGCTGAAGATAGCGCGATTCACGATGGGATTCGGCCACGCCCTCAAAACACTGTCCGCGAAAATGCCGCTCAAAGAGTGGTTGCTTGATCGGATTGCCGTTGAGGCTTTTTGATTCCCAGGTTCCGGAAGCATGATCTGGGCACCCACATCATGACACAGTAGTAGTAACGTGTAGGAGTAGATACCGAAAGCAACCATGCCCACAACCACAAACAAAGACTATTACGCCACTCTCGGAGTGAAGAAGACGGCCACCCCGGAGGAGATTCGCAAGGCCTTCCGCAAGGCGGCGCGGCGCTATCACCCCGATGTGAACCCCGGCGACAAGAAGGCCGAGGAGAAGTTCAAAGAGATCTCCGAGGCCAACGACGTCCTGAGCGACGAGAAGAAGCGCAAGATCTACGACCAGGTGGGATTTTACTCCGACCAGATCGACCCGGCAGCGGCGGAGGCATACGCAAAGCAGTCGGGCGGCGGGCAGGGCATGCCGGTCGACTTTGGCGGCTTTGACTTCTCCGGCTTCCAGAGCGGACCCGGCCAGCATCCCGGCCAGCAGGCGGGGGCGGGCTCTGCGTCGTGGGGCAGCTTCAAAGATATCTTCTCCGGCATGTTCTCCGGTGCGCAGCAGCCGCAGCGGCCGCGCGGCCCGCAGCCGGGCACGGATCTTGAGTATCAGGCCACGGTGGACTTCTGGACGGCCATCCGCGGCGGTCAGGCGCGCATCGAGGTGCATCGCCAGGAGGCCTGCCCAACCTGCCACGGCCAGGCCTCAACGGGCGGTTCAATACAATGCCCAGAGTGCAGCGGCACAGGCCAGGTAACGCAGATGGGCGGGCGCATGAAGTTCAACATCACCTGCCCCGGTTGCAATGGAACGGGCCGCACCGCCAATGCCTGCCCGACCTGCCAGGGCGAGGGCGTAGTCAGCCGCACCGAGACAGTCGAGTTCCGCATCAAGCCCGGCACCCGCGACGGACAGCGCATCCGTCTTCAGGGCAAGGGCAACGCGGGCTTGAACGGCGGCCCTCCAGGCGACCTCTTCCTCATCGTGCGTACCGGAACGCATCCGGTCTTCACGCGCCAGGGCGACGATATCCATCTCACTGTGCCGGTCACCGTGCCTGAGGCCTCACTGGGAGCCAAGGTCGATGTGCCCACCATCGACGGCCGCGCGCAGTTGAAGATTCCTCCCGGCACGCAGAGCGGACAAAAACTCCGTATGCGCGAGCGCGGTGTCGAGAGCGCGCAGCGTCCGGGCCAGCGCGGCGACGAAATTGTGACCGTTGAGGTCGTCGTACCAACGCTGGCCGATGAGCGCAGCCGCGAGATTATGCGCGAGCTGGCCAAGCTCAACAGCCAGGACCCGCGCGTAACGTTGTTTGATAAGCTGTGAGTGCGTTCGGAGGCATTCAAGTGAACGGCGTGGACAAGAATGCAGATCGGCTGTCCCCAATTGATGGACTGACTTCAACTTGGCGAAGACTTTTCCTGTTCACTTTCATCCTGTTCTTTGGCAGCTTATGTCTACATGCCCAATGTCCGGACAATGGACAGACCAAAGTCATCAAGCCGTTTCAAGGCACGGGCTACTACTTTTACATGTTCCTAGGCGACAACAGCTTTCGCTATTATCTGGATGGCAAAACCTTCTCGTTCAATGACAAGGACGATCCGGGAAAAACCATCAGCTTCATCGATGACATGGCCTATGAATTAATCGTCGAAGACAATGCCGATTTTGCAAAATATATCAAAGGCTCAAAACCCCTGGACATTCTTCGCGCACAGGCGAGATATGAACAGGACCACTACAAGAAACTCGTCCCATCGCTTGTGATCACGGATTTTGGACCTCCTTCCAATGCGAACGATGGCAGCAACGGCCGCATGTTCTATCTCTGGAAGAAAGAAAATCCTCCAGGGAAGGATTTGGCAACTCAATATCTGGTCTCGACACCGATCAAAGATAAAGTGGTTCTTTTGTCTATCATGGTGTTGAAACCGTCTGTTACCGAAGATAACGTGTTTCTCCAGCTAGAAAAATACACAGGGAATTTCAAGATGATATCGAACGAGCAATGTGCGAAAGTAGTGTCGATGCCGGTGACACCTTAAATCTCTCGATGTTTTAACGGGTGAACTGATGGCCGCAAAACGAAAGTCAAAAGGCGCTTACATGATCTCGGCAGTCGCCGAGATGTATGAGATTCACCCGCAGACCCTGCGCCTCTATGAGCGCGAGGGTCTGCTCAAGCCCTCGCGCACCGAGGGCAACACCCGGCTCTACACTGATGAGGATTTGGAACGGCTGGAGTTCATCCTCAATCTCGCTCGCGACCTCGGTGTCAACATCGCCGGCATCGCCATCATCCTGCAGATGCGGGAGCGCATGGAAGAGATGAATCGCCAGATGCAGAGCTTTGTCGAGTATGTGCGCACTGAGATGCTATCGCGCTTCCAGGCCGCCGCTCCCGGCTCAGCCGGCGCAATTGTGCCCCTGCGTAAACAAACGGCAGTGACCAAGCCTCCCACCATCAGCCGCAGGCCCTAGAGCCGCGACTCTCAAGTCGTGGGCTCCGCTATCCTTTGTGCTGTTGCAGCCCCAGGCTCTCCATCACTTCCAGCGCAAAACGCGCCGAGACAGTTGCAGGACCGCCGCCCATCTCGATCCCGACCTCAATGGCCTCAAAGATCTCTTCGAAGCTAGCGCCGCCGGCAGCAGCCTGCTCGATGTGCCACTGCATGCAGGATTCGCAGTTTCTCACGACTGAGATGCCCACCGCGATGAGTTCCTTCTGCTTCTTTGGCAGTGCGCCGTCGCAGTACGCCGCTTTTTCCATCGCCAGAAAACCCTGGTAGACCTTCGATTTCGTCGCGAGCAACTGAGCGTGGGCGCGCTTGCGCCGGGCGGTCATCTCTTCGAGCTTGTTCATCTTGCGTGAAGTTCCTTTCTGCCGTGGCGGATATGAACAGAATAGCAACGCCGGAGTCTCATGATTGCCGGTACTGCGTTGCTCCGCATAAGGCAGTTGGCCCCACCGCGGGCGGCTTGCGGAAGGTGATCGCATAGAACTTGCCGTCCTTCAGCATTTCAACGTGAATATCTTCCATCTCCGCCGGCACCAGATCGATGGGCACGGTCACGGCCTGTTTTCGCTTTGAATAAAAACGTCTGGTGATTGGACTCTTCTCGTAGGTACTCTTCACGTACTCTTCCGTTTCGTCCTCAATCATCAGGTGGCCGCCCGGCTTGACTACGCGGATCATCTCGCGGAGGGCCTTTGCGCGGTCCGAGAAGAAGTTGAAGCCGCCGCAGGTGAAGACCACGTCGAAGCTCGCGTCGGAGAAGGGCAGCGCTTCGGCATTGCCGAGATAAAGGTCAGCGTCCATCTGCCAGCGGCGCAGGTTCTTCTGGCAATTCGCTAGCATCTCAGGTGAAAGATCGAGGCCGGAGAGCTTTGTCCCATGAGGTAGGTATTTGAAGTTGAGACCGGTGCCGACCGAGGTCTCGAGCACTGAATCGCCCGGTTTAACGTCGAGCAAACTCATATAATTCTCGAAATATGAATCCAGGTCAAGGCCTCGAAATGCGCCGACGACACGTTGAATATCGTCGTAAAAACCGCCAACGGTCTCATAAAGCTGGTTGTACTTGCCGTTGTCGCCGGTGAGATCTTCGGGCTGGAGAAAGGTTGGAATCCCACTGCGGACTGGGAAGCTCTCGCCTGAGCTGCTGACCAAGGCTTCCCTTCCCTTCTCAACGGCCACATGCAACGAATTTCTGGTGAAGGGGCTTTGCAGCATGGCAACGGTCTGGGGCCGGTCTGCCCAACTCTTCTGTTTGATCGGGTTGAAGAGCGCCCAGATGCTCATGAGCAGTGCCAGGCCAAGGCATATCGAGCCAAAGACTGTGCTGAAGAGCGGAGCCGAGTGCAGCCCGGCAATCCCCAAGGATCGCAAAAGCTCGACGCCCGCCGCAAGAACAATTCCCGCGCCAAAGACGAGCCGTGTCGCACGGGATTCGCGATTCCACAGCCAGACGAGCGTCGCCGCAAACCAGAATATAAGGAAGGCAGAGATTCTGATCGCGAAGGCCGGGCCGATATGCAGTGCCGGCGCGAGGAATGGGATCGCCACTCCCGCGAGCGGCAGAGGCAGCGTAGCGATAAACCCGGGCATGCGCGGACTCACAAGCCTGTGAAACGTGAAGGGTAGAGTGCCGAGCGCCGCAGCAAGGATCATCCAGCCAAGGTATTCTGCCGCCTGCTGCGGCCCCGTCAGCGGGATCTTGCGCCAGCCGAAGATCAGGGCTGGTACGACGCCGAAGGCCATCATCCACAGGAATCCGCGACGGGGCTTTTGCGTTAGTACGAACCAGGTGCCAGGAATTGGGCCTGTCCAGGCTCCTACGCGAGAGATGAAAAAGCCGAGAATGAAAAAGGTGGCAACAATCCAGGCGATGATCTGCGAAGTGCGGTCAGGACGGACTTGAGTAGGCATCTTACGGTTCTCCTTACGTTCTTGCGTGCGGCGCTTTGTGCTTGAGCTATCAGCATTGCTGGATGGCTTCGGACCCTCTCGGTGGCGGGTTGTCATTCTCCGGTTGCGGATCTTGAACAGCGGCAGTCTCCGCGGAAGCAAGCTGGGACAGGGCCGACTCGCCCCAATCGAGCGCAGCACGTGTCATTGCCAGTCCCAGCCCTAGGGTGAGCATCCAGTAGGGCATGTTTGGGTTTTGCGATTGCTGCGCGCGCGCCATCTTCTCGATTCCTTCCAGAGTGGCGAGCATTCGCTGGTTGCGCTGCTGTAACTCGCGGACGTGCGCGATCGTCACGCCGCGCTCGGCCTCATGGCCGAAGAACAGTTTGAGCAGGAATTCATTGCGGGGGGGATCGTTTTGGAAGGGCGCGGCGAGCCATTCGCGGAGGCATACGCGCCCGGCATCGGTCAGCGAGTACGCCTGGCGGCGCTTTTTTTGCTTGGCGCTGGAGTTGGCGGGCACGATCAGGCCCTGGGCGGCCAATTGCTTGAGGGCCGGGTAAATCTGACCGTAGCTCTCACCCCAGAAACTGCCAAAGTTCTCTTGGATCGCCTTGTGAAGCTCGTAGCCGGAGCCGGATGGCGCAATGGAAAGCATGCCAAGGATGACGTAGCCGGTTCGGTTGTTTTTCATATATCTTCAAGATATATCTGTTAGATATTCTTGTCAAGAGAATTCTCCGCACGCAAGAAGACGGCAGGCCGTGTGGCCTGCCGTCCCTAGTGCATCTCTTTGTTATTAAATGCCTTAAATCCTACTTGCCGGGCTTGGCCGGGGCAGAGATCGGGGCGGACTTGCCTCCCTGCAGCACCGAGTGCGAGGCAGTACCGGCGCGTGTGTAGAGGATGGTCAAGGTAATCGAGGTACACATGAAGACGATCGCCGAATAGGTAGTAATGCGAGTGAGCCAGTTGGCCGCTGCGCGAGGGCCGAAGGCAGTCTGCGAACCCTGGCCGCCAAAGGCGCCGGCGAGGTCGGCCGAGCGGCCTTGCTGCAGCAGGACCACAAAGATCAAGAAAATGCACACGATGATGTGCAGGACAACGATCAAACCGAAGAGAAAATGCATCCTGAATGCTGCTTTCTAAAAAGTCCAGTTGGCCTGGACGAGAGATTTGGTGCGGAAGAGGGGACTTGAACCCCTATGCCTTTTCAGGCGCCAGCACCTCAAGCTGGTGCGTCTGCCAATTTCGCCACCTCCGCACAGTGGTGAATTCTAAGAGTATAACAAATGCCCAGGGATTGAGAAACCTCTTCGATGAGCTTCCGTCATCCGTCCAGCCGATCCATCCAGGCGGCAAGGGACTGCTGATCGGGGCTGCCGGCGGAGTGTGCGTCGTGGATGTTGCGGCGCTCTTCCTGGCTACGGTTCTGGCTAATCTTGAACTTGCCCTCGATGCGCTCGATGGGAATGCGGAAGCCGACGATCCCCGCCAGCATGGAGCGGCGGTATGTGTCACTCATGGCGCGCCATCCCACCGCAAAAGCCGGCTCGTGGACCTGGATCAAGCCAGCTAGTAGGGCCTCCTTGCCCAGTTCGTCCTCGACCAGTTCCAGAGTGCCGTAAGCATGAACGGCAATGTAGTTCCACGTCGGAACCGAGCGCGGATCGGCGTAAAGCGTGGGCGAGACGTAGCTATGGGGTCCCGGAAAGACGATCAGGGCTTCGCGTCCGGCCAAGGCCTGCCAGTGGCGATTGGCGACGGCAAAGTGGCCTTCGAGCAGGCCGAAGGGGCCAGAGTCTTTGACCACCAGCGGCAAGTGAGTGGCTACAAGGGGCACCGCAGTCTCAGAACCCGATTGCGGGCCGAAGAGAATGGCAAACGAATAGGACCGCATCGCTTCGATGAGAACGGCCCGGTCAGCGACTTGATTGAATTTGGGGCTGTACATTTCAACTCCTACTCGATGCGCTCGAAGTGGAATCCGGCTTCAGTCAGCGCGTGGCTGATGGCCGCGATGTGGGCTGCGCCGCGAGACTCAAGCATCACATCGATTACGGTTTCGCCGAGGCTGACGCCATAATAGGAGCGGTTGTGGATGGTCTCGACGATATTCGCGCGCTCACGGGCAAGGACCTGGGTGAGCCCGAGCAATGCGCCAGGTCGATCCTGGAGATGTACGCGAATGCGCAAAAGGCGGCCATCTTTCACGAGGCCGCGCTCGATGATCTTGGCCAGCAGCGTGACATCGATGTTGCCACCGGAGACAAGGACCACGGTCCGCTGGCCGCACAGATTTGTCTTCGATTGAAGCATAGCCGCCAGGGCCGCTGCACCTGCACCCTCGGCCAGTGTCTTTTCGTGCTCCAGCAACATCAGGATGGCGCTCGCGACCTCCTCGTCGTCCACCGTGACGATCTCGTCCACATAACGAGAGACCAGCGGAAGCGTCAAGTCACCGGCACGGCGCACGGCGATGCCGTCGGCAATGGTGGCCTCGGTGGGTATCGTAACCGGCTGGCCGGCCTCGCGGGCGCGGAGCATCGAGGGCAGTTTTTCCGGCTCAACGCCAACCACATGGATCTTGGGGTTGCTCTCTTTGAGCGCGCAGCCGATGCCGCCGATGAGCCCGCCGCCGCCGATGGGCACCACAACGGCTTCGAGACCGGGAACCTGCTCGAGCAGTTCCAGGCCGATGGCGCCCTGGCCGGAGATGATCTCAAGGTCGTCGAAGGGGTGAATGAAGGTGCGGCTTTCTTCGCGGCAGATGCGCAGAGCCTCTTCGCAGGCTTCGTCGTAGTTGGCGCCGTGGAGGAAGACCTCGGCCCCGAAGCCGCGCGTGGCCCCGACCTTGATCTGCGGCGTAGCCAGCGGCATCACGATCTGCGCCCGAATACCGATATTGGCCGCGTGAAATGCGACGCCTTGGGCGTGGTTGCCTGCACTGGCGGTGATGACACCTCGCTCCCGCTCGGCCCGGCTGAGGGTGAGCAGTTTGTTCAGTGCGCCCCGCTCCTTGAAAGAGCCGGTGCGTTGCAGATTCTCCAGCTTCAGATGCAGCGGCAACCCGGTCAACTCCGAGAGGTCGCTGGACTGCTGGCAGGGTGAGACGTAGATGGCCTCGCCGATGCGTGCGCGCGCCGCCTGAATGCTGCTGAGGGTAACGGATTCCAAGATCTTCCTCCTTGACTGGGCAAGAGAACTGCATGGTTCCGGTCTCCAGTCCATGGCAAATTGCAAAAATGAAAAAGCCACCATCCGCGCTTGCGGGTGGTGGCCTGGATGCTCAAAAAAACTCGTGAATCCGGTTCGTCAGGCTTTATTTCCCGCAAGCGAATTGGAGCCGATAATTCGCAAGGCGGGGATCGGCAGGTCGATGCACCTGACCGGAGAGAAGCTCGCGTTGGCGCTGAAGGTGTGCATCCCGTTGATTTCATTACAGCAGAGATGCCTGCAGCTCGTCAAGAAACCAGGACTCCGCAATGGGATGGAAGAGCACAACCGCGTAACGCCATTGCCTTCGGTCACCTTGACCTCCCATCCTTCTTTTCACCATGAGAGATTCGGGGCCAATCCTTTTTATATAATGGATTGATCTACTTATTTCATTCAACATCAGGGAGTCGATGAAGATGGTGTGTCCGAAGTGTCAAAGCCATAGAATGCACAGGATCAGACGGGAGGGATTCCTGCGCGTTAACCTGGCTCCGCTCTTCGGCTACTTCCCCTGGCGCTGCTCTGTCTGCCGGACCGAGCGATTACTCAGAACGCGCGGCGCGCGGAGAAGCTCGCACGAATCGACAGTGCAGCGCCTCGATGCTCCCGTCGCACCAGTAGAACAACTGCGGCGCGAGCCAATGAACTAATCTCAAACGTACGCGACTACGCCCGCATCGCTGCCGACGCGCCAGCAACGCTCCACCTTTCGGATGAGTCCGAACGTCTCGCACTACAGTATTCTGAAGTGGTTCCAAGTGCGGAGGCCGCATGATCGCGCTGATTCCCCAGCGTCTTCAGAATTCCCTTTCCCTGAAATGCAGCGTGTTTGCGAACCGGGGTGGACGGGCTCAACTTTTTCCCGGGCGAAGATCTATTTGCACAATTGCCGGCATGGCGATCTGTATCGCGCTGGTAGTGGGCTCAAGGCATTGTGCCGCGCAGTCCACCACCCCGGACTCTCACGCTGCCGACACGCAATCCGACAAGCCCCGCGAAGGCGGACAGGCTCCCGCCGTTGGCGGCGTCAACACCGGGGGCGCGCACCCGGCTGTGCTCGACAAGGAACACCGGCCGATCACCGCTGGAGGTTTCGTCAAAGACGGCCCGGTCCTCTTCGAAGACATCGCAGCCAAGGCCGGACTCACGACGTGGAAGCACGTAATGGGTACGCCAGAGAAGAAGTTCATCATCGAGGACAACGGCTCGGGCGTGGGCCTGATCGATACAAATAACGACGGCTGGCTGGATATCTACCTTGTCAATGGCTCGACCTACGATGCTGTGGCGGGCAAGACGACCCCGCCCAAGGCTGCTCTCTTCCACAACAATCATGACGGCACTTTCACCAACATAGCTGAAAAGGCCGGTGTAACCAACGACCGTTGGGGCTTTGGCGTGGCCATTGCCGACTATGACAACGATGGATGGCCGGATATCTACGTTACTAACTTCGGCAAGAACCGCCTCTACCACAACAATCACAATGGAACCTTCACCGATGTCGCCGAGAAAGCAGGCGTTGCCCTGGGTAACTGGTCGACCGGAGCCACCTGGGGAGACTATGACGGCGATGGAAGGCTGGATCTCTTTGTTCCCGGCTATGTTCACTATGACTTGGCCAATCCGCCGTCCTCGGGCGAAAAAGGCGTCGCTTACAGCTTCTGCCAGTTTCGCGGCGAGAACGTCTCATGCGGGCCGCGCGGCCTGAAGGGCGAGCCCGATCACCTCTTCCATAACAACGGCGATGGAACTTTTACCGATGTCAGCGAAAAGGCCGGAGTCGCCGACAGCAATGGTTATTATGGATTGACCTCAGTCTTCGTCGATGTGAATAACGATGGCAAGCCCGATCTGTTGGTCGGCAACGACTCGACTCCGAATTATCTCTATCTCAACAAAGGCGACGGGACCTTTGAAGATATAAGTTATGCCTCCGGATTTGCGCTCAATGAAAACGGTCGCGAGACTGCCACAATGGGCATCGCTGTTGGCGACTACGAGAATAATGGCCTGGTAGATCTCTTCAACACGACCTTCAGCGACGATTACGACCCGCTCTATCGCAACGACGGCGATGCTAACTTCACTGACATAAGTTATCAGTTGGGAGTTGCCGAAGTAACAGTTCCCTTCCTCGGATGGGGAACGGCATTCTTCGACTACGACAATGACGGCTGGAAGGATCTGATCGCCGCCAACGGACACGTCTATCCCCTCGTGGATAAAGAGCCCTGGGGAACCACTTATGCGCAGCGACCGCTGCTCTTTCACAACCTCGGCGGCAAGCAATTCGAGCTGATGCCTGCGGTTGAGAGTACAGCGCTTGCGCAGACTTATGTGGGCCGCGGCCTGGCCGTAGGCGACTTATTCAACGATGGCAAGCTCGATGTAGTCATTAACGTTTTGGACGGCCCTCCTGCGCTGCTTCGTAATGTCTCGCCCGACAAGCACCATTGGATCGAGTTCAAGCTGATCGGCGGTGCGAAGAGTCCGCGGGATGCCGTCGGAGCAACGCTCTATCTCACTGCCAACAAAATGCGCCAGCGCGGCGATGTCATCTCCGGAGGCAGTTATGCCTCAACAAGCGATCCGCGGCTGCACTTTGGACTCGGAGATGCGACTGCGATCGACGACATTGAAGTGCATTGGCCTAGCGGAGCAACGGAGCACTTCCCCGCCCCGCAGATCGACCGCAACGTAACTCTGAAGGAAGGACAAGGAACGAAACAATAGAACGCATCGCAAACAATTCTTCTCCATCTTCGAAATGAAGATTCTTCCCGTTAGCCGGCGCTGGAGGTCAGGTTTTGTGAAGAACTACATCATTAAGATCGCGTCGACACCGCCCCTCACAGCGGATCGAATTCATTGCCTTGCGGGCAGAGTGTTAGCAGCCGCCGCTCTGGCACTCTTGGTATGGCATTCTGAGCCGGCCTACGCGGCCAGCGATGAACAGGCTTCAACTCAGAGAGCGGAATACTCACAGACCATCGGCGAGCACTATAATCTCCGCTTCGGCTCGGATCAGCCGTTTCTTCCCTCCAATGCCACAACAGACACGGGCCAATTCCTCAACCCCAAGAGCTTTCCGACGGCAAAATACTGTGGCCACTGTCATCAGGAGGCGCACGCCCAGTGGCGCCAGACCGCCCATGCTAACTCTTTTCGAGCGCCGTGGTACATCAAGAACACAAATCTGCTGAAGAAGGAAAAAGGAATTGAGTTCACTCGCCACTGCGAAGGATGCCACAATCCGATCGCATTGACCTCTGGCGCGCTGACCAGAGACTCGCCGGTCGATCGCAAGTTCGACGAAGATGGAGTGACCTGCTCGGTCTGCCACTCGATCCAGCAAGTCAATACGCGCGGCACGGGAAGCTACGTGCTTGGCCAGCCGGCAGTAATGGTCGATGAGGAGGGCAAGCCGATTTACGGTGAGGTTCCCGACAAGGAGATCCTGGCTCACCTCGACCGGCACTCCAAGGCCGTAATGAAGGACTTTTATCGCACAAGCGAGTTCTGCTCGGCATGTCACAAGGCCGCTCTACCGAGAACATTGAATGACTATAAGTGGCAGCGCGCGATCTTTCTTTACGATGAATGGCAGTTATCCTCATTCGCCAAGCAGTCCCCGCTTCCTTTCTATGTCAAGGACCAGGTTTCAAACTGCCAGACCTGCCACATGAAGAAGGAGGAGATTCAGTTACCTGATTATGGAGCGAAGGACGGCAAGCTGGCCTCGCATCGCTGGCTCGGGGCAAACACGGTCCTGTCTAAGTATTACGGCTACGATGCGCAGATGGAGAAGACCATAGCTTTCCTGAAGAACGGAGTCATTAATGTCGACATCTTCGGAATTGAACGCAACGGCGACAAGCTGATTGCACCTCTTGGAAGCCTGCCTTTCGAAATTGCTCCTGGCGACTCGCTTACTGTTTCAGTCGTGCTTCAAAACAAGGGCATCGCCCATAGCTTTGTCCCCGAGCAGCGCGATTTTTACGAGAGCTGGGTAGAGTTCGAGGCCAAGGACGCGACCGGCCGCACGCTGATGCATTCGGGCGCATTGCAGCCGGATGGCTCGCTGGACCCGCGCGCACACAGCTTCACCAATCGCTTGATCAATAAGAAGGGAGGATTGAACGATCTTCATCAGGTCTGGGATACCAGAGTAGTCGCCTATAACAACACCATTCAATCGGGCCGCTCTCAGATCGTGCGCTATGAGTTCAAGCTCCCGGCGGACGCCACGGGACCGATCTCGATTACCGCAAAGATCAACTACCGCCGATTCAATCAGCATTTCATCGACTTCGGCATGGGCAAGCACTACGAGATGCCGGTAGTTGAGATCGCCTCGCGCACGAGGACTCTTGCAATCGGCTCCAACCCATTAGCCCCGCCCGATCCGCAAGACAATAAAGAGTGGATGCGCTGGAATAACTATGGCATTGGCCTGCTGGATGCGCAGCAATATGCCGACAGCGCTCGCGCCTTCCAGCGAGTAACAGAAATACGCCCCGACTATGCCGACGGCTTCACCAATATCGCCATCGCCGACTTCCAGTGGGAGCGCTACGAAGACGCACGCGGCAATCTTGATAAGGCCCTTCAACTCGCTCCGCACAATGCCCGCGCGCTTTATTACCTTGCACTGGTCGAGCGCACTCAAGGGCATGTGGACGCCGCAATTGGCGATCTTCGCGAGGTGACGGCACAGTTCCCACGCTCTCGCGATGCACGCCGCGAGCTGGGTTTTTCGCTCTTTCAGCAGCACAAGTACGATGAAGCGCGAACCGAATACGAGACCCTGCAATCGATCGATCCCGACGATCTTGCCGCGCACTACATTCTCTCCATCGTCTATCGCAGGCTCGGAATGAAGGAGCAGGCGGCGCGCGAGTCCGCGGCTTTTGCCGATCAGAAGGACGATCCTACGGCGAGCACCTACGCGCTCGAGTTTCTGCGCAAGCATCCGGAGATCACATCGGAGAGCGTGCCCTGGCACATTCATAGTGACCTGGCTCCCGAACCCCTTGCGAGCGGAGGGACAGGCAGCCAATGAGGTTGTGGCTATCGGCGTTTTCCGTCCTGTTGCTCTTCTCTTCGATTGGTTTTGCGTCCTCGCCCAGCCAGCGGGAGCACGGTGCGTCAGTCTTCGCCGCAAGCGGATGCATGCATTGCCACAGTATTCGCAATGAAGGCGGCCACAAAGGACCCGACCTCTCCGGCGTGGGCAGAAGATTGAAGACGGACCAGATGCGACGGCAGATTGTCGAAGGAAGCAAGGTGATGCCGCCCTTTGGCGACGACATCCAGGGCGCGGATCTCGCGGACCTGCTTTCCTATCTGCACTCCTGCCGGGACAAGAAGAAGCAGTGAACCATCACATCAAAGGAAGTGCCCGTTGCGATACACTTTAGGTCGTGGAGGGCTCTCCTTGTCGCGCAAATTCCGTACGCCGGTCTTGCTTTTCGCCTGCGCCATTTTGTTTTCTATCTCGACTTCGTCACCATCGACCGCACAGCAAGGGCAACAAGGTGCGATGCCACCATCCCAGAGCGGAATGGCCAATGCCGGTCCCCAGAAGGCGCAATTCGATAGCCTGCATCGGCCGATCACTGCGGGCGGATTTGTCAAAACCGGCCCCATCGTCTTTCAGAACGTCGCCGATACTGCCGGACTTACGAAGTGGCATCACACGGCAGGGACGCCGGAGAAGCGCCTGATCCTCGAAGCCAAAGGTCCGGGCGTCTGTCTTCTGGACTATGACAATGACGGCTGGCTTGATATCTATCTGGTCAACGGCTCCACTTACGATGCGCTGAACGGCAAAGCTACTCCGCCTCATGCCGCTCTCTTTCACAACAATCACGATGGCACCTTCACCGATGTTACGGAGAAAGCCGGCGTCGCCAACGACCGTTGGGGTTATGGGTGCGCGGTTGGCGACTACGACAACGACGGCTGGCCAGACTTGTATGTAACTAACTATGGAAAGAATCGCCTCTACCATAACAATCACGACGGGACCTTTACGGATAAGGCCGATATAGCCAAGGTGGCTGTTGGGACGTGGTCGGCAGGCGCAACCTTTGGCGACTACGACGGCGATGGGCGGCTGGACCTATTCGTCGATGGCTACGCTCAAATGGACCTGACCAATCCACCTCTCTCGGGAACGAAGGCGGTCAACTTCGCATTCTGCCAGTATCGCGGAGTACAGGTAATGTGCGGCCCACGGGGCCTGAAGGGCGAACACGACCACCTCTTTCATAACAACGGAGACGGGACATTTACCGATGTCAGCAAGAAGCTGAGGGTGGATGATCCCAACGGATATTATGGCCTAGGCGCGTTGTTTGTCGACGTGAATGGAGACGGCAAGCCCGATCTGCTGGTGGCCAACGATTCTACGCCGAATTATCTCTACATGAACAAGGGTGATGGAACGTTTGAGGATCAGAGTTATGAGAGCGGCTTTGCGCTCAACGCCGATGGCCGCGAGGCTGCCAACATGGGCCTCGCCGCCGGAGACTACGAGAATAACGGACACCTCTCGGTTGTGAGCACGACCTTTGCCGACGACTACAATATTTTGTTTCAGAATGACGGAAAGGGCTTTTTCACAGATGTGAGTTATCAGGCCGGCATCGCCGAGTCCTCGATTCCATTTGTGAGTTTCGCCGATGGGTTTCTTGACTACGACAACGATGGCTGGAAGGACCTGCTGATTATCAATGGCCACGTCTATCCGGAGGTGGACAAGCACCCGGAGTGGGGGACGAGCTATGCCGAGCGCCCGCTTCTCTATCATAACTTGAAAACTGGCAAGTTTGAGTTAGTTCCAGCGGTCGAGGGAACCGGGCTTGCCATTGTCAGCGTAGGCCGCGGCGCGGCATTTGGCGATATCTTCAATGACGGCAAGATCAGCGTGGTCATTAATAACATGGATGGCGTTCCAGTGCTGCTGCGAAACGTGAACGCCGATCACCACCACTGGGTTGAAATGAGGCTTGTCGGCGGGCCAAAGAGTCCGCGCGATGCCGTCGGCGCGACCGTCTATCTCACGGCTGCCGGCATGCGCCAACGGGGAGACGTCCTAAGCGGCGGCAGTTATCTCTCTTCAAACGATCTGCGAATTCACTTTGGCCTGGGCGATGCAAACGACGCGGGCAATGCCGAGATTCACTGGCCTTCGGGAGCCAAGCAGACGGTGAAGCTGCCGGCGGTCGACCGCATCTACACCATCGTCGAGGACCAGGGGATCACCGGGGCTCTGTGCGGCGGCGCGCCTTGCCCTGTCGAGGCTCCAGCGGTTGCGGCCCTGGCGAAGCCCTAGAAAGGAATCGGGTGGCGTCCCGCGAGAAGGGCAGCCACCCGGAAGTGATGCTTAAGATTGGCCAGTGATGGAGACAAGATCACGAGACATGCCTAGAGTATCGGCAGATAGCCGTTGCGTCTTGAGCCCTTCGAGCGACTTTATTCTCCATCAATAGGTTGAGACCGGCGACGGGTTTTGCTGCGATTATCCTCTTATCTTTCTGTGCATTCCCCCACCTGTCCAATTACTGTGGAAATGCGTGGGTATAACGCGTCCAGGTGCAAGCTGAGGAGGCTGTCGCTCGATCTCGTGATTCGCAATCATGCCAACTCGATGAATGCGCCGGAAGATGTTGCCCCAAATCTCTTCTTTTTGGTCAAGTTTCGCGATTGGCGCGCATGCTGGCTGCTTCTGGCAGTAATGGCGCTGCTGGGCTGCGGGCTTCCCTGCGCGGCGCTGGAGCCATCCACACCGCTGGCCAACTACGGCCGCCAGACGTGGGTGATGGAAAACGGGCTGCCGCAAAATACGGTGCAGGCGCTGCTTCAGACTCGCGACGGCTTCGTCTGGCTGGGGACCGAAGTGGGGCTGGTCCGCTTCGACGGCAACGCCTTTCAAGTCTTTGACAAGAATTCGACGCCGGCCTTGCCAGGAAACGATGTGCGCTGCCTGTTGGAGACTCACGACGGGGCGTTGTGGATAGGGACCAGTGATGGGCTGGTGCGAATGAAGGACGGAGCGGTCACCGCCTTTACGACAAAGGACGGGTTGCCAGGAAATGAGATTCGGGCACTTGGGGAATCGCCCAGTGGTCCGCTCATGGTCTCGACCGACTTGGGTTACGCGAAATTACAAGCGGGGCGTTTTCTTCCCGCAGATCTTTCGGAATTCAAGCTCGAAGGCAAGCCTTGGTCTCTGGCCTCAAGCCTGAAGGGAAACCCACGCGACACCGCACTTGATTCGGGACTCACCAGAGAAGAGATTGAGTATTCGCAGATCCTGCCGGGGATTGCGTTAGCCTTGGCCAGCAAGAGCGTCCTGGCCATCTCGCATGGCGGCGTTGTGACTGAGCGATACATGGTTGGTCATGAACTTCCCGGCAGTCGTATTCAGACCTTGTTTGCCGACCACGAGGGCGGCTTGTGGATCGGCACCAACGGCGGCTTGGCGCGGTGGGTCGACGGAAAAGTGCAACGCCTGCCGGTCACCGATCCACTCGCCTCAGCCTCGGTTCTCGCGCTGATGGAAGACCGCGAAGGCAACCTTTGGGCCGGAACCGAGACTGGCGGACTGCACATCGTGCGCGATCAGCGATTCCGCACGCTCGACACGCGTGAGGGGCTCTCCTCCGATGCGACGACAGCCGTAGTCGAGGACAAGGCAGGCACGATGTGGGTGGGTACCAATGGCAGCGGGCTGAATGCTAAGCGCCAGGTAGTTGGTGCAGTAGGGGAATCCCACCCTAGCCTCAAAGACAAAAGCCTGGCGAGGGTGGGGCACCCTGATTCACTGGCGGGCGGATCAGAATTCCGCAACTACACGGTCCGCGACGGTCTTTTGAGCGACGTAGTTCTCTCCCTTGCTGCCGCTCCCAACGGCGATCTATGGGTGGGAACTCCGGACGGGCTGAATCGGATTCGTAACGGCAGGATCGATGCCTTCACCTCAGCTGACGGGCTGCCGGACGATTTCATTCGTTCTCTTCTGGCCGACGCCGATGGATCCCTCTGGATCGGCACGCGGCGCGGGCTCACGCACTGGGCGAACGGAACGGGCGGACCAAGCAGCTCCGGCTCTGCGATGCGACTGGAGACCTTCACCCAAGCCAACGGCCTGGGCAGCGACTTGGTGGGTGCAATGGCTCGCGATTCCGAAGGCGATCTATGGGTGGCGACCTTTGCCGGGCTCTCGCGGTTGCATGGCGGCACGATCACCAATTACACAACAGCAAACGGACTCACGAGCAACATAGTCACTGCGCTCTTGCCGCGAAGCGACGGCACGCTGCTGATCGGCACACAGGATCATGGCTGGAACCTCTGGGACGGTCAGCGCTTCACTCCTGAGAGACAAGACGCCTCGAATCAAGCTGATCTCGACAGCAGCACTATTCACGCCATTCTGGACGACGGCGTCGGTCATTTGTGGTTTGCCACCGCGAACGGAATCGCCCGCTGCGATTACAGCCAAATCGCTGTCGGAGTACAGGGGAACGGTTGTTCACATTGGATCGACTTTGGAGCCGCCGACGGCCTGCGAAGCCGCGAGACGGCCACCAACAGCCACCCCTCGGCCTGGCGCGCGCGCGACGGGCATCTCTGGTTCGCAACGCCTAAAGGGCTGGTTGAGGTGGACCCGGCGCACTTCCCGGTGAACGCGGTGCCGCCGCCGGTCGCGCTGGAGCGCTTTACTGTCGATGATGTATCGCAGGCTTTGAATACGTCGGGCTCCTCATTAAGGGTCCAGGCCGGCCACGTCCACTTCCAATTCGATTACGCGGGGCTGAGCTTCGCCGCACCGCAGAAGGTACGCTACCGCTTCAAGCTCGATGGCTTTGACCGCGACTGGACCGAAGCCGGCACGCGCCGCTCCGCCTACTACACCAACATTCCGCCGGGGAGCTACACATTCCGTGTGCAGGCCGCCAACAACGACGGACTTTGGAACCCGGAAGGCGCGACGCTTGCCTTTGAGTTGCGGCCGCACTTCTATCAGACCACATGGTTCGATGCGCTGCTGCTTGCCGCTCTCGCGGGGTTGGTTGTGCTACTGCTGCGCCTGCGGCTGCGGCGGGCCGAGGGCGAGTTCCGCGCCGTGCTGGGCGAGCGCAACCGCATAGCGCGCGAGATTCACGATACGCTGGCGCAGGGCTATGTGGGCATCTCGGTGCAGTTGGAAGTCCTGGCAGAACTGCTGCGGCACAAGAAGACCGAGGCCGCTGAGAAGCACCTGGACCTGACGCGCGGCTATGTTCGCGAGGGGCTCGCCGACGCGCGCCAGTCGATCTGGGCGTTGCGCTCGCAGGATTCGGATGAGACGACGTTGCCGGTCCGCCTGCGCCGCATCGTGGAGTCCGAAGGCGGTCACGGGCTGGAGGCGAAGTTCAGCATCTTCGGCGCTTACCGGCCCATTCCGCAGGACACTGAGCGCGAATTGCTGCGCGTCGCCCAGGAAGCCATTCATAATGTGAAGAAGCACGCTGGAGCACGGCACTTGTCTGTCCAGTTGGAGTACGGGCCGGATGCGATCGCGCTCGAAGTGCGCGACGATGGGCGCGGCTTTGTCGCGGACAGAGGGCCGTCGCCGGGCCACTTCGGACTGACCGGAATGAGAGAACGCGCGGCGGCCATCGGCGGAACGCTTGAGGTGACGAGCGAGCCAGGGGCTGGAACCACCATCCGGCTGCGCGCAACGCCGCCGAGAGAGACAGTAGAGCAAACGAAGGAGCCATCGTGACCAAGCAATCGATTCGTGTGCTGGTTGTCGAAGACCACCACGTGGTGCGCCAGGGACTGGTGGCGCTGCTGAATGTCGCGGACGGCCTCGAAGTTGTAGGCGAGGCCGCAGACGGCGTCGAGGCCATTGCGCAGTTTCGCAAGCACCAGCCCGACATTACTCTCGTCGATCTGCGGCTGCCAAGATTGAGCGGTGTCGAAGTCATCGAGCGCGTCCGCATGGAGACGCCGCAGGCGCGCTTCATCGTGCTCACCACCTACGACGGTGACGAGGACATCTACCGCGCCTTGCAGGCTGGCGCGCGCGCCTATCTGCTCAAGGGCATGACCTCCGAGGAGTTGATTGCAACAATTCGCGCGGTTCATGCCGGCCGGTCACACATCCCACCTGCCATCGCCGAGAAGCTCGCGGAGCGCATGGGCACCGAGGAGTTGACGCCGCGAGAGTTCGATGTGTTGGAGCAAATCGTGCACGGCAAGAGCAACAAAGAGATCGCAGCCGAGTTGGAAATCTCAGAGGCCACGGTGAAGACCCACATCAACAGTCTGCTGGGCAAGCTGGGCGTGACCGACCGGACACAGGCAGCAACAGCCGCAATCCAGCGCGGCATCGTCACCCTCGAATCACTGAGAAAGCCGAAGTCATGAATCAAAGACTGACACGAACGATGATCTCTTGCGGATGTTTTCTGCTGCTTCTATCTCCGCTTGCTCAGGCGCAAAGGACGGTGTGGCGTCAGGCCACCGATGCTGAGCTTGCGTCGCTCTTGCCCGCTCGTGCGCAGGTGGAAAAGGAACACATCGAGACGGAGATGCGCACCGCCTCAGGAATCGTAAGCAGTCGCGGCCACTTCATCGCCGGTGTTGTTCTGCTCACGGCTGGCTACTCTGCGGAAGGCAAGTATTCGCACTACCTGATCGTGCAAGCGCCGGTGCGCATCGGTGGAATTGAGTTGAAGCCGGGCGAATATGTCTTTGGATGGACGCGGGCGAAGGCTGGCGATGCACTGAGCGTGCACCTCTACAAGGCCGCCACAGGCGCGCCCGTAGGCACTGCTGAGGCGCGTCGCATCGCGGGATCGAGCCGTGTAGAGAGCCTGCACATCTGGCCTCCCGCCGACAAGGCGCTGATTCAGATTGGAAGATTTGGCATTCCGTACGAATTGAGCGAGGAGTAACTGGAATCTGTCTCACAAACCGGCCTTGAAAGGGCATGGGCTTTAGCCCCTGGGAGATGTTCTTGAGTCAGTCGCAATCCCTCAGCGGCTAAGGCCTAGAATCGGAATTGGAAATCAGCTTACAGGCCGAAGCTCGTACGCTTTAGCCAGGCAAGCAGGCGAAATGCGATTTGAGCTCTATGTAGCGGCGCGGTACCTCAAGGCCAAACGGCGGCAGGCAGTCGTGGGCGTGGTTACCGCCATCTCCATCGCCGGAGTGGCCGCTGGAGTGGCGGCGCTGATCATCGCGCTGGCCATCACTAACGGCATGAGGCGCGACCTGCAAGACCGGTTGCTCGGAGCCTCGGCGCATGTCGATTTGATGCGGGTCCAATCCGATGGCATACGCGACTGGCGGCCGCTGCTCGAACGCCTGCGCCGGCTTCCCCACGTCACTGCCGCAGCGCCGGGAATTTACGGCCAGGTGCTGGTTTCGCGCGGCCCCCGCGCCGGCTTTGCGCTGATCAAGGGCATCCTTCCCGCCGACGAGCGCACAGTCAGCAGCCTGCTCGACACCATCATCGCCGGCTCAGCCAAGGACCTCGATCCCCAGGCGCCCGGCCGCGATGCGCAGTTGTTTCCGGGCCAGGGCTCGATCAGCGCGCCCTATCCGCCGCTCGTTCTCGGCAAAGATCTCGCAGAAACCATCGGCGCGCAGGTCGGCGACAGCGTCCTCGTCACCAGCCCACAGGGTGAATTGACGCCGCTCGGCCTCGCGCCCAAGTACCAGCGATTCAGGGTCGCCGCCGTCTTCCAGTCGGGCTTCTATCAGTACGACTCGGCGATGGCCTTCATGCGCCTTAGTGACGCGCAGAGTCTCTTCAGCGAGCCCGACCTGCTCTCGGTGATCAGCTTCAAGGTGGACGACCTTTACCGCGCACCTGAGATCGGCAAGGCTATCGAAGAGACGGCGGGCAAGGGCTTCATGTCCACCAACTGGATGGAGGTGAACCGCGAACTCTTTCGCGCCCTCAAGCTCGAACAGGTGGTCACCTTTATCGTCATCGCGCTCATCGTGATCGTCGCCGCGCTGAACATTCTAATCGCCCTCACCATGATGGTGATGGAGAAGACCCGCGACATCGCCGTGATGATGAGCTTTGGCGTCGAGCCGGCGCAGGTCCGCCGCATCTTCCTGATGCAAGGCCTGCTCATCAGCCTCATCGGAACAGCGCTGGGCCTGGCGCTTGGCTACATGGCCGCCTGGGCCGGCGGGCACTACCACTTCATCCATCTCTCGGCCGAGGTCTATTCGATCGACACGCTGCCCTTCGCCCCGCGCCCGCTCGATGGCCTGATCGTGGCCGTAGTCTCGATTGGCATTTCGCTGCTGGCGACGCTTTACCCCTCGTCGACCGCTGCCAGCATCCTGCCGGCCGAGGCACTGCGGTACGAATAATTGGAGTGTAAGGAGTGGAAATGCAGGTCAAGGATCTTGGATCAATCTTGTGGACCTCCGTTTTGCTTTTCGCCTACAGCCATTGCTTTGCGCAGCACATGAATGCGAAAGACGGGCCATGTCAGACGGCCTCATCGGGAGCCAACGAAACCTCGTGTTTCGTAGACGCCTACAAGAACTCAGATCAGGAGTTGAATGGTCTCTACCGGCGAGTTTTGACAGTCGTTAACGGAGAGGAACTCCGGAAGCTGAAGGTAGCGCAACGACTTTGGATAGAATATCGCGACGCAAACTGCTCAGCCGAATATGAGCTCTACTCGGGTGGCAGCGCTGCTCCGATGGTCAAGTTTGCATGTCTCGAAGCCGTCACGAGGCACCGAACAGAAGAACTGAGGGTAATCTATGGCTGGCGGCTGGAGAAATGGTCCAAGTAAATCTGCCTTTTCGATCTAGTTGACAATGTGACACATTTTGTGTCACATTGTATCCATGCAAAGTATCACTCTTCGACAACTTCGCGACACTCGTCAGGTCAAGGCCTGGCTCAAGGCTGGTGTGCAGATTGAAGTGCGCGAGCGGAACCAAGTGTTAGGCGACCTTGTGCCGCGAACTCCGCCGAAGCCGAGCCCCGTAGAGTGGCCGGATTTTGCCGCCCGCCGTCGCGCCATCTTCGGTGACCGCGTTTTCCCGATTGTAGAGGACCTGATTGCCGATAGGGAGGACCGCTTTTGACGGTCTATTCGGATTCGAGTTTCCTGGCCTCAAGCTATCTTGGCGACACCCACTCTGTGGAAGCAGACCGCCGCATGAGCGCGGCTCCCGGCGTCTTGATAACGCCTCTCAATCGGGCAGAGTTTGCGCATGCGCTCTACCAGCAGGTCTTTCGAGGACGTTTCTCTCCGATGGAAGCCAAGCAAGCATGGAATAACTTCCAACGGGATTTCAGGAGTGGAGTCTGGATTCCGGCCAGTTTGCCAGAAAGACTTTGGGAGACCAGTATCCACCTCGCTGAGATGCACGGACCCACACTCGGCGTCCGCACGCTCGATTCGCTGCACGTGGCCTGCGCGCTGGAGTTGAAGGCGGAGCGCTTCTGGACCTTCGATGAACGCCAGGCCCGCTTGGCCGAAGCGGTCGGGCTCGATACAAGCGCCTGATTCCCCTAACTCACCGGGCGCGCATGCAGAGTCTTACTGCGGTGTAATAATCCCGCCCAGAGCATGGCGCCGGGGCAGTACGATGCCCCGATGATCGACCACCTGCGATGAGGCCATCGTTGGATGGTCCTCGTCAGGGAGAGTTGCCTGCTCCACCAACGCCCCGCCGCAGGCCGGACACCAGTCGGCTTTGGTTTCCTCGCCAAGCACCGCGCGACAGTTGCTACAGACTCGTTCCATACCCATCAGCTTACCGGAGACGAGCGACCCCTATCCAATGCAATCTCTGCCGCAATTGGCCGATACACTATGGATATGCACCCTCCGGTCCGCCTGGTGGCAATTGATGTGGATGGAACCCTCGTGCCGGCCATTGGGCAGGCGATCACTCAGCGCGTGGCGCGGGCGCTCCGTGCCGTCCAGGAGGCGGGCATCACGGTTGCCGTCGCCACTGGCCGCCGTCCGGCCTATACCGCGCCGCTGTTCGAGGGCCTCGGCCTGCGAGCGGATATGCCCCTCATTGCGTCCAATGGATCAGTAGTCCGCACTTTGGGTGGAGATTCGATCGACCGCTGCCAGATGGAGTCGCGGGTGGCGCGCGGGCTGTGCGGGCTGCTCAGGCCCTTCGGAGCGGTTGTTTTTACCTTTGACCGGCCAGGACGCTGCGAGCTGGTGCTGGAAGATCTCGCAGAGGCGGAGGGGCGAGTCGCCGTGTGGGTCGAGGCCAACCGCAAAGATATCGAGGTGGTCAAGCCGCTGGAAGACGCCCTCATCGACGGTGAAGACCCCATTCAGGGCATGGCGGCGGGCAAGGTAGGCCAAATGCGCAAGGCCGAAGAGGCCGTAAAGGCCAGCAAGTGGGCTGCCGATTGCGAGTGTGTCCGGACAGAGTATCCGGTGCGCGATCTCTCGATTCTGGATCTGCTGCCGCCAGGCGTCTCAAAGGGCTGGGCACTGGAGAGGCTGGCCGCGCGGCTGGGCGTGGACCGCAAGGAGACCATGGCCATCGGCGACAACTGGAACGATGTGAATATGTTGGAGTGGGCCGGGCAGGGCGTGATCATGGGCAATGCAGACCTGGAGTTGCGGACCATGGCCAGGATGCGCGGCTGGCGGCAGGCTCCGCCCAACGACCAGGACGGCGTGGCCGTTGTGCTGGAGCAAATGCTGGCCAGGCGCTCTTCTGCTAGAGTGTGAGCGGGCGGTAAGATCGGACAAGCGGGACTCAGGATGCGCGGAACTCTTCTCATTGCGGCGTTGGCGGTCGTGGCTACGGTCCCGGCGGCGCGGGCCGGCGAGCGCGTGACGCTGAGCAACGGTTTTGAGATCGACTGCCACCACCACATTCAGCTACAGAATCAGATTCGGATCTATCTGAGCGCCGGAGAAGACAACTACATCGAGCGCCACCCCGAAGATATTGCCAGCATCGAAACGGTTCCCGATCCGCCTGTGCCACCAGAATTGATGCAGACCGCGCCTACGGCGCTGACTAAAGCCAGCACCGACGGAAGGCTCTCACCCGCGGACCTGAGCGAGATGCTCGCCATGGCAGGCCATCAGCACAACCTCGACGTGGACCTTCTGGCCAGCCTTGTCAAGGCCGAAAGCGGCGGCAATGCCCACGCAGTCAGCCGCGCCGGGGCACGTGGCTTGATGCAACTGATGCCCTCGACCGCCAAAGGCCTTGGAGTCGCAGACAGCTTCAAGCCGGACGAGAATGTGCGCGGCGGGTCTACATATCTTGACTCGCTGCTGACCACCTATCACGACAATCTGGCGCTGGCGCTGGCCGCTTACAATGCTGGCCCTGAGGCGGTGGCCAAGTATCACGGCATTCCGCCTTACCGCGAGACACAGGTCTATGTGGCGCGCGTGATTCACGAATTCAACCGCCGCGTGCTGGCCCGCGAGGCCGAGGCGAGGCGGGCGGTTGCTCAAGCTCATTCGCCAGTTGCATCATCATCCGATGAAAAGGGAACCCGCCAGGACTCCTCTCGCAGTTCCAGGTGAGAAACTAGACTGTGAAGATATAGCATATGGAACGGAGAAGTCTTGAAGAGAAATCAGCTGATTCTGGGTTTGATTGTGCTGGCGGCGCTGGTGGCGCTGGTCATTTGGGGACGCGATAGAATTCACTTCGACTTTGCCGTCTTCCGCTCCCAGTTGGCGCTAGCCGATTGGCGCAAGATCGGCCTTGCTTTCGCCTGCATCTATATCTGCTATGTCTTCCGCTCCGTGCGCTGGGCGCTACTGCTCCGCCACAACAAGAAGGTGGGTCTGTTTTCGCTTTTGGGAACGCAGGTCATCGGCTTTACAGCGGTTGCACTCATCGGCCGTATCGCCGACCCGGTGCGCCCATATCTTGTCTCGAAGAAGACCGGCCTGCCGATCAGCAACCAGATTGCCGTCTACATTGTCGAGCGTCTCTTCGACGCCGGCGCGATGGCCCTGATCTTTTGCTTAGTCATCCTGCTGGCTCCTGCGGGCGCATTGCCTCATCCCGAAATCATGAAGAAGGTCAGCTACGGCGCGCTTGCTACCACGTTAGCCGGTGCTATGTTCTTAGTTGTTGTGCGCCTCTCCGGCGGCGTGGTTGCTTCCTTTCTTCAGGGACTCTTCAGCATCCTCTCCAAGGGCTTTGGGCGCGCGGTCGGGGAGAAGATCCGTACCTTCCGCACTGGCCTGGACACGCTCCGCTCCTTCTCCGACTTTGCGATCGCCTCATCGCTTTCGTTGAGCATGTGGGTCTTGATTTCGCTTGCCTACCTTGAGATCACCACAGCCTTCGTGGCCAGCCCGCAACTGAAGGATCTGACGCTGGCTAAATGCATGTTGCTGATGGCCTCCAGCATGGCTGCCAGCGGATTTCAACTGCCCATCATCGGCTGGTTCTCGCAGATCGGCCTGGTGGCCGCGGCCATGTCTGGCTTCTTCGGCGTAGCAGCCGAGCCGGCCACGGCCTGCGCTGCCACGCTGCTTGCGGTTACCTTCCTGGGTATCATTCCCGTGGGTCTGGTCTGGGCACGCATCGAGCATGTCAGCCTACGCAAGGTCGCCGCCGAGAGCGAGCAGGCTGAAGGGGCGCTGGTTGCGGAAGATCCGGTTGGCTAATTCCGGCTGGCTGTAAAAGCGTCGGTCGCCGACGTCAAGCCGAGGGCGCAGGCGGCGTGAAGTCCGGTCCCGTCGTAAGCACCGGCTGAGAGAATCGGATGCTATCGGGCCCCACGGCTCCGCCGGTCATGATCATGCTCATCGCCTGCTCCATCGTCAGATCGGTGTCGGTGACTTTCTGAAGAGGCAGGATCTGCAGAAACGCTGAGGTCGGATTGATCGCATTCGGCAGCAGAACCGCGGCCAGAGCCTCGCCGGTAACCGAGTCGGTCATGGTCCGGGTCAAAAAGCCGATCGATTTCTGGCCCTGAACCGGAAAGTCCACCAGCACCACGCGCTGGCTGGACTCCTTCTTGGCCATCATGCTATCCAGCAGTTGCCTGACCGACGTATAGATCTTGGCGACAAACGGTAGCCTTTCCAGTAGGGCTTCGAAGAGTTCAAAGGCCTGCCGCCCGATGACTAGGCTGGTCACACGGCCTACAATCCAGAGCACCACTAGAGTAAGTACAACCGCCAGAGCCGATTGCAGCCACGGCTGCCTGAGCCAGTTCTCCGGGAAGATCGTCGCAAACAACTGGACTACCGGCAAGCCCGCCTTGGCCAGCGCGCCAAGTAGGAAACTGAAGATTAAGTAAGTAACGAACAGCGGCCCAATGGTGATGATGCCAGCCAGGATGTTGCGTTGCAGACTGCGCAGGGGCTGGGCAAAGACTCGGTTCACGTGCTTCTCCTGTCGATGAGGATAACGGAACCGGCCTGCGCAGGGCTGTGATAAACGGCGCAAGCCCCCGAATAGACTGGTAGTTCCGAAATAGGCCGCTCCCTATATAGTGGGGAAGAAGGAAGGTCATGAACGACTCATCCACTCCAACGCCGGGGCGCGCGCTGGCCAGCTCATCCGGCTCGCGCCCTTCCGGCTGGCCGGCGGCTGGATTTCAGCGGACGGCAACCGCACTGCGCACGGTTCTTCCGCATCTGCTGCGGTTGCTGCCGCTGCTGGACGGCAACATCGGTTCGGCGGTCTCCAATCTGCTCAACCAGCAGCCGCCACAGCCTCCGCCCCTGCCGCCGGTGGATCTTGAGCCCATCGAGAAAGGTCTGGCCGAGCTTCGAGCGGAGCATCGCGGTCTGCGTAGCCAGGTGGCCGAGGTGTTGGATCAGAATGAGTCGCTGAAGCGGGTCGAAGGCAAATTGAAAGTCCTGGAAGATGCCGCGACCCGCAATATCGTGGAGCAGCAGGAGTTGCTCAAAGCGCTTAAGGCGGTCAGCAATCGGGTGGAAGAACTCACAGCTTCCGGTCGCAGGTTGAGGGTCTTTGCGCTGGTCGCCCTGGCCCTGTTTGGTCTCGCAATCTTGCTCAATCTGGTCCTCCTTCTGCGGGCGCTGCATATCCTGCCTTAGACTTGCCTCGTGACCCAGTGGAAATTGCCATCTAAGGGGCCATTCTGGAGTTGAATACTCCGGAACCAGAGGGCTCATCTCTTCCAGAAACAATAGAAATTCATGTCGTCAACCGGGATTGAATTCTCGTGAATGGGAGTTTTAAGAGTTCACTAACTTTCACTTCTCCCGTGATGTGGGATATTGCCAGCCATATTTTCGAAGGACTAATATTTGCCATAGCTCATCCGGGTCAGATTCACCCCCCCGGCCTTTATGACCGCTATGCAGTCGTTCCCAAGTTCACAGTGCTTCACCAACGAGTGGCGCTTTCCGGCGCACGAAGACGGAGTGTCTCTTTATGGCATGGTATGCCTACTGCATCGGTGAAAGACTCGCATTTCCTGAATTGGCCCATCATCGCAAACCCATTCCGATGGAATCGGTTCTCGGAGTCAGTGGGAACCAGGTCTTCGTTTATCCCGCCAGCGATCTTGCCGTCATCGTGAGCGAACATAACCCTCAGGAAGCTCTTAACCAGAAGTCCGGCGTCGATCATGCCAGGGTGATCGCCGACTGCTTCCAGCACTCCACGGTGCTGCCCTTCCGCTTTGGAACGGTCTTTAGCGACGACGAAAGCCTGCGCAAGTCCATTCGATCCAATCAGCGCCAGTTCCTGGGCAACATCGACAAGCTGCGCGGCAAGACCGAGATGCACCTCAAGGTCTTCGTCGACGACTGCTCCGCTCCGGCCACCGAGAAGCAACCGCCGGTAGAGGGACAGGGACGGGATTACTTCACCAGCCTGCGCGAAAACGCAGGCCGGCAGCGCGAGCGCCAAACCCGCGCCCGCGCCGTCAGCTTCCAGATGCACCGGCTCTTCATGCCCCTCGACGAAGAGGTCAGTTGCCGTCTCACAGACAGCGGCAAGATGATGCTCGACATCGCGCACCTGATCGACCGCAAGTACGTTGAGCGCTACCTGAACAAGTTCTCCACCACCTGCGCGGTCATGCGGCAATACCAGATGCAGCTCTCCGGCCCCTGGCCGCCCTACCATTTCGTTCACCGCCTGACCCGCGGCTCTCACTCCCACCAGCAACCGGCGGTGCCCGCCCCGGCGGCGGAGGCGGCTACGCCGGTGGTCCGCATTGTTGAGGTAGTTTCCGCTTTGGCTTGAACCGGCAAGCCGAGTCTTCAACTCTCGCAAAGAGCCCCGGCCTTGACCGGGGCTTGTTGCGTCTGGTGGGCTTTGTCACCACACCAAGAAAAGGCCATCCTGCCAGACAGGATGGCCTTCTTCCGATGGTTTTTGGGGGGCGGGGACACGACCTCTTCTATTTGAACGAAGCGATGGCGCTGGCCTCATCGTCCTTGATGTCAAAGACGGTATAGAGCTTGGTCAATTGCAGCAGATCGTGCACTTTCTTGGTCAGATTCAGCAGCTTCACGTCCGCCTGCTGATTCTTGGCCGTGGTAAAGGCGCTTACCAGCTCGCCCAACCCGGAGCTATCGATGTAGTTGACATCTCCCATGTTCAGCAGGATGTTTTTCGATCCTTTGCTGATCAGGCCGCGAATGGCATCGCGCAATTGCACACTGCCCTCGCCCAATGTGATTCGCCCGCTAAGGTCCAGAACGATTACCCCATCCACTTCACGGCTTGCAATTGTCAGCGCCACTGGTATTCCTCCTCGTTTGGTATTGCAATTATAACGTTGGAGGCTGGAGATCCCCAACCTCCCATAAGCTTCAGCACAAAAAAGTTGGCTGCCTTTTTGCAGCCGCGCCTGTCTCTGCCTGCATCAAGTATTTCCCACGGCCGGCGCCAGATGTTTGACGAGGGTCAATTCCGTCCCTGGATTCAGTTGACGAAAGTGCACCTCGTCCATGAACGACCGGATCAGGAAGATGCCGCGCCCCGTTCCGCGTAGAAGGTTCTCTTGGGCCAGGGGGTCCGGTAGAGTCTGCGGGTCCAGGCCCTTGCCCTGATCGGCGATTTTGATCACCAATGCCTCCCCGGTGTTTTCGAAGCTCGCGGTCATCAGCTTGGCGGGGTCGTATTCGTTGCCATGAAGAACGGCGTTGACGGCAGCCTCGCGCGCCGCCATCGCCACGTGAAATTGTCCGTCTTCATCCAGGCCGGCCTCCGCAGCAAGTCTCTCGGCGGCCGCTTCCACATCGGCCACGCTCTCCATGGTCGATTTCAGCGCGAGGATCTGACGTCCTGCCTTGGCTCCGCTCACCTGATCCCGAACCCGCCTCTCCCTGCGCAAGGACGGCCCATTCACCCTTTTGCGCTGCATATCGACCTTGAACCCGAGTTTCAGGGTTGGCGCGGAATCGTGTCAAGCCACTCCAGCCTTGAACCGCCAAAGAGGCTGCGTCTTGTGTCTGCCGAGTCTGCCGATCCATGGGGGTGGAAAGGCCCGCGGAATGTGACTTTGAGCGGCTCCTGCCGGGATGCTGGCGAAGATACTTGAAGCCTCCGTCTTAAGACTCCCGGCGAGCAGAACTGCCCCTCAGACCCCGGTCCGGATTTGCGGTGCCGGCTCTTTGTGTAAAGCAAAACTCTGATCTTACACGTCAAAACTGCGGCAATCTCGCAATTCCAGGCTCCGAGGAGAACAATGTGCCGCCATCTCGGAAACCCGTCCGAGTGACCGTCTCACCGGAAACCGCGCCATTCGTAGCCCATTCCCCTGATAGACTTCTTCTTCAGAGACCTGATCCCAATGCCCATTCGATGGATGGATGAAGAAGATGCGCACGCCTTCCTCGCTGCCGGAACCGAAGGCCGTCTGGCGACCTGTGACCGTGCCGGGCAGCCTTACATTACTCCGCTCAATTATGTCGTTAGAGACGGGAAGATCTACTTCCATTGCAATCTGACCGGGCGGAAGCTCGACAATCTCGCCGAAAACAACCGCGTCTGCTTCGAAGTGAGCGAATTGACAAAGATGACGATCTCCGAGAAACGCCCCTGTTCCTGCGCCGCTCGCTACACCTCGGTGCTGGCATTTGGCTCTGCGAGCATCGTCAAAGATCAAGCCGAAAAGGCGGCCTTGCTCAATCTGCTGGTCGCTAAACACGCTGCTGGAGAGCCCTTCCAGCCAGTGGACGAGCAAATGGCCGCGACCTGCGCCGTGGTTGAAATCTGCATCGAACGGATCAGCGGCAAGATGAACGTCGATCCGGAGTAAGCCTAATTCGTCGGCGTTCCGTCGGGCGAACCAGATTGTTCCTGATTCGCAGGCGAAGGCGATACGGGCAAAATCTGCACCAGCGGCAATGCGGCAACCGCGGTCGGCCCCATGGCCGCCTCATGCTGGCGGCGCACTGCCGCGTCCAGATCCACTGGAATACCGCCCGCCACGATCTCCGGCTCGTTATGGCGAAAGTCCAGATCGCGCGTCAGGCGGTAAACCACCGGCAGCGCCACCAGCAGAACAACGAAGGCTACCCAGCTCGCGTCCAGGCCAAATCCGCCCCCAGTGAGCCAGAACGAGCCCATCGGATTGCCCTGCACCACGGGCGAGTGGCTGCTGTCTCCGCCGATGGCGAGCCCGAAGAGCAGAGCCCGGCTGGCCTTCCAGCCGAAGTTGATCCCCCAGCTCACCCACAGCGCCCGCGTACGCACATAAGCCATCGAGAGCAGCAGGCTCAGCGCGATCGACACGGCGATGCTCACGCGGTTTGACCCCGGCTGTAGCGTCTGCATGATCGTATAGAATGCGGCAAAGCCCAGCGTTGCCCCGAGCGAGCCGACCGATTGCTCGAAACGCTGAAACCCATAGCCGCGATAGGTGAGCTCTTCGGCCATCGCCAACAGAGCAAAGTAAGCTGCATCCGCCGCGAGCCACCCCCAGGCCGACTTATCGAGGATGAGCACGATGGCGATTCCGCCGCCAACGACCACCGGGATAACGCACGCCACGGCGATTGCCCAGCCAACGGCCAATCCCAGCCCGGCCTCGCCCGACCAGCCGCTTCTCCTTGGCAGTCCTTGTGCGCTCAGTGGATGCTGCTGGCGATCGAGCGTGAAGCCCATGCTTGCATAGCCCATCAGCAACAGAAGAAGCAGCATTGCCTGCTCGGCCAGCGGACGCCACTGTTCGGTGGCCAGCCCAAGAGCTTCATGCCGGGCCAGCGTCCGCGCCAAAAAAAACCACAGTACGGCGGCAATGAATCGCATGTAAGCGCGGAGACGGCCGGCAGCAGCCGGGGATGAACTCATGAGCAACTAACCTTCCGTGTAATACTGCGCAATGTTGCGAAATTTGGCCTGACGCTCGGCCACCAGCTCATCGATCGGCAGGGTTTTGAGTCCGGCGAGGTGCCTTTTGAGTACAATTGCGAGCAGCCCAGTGCCCGCCTCGCGGTCAGCGTGAATCCCGTCAAAAGGCTCCGGAACGATCTCGTCAACGCAATTCAACGCCGCAACCTCGGGGGCGGAGATGCGCATGGCCTCTGCGGCCAGTTGCTTCTGAGACGCGTCGCGCCACATGATGGCCGCACAAGATTCGGGAGTAATGACAAAGTACAGTGCATTTTCAAGAATCAGCACGCGATCCGCAACCGCCAGTGCCAGCGCGCCGCCCGACCCGCCCTCGCCGCTGATCACTGAAATCGTGGGCACGCGCAGCCGCGACATCTCCAGAAGATTGCGCGCGATCGCCTCGGCTTGGCCCCGCTCCTCAGCGCCCATGCCCGGATAGGCTCCGGGCAGATCGATGAAGCTGACCACCGGCCGCGAGAACTTCTCAGCCAGCTTCATGGCCCGCAGAGCCTTGCGGTATCCCTCGGGATGAGGCATGCCGAAGTTGCGCCGCACTCGGTCTTTGGTGCTGCCGCCCTTGCGGTTGCCAATCACCAGCACCTCTTCGCCATCCAGCCGCGCCATGCCGCAGGCCACGGCCTCATCGTCGCCGTAGGCGCGATCGCCGTGAATCTCGCTGAAATCGGTGAAGATCCGCTCGATCAAGTCCATGGGGTTGGGTCGCTTGGGATGGCGCGCCCGTTCGATCCTGATCCACGCCGGAGAGGCAGGCTGCGCCTCGATGGAGATCCCTTGTTCCTGTTTGCTCATCGCTTCCTTGTCGGGTAAAGATCGGGTGGGGCTCAAGATCGGCGCGATCTCGCCGCCTAAGGCGATTTTACGAGGAGCGAGCGCTTGCGACAAACCGGGAGAACGAATCTCGGTATTCAGGCTTCGGTCCAGGCCAAATGATTCGCTCCGAGCGATTTGGTTCCCCTACCCCGCAAAGGTGTACGATGAGCCTGCGGAGGCGAAGGATTCAGTTGATCGTCTTGATCGATGCCGATGCCGGTGTGTTTAGGCGGTTGTTCAGCGAGGCGCGGCCTATTGACTGGCTGATTGTGGTTATCGATGTCTTAGTGCTGCTGTGGATCGCTGCCGCGGACCTCATCAGAATCCCTCATGGATGGAAGAGTCGCCACGCAATGAAACGCATTGGTGCGTTTTTGGCAAAGGGAGAGAACCTGCGCGCCGCGCGGCCGGCTCCGCAAGCGAGCACCCAGGAAGCGGCTGCCTGGGTCGAGGCAGTCAAGAGCTGGATCGTCGCAATTCATTCGTTTCTCGCCGAAGAGGCCATTCGTGCGCTGGCGGTCTTTGGGCAGCGCAGCGCCGGTCCGCCCGCTGAGATAAGGGTTCATCCTCTGGCGGAGGATTGGATTCTCGAATTGGATGCGCGACTGGCCGCACTGTGGTCAATCATGGAAAATGCAGAGATGTATTTCTAGAGCTTGTTTCAAAGACTCTGCATTGTGTCAGGGCACGAATTCAAAGCCCGCCCTGAGCAAAGTCGAAGGGTGCGGTAAGAATTGCAATATCAACCCCGACTTTGGCCGCGAGGGACGTTCTTCGCCAAGTTTCCCCGAGACTCCGATTGGCAGATCTGGATAGTCGGCAGTTCATTCCGGCGATTCGGATTGCGGTTCTTCCTGTTCTGGCAATTCATCATGTGAAACTCGCTCCACTTCCTCAGACTTAACTTCAGTAGCGGGTCTGGCGGCGAATTCAATCTTCGGCGCTGGTGGCTCCCACCTCTCGTTGAGCGAAAGCAGCAATTCTGCCAAGCTCCTGGGTTCGGCAAGAGCATCGGCGCCATAGTTATTCTTCGCTGCCAGCGTCTCTCTCGGCTTGGCGTGCGGGGGTAGTTCTTCTCCCTCCGTTTTTGCTTCAGCGGGGGATTTGGCAACAAACTCGATCCTCGGCGGAGAGGGCTCCCAACGTTCGGTGAGCAAATGAACCGCTTGCGCCGCCGTCTGGGCTTCGGTAACGGGTTTGGCGGCGAAATCGATCTTCGGCGGCGGCGGCTCCCACCGGACGGCGAATGGAGGTTTGACTTCTGTTCCGGCGATCGGCTCTTCCACGGACTCCACAAGCAAGCCGACTTTGGGCTTATCTTCCGGTTCGACCGGCTTCAACTCGCCTGCCGCCGCAGGCTCCGCCGTCGCAGACGACTCAGATTTGGCCTCTTCCTGCGACTTGGGTTCAGGCTCTGCTTCAGCCGAGTCACCGCTGGCAAGTTCGGAATAAGCTTCGACGGCAACTTGAGCAGCAGCTTTCACCTCAGGCACGTCCGGCGCTGAATCCTCGATCATCGCGAGCTCCGCATCGGTAGACGGCTCGGCTTCGATCTCGACTTCAACCACTGATTCCGCTGCTAGTTCCGCGGCAGCCTCAACTTCAGTTTCAGGCGTAGCCTCTAATGCTGTTTCGCTCTCGGGTTCGGAAGGTTGCGACTCCTCGATTAGCGCAGCGGCCGCCTCAGGCAGCGGCTCGGCTTCGATCTCGACCTTGGCAACAGCTTCCGCTGCTGGCTCCGCGACAGCCTCAACCGCAACTTCAGGCGCAGCCTCGATTGCTGTTGCGCTATCCGGTTCGCCAGTCTGCGGCTCCTCGGCAGCCACGGGAGACTCATTTTCCGCAGACGAATCCAACTCTGCTACAGATTCAACCGCAGCTGCAGGCGACGGTTCCGCGGCAGCATCAACTTCAGCTTCTGGCGTAGCATCGAGTGCTGTTTCGCTATCCGGTTCGCAAGGCTGCGTCTCCCCGGCAACCGCGGGAGACTCATTTTCCGCGGACGAATCCAACTCTGCTACAGCTTCAACCGCAGCCAATTCAGCGTCACCTTCCGCACCGATCCCTGTGATGGACTCGGCGACGGATTCGCGCACCGGCTCAACCGGCTTCGCCTGCTCGGCAGTCGCAGTCTCGACCTCTGCTGCCAACTCGTGCTCATCCGCAGCCTCAACTGGAGCCTCCGAGCCGGGTTCAGTCGCGGCCTCGGCCTCAGCCCCGATCTCAGCCTTAGCAGCAGGAGCGGTGTCAAGGGTAGATGCTTCGTTCGCATCTTCGATGCCCCCTGGGGCCATCACCCGGTCCACGCGATAGCCGGCGGCCTCGACTGCTGCCAGAGCCGCTTCGATGCTCCTGCTCATCGCTTCGGCCGCCGCGTGATTGCGCGCCGCGCCATCCGCGCCAGTCTCGTTGGCCAGGCGCAACAGCCGTGGCATCAACAGCCACCAGAGCAGTTCCTCGAAGGGTTCACGCACCAGATAGTCGCGGCCCTCGGCCTCATGCACGCCGGTCAGCCAGCGCACATCCGGGTCGAGCCACAATGCAGGCCACAAGGCCGGTGCAAGCGCTGCTTGCTCTTTGTCGCACTCCGGCTTGGATTCGGGCAAGGCCCCCTCGGGGGCTAATGCCCGACCCGATTCTGGCCGAGGGATGCACGGGCTGAGGCCCGTACTCTCAGCGCGCGCGGCCACCTTCGGCTTGGCGTCGCCGGCACCGGTGAGCAGCCCAACCTTGACGCGAGCTGCGGCGCGCCATGCTTCCTCGCTCTCCAATCCGAGCGCGGCGAAGACCTGGGCAAGGGGCTCGCGCAGGCGGAGGCGATCAAAGAGCTCTAGCGCGACCGGCTCCTGCTTCTCAGCATCGAAGGACTCGGCCAGCAGCTCCAGCACGCGCCAGGCGAGCACCGGCCCCCACAATGCTGTCGCCGTCAACTGAGGGCTGGGACTGGGCAGCACCCGCCGGGCGGCTGCGGGCCAAGGTGACGGAAAGAGCGCTTCGACAGCGGGAACCCGCATGGCGGCGCGCAGCCGTGAGCGAAAAGCAGCACCCAGCAATCCAGGATTAGCCGGTTGGATTCCGGCCAACGTGCCTGCCCCGCCGTTTGGTGTCAGGCAAGCCTTCTGCGCCACGCGCATAAAGCGCTCGCAGCGCATCCAGACCTCGGAGAAGAACGCCGCCCGCTCGACTTCGATCTCGGTATTGACTCCCACGGCCACAGTGCGCGGATGTTCGGCCAGATCGGCGAAGAGCCGTACCATCCCAGGGTCCAGCAATGTGCGCAGCGCGTCATGCACCGGCTGAAGCTCGAGATTGACCAATGCATCTTCGAGGCTCGGCACGCCGCGTCCGTTGAGCTGGTCAGAGAGCCGGTCCCAGGGCTTGTCTTGCGTCGAATAAAGCTCACACCAATCGACAAAGACGTGGCACTGATAAGCGTGCAGGGCGAGGGTCAGGCCCCCGCGATACAGGTCGCTCGCCCGGTGCAGGTACTCCAGGCCGGTGAGCGAGTCGCGCCAAGCAAGCACAGCGCCGGAGTGGCCACCAAAGCCCAGGCCCTCGCCAATCCTCTGCTGGCGCAATTGATTTGCGCCCTTGTCGGCGTAGGCCGTCGAGTAGTCGATCGTCCCATGCGTCTCGCCATAACGGTTGTTGAATACCACCAGGGCGCGCTCGTTCCCGCTACGGTTCGAGTAGGCGAAAACGTTTTCGTCCACCTTGCCTGCGTCGGTAAAAAAGTCGTAGAGCAGGAAGTTGCCGCTCTCGGCAAAAAGACGGCGGCGCTTGAGCAATGGCGCGATCTCGCGTTCGTGGCGCCTGACCATCGAGAGATCGGGATTCTCTTCGTAGCGCGG
>Ga0181526_10000092_pt1 | contig 89283 bp, 68 predicted proteins | sample PEATcosm2014_Bin_35_FD_119750 | JGI IMG/M metagenome (GOLD analysis project Ga0181526, IMG submission 119750) | Peatland microbial communities from MTU Mesocosm Facility, Houghton, MI, USA - PEATcosm2014_Bin06_30_metaG | ecosystem: Environmental > Terrestrial > Soil > Wetlands > Peat | place... | reverse complement strand
GGATGTGCATGAGCCCAGCGCGTGGGTCAATCCATTTCTCTCGGTCGACGCCGAGACGCTGAACCTGCGCATCACGCTGGCCGACGCCAACACCAGCACAGTGGGCCAGGGAACCATGCTGCGCCCCGAAGCTGCGCGCCGCCAGGAACTCCAGATACGCCCGGGCGATCTGGCCAAAGCCCTTGTTGCTTTGCCCGCCGGCGCGTGGCACTACGGCCGCGTGATCGCAGTGGCCGAGTCGCCCGTGGCCGGCAAGAAGGACCGTCCCAAAGTCCGCCGTAACGTCGAAGCCGCGATCACGGAGCTCAACGATCTGGGCGTGGTCGTTGAAGAGTGGCCCACGCGCTAGAGCGGTTCTCGAAGTTCCCCTGCATTCACTCCCTGATCTTCGTGAGGCAAATTAATTCCTATCTGGGGATGACAATTGATTGCGATTCGCAATCCCTGACCGCAAAGATGCAAGGCCATCGTAATAGCGTCCTCCGACTATCGCCGATTGAAGCCTGCGTACAAACGAGGAATGAAGGTTGTTCAGATTCTTGCTGAGAATGTGCTGCCGTCATCTTCCTGTTTGGATGGCGCGCGTCCCATTCAAACGCGGTACCATTGCCCCGTGGCCATTCCACCTCTTTCCGTCCTGATGAATCAGCCGCCGCTGACGCACGAAGCCTTCGCTGCCCATCGCGAGTTGGAGGCACTCCTCAAGCAGACCGTGCGCGGCGATGTTCGCTTCGATCTTGGTTCGCGGGCGCTCTATGCTTCGGACTCGTCGAACTACCGGCAGCTTCCAGTGGGCGTATTGTTGCCGCGCGATGCCGCTGATATTGAGGCCGCGCTGGCCGCATGTCGCGCCACGGGAGCAGCCGTTTTGCCGCGCGGCGCGGGAACCAGCCTGGCCGGTCAGTGCGCCAACGTCGCCGTTGTCTTTGACTTTTCGCGCTACATGCGCAGCCTCATTTCCATCGATCCGGAAGCAAGGCTGGCGAAGGTCGAGTCCGGCCTGGTTCTCGACAGGCTGCGCGAGGCCGCAGAGCAACATCACCTGACCTATGCTCCCGACCCGGCGACGCACTCGCGCTGCACTCTGGGCGGCATGATCGGCAACAACAGTTGCGGCGTTCATGGATTGCTCGGCGGCAAGGTCGTGGACAACGTGGAATCGCTCGACCTGATTCTCTACGACGGAACACGCATGACCGTGGGCCAAACCGGCGCGGCCCAGCTTGACGCATTGAGGCATTCGGGCGGCCGGGTGGGCGAGATTTACGAGAGCCTTGCGAGGCTGAGCAATCGCTATGCCACACTGATTCGCGAGAAATTCCCGCGCATTCCTCGTCGTGTCTCCGGCTACAACCTCGATGAGCTGCTCGATGAGAGTGGCTTCAATGTTGCGCGTGCGCTGGTGGGCTCGGAGGGCACATGTGCAACGGTTGTTTCGGCCACACTGAATCTGACTGCCAGCCCGCCCTTTCGCGTTCTCACGGTGCTGGCCTTTGCGGATGCATTCCTCGCTGCCGATGCTGTGCCGCGCGTGCTTGAGTTCGGTCCCATCGGCCTTGAAGGCTTCGATGGGATGCTGCTCGACTTCATGCGCCGCAAGGCGCTGGCTGTAGACGATGTCGCGTTGTTTCCCGATGGCGACGGGTTTCTGCTGGTCGAGATGGGCGCATCGAATGCGGCTGAGGCGCAGGCCAAGGCCGAGGCCCTCGCCAGCGCGGCGAAGAGTTGGATGGCTGCGCCTGAGGCTCGCATCTACAACGCGGCCGACGCCGTGCGCGTCTGGCATGTACGCGAATCGGCGCTGGGCTCAACGGTTTTCGTACCCGGCGAGCCAGATGGATGGGAGGGGTGGGAGGATGCGGGGGTCCCGCCGGCGCAGCTAGGCGCCTATCTGCGTAAGATCGTCGCCCTGATGGGAGAGTACGGCTACCGCAGCCCGCTCTATGGCCACTATGGACAGGGCTGCGTTCACATGCGCATCAACTTCAACTTCCGCACCGAGGAAGGGCTGCGCAAGTATCGCGAGTTCATCGAGAGGGCCGCCGATCTGGTCCTGAGCTTTGGCGGTTCGCTCTCGGGCGAACACGGCGACGGGCAATCGCGCGCGGCTCTCTTGCCGAAGATGTTTGGCCCGGAGCTGATGCAGGCCTTCCGCGAGTTCAAAGCGATCTGGGATCCGGAGAACCGCATGAATCCGGGAAAGCTGGTGGATGCAGTGCGCGTCTACGACCCTGTTGAGAATCTGCTGCACGGCTTGCCCGCTGCGCCGCGCGGGGCGCACTCTCACGCCATACTCGAAACGCATTTTGTCTTTGCCGGCGATGAGGGGTCGCTGGAGCGCGCCACCGAGCGCTGCGTGGGCGTGGGCGCATGCCGCAAGGCCGAGGGCGGAGTGATGTGTCCGAGTTATCGCGCGACCGGCGAAGAGCAGTATTCAACTCGCGGCCGCGCGCGCTTGTTGTGGGAGATGCTCGCCGGCGCTCTGCGTGAAGAGGGCTTCAAGAGCAAGGCGGTGCATGATGCGCTCGACCTCTGTCTAAGTTGCAAGGCCTGTAAGAGCGAGTGCCCGGTGCAGGTTGATATGGCCGCGTATAAGTCCGAGTTTCTGGCGCAGTGTTATAAAGGAAGGCTGCACCCGCTGCACCACTACATCTTTGGCTTTGCCGACCGGCTTGCGCGGTTGGGCTCACTGACTCCGGCGCTGACGAACGCCATCCTGACCGGCCCGATCACCAGCCCGCTGATCAAGCACATCGTGGGTGTGGCGCAGGAGCGACGGTTGCCCTCGGTTGCCCCCATTCATTATGTGAAGTCGAGAAAGTCAGCACCTGCAACTAATACCGAGCGCGAAGCGCAGTTGGCCGCACCGCAGGTGATCTTATGGCCCGACACGTGGAATAACTATTACCATCCGCAGACACTGGCGGCCGCGGAGTCGCTGCTCACTGACGCCGGCTTCGCGGTCGAGACACCACGCGGACACCTCTGCTGCGGACGTCCGCTCTATGACTTCGGCCTGCTCGATGCAGCCCGCTCTTATCTTGCAAGGGTTCTTGATCGCATGACTCCGCAGATTGAGATTGGGCGGCCGTTCATCTTTCTCGAGCCAAGCTGTGCAAGCGTCTTCAAGGATGAAATGCTACAGTTCTTTCCGAACGATGCGCGAGCCCAGCGCATGAGCAAGCAAGTGTGGCTGCTGGCCGATTGGCTGGCTGCCAAGGCTCCCGAATTCGTTGCCGGAAGGCTTGAGGGGGTGCAGATTCTGCTGCAAGGCCACTGCCATCACAATGCGATCTTCGGCGGCCCGGCCAATGAGATCGCACTGCTGCGCAAGGCTGGCGCTACGGTCGAGCCCATTGAGGCCGGCTGCTGCGGCATGGCGGGACCGTTTGGATTCGAGGCGGATAAGTTCGAGGTTTCGAAGAAGATCGCGGAAGACGGGCTGCTGCCTGCTGTTGAGCAAGCAAGTCCCACAACGATCATCGTCGCCGACGGCTTCAGTTGCCGCGAGCAGATCAGCCAATTGGGCCACCGGGAGGCGATGCACTTTGCGGAGGTTCTTGCACGCAGGTGTGGCTGCGGACAATGACCTGCTCAGCTAGAAATTCAGAGTTATCTTCGCCGTCAGCGCGCGGGGAGTTACATAGTGCGTGCCGCTGAAGGTGGAGAGGAAGTTATAGAGCGCATACTTGTTTGTTACATTGATGGCGGTCAGATCGAAATTTACTTTGTAGTGGTCTTTGCGGAAGACATTCTCCTGGCCAACGGTCACGTCGAAGAGGTTGCGGGGCGCGATGCGCTGCGGGTTGTGGTCGTTGTCTCCTGTGTTTGCAGCGGGGATATTGATCAAGCTCGAGGAGAATTGGGAGGCCGGGCAGAGACTCGGCAGCGGGCTCGTCGCAGTCGCCTTGACGCCATTGCAGATGAGACCGGCTTGAAACTCCTCGTCGGCGGTCAGCGGAATGCCTGTCGCGCTCACCATCGCAATCGCCGGCTGTCCGTTGAGCGTCGTGGAGGTGGCGCCACACGGACTGTTGGGGTTTGTAGCTAGTGTGCTGTAGCAGGGCGCGTTGCCCGCGACAAGGCCTGAGTCGTAGCGCCAGTTCCATCCGGCCCATGGGCCTCGCTTGCCTATCTGGTATTGCAGGTGGGTGGTCTGGTTGAATTTCTCATCGTGGTCAATACGGAAGGGAAGGCCCGTCTGGCCCACAGTGGCGCCCGCACCGGCCACCTGCGGCGGGAAAAAGCGCGCAGCTACCGAAGAAGCAATGAGATACGCGCTGATGTTATGGAATTGGGGCACATCGACGTGCAGCGCGTAACCGGGAATTTTCGAGCTATGCCAGTCGATGGGAAAAGTGATTGGCGTGTTGCCCAGCACACTGAAGTCGAATGCGTTGTGCGTGTACTTCCAGATGTATTCACCAGTGAAGACGACCCGCTTGCCAAAAGCTTGTTGCAAACCAGCATGAAACTCGTTGCGGAAGCCTGGCTCAAGCGTCCCCGACACGCCCGATGTGCAGCCGAGAAGCGGAGAGAGAACGTCGTTCAGACACCCCTGGCTTGAGAGCACTAGATTCTCGTTGAAAGGCGTTTCAAGCGTGCGCGCATAAGAGATTCGAAGGACGGTCGAGCTCGGCTTGATGTTATACGCGATACCGACGCGCGGCTGTATCTGGTTGGCATCCGCGAGACCGTTGTATACGTCCTCGCGCAGTCCAAGGCTGAAATTCCAGTTACCAGCCTTGATCTGGTCTTCAACGAATAGGCCCAGCTCCTTGACATCGGTGTGTCCGAAGAAACTGAAGAGGCTGCCGCCGCGGGTCAGGTCGTAGGGAGCCAGGACCGGCAGATAACTCGGGTTCGTTCCGTTAGGGCATTGGGACTGATCTGAATAACCAGCGACGGGGTTGCCGTTCACGTCCAGACAAGGCGCGCTGAAGGCATAGGTCGGATCAACAACGCCCAGACTGTCGTTTTCGCGCAAGAAAGTCTGGCCGTACTGCACGCCTGCCTTAATGTTATGAATTCCTTTTACGTATGAGTAATCCGAGTGAACAGCCGCGTTGGTGAGCGTGCGATACTGCGCAATGGAAGAGGTTTGCAGATTGGCCGGTCCCCGGTCAGCCAAAGGATTGCCGCTGGGATAGTAGTTAAACTCATCTCTTCGGACGAAAGCGCCCAAATTAAAGACCGCGTCATTGCCAATGACTCGCGTGTAAGTCGGCGACACGTTAAAGGTCAATATCTTCGAATGCTGATCCGCGTTGCCAACGTTGTCGAAGACCGGACTGGGGGAAGCGCCACCGCTGACCACATTTTGGACATTGAGATTGTCGTAGGAGTTAGGCGTCTGGAACCAGGAGCGGGAGTAATTCAGGTCCAAATGGATCGAATCGGTCGAGGAGAAGCTATAGTCCACTCGATCGAAGACGTTCTGCTCGTTGCCCCTGTCGTGGAAGACGGAAAACTCCGGAGGATCGAGAAAGCGGCCGGAGTTGAGGCCATCAGCCTCGATGAAATTGCCCCACTTCGCGCCGCCGTAGGCTAGGTCAAACCCGGCCGCTGCCGATCCAAATGCGCCATACGATGAACTGATGCTGCCGGTCGGCTTGGTGACTCCTTGCCCGGAGCGTGTGGTGGCTACGATCACCAGGCTGGTCTTGCCGCCATATTCTGCAGGCGGCGCGCCGCTGATGACCTCGATCGATTGGATCGAGTTGGCTGGAATTTGGTTGGAGAAGACCTTGCTCTGCTGATCGGTGATCGACTGGCCGTCAACGGAGAAGGAGTTGGACGCGTGATCGCCAAGGCCGTGAAAAAGACCGTTCGAGTCGGCCGCAACTCCGGGCGTAGAGAGCGTAACCAGCGAACTGAGTCCGGACGATTCGCTTTCCAGTGGCACTTTGGTAAACAGCTCGCGATCCACGTCGGTGTGGAAGGTGGGGTCGTTCTCAACCAGGTCGCCGCTGGCCTCAACAGTTACGGTGGAGTCGGCGCCCATCACCTGCAGAACGAGACTCAGGTTGGTTCCTACAACCGAGCGTATTTCGAAGTTCTGGCTCAGGGGAGTAAAGCCGCTGGCAGATACGATGATCCGGTAGGGATTGAAGGGGATATTCGCAAAGAGGAACTGGCCGGTCGTGTCCGTGGAAACCGTCCTTTCGAGCCCGCTGACCTCGTTGCTCAGGTGAACCGTCGCACCCGGAATCACGGCGCCGGAAGGATCGGTTACGGTGCCGCGAACCGTGGCGGAGTTGTTGCCTCCCGCAAACGCATCAATCGCCATGAGGAACACGGCGACGTGGGGAAGAATAAGACGAAACGTGCCGCGATCGAACGGCATGGTGAACCTCCAGGTCAGATCTAAATGTGGAGTGCACGCCGCGGATTGGATCGCCACGGCATCCTCGGGGCGAAGGGCTATCGATTCGACTCCAGAGCCAGCTTGAGGGAAAGCGCCGGAATTGCATCTGAAAGAGGTGCAATAGGCAGCGAACCAAGCTGAAACGAAACGTCTGAAGGGGGCCCTAGAGGCCGACCGGCGGAGGACGAGTGAAGAGCTTGGGGTGCCAGTTCCGGACGACCGCGCGCGCCTCATAGACCTGAGTGGTGGATTGAATTCGGATCAGGACGACCACGGCTGCAATCGCGGCAACCGGTGTCGCCGAATGCATTGCAATGCAGAGCGGGCACTGGTCGGCCTTGCTTTCGATGGCGTGAACGTGGACCACCTGGACCACGGCGAGCAGGGCGAGCAGTGCCAGACACACGAGTATGGCAGCTCTGGAAGCGCGTCGCTCCCGCTGGCTGCTCACTCGACGATTTGTCTGGAATCCTGTCAATCGACCATCCCCAAACTAAGGATACATACTATTGGACGCGCCAGCTCCGGCAGTGGTTGCGGTTTCTGGTTTGCGATTGGTCAAATTGATGCCGCCAACAGGCACGTCATCCGTCTAAACTGTTCAGTTATGATCTGTTTTCACCGAATCCGGCTTCTTACCCTGGCGCTTTTGTCAGCGATGGCCTGCGCCGGCGCAGCCCAGAACCAGAGTCAATCCCGGCCCGAGAACCAGAAGCCTATGCCGCTCAAGCCCGACCTGCCCGGTTTGGCCACCAATCATCGCCTCATTTTGAAAGACGGAAGCTACCAGGTCGTCCGCAAATACGAGATTGTGGGTGATCGAGTGCGCTACATCTCGCTCGAACGAGGCGGTGACTGGGAAGAGTTGCCCGTTGGCATGGTTGACTGGGATGCCACTCGGAAGTGGGAGCGAGACCACGCCAATCTGGCTGGGGAAGAGACCTCACCTGCGATGAAAGAGGCCGAGGAAATCGACAAAGAGGAGGCCGCCGAACGCGCCGAGCTGCATGCCCGCCGGCCCGAGGTGGCCAAGGGACTCGAGTTGCCCGACGAAGACGGCGTCTTTGCACTCGACACGTTTCAAGGCACACCCGAGCTGGTTGAGCTGCTGCCTGTGGACCTGGCACTGAATGCCAAAAACAGGCACGGGCTGAGCACACTCAATCCCCTGGCCGGGGCGAAGGCCAACCTAGAGCTCGAAGGCCAGCACGCGAAGATTCATCTGCATGTGAACGATCCGGCGATCTATCTGGCGCTGGCCGCGAGCGACAACGCCGAAAAAGTTCTCTCTCATGCCGTGACGGTCGAGACCAAGGGCGCGAAGGAAGTGGCCAACCGCAAACACGGCGCGCACTCGCCCCGGTCGGGCTTCGCCATCGTCCGTGTGGACGAGCGCAAGGCGGTGCGGATCGTTGGCGCGGTTCACGTGAGTCCAACCGGCACGGTAACCCAGGATGAGAATGTGATTCCGGCCAAGGCCGAGGTGATGCCTGGCAAGCACTGGCTCAAGATCACTCCGCAGGATCCGCTAGCCATCGGCGAGTACGCATTGGTGGAGATCATTTCGACCTCGGACATCAACCAGTCGGTATGGGACTTCCGCGTGGATCCGCAGTTGGGTGACAACGAGGGATCGCTGGGGCCGATCTTCAAGTAGAGGATTTTGCGGCTTCATCCAGGCATTCTGAATTAAATCTGAGGGTTAGATTCGCGCCTGCGCGGCTGCTGCTGCGCTGCCCAAAAAACAGTTTCATTTCCTGAAAGGCTATCGTGGCCATTTCCTGTTTCCCGGAGTATATTCGTTTCCGGACGTGCAATGTCGCTCTCGACCCGGACTTGCACATCGCCTCCGGCTCGAGAAGGCGCCTGTCCGGAATCAACCCTTGCAAGAGGCGTTTCAATGCACATCCCCTTGCAAGAGACTTCTCCAACTCTGTACCAGCGATCCGATTCGCCCGCGAACGATTCCGGCTGCATCAGGACGTAAACGCGGGGCGCAATCCATGCCCTCCCCAGGCATGGAGCGTAGCGGGCACTGCAAGGGACCGTTGCTTGGATTTCGTGTCCTTTGTCCCCGGCTCGAAGGTCGTCTGGTGCATCATCCACGGGGCACCTCATAGGAGAAGGAGTCTGTTATGGCAAATCCCAGGAAAGTTGCCCTCAAAGGCAGTGAGCGCGCTCTGCTGCCCGGAGCGCGCGCGATCGGTCCGACCGATCCGCATCAACTCATCGAAATCTCGATGATTCTCAAGCATCGCCAACCTCTTGAGTCGGTTCGCGCCACAGGCAAATTCATGAATCACAGCGAGTTCGCCGCGCAGTTTGGCGCCGATCCCGCGCACGTCGACATGATCAAGAAGTTCGCCGAAGAGAACAGATTGCAAGTGCTGGAGCGTGGCGACGAGGTGATGCGCCGCACCTTAACCATGGCCGGAACCGCCGCAAATATGGAGAAGGCCTTTGGCGTAGAGTTGATCGATTACGATCATCCCGACGGGAACTACCGTGGACGCACCGGCTCGATTCAGCTTCCAGAGGAGATTGCGCCGCTTGTGAAGGGCGTCTTTGGCCTGGACGACCGCCCGGTGGCCAAACCGCACTTCCGCTACCGAGGCAACAATCGCGCCTTTGGCGTCCGTGCCTCCAACAACTCATTTTCTCCACCGGACGTAGCCAAGCTCTACGATTTCCCGCAGGGCGTGGACGGCAGCGGGCAGGTAATTGGCCTGATCGAACTGGGCGGCGGTTATCGCCCGGCAGACATTCAAGAATACTTCCAGTCGATAGGACTTCCTGCGCCCCAGGTCAAAACCTCGTCAGTGGATCAGGCGAAAAATCGTCCCACCACGGCAGACAGCGCCGACGGCGAGGTGATGTTGGATATTGAAGTGGCTGGAGCCGTGGCTCCGGGCGCGATGATCGTCGCCTACTTTGCGCCGAACACAACGCGAGGATTCCAGGACGCGCTCAGCATGGCGGTTCACGACCAGCTCCGCAAGCCGGCCGTGATTTCGATCAGTTGGGGCAGCGCGGAGTCCACATGGACCGATCAGTCGATGCAGAACTTCGACGACGTGGCCCAGGAGGCCGGCCTGCTGGGCATCACGATCACCGTCGCGGCGGGAGATAACGGCTCGAGCGACGGAGTGAGCGATGGCCAGAATCATGTGGACTTTCCGGCGTCGTGTCCGCATGTGCTGGCGGCCGGCGGAACGCGCCTGACGGCGGCCAACGGCGTCATCACCAGCGAGACCGTGTGGAACGACGGCGCACAGGGCGGGGCCACGGGAGGAGGATTCAGTACCGTCTTTGCACGGCCGGACTACCAGACCAAGGACGTGAACTCGCCCAACCGCGGGGTGCCCGACGTGGCCGGAAACGCCGACCCCGACACCGGTTACAGCGTGCTCGTGGATGGGCAGCAGATGGTGGTGGGCGGCACTAGCGCGGTGGCGCCGCTTTGGGCCGGGCTTGTCGCCCTGCTCAATCAGAAGCTTCAATCCCGCGTCGGGTTTATCAACACGGCCCTCTACAACATGGACGAATCGTCCTGCTTCCACGACATCACGTCGGGCAACAACGGAGCGTATTCCGCCGGCCCCGGCTGGGACCCGACAACGGGGCTGGGAGCGCCGGTGGGAATCCAGATCATGCAGTCGCTACAAGGGATCACATCCCAATCCCACGTCGAAAAGGGGGTTCGCGCACACTCGTCGCCCTCGCGCTGAGCACGGCTTTAAGTGACCTGAGGTATCCCACCCTTGCGCCAGAAAGGAGGCGCAAGGATGGGGCACCCGGCCCTGACACAAGACGCACGCCTCGTTTTCGCTTTCCCTCATCCCCTACTCCCGCACGCTGATGCCTAGCGCCTTCATCTTGCGATAGAGGTGGCTGCGTTCCAAGCCTAACAACTCAGCGGCGCGGCTGACGTTGTTGCGGGCCTCCTCAACCTTCTTCAGAATGAACTCGCGCTCGTAGGCGTCGCGGGCCTGTTGCAGCGTTGAAAACTCCTCGGTGGAGCGCGTGCCGACCTTGTGGGTCAGCGGAGGCAGATGCTTGCGTTCGATGCGCAGTGTGCGCGGATTGAGGATGAGCACCCGCTCGACGACATTCTTCAACTCGCGCACGTTTCCGGGCCAGTGGTACTGGGCCAGAGCTTCCAGCGCCTCGTCGCCGATCTCCATGCGCGGGCGGCCGTATTGTCGACCGAACTCAGTGAGAAATTCGCGCGCCAGCAGCGGAATGTCCTGCTTGCGTTCGCGCAGCGGCGGCACAAAAAACGGGACGACATTGAGCCGGTAAAAGAGGTCCTCGCGGAAGTTGCCCTTGGCGATCTCTTCTTCGAGATCCTTGTTGGTGGATGCGATCAGGCGCGCGTCGATTCGAATCGGTTGTGTCCCGCCGACGGGCGTGAACTGCTGATCGTCGAGCGCCGAGAGCACCTTGGACTGTGTCTTGAGGCTCATATCGCCGACCTCGTCAAGAAACAAGGTCCCGCCGTCGGCGCGCTCCAGCGTGCCGCGCTGTTCTGGCAATCCGCCGGGCTGAGCGCCATGCCTATATCCGAACAGTTCGGCCTCGATGTGCGCCTCGGGGATGGCGGCGCAGTTCAGCTCGACAAAAATCTGGTCCTTACGCAGGCTTTCGGCGTGAATGGCGCGGGCGATCAATTCCTTGCCGGTGCCCGACTCGCCGTAGATGAGCACGCGGCCATTGGTGGGCGCCATAAGGCGAATCTGCTGGCGCAGGGCCTTGACGGGCACGCTTTCGCCGGTGAGCGCCGAGCTCACGCTGAATTGGCGCTTGAACTCCTGGTTCTCTGTGCGCAGGCGGCGTGCATCGACCGCATTCTTGAGCACGATGAGCGTGCGCTCCAGCGAGAGAGGCTTTTCTAAGAAATCGTAGGCCCCCAGCTTGGTTGCTTTGACGGCGGTCTCGATGGAGCCGTGGCCGCTGATGATGACCACTTCGGGGCGCGTCGCCGCTCCCTGGCCGTGAATGTCGCCCAGCACATCGAGGCCGTCGCGGTCGGGCAACCAGATATCAAGCAGAACCACGTCATAGGACGCGTCCTCGAGCAGAACGAGCGCTTCGCCTGCGGTGGCGGCACTGGCCACGCCGTAGCCCTCTTCGCGCAGAATCTCTTCGAGCGATGTGCGAATCTCCGCCTCATCGTCCACAACCAGAATGTGATTCATAGAAGCGGCCCTCCGGGCGAGGCAGTAGATTCGGCAGAGTTTGCAACTGCGGCCGCGCCGTTCTGCGGCAACGGCTCCATCAGGGGCAGGCGCAGCAGGAAGCGCGCGCCCTTGGGGCTATTGGACTCGGCGCTGAGCGAGCCGCCATGCTCCTGGACGATTTTTGCCGCGATTGAGAGGCCCAGTCCGGTGCCGCGCTGCTTGGTCGAGTAGAAGGGCAGAAAGAGCCGTTCGCGAATTTCGTCGGTGAGGCCGTGGCCAGTGTCGGAGACCTGGACTTCGACCGCCGTATTGTCTTCGCTGAGCGTGCTCGAGATGCCGAGCACGCGCAGCAGGCTGCCCTGCATGGCCTCGGCAGCGTTGTCGATGAGGTTGGCCAGAGCGCGGCGGATGGCCGCTGGATCGGCCAGCACCAGCGGCAACCCAGGCTCCAGATCGCGCTGAATCGTGATGCCGTCGATCCTGCCGGTGAAGAGCGCGAGAGCTTCTTCGGCCACTTGATTCATGTCGCAGGCGCGCGGCTGTGGCGCGGGAAACTCGGCCAGGGCCGAGAACTGGTCCACCAGTGTGCGCAGCGTGGCCACGCAGCCCAGAATCACCTCGCTGCACTTGCGGATCACGGCGGGCGAATCGGGCTGGCCGCGGTCCAAATGCCTGGCGATGCGCTCGGCGGAGAGCGCGATAGGAGTCAGCGGATTCTTGATCTCGTGAGCCACCCGCTGAGCCACTTCCTTCCACGCCAACTGCCGCTGCGCGCGCAACAGCTCGGTAGTGTCTTCAACCACCAGCACGGTTCCCGGACGGCCGCGCGTCAGCTCAAAGCGCGCGCTGGTGATGGCCAGATGCATGGTGTGGCCCGCTGTGTGGGTCTCAATCTCAGTGAAGGCAGCGCCCATGCGGCGACTGCGACGAATCACCCCGGCCAGATCTTCGGCGCACTCGGCAGGGAAGAGCGTTTCGATCTTCTCCCCGCCCAGGCCGACGTCCACTCGCCTGCCCATCAGTGCGGCAAAGGCTCGGTTGGATTGCAGAATCGTACCCGAGCCGTCCAGCGTCACGACGCCCGAGGGTATCGTCTCGACAACCGTCTCCAGCTCACGGCGGCGCTCTTCGATGGCCAGGTTGGCCGCGGTCAGTTGCGCAGAAGAGCGCTCGGCCAACTGCCGGCTGGTGTCCAGATCGGCCGCCATGTGGTTGAAGGCCCGCACCAGCTCGCCCATCTCTCCTGTCGCCGCCAGTGCTGCGCGATGATCGTACTTGCCCTTGGCGATCTCAGCCATCGCCACACCCAGTGCCTCCACTGGACGGGTGATCTGGCTGGATAGAGACCGTGCCATCCACACGCTGAAGAAGAGCGCGAGCACGGTCATCACAAGCAGGACAAGGAAGTACCAGGTGCGAAACTGGTTGCGCTTGCGGAACAGCTCCCAATATGTTGCCGAACCAGAGCGGATTCGCTTGGCGGTCTGGCTGAGCCCCTGGGGCATGGGCAGCGCCGTCACCACAATCTTCCCCGAAGCAGTATTCGCAACACCCAGAGCATACTCTCCGCCTGCTACGTTAATCACCGGCTCATCGCTGCGCCGCGCCGCCGAAAGCAGGTTGGCCGAAAGCGGTCCATGGAGCGCAAGAGCCTTTTCCTGCGCTCCTTCGTCCAGCCACGGCAGCAGGCTGGACGGGCTCGTCTCCGGCGGTGCCTGAAAGCTGGTGATGACGTGACCGTCCTTGCCGTAGACAATGGCAAACCCGCCATCCAGCGTGATGAGCCGGGAGTTCAACACATCCTGGAGCTCCGGCAGACTCTTGTCCGCTGCGCCCGAAGCCACCACGGACTCTGCCTCTCCTCGCGCATTGCTGGTAACGTATTGCGCCAGTTCCTGGACCACCCGGGTCGAGTCCTCACGCAGTTCCGATGTGTTGGGAGAGAACCAGCGGTCCAGCGAGCGGTTCATGAGCAGGAAGCTGAAGAGAAACATGAGGACCACTGGCGCCAACGCAATCAGCACCGCGCCCAGCACCATGCGGGATCGCAAGCGGGCCCCCAGTCCGCTCCCGCCCTGCCCTGCGTAGACCTTCAGGGTGTCCCGCAGCAATAGCACCAGCAAAAGCAAAAGCAACAGAAACACCAGCACAATGAGGCCGGCAGAGAGCATCGTCTCGCCAGCCGTCTCGGGATTGAGAAATCCCACATGGGTTGTGTCGAATGCCTGCAGACCGCCCAACGCGACAAAAATCAGCAGTCCCGCGAAGGCATATAAGCCAATTGATCGCCACCGTGGATCGCCTCGTAAGGGCATGGGGCGATTATAGAACCGCCACTGGACAGTGGACAGAGATCTGGGGGCAGGGGTGAGTGATAAGGCATGCGCTCTGTCTGAAGTACTCTGCGTGCAGAACTTCGACTGCGTAAATCTCATCGAACGTCACAACTTCTTTTCCTTTCCACTTTCTTCCGGTTTGCGCCGCCTCTTGGCGATCTTGCGCAACTCGGCCAGAGTCTCTTCCCCCCAGCGCAAATGTGCCTTCAGCTCCAACTGCCCGAAGCGAGCCGCCATCTTCCAGTAAGGCGCGTCAGGACTGTGACGGCTCTTGTCGATCTCCTCACGCTCGATGCGCTTAAACTTGCGAAGATATACGCTCTCGCTCTCCACCATTCGCTCCACATGCTGGATCGCGATCTCCGGCGAGACCTGCGAGCCGAAGAAGAGCTTCAGCAGCAACTCATTGCGCGGAATCTCCGGCTGCGGAGGCACCGTTAGCCACTTCGCCAGGCGCTCGCGGCCCTTCTTGGTGATGGCGTAGATGCGTCTGTCTGGCTTGTCCATCTGGCGCTCTTTCTCAGATGTCACGAAGCCCTCGGCCTCAAGCTTTTTGAGGTTGGGATAGATCTGCCCGTAACTCTCGCTCCAAAAGTGGCCGACCGAGCCGCGGATGTTCTGCCCCAGGTCGTAGCCCGACATGGGCGTGACGGTCAGCATGCCGAGGAGCACTTCGTTGCTTGAACTTGATCGCTTTGACATATGTCTAATAGAAATATTACTGCTAGTAAATATTGTCAACGAGATTCTACACAATTTCCAACAATGCGCAGTGGAACTTTGCATCCGCCGTTGCCGTATGGTCAAGAAAGAAAGGAAAATCCAATGAACCGTCGATCCTTCCTGGCTGTTGGAGCTGCCACGGCAGCCGCTTCTTCTCTGGCGCAGGCTCCAGCCGCACCGCCTGTGACGCAAAAAGCCGCACCCGATTCGCCCTTCACCGATCCGGACTTCGGCTTTACCGCGCTGAATTCCATGGGCCACGCCTACTATCACGCCGGAAACCCCGGCAAGCTGCTGGCAATTGTCTCCAAAATCAAGGCGGGGGACTTCGATTCAGCCTGGACCGCTTATTACCAGGCCGGCGTGGATGCGCGTACACTGGCCGATTCGGCAGTGAGCAAGCGGCACAACGTGAGTGCGCGCGAGGCTTATCTGTGGGCTGCGAGCTACTTCAGCATCGCGCTTCGCTTTGGAGATGGCACCGAGAGTCCCGAACGTATGCTTCCCTGCTGGCAGCAGTATGCCGCCTGCTGGTCCGCGGCGGCGGGGTTATTCGAGCCGCCCATTGAGCGCCTGGAAATCCCCTACGAGGGCGCCAGCCTGACCGGCTGGTTCCTGCGAGCGGACAACTCTCGCCGGTGCAAGCCGCTGGTCATCCTCAACAACGGCGCCGACGGCATGGAAATAAGCAGCTATGTTTTGGGCGCCGCTGGAGCCTTGGCGCGCGGATACAATTGCCTGATCTTCAACGGCCCCGGACAAGGCGATTCGTTGTGGCTGCGCAAGCTCTACTTCCGCCCGGACTGGGAGAAGGTGATCACACCGGTCGTAGATGCAATGTTGCACCGCCGCGAGGTCGATGCCAAGCGGATCGCCCTGGTGGGTATCAGCCAGGGCGGCTATTGGGTGCCCCGCGCTCTGGCCTTCGAGCACCGCATCGCCGCCGGAGTTGCGGATCCGGGAGTGTGGGATGTGTCGGCTCCCTGGCTCGGCCATTTGCCTGGGTTTGTTCGCAGCGCATTGGATGCCAAAGACAAAGGTCAGTTCGACCAGATCATGCAAATGGGTACCGCATCGAATGCGAGGAGCAGAATGACGCTGCGCTTTCGCATGCGCCCTTTTGGCATGGACTCTTACTACGACGTTTTTCGCAGCGTGCAAGAATACAATCTCGCGGAGGTAGCTGGCCGCATCCGAACTCCCATGCTGATTACCGCTCCGGAGGGCGAGCAGTTCTTTCCCGGCCAGGCACAAAAACTTCACGACGAGTTGAGCTGCCCCAAGGCGCTGATCCAGTTCACGCGCGATCAAGGCGCGGATCAGCACTGCGAAGTTGCCGCTCCCGGCTATCGCGATTTCTGCATTTTCAACTGGCTTGACGAGGTTCTGGCGTAGGTTCGAAGAGACTCCTGCCGGGTGCCTGAGGCCGCGGCATTGGGAGCCCATAGACCAGCGGCGGTGATCTGCGTTGACCCAATGGCCAGTACTTATCAGCCAATCACTTTAGCCGCTGTTGTCCACTGTCGCTGCTGGCTCTCGCCTACGCCACGGCATGTAAGCTTGCCCAGCCATGTGTTCATCCCTTCAGCCAGACCCGCATCCTTGCGCAGCGCATCGCGGACGCCAAAATTGGCCATGCGCAGCAGATACTGGAAGGTCGAGTTGGTCAGGGCCAGCGTCGAGGTATGAGGCACCGCGCCGGGCATGTTGGTGACGCAGTAGTGCACCACGCCATCGACCAGATAACTTGGGCTTGAGTGCGAAGTAGGGCGCGCCGTCTCCACGCAGCCGCCCTGGTCGATGGCCACGTCCACGATGACGGCGCCTTTCTTCATCTGAGAGACCATCTCGCGTGTTACGAGCCTGGGCGCGGTTGCTCCGGGAATCAACACGGCTCCGATCACCAAGTCGGCCTCGCGGGTCGCTTGTGCCAGGTTGTAGCTGTTCGAGGCCAGCGTTCCGAGGCGTCCGCCAAAGTGGTCGTCCAGCTCGCGCAGCCGGTTCAGGCTGACGTCGACGATGGTGGTCCGGGCGCCTAGGCCGAGTGCGATTCTGGCCGCATTCGAGCCCACCACCCCGCCGCCGATGATGGTGACATGCGCCGGAGGGACGCTCGGCACGCCTCCAAGCAGAATGCCGCGCCCGCCGCGTTCTTTCTCAAGGTACGCAGCACCAACCTGCACGCTCATGCGCCCGGCGACCTCGCTCATCGGAGTCAGCAGCGGCAGCGTCCCCTGGCGGTCGCGAACGGTTTCATAGGCGATGCCGATGACCCCGGACTCGAGCAGTTTCTCGGTCAGCGCGGGAAGCGGCGCCAGGTGCAGATAGGTAAAGAGAACCAGGCCTTCCCTGAAAAACGCGTACTCCTTCTCTATCGGCTCCTTGACCTTGACGACGGTCTCGGCCTTCCCCCAGACATAACCTGGTTCGCCGACGATCTCCGCGCCGGCGTTTTGGTACTCCTCGTCGGAAAAGCCGGATTGCGCCCCGGCCTGGGTCTCGATGAGCACGGTGTGCCCTGCCTCGCCGAGCGCCTTCACGCCCGCCGGAGTGACGCCCACTCGGGCTTCGTTGTCCTTAATCTCCCTGGGAACGCCGATGATCATTGCGATCGCTCCTATCTCGATTCAATCTAGTCAGTTGGATGCGAACGGGAGAAGCCCGGCTTCGAGAACGATTGCGAGCCGGGCGGCTCGAGGTGTTCAGGTGCCTCGGATTGTGGCTCCCCGGCGGTGACTTCCGGTGAGCTCCGTGAGAGATTTGGGGTGTTCAAGCCCGCCAATATGTGCTCCAATGTGATTGATTCCAAAGACTGCGAAGAGAGGGGTGGCTCATGGACGAGGACCCGAGGTTTCCCAACCGAAAGAAAAAGCGGGACTGGGATGACATGTCGGCTCTTGATAAGCCCGTGAACGCCGGCGAGCAAACTGAAGAGCCACAGTTACCCGTCAACGTCTATCGTGTCGTTCCGCCGGCCCAGAAGACCAAGGAAGAGGAACTCGCCGAGCGGGCGGAACTTTATGCGCACCGGGCGAGCCTGGAAGCGGCAAACCAGCTTCCCGTCGCTGAAGTTCCAATTGTCCAGGACCCGGTCTACCATGCGCCTGAACCAGCCCAAACCGAGACGCCGGCTGAGCAAGCGAAGAAAGAAGGGGTGAGTAGATTCTTCGAAAGCCAGGCAAAACTCTACTCCGCGATCGGGGTGGGCTTCGTGATTCTGATTGGAATTGCGATCGCGGTCGCGTACTGGGCTGGTAGCAGCCCGGAAGGCCGGTACGATTTAGGGTCGGTTATCTCCAGCGCGACCGGATTAAAGGGTCATCTCTTCGTCGAGTGGGACAAACAGCTCAATTACCGCTTGTCGATGGAACCGGACAATCCTGCCAGGCAGGCGGCTTTTGCCGCGGCAATCGCTAATTCGCCACATCCGCTTTCCGTCGAGATCCACCTGCAGGATTCCGAGGGATTTGTTTTGTGCTCCAAGGAGATCCTGCTGAAGTACGACGCGAGGAATGCGATCGATCTTGCTGCTCCCAGCGGCCAGCAGGCGCAAGAGATCGATCCGGGACAAGCGGAAGCTCAGGAAGCAGCGAGGGAAAAGGGCAGGGACCTTTTCAAGACTCAAGCTGGGCCGGACGGACAGGTCTCCGCCATGAGCGCGCAAGGCTCAATTCCCTGTACGGCAAATGCCTATGAGAAAGCGACTGCCTGGAGCTTCTCGCCCGGCTTTCCGAGCATTGCGGAACAAGACCAATTGGCAGAACGCCAGCGACAGTTGGCCAACGGAGAGCGTTCATCGGGCGATGCAGCCGGCCGCAAGAAAGTCGTCCCCAAGGCTGTGCAGAAGCCCTTTGCTTTCTCGATCGAAGGGGACGACTCAATCGTAGACTTCGACACCTCGCGCGGGATCATCGAAACCACCTCGGGAAAGGTCTTCTTCATCGACAAGTCAGGCGGAACAGCCTCCGATCCAAGATGGCAGGACTATCCCGTCGAGATCCATTATCGCTGCGACCGGAGCTCCGAATGCACTCTCATGCACGCGGGCACGGGAGCTCTGCACGTGAAGCTGCGGCGATAGATCGGAGTGAAGCCACGAGTCAAACGCCCGCAACCGTCCTAGAGCGCGGGTGATTGGCGCCTATCGCACTCGATCCGGTTGCGGCCATTTTCTTTCGCGCGATAGAGCGCATGGTCGGCACATTGCAGCAACTCGTCGCGCTGCTCAACCGAGACCGGTGAGGAGGTATTGACCCCGATGCTGAGGGTGACGGCGATCTGATTGTCTCGTGCGTTGATCGGGTGCTCGGACACTCCGAGACGGATGCGCTCAGCAACTTCGCAGACTGAATGAGGATCGCAGCCAGGGACAAGGATAAGGAACTCTTCACCGCCGTATCGTCCCATGAAATCGTAGACGCGCAGCGAAGCTTGCATCCGCCGGGCGATCTCACGCAGCGCAATGTCGCCGCAGACGTGGCCGAATTGATCGTTGATGATCTTGAAGTGGTCAACATCGGCGATAAGCACGCCAATCGTGGATTTTTGCCGCGCTGCCTTTGCGCACTCGCGCGAGAAGAGATCGAGGATGGCGGGCCGGTTCCAGATCTCTGTCAGAGAGTCGTGCGTAGCCTCGTATTTCTGCGTCTCATAGGCTAGGCGCAGCCTGTTTTGCAGGTCGATAATTCGCTGGCCTGAACGCAGGCGGGCCTGCAACTCCGGCGTATTGACCGGCTTGGTCATGTAGTCGTCGGCGCCGGCGCCGAGGCCGCTGAGCAGATCCTGCTGGTCGCGTCTCGCCGTGAGCAGGACAACATACGTGTAGGGCCGGTCCCTGAGGCTGCGAACATGTTGGCAGAGGATCGTTCCATCCATGCCCGGCATCATCCAGTCCAACAGCACCATCTGCGGAGCATCGTCGCGCTGCAAGATTCTCCAGGCCTCTTCGCCGTCCTCGACGACCAGCGTCTCATATCCCCAGGAGGAGAGGCAGCGCGCCAGGAAAAGCCGTTGCATGGGATCGTCATCCGCAATCAGCACGCGCATGGCTCTCCTTTCCCAATGCGGCGATGGCTGCACGAAGCTGGTCAAGGTGCCCGGCAAGCCCGCTCATAACTTCAGGTATGCGGGAAAGATCGCATTGCTGGGCCATCTCTTCCAGCGCCTGGCAGTCGCGGATTTGCGGTCCATCGCCAAAGATGCTCAATGCCCCCTTCATGCGGTGCGCGGCCCGGTGCACCGCGTTTGCGTCCTGGGCTTTGACCGCATCGGCCAGGGACTGAATCATGCGCGGCAGCTCAGTCAGCGACAGATCGCAAAGGTCGGCCAGCAACTGGTAATCGCCATCCAAACGGGACAGAATCTCCTCCCTATTCAATTGGAGCTCCGCGTTGTCTTGACTAGAAATTGAGCCGGGCATCGTGATCAACTCCTCGCATCCCCAACCGGCTCGGCTGCTCCCGCCGAACTCTTCGCGTGGGTCTCGTAACTGAAGAAGCGGGCAATGGCCTCTTCCACGCGCTTGTAGCTGACCGGCTTCGTAATGTATTCGTCCATGCCGGCGCCGAGGTAGCGGTTGCCGTCTCCGCTCATTGCATAGGCGGTCATGGCAACGATGGGAATATGCTGCCCGCTCTGCTTCTCCATGGCGCGAATGCGCGCCGTGGCCTCGGTCCCATCCATCTCCGGCATCTGAACATCCATCAGAATCATATCGAAGGACTCACTTCCCCAAAGCCCGAGCGCCTCGCGGCCGTTGGAGGCCAGAGTCGCTAAATGGCCCATCTTGTTCAGCAAAGCGACGGCCAGTTTCTGGTTGATTGCGTTGTCTTCAGCCACCAGGATTCGGAGGGCGCGGCCCACCGCGGTTGGCGCGGGATGTTCAACGGCTGGCCGCTCGGCCAGCATGCCCAGGCCGGTACGGATGCTCGCCAGCAATTCCGCCGAACGGATAGGTTTAACCAGGTATGTCGTCACGCCCAGGCTGCGGCAGCGCGCAGCGGTGGCAATCTGGTCGCAGGAGCTCAGCATCATAATCACCACGCCGCTCAACAATGGATTGGCCTTGATCCGCTCGATGACCTCGAGCCCGTTCATGCCCGGCATCGCGTCGTCGAGCAGGATCAACCGGTAGGGCTCACTGCGATCCCTGGCGTTCAACAACTCCGCAATGCCCTCGGTTCCCGAGGCCGCGCCTGAGGATCTCATTCCCCAGCGCCGGGTCATTTCGACCAGAATGCGCCGGTTCGTTGCGTTGTCGTCGATGACCAGGGTGGTAATACCCTTGATGTCTTGGAGGCTCGATTGAGGCTCGGACTCAGACTGCGCAGGCGCTTCATCGAAGACCGCAGTGAAGAAGACGGTCGTGCCCGCACCCGGAGCGCTCTCGATCCAGATACGGCCGCCCATCGCCTCCACCATGCGCCGCGAGATAGCCAAACCCAGCCCGGTTCCGCCATAGTGGCGTGTGGTTGAGCTGTCTGCCTGTTCAAAGGCCTGGAAGATTCTCTCGTGGTTGCCGGTTTCGACGCCGATTCCGGTGTCTCGCACCGCGTAGCGAAGCGTCATGCGATTTCCCTCGACTGCATCCACTGTGACGGTGACAACCACCTCTCCAGCTTCCGTGAATTTGACCGCGTTCCCAACTAGATTGGTCAGCACCTGACGCAGACGGTTCGGATCTCCCAGAAGGGCCGCAGGAAGCTCCGGCGCCGCGATCCACGTCAGCTCCAGCCCTTTCTTATGGGCTGCAAGGGCTGAGGCTTTCAGGACGTCCACCACCGTATCGGTCACGCTCAGGCGCGTGGAATCGAGGATGAGCTTGCCTGCCTCGATGCGCGAGTAGTCCAGGATGTCGTTGATAATGACCAGCAGCGAGTCTGCGGAGGTCTTCACCATGGTGAGGAACTCGCGCTGTTCCGCCGTGAGGTCGGTCGAGAGAGCGAGCTCCGTCATGCCAAAGATTCCGTTCATCGGGGTCCGGATCTCATGGCTCATATTGGCCAGGAACTGGCTCTTGGCCCGGTTCGCCTGTTCGGCGGCATCCATCGCATGGCGCAGCGCGGCCGTCTGCGAGCGCACCTGCCGGCGGAGCACCGTCACCCAGACCATCGCGAAGCCTGCCACGAAAACAACGATGCCGAACATGTAGAGCACCCGCTCCTGGGTCCACCATGGTGCGTTCTTGAGCACACGGATGTCCTCCGGGGTGCGCAGCATCAGGACGAACGTGTCCGGATCGATATCTTGGATCTGGTCAAACTGGTCCGGGTCGATTTGCACCTGGAAAATGCCGGTCAGCCGCAGCAGGCTACCCGGATGCAGCGCTTCGAAGGAGCGCAGGGAGATGTCGTCGTCGATCTGCGCATTGAAGGTCCGCGCCCCCGACTCCAGCATCAATGTCTTGCCGTGCGCGCTGTTGACCACGCGCAGCAACCGGGCATCGATCTGCACCAGCTGGTTATCCAGCCGCGTATTCATGTTCTCAAGATTTGCCACCTTCGGCGCGGTTGCGGAGCCGCTTCCCATCTTCTGCATCTCGGCGTCGCGCATCACAGGAGAGTAGGAGCCACCGGGAATTATGTAGCCGCTCGCCTCAGCCAAATCCCCAACCTGCAGATCCTCCGACTGCGTCTGCACCTGCAATCCCCCGGTTGCGTCCTGCAGATAAAGGCCGCGGTCGAGCGAGTTCATAGTGACAATGCCCCGCACCCTCACGCGGTGGCTGAAGTCGATCTTCGAGGAGTAGCGGAAGAGATGGGAGATTGGTATTGGCCGCGATTGCTCCGGCCCGCCGGGGGGAGGCTGCAGCACGGCAATGTCTTCCTTCCGGGAGACCGCCAGCGCGTAGCCCATGAGTTGCTCATCGCGATTGTAAATCGTGCCAAAGGCGCCGAGAAGGCGGACATTGGCGTCGACCAGGCCCTCCAAATACTCCCGCGGCAGGTTAAAGGTCCAGATGCGCACTTTACCAAGTTGCGTTACCACTTCCAAAACGCCGTGAATCTCACCATGTGCGCCCAAAGAGTGGACGTTAAAAGAGTGCACAACCCCCTCGATGCTCACCCACTGGGAGTCTTCCGATCCGGAGGCCGCCTGGGCGGCGGTGATCGCAAGTGGCTTGGGCATTCGCCCAGAGCCGAGAATGTGGATGTCACAAGCGGTAACATTCGGGGCGTAATTACCCGAAGTGGTTGTGCCTTCCACCTCCACGTCTTCTCCGGTCGCCACCGGGGTTGCCACAGCCCAGACAAAGATCCCGCCAGTCGAGTCCTGTAGGTAGAGGAAATGCCAGTCCGAATCGGAATAAGTGACCACGCCGCGCAACCTCACCGGCAGGGCCCGGTCCGCCTCCCGGTTGTCCAGGGCTCGGATGGCCGAGACGGTGGTCAGCGTCGGCAGCGCGTTGACTGCAATGGAGGCTAGGCCTGCAGGCGCGCCAGGAACGGAACGGATCGGTTGGAAAACCGCATGAACGAGATCTCCGTTGGTGCTTCCCGGCGTAGGGAAGCCCGTGACCTCGATCAGAGTGCCGCGGCTCAAACTCTGGGGCTCGGCGAGCAGCACGCGCATCAGAGTGGGAGTGCCGCTAATCACGGTCAACTGTCCTGCGCTGACCTGCTCCTGCGTAACCACCACGCCGCGGACGCGGATGCGCTGACCGTCCTGGTAGCCGGGTAGTGCTGCCAGGTCGTCCAGAGAAGAAGTCAGTGGAATCACGGACGGGGGTGGGCTATCGATCCTCAAGCTGGCTTGATTTGGCACCCAAAGGCGAACAATGGGAGAGCCGCCGTTATCCAAGCCGGTGATCTCGGGAACTCCCGTCACGGTCACTTTGGCGTCCACAAGTTTCGACGGTGCGACGGTGGCGCTTGGGCGCGGGAGGATCACCGCGATCTCGTGCCGGTCCAACGCCAGCGTCATCTTGAGGTGCCAATCGTCCAGCGCCGCCTCGCGCACGATACCCTGCAACTGGATACGGCTATTGCTTTCAGAGCGGCTGGGCAAGGTCCGGAACGAGCGGAGATCAGCGGGGGGCAGCGCGTTGTGGGCGACAGGAACGGCGACTCCATCCATCAGCCCGACACTGCTGGGACCGAGCATCCGGTTATAGCGGGCGGTTTCACGGGCAGTGATCGAAAGTACCTGCCCGGCATTGAAGACCTGCTTCGGATCCCTGAGAATGACCCTGACGGCTCCCGTCTCGTCCTGAATGTAGAGGTGATCTGAATCCGAGTAGGTGACCGTGCCACGCAACTTGACTGTGCTTCCGTCCGGCAAGGTGCGCAGATTGCCGATTAAATCGAAATGCTGGGAAAGACGCCAATGGCGCACGGCCGGCGCATCGGCAATCAACGCAAGAAGAACAGCCAGCAGCGCAACTGCCGTCCAACCCGCCGCCCGTCTCAACCGTGAATTTGGACCCGTCTCGCCGGAACCCGGTTGGCGTTTCCCTCTCGGGAGCAGAGACCAAATTCGATCGAGCCAACCATCCGGCATTGCGCCCCTCACCGTCGTGCGGCACGCCGGGGAGTCTGGCACACGCACACTTCAGAAAACACCCTCACCCGAATGATCGGCAGATTCCGCCTGAGTGTTTACCTCTAAGACTCCGATTCCTCTGAAGAATGCCCGTCGTCCCGTTTAGATTTTCAGCCAGCCCCTCAACCCATGCGAAAACCCGGTTACTCCCGGATCTTCCTTCCAAAAAAGACAGGGAAACAGTGAGCGCGTTTCACTGGCTCCGGAGCAACTGGGTTGGGGCTTGGCGGACTGAGACACGCTGGAGACAACGCGGTCACCGGTGATGGGCCACCAGAATCATCAGGAGCAGAATTGCGACCGGAATCAGCGCCAATCCGCCGTAATAGAGGATTTTGCGCAAGGACTGCGATTTGCGTTTTTGCCAGTCCCGCAGCTCCACCCGATCCTCCACGCCAACCTGATCCAGGTGTTCAAGATCCCTGGCGAATTCACTCGCCTTGGCATAACGGTTTTTTGGATCTCTCTCCAGCGCGCGGTAGATGACCTCTTGCAATTGAGGAGAGATCGAAGGATCGGCGACGCTGGGAGGCATCGGATAATTCAAGAGGCGGTCGTTCATCGCAGCCAGGGGCGAGGGGCCGGTGAATGGCAGCTTGCCGGAGAGCATCTCGTAGAGAATCACTCCCATGGCAAAGATGTCTGTGCGCCCATCGCCGCGCTTGCCCTTCACCTGCTCCGGTGCGATGTAGTTAGGCGTTCCGAGCGTCTGGGTAAAGTTGGCGTAGGTCAGCCGGCGCGCCGCCGAGTCGCCGGCGATGCCAAAGTCGATGAGCTTGATCTTGTCGTCCGCATCGACCATGATGTTCTCAGGCTTCAGGTCGCGGTGAACGACGCCGTTGGCATGGATGTAGTCGAGCGCATTCAGCACCTCGATCGCGATGCGGATGGCGCGGTCGTGCGGCAACTTGCCCTCTTCGTCGAGGATCTTGCGCAGCAGACGGCCCTCGCACCACTCCATCACCATGTAGATGCGGGAGCGCTTCTCGCCGCCAAAGACCCGCATCACCTTGGGATGATCGAGCTTCTCGCCGATGCCGGCCTCGCGCTTGAAGCGATCGAAGAGAATCGGATCGGCTTCCATGTCAGGATGAGGAATCTTGAGAGCAATCTGGCGGCCGTCACGCGTATCGATGGCGCGGTAGATTGAGGCCATGCCGCTGCGTGCGACTGGCTCTTCAATGCGGTAGGAATCGATCTGCTCACCGGCCTCGAGTCCGTCGTGATAACCCATCGGGCAGCTCTCTCCAACAACTGAACTTTCTCTACTCTATAGGGAAACGGCCCAAGAACAGTAAGGGTTTCGTAAGAGTTTTTTTGACCCCTTTCAGAGTTGGCTCAGACCGGCAGCCGGTAGGGGCGGCCGCGATACATCCCCACCTGCTCCACCGACCGGACGCGAATCACCTGAGCGGTGGTGTTGTCTCCTCCGTCAATCTCGACGGCGCGAGCCACCAACTCAGTGGCGATCTCCTGAATGTTTTTTTTCTGCGAAACGATCTCAGCAATGGTCCGATCGCTCATTTCGTCGTGGAGACCATCTGTGCAGAGAACCAGCACATCGCCGGGCAGCAAAGTAAGGACTGTAGTGTCCGGCGAAACGAACATCTCCGGCCCCAGCGACTTCAGCAGAACGTGGCGGGAATCGGACTCGGAGGCCTCCTGGGCCGTGAGCAGCCCCATCTTTCTCTGCTCGTTGACCCAGGTATGGTCCTGCGTGACCTGTTTGGCCTGGCCGTTGCGGATCAGGTAGCAGCGGGAGTCGCCCACATGCGAGACGACGGCCTGGTCGTGGCGCAGAGCGCAGGTCACCAGCGTGGTAGCCATCTTCTTGCCCTGGTATTTGGGAGAGATGCCGCAGTCGTGAACCGCGGCGTTGGCCTGCTGAATCAAGCGAGGCAGCAGAGTGGAGAGCATCGAGCCGGAGGGCGCTTTGGCAAAGGCCTCCGCAACCGTCTTGACGGCCGTTGCCGAGGCGACCTCACCCAAATCCATGCCGCCCACGCCGTCGGCGACCGCGAAGAGAAATCCGTGGCTGCGTCCCTGGCGGCGCGATGACGGAATAAAAGACGCCATCGCGTCTTCGTTATTCTTGCGAACTTTGCCGAAATCGCTGGCCTGGCCGAACTGAACGTCTAGCATGGTCGCCGCTACCTGAAATATTTTCTCATTGGAGACGCTGAGGGTGCTTTGGAGGATGCGCAGCATATTTGGCCTCACAGCGCCGCTGGGTGGTTCTCCCTGCGCGGCTTCCTTGGAAAGTCGCGGCAGAGTTGCCACCCAGCGGTTGATTCTCGGTTTTGGCGCCGTTATCGAGCCGACGTCTTGACTCCGGCTTCAAGCAGGATTGTCTTGCCCTTGGCCTTGGAGGTGCGGATGAAATAGATAGCGCCGTAGATGCCCCAAACGGCGGAGATTCCGAGCGCCAGCAGCGGCTCCTTGAAGGTGCCCAGGCCGAAGATCGGACCTGCCAGGTAGAAGCCCATGCAGACTAAATTGGCCAGCAGCCCGAATCCAGGAATGAGCGTGTGCTTGATTAGACTGTAGTCGGGTCGGTTATGGAAGGCCACCATGCATAAGAAGCAACTGAGCGCATACAGGATGAACGTTCCGAAGTTGGAAGTGAGTGTGATGGTCAGCAACGAGTTGGGAAGCCCCGCCAGGGTGTCGTGCGGAAGGTAGCCCCAGTTGGAAAAGATACCGTGAGGCAAAGCCGCGATGGCAGCATCTGTGGGCGCGCCGGCGTCGCCGAAGACCAGCGTGACGGCGATAACGCCAATGACCGCCGAGATGACGGCCAATGTCCAGATGGCCTTGCGAGGACTAAGCGACTCGGCGTGCAGGAATCCGAAGTGCTCTGGAACCTCTTCGTCCTTGCCCATGGCATAGGTCACGCGGGCGCCGGTGTTCATGCAACTCAGCGTGGTGCCGATCAGCGCAAGGAAGACCGTGAAGGCCTCAATCAGCATGAACCACCTTCCGTTGCCGTGGCCCAGCAGCGCGTCGCCAACGATGATCATCATGTCGCCGATGGGCGCTGCGGAGTTGGCCGCGCTCTGCATGGTATAGCCCGAGTTTAGGAAGTAGTTGGCTGCGAAGTACTCAAACAGATAGCAGAACAGACCCTGGATGAGCAGTGAAGAGATGACGGCGATGGGAATATGCTTGGTTGGGTTTTTAGCCTCGCCTCCCATCGAGGTGACCGATTCGAAACCGACCAGGATCAGGATTGCGACCGTAGCCTGGATGAATACGAAGCTGACCTTATGCACTCCAATCACTGAAGCGGCGGAAGTGTGGGTGAGGAAATTGCCGGTCGAGTCTGTCTCGGGGTAGGTGATTACATAGGGAACCGGCTTGCCGGCCGAGTCAAGCAACGGCAGAGGTGTTCCGCTGGCATCGCGCATCGTGGCGCCAGTTTTGTCGGTGGCGAACTGGTAGTTATATGTGGCCAGCGTTTGTCCATCGTATTGATATGCGGTTGGGCCGGTAGTGCCGGCGGGGTGGCTGGTGCGATAGCCGATCGCCAGGACGGCGAAGACGACCAGCGCCGAAATCTGAATCACATTGATTGCGATATTGACGGCAGTCGAAGCGCCGGCACCCTTGGCAGCAATCCAAGCCACGAAGAAGGAGAAGACCACGGCCACCAACGCCATGAAGAGCGGCCCGGGGTTCGACCCACTCATGAAGTTCGGATAGAGGAAGCCGACCACGTATCCGACGAAGACGCCAGTTACGGCCACCATCACACCGGGATACACCCAGTAATACAGGTGCGAGCCCCAGCCGACGATGAACTTGGCGACGCGGGCATACTTAAACATCTTGTCCTTGGACAGGAGGGCCTGTTCGGCATAGTAGTAGCTCGATCCGGTGCCGGGATAGAGTTTGGAGATCTCGGCATAGGAAACCGCCGTGGCCAAACAGAGAAGCAGAGAAACGAAGATGCCTAGCCACATAGCCGGCGCGGTTGATGGCTGATTGGCGACACCCGTGGTTGCCTGAATGAAAAAGGTGAGCCAAAGAAAGGCGCCGGGGGCGATGAGGGCCATTGCGTTGCTGGTCAGCCCGGTAAGGCCCAGGGTGGCCTGCATCTGAGGTGCTTTTTGATCTGCCATTTGCATTCTCCTGGAAGTTGAGGTTTATTCGGTCTGCTCCCGGTGTTGCGCACCCGGGTTTTTCGTTTGGCTCGCCCTCATCTCAAACTCTGTTCGGGCCGAAGTCGGTACGCTGCTTGAGTTAGTTGAATCCTAGTGCTGAAGTGATAAGGATCAAATCAAGAATCTGAAATCTCTGCTGGATCACCTGAGAGTTAGTGGAATGGCTGAAACCTATAGGATGATTGATCCCGGCCCGATCAGTTACGGACCAGGCCGGAATTGCGAGTTAGTGCTTCTTATCGCTTTGGCTTGAAGAACGCCATGAATCGCATGGTTATCTTCGATTGAGTTTTCAGCGCACACTGAAGCAGCCAAGCTCTGACAGCGATTTATCCTGCCGCCACTCCGCGGCAGTGACACAGCGGCTTCGCTATTTCTCAATCGTGTTCTTGCCAAAGATGAAGCCGAACTCAAGAACGCCCCGGAATTGGTCGGCATCCGTTCCCGTCTTGCCAAAGACGGCTCCTGGCACGAAGTTGGTAGCATGCACAAACGCGAGATCGCTGCGAACGTACAAGCCTCCCTTTTGGTAGGTTGGCGTCGCGGTAAAAGTGAAGCCTCCGCTGCCCGCTCCAAAGCCCAGCATGTTGACCGATCCGTCGGTAGTGCTGCCCGAACTCGTGAGGTACTCCACGCGCGCTGGAAGCGAGAAGCCGCTCTTAAAGGCGTAGCTGGCGTTGATCGCGCCGCCGGTTGCGGATGTTCCCGTGGGCACCCCCACCTTCGCGTTGGTCGGCAGCTTGCCGTATTGGAAATACGGCGAAACGATCCATGGGCCCTTGGTGTACGTATAGATCACGGCGTGCATGTAACCGTTGTTCTGCACCGGTGTAGCCGCGGTCTGATAGACGGTCTGTCCGAGGTTTCCCATGCCGTCATACACCAAGCTATGTGGCCCTTTCGTAAGAGTCGCTGAGCCTGAGAGCCACGAGTAGCGGTTGGAGTAGTACCCGTCGTTCCAACTGACTGCGGCGGATAGATACTTGCCGATGGTTTGGTTCACCTGAATGCCGCGATTAACGGCGTTTTCCTGGTTCCAAACGATGCCGCGCTCGATGTTGAAGTTCTGGTAGGTAAAGGTGGACTCGGCGCCCATCAGTGTGGGAAGTTGGCCGATAAGGAACTGGGTGGTCTTTCCTGCCGGCAGCTTCAGGTAGGCGACCGGAACAGGCCCGTAAAAATTCTTCACCGTATCTTGTGCGTTAGCAAACGGTACGCTCAGCGTCGGCATGGTGTAGACGCCGGCCTGGACGTAGTACTGATACTTTCCGTCCGCTTTTTGGATGAAGATCTCTCCGTTGCTCAGAGAGGCCTGCGCATTGTCATCTCCCGGCACGGAATTGTTCTGGAACACCGAATAACCCGTCAGGATGCCGTTGACAGACAGCTTGCCAAACGGTCCGGCATCGAGGGTCGCCGGCGGCAGCCATTGCAGCGGACCCGTAAGAACGAATGTGGAGAGCGGAGCGGGAGCCGCGGGCTGATCGGCCGGTGCGGGCGCGGCTTGCGCTGCAGCGGGCTGATCGGCGGGCGCAGGTGCTGGCGTCGCTGGTGCTTGCGCGCCGGCTGTGAGGGTGATCGCCAATGCTGATCCAGCCATCGTCTGCAGTATGCGATTCAGGTTCCTATTCATCGGTTCGGTTCCTCCAAAAAAGATTTTTTTAATGCTGGACGCAGAGTGAACTCAGCCAAAAACAAGGCATGTAGCAGCGTCCTGTCCGGTACTACAACGTTGCCAGCCAAACCTTCAGAGCCACACATGCTAACTCGTTGTGTGGAATCTCAACAGTTGGATCTACTGACCCTGAGGCGATCCGGTCTAATCGGACTAATATTAGTAACGCAAAGAACACATAAGGAAAAAATGAGGAAAGCGCAAATAGTTGTTTATCTCATCCATCTGCGTTCCTGACTTCAATGAAAGCCGAAACGCGGCCAGGAGCCCGATGTCGGCAGCACGCGCATATACGGGACGTCTGGAGTGAAATCCATAAGTTGCCTGACAAGTATTCCCGGTGTTTGAGGAAACAGCGAATCCGGCGCGAGATGCGAGTCCATTTGTCGCAATCTCCACGCGAAGGCTTCGCATCGATTTGGAGCCAGCGCACCGTTGCCACTGCCGAGAGCGATTGAAAAGGGGCTGGTTGACCAAACGAGACCAGCGAAATCGATAAGAGCTCTTCAGCGCCAAGACCGATTTACCTCTTCAGCAACTTTGGCACTCCAAGGTCGTTCCCTTTCAAAACGCACTGATGCAACCCAAACTGCGGCGATTTGAGGTCGCAGATCCGGCGACTCTTTTCGATTCTCTTGAGGAATCTTTTACGAACTGCGTGAAACGATGGATTTGCATGGAGGCTGAATTGTTATGCTATGTGAACTGATGATCACGCCCGCAGCCGGAGACACGCTGGACCACTACCGCCTGGACAAGATGGTGGCGCGCAGCGGCATGTCCACACTCTTCAGGGCGACCGATCTGAAGGACGGCAAGCAAGTCGCCATCAAGGTTCCCCATGTGGAGTTGGAGTCCGATCCGGTTCTGGTGGAGCGTTTCAAACGCGAGGCCGAGATCGGGCAGGAACTCGATCATCCGGGTCTGGTGAAGACCTACAACGGTGAAGCGCGGAGCCAGAACTACATGGTGATCGAGTGGGTAGACGGGCGTCTTCTGCGCTCGGTCCTCAACCAGGTCGGGAAGCTGGCGATCGACCGGGCCACCCATCTCACACTCGCCGTCTGCGACGCACTCGACTATATGCACAAGCACGGCGTGGTGCACCGCGATCTGAAGCCGGAGAACATCATGGTGGACGAGCAGGACCGAGTCAAGCTGATCGACTTCGGAATTGCCATGAAAGAGGACGCGCGGCGGCTGACTTATGCCGGGCCCTCGCCGATGCTAGGCACGCCGGACTATATCTCTCCCGAGCAGGTCAAGGGCCAGCGCGGAGACCAGCGCAGCGACATTTATGCGCTGGGCATCATCTTCTACGAGATGCTCACCGGCCAGATGCCGTTCAGCGGGCCCAATCCTTTGGCGGTGATGAACGAACGGCTGCTGGCCGATCCCCAACCGGCGCGCAAGTTGCGGCCTGAGATCACTCCCCAGTTACAGGAGATTCTCAATCGGGCACTGGAACGCGAGCCGCGCCACCGCTACGCTACGGCCAGCGAGATGGCTTGGGAGCTGGAACATCAGGAGCAGGTGGGCATCGATGACGACGAGCACCGGAAGATTCTGCACGGATTGCGCTTGCCGGGAACGCGCAAGATGCTGCTCTACGCGGGCCTCGCGCTCATCCCGCTGATGCTCTTTGGGTTGATGCTCGTACTGGCCAGGCGATAAAGCGTTACGCCGTTCAGGCCACGTCCTTTTTCCCTGTTCCCTGCCTTACCGGTATGAATCGTCGCGGTGAATCACGAACTCCGGATAAGCGCCGCCACCGAGTTCGTGCAGGTCCATGCCAATGCGCTCGCCGTCCTGGTCGACGCGGAATGGAACGATGCGGTCGAGGAGCTTGAAGAGGAGGTAGACCGCTGGCAGCACCAGCCCCAGCAGCGTGGCGATGCCGATGAGCTGAGCCAGGAACTGGCCCGGCTGAGGGGCAAAGAGCCCTGCGGCAATGAGCCCCCACAGGCCGCCGACGGCATGAACCGTGACAGCGCCGGAGGGATCGTCGACGGAGAGGGCGAGTTCCAGCAGTTCGACCAGAAGCGGCGTGATGACACCGGCGGTCAGGCCTATAAAGATCGACTCTGTGGGGGTGACAAGCCCGGCGCAGGCGCTGGAGGCCACCAGTCCCGCGAGCCAGCCGTTGGCGCAGAGACTGGCGTCGGGCTTGCCAAATCGTATTTGCGTGACGGTGAAGGTGGCGGCTAGTGCGCCCGAGGCTGAGAGCAGCGTGTTGACCGCCGTGACCGGCAGCGCGGCCAGCGGCGAATGAAGCCAGATCACCGCGCCGGCAACGTTCCAGGCCAGCCAGCCCACCAGCGCCAGCAGACCGCCGAAGGTGACGTAAACGGCATTGTGGCCGGGCATGGCGGTGGCCAGGCCCTCCTTGGGGAACTTGCCTCGGCGAGAGCCGGCGATCCAGACCACAGCCAGCGCACAGATGCCGCCCAACACATGGGCTGTGGCCGCGCCGCCTGCATCGATAAAGCCAACGCCGAGCGAGAAGTTGACGCCCAACTGGGCCAGCCAACCGCCCGTCCAAACCCAGTGCGCCAGGAGAGGAAAGACGATGGCGGCCAACACTGCAGAGATCGCGAGGCCGGCGCTCAATCGGAGACGGTCTGCTCCCGATCCCCATGGGATCAAGACAGCCATGGCCACGGCCAGCAATTCAAAAAGCACGGCCAGTTGGGACAGTGGCTGGGCAGAGCCGATGCCACCCAGTAATAGCGGAGCTGCACCGAGCCAGTTCCAAGGCTTGTCGGCAAGGAAAAACCTGTGACCCGCAAAGCCGGATGCATCGGGCAGGTTGCCGGTGAAGGCCCCTCCCACCACGGCAAAGACGAGCATGGCAACTGAGACCATGGCGAGGCTGCCCAGCAGCGCCTGCGCGGCCGAACGCGAGCGGCCCAAGCCTGTATTGATGAGGGCCACGCCAGCGATGGCCAGCGGGGCCAGAAGAAGCAGCGCAAGTGTGAGCGCAAAGGCAGAGTCGGTCAGGGGCAGTGCAGCTTGCAGGTTCATTGGCTCTCTCCGCGCGCTTCCATGTGCGCCCGCACCGCGACGACCAATCCCAGAATCTCTACAGCGAGTCCGCAGACCACGAAGGCCGCGCGCTGCGCAGGCGATGAGAAAAGCACAACCGCGGCAATCGAGAGAAAGAATCCGGCGATCATGACCAGTAATCCGGCATATTTCATGGACTTTCCTTTCCTTGTCTTCTGAGCCGCCCAGCACCGGCTTGCGATGCCCGACGGGATCGAAAACGGCAAACCTCACTTCGCATTCCAGCTCCGCAAACCGATTTGTTGGTCACTGAGGAGAATCGGCGGCAACGCCTTGACGAGATTCTAAAGCATCGGATCGAAGCCACCGTAGGGCGCAGCGTCTCGATTTTGGACTCTGACACAGTTTCCAAATCGGCGACAATGAGCGAAGCCGCTTTGCCGGAGACTGCACTACCACCGCAAGGTTAGAGGGCGCTTTTCCCGACCATCGATAGAATGGGTTATCATTTCAATGTTTTGGTTTCCTGGGATCTGGAGACGTGCAGTCCGGCGACACGGGCCGCGAAGCGGTTGCGCTATTGAACGATCTTTCACAGGGAAAACCGGTCGCAGGAACACCATGATAGCCAGTGGCGATGAAAGCGTTTTCACCACTTTTTCGTTGCGCGAGGATGGGGCAGTTTTCCTCGCATTTGCGCCTGAACAGCACTGATTTCGAGCTTTCGCCTTCAGTCCACCCGGTTTGCCAGGAAGAACATGACGCGAATCAATCCGTACGTCCTTTTGCTGACCCTCATCGCCACGCTGGGCGGATTGCTCTTTGGATATGACACGGCCGTGATCAACGGCGCGGTCGACAGTCTGAAGGCTTATTTCATCGATCCGCGGTTTACCGATCTGACCAGCGCCGCCCAGGCCAACGCCGCGAATTCGCTGCTCGGCTTTGTAGTTTCAAGCGCGCTGATCGGCTGCATTATCGGCGGCTTGGCGGGCGGCTGGGTGAGCACCAACATCGGCCGCAAGCGCGGTTTGGTTATCGCCGCCGTGCTCTTCCTGGTCTCGGCCCTCGGCGCCGCCGCGCCGGAGTTTCCATTCGCTCCCATCGGCCATGGCGGACCCGGCTACATGGGGTTCTTCGTCTTCTATCGCATCCTCGGCGGCATTGGCGTGGGATTGGCCTCGATGCTGTCGCCGATGTATATCGCGGAAATCGCGCCGCCCAAGGTCCGCGGAAATCTCGTCGCGTGGAACCAGTTCGCCATCATCTTCGGCATGTTGGTGATTTACTTCGTCAACTTTGGAATTTCTAAAACGGGTAGCGGCGACGCTTGGCTCAATGTCATCGGCTGGCGCTACATGTTCCTCTCCGGCACCATTCCCGCGGCCCTGTTTCTGCTGCTCCTGCTGCTCGTGCCTGAGACCCCGCGTTTCCTGATGCTCAAGGGAGATGAGGATGGCGCGCGCAAGGTGCTGTCAAAGCTGGTGACGCCGGAAGAGCGCGAAAGGGAGCTCTCCGAGATTCGCGCCTCATTGAGTGAGCATCACTCCGGCAATCTCTTTTCTTATGGCGCGCCCCTGATCTTCATTGGCATCATGGTGTCGGTCTTCCAGCAATTCGTCGGCATCAACGTCGTGCTCTATTATGCGACGGATATCTTCAAAGGCATGGGCATGTCGACCAATGCCTCGCTGATGCAAACGATCATTGTAGGTGCTGTCAACCTCCTTTTCACCGTAGTCGCCATCTTGAGCGTGGATCACTTCGGCCGCAAGCCGCTGCAAATCATCGGCGCGCTGATTATGGCGGTGAGCATGATTTCGCTGGGCGCGGACTTCTGGCTCGGAGGCAAGGGCATGGTCGCGCTGGTATGCATGCTGGTCTACATCGCCGGATTTGCCGTCTCCTGGGGGCCGGTCACCTGGGTGCTGCTCAGCGAGATCTTTCCCAACCAGATTCGCGGCAAGGCCATGGCCGTGGCCGTGGCGGCGCAGTGGATCGCCAACTATCTCGTCAGTTGGACCTTCCCGATGCTGGATAAAAACCCCTACCTGGTGGAGCACTTCAATCACGGCTTCGCCTATTGGATCTACGGTGGAATGAGCGTTCTCGCCGCCTTGTTCATGTGGAGATTTGTGCCAGAGACCAAAGGCCGTTCGCTGGAGCAGATGGAAAAACTGTGGCACGCGGCCGGTAAGGAACCACCGCAGGCAGCTTTGCAGGGTTGATCTTCTAAAAACGTTCTTGCCCAGTTCGATCCGGCGCGATGGAGACTGAAATTGGCCATCGCGCCCCGCATAGGCCGCGATTGCGTTAAGTCCTGTCCAATGGATAGCGATCGCGGATCTCGTACCGAGAGCCCCCTGGCCCCAGGAAGCTCTCATACAACAGAAACTCCCCGGCGACGAAGCTGGTAAAGAGTGCCTGCTGTCGAATCTTCGCCTTGAGATCGCCGAGGCCCTGACGTGGGCCATGGCCTTTGCCGCGCGCCAGCGTGATGTGAGGCTGGTAGGGACGGGCCTCGGAGACAAAGCCGCAAAGCCCCGTCGCCGCGACGACCCGTTTCTGAAGCAATTGCAACTCCGGCGAAACCTTCACGCCGGCAAAGAAGACTCCGAAGCGATCGAAGCAGCCCAACTCCGCGAGCTGTATTGGAACAGGCCGCAGATGAAGCTTGTGTAACTGCACAACGAGGCCTTCGTATTGTATCGGGCTGGCATTGCCAAGAAAATCGAGCGTAATGTGCCAAGATTCGCGTGCTGTCCAGCGCAACCCGTCACCGCTGGATCGAAGCCGCATCGAGATCTTCGTGATCTCGTCGGTCACCGCGTCCGCCAGAGGTATCCCAACGAAGAGGCGCATAGAGAGATTATCCAGCGCGAACGCGTGGTTGCCCAAATGCGCAACAGCCAGAAAAGCGCCGGAGCCTGTTGATTCAGACTCCGGCGCTTGGGTTGGTTGGGAGTGACTGTCTCAGTTGAGCGCGTCTACGTAATGTCCGACGAGCACGGGTTGACCGTTAACATTCAGCAGCAAGCCGACCACGCGCACATTTTGTCCCACCGCCAGGTCGCTCATGGCAGTCAGGCCGTTCCGCCATGCACTTTCGGGAACGATAAAGACGGTCACCGTCTGCGGCACAAGCACGCCGGCAAAGCCATTGATCTTCATCGTGAAGGCGCCGTTCACTCCGGCAGCCGCAGTGGCGACGCTGTTCGCGACGACCGTGCCGTTGAAGCCCCATTCCCGCAGCACGACCCGTTTCACCGTCACATCGCTCGCGCTGGCCGCCCCGCTAGCCGGCCCGCCCACCGAGACGTGCTGGCCCGCCATCATCTGGCTCGGGTTGAAGAGGAGTTCCGTGAGTGGATTATGCATCCATCGGATGAAAAATTTCGGGTTGTTGCTGTTGGCCAGGTCGATTGTTGCGATTTCGCCTAGAGTCAACCCGGTCGAAGTTGGCAGCAGGCCGCGCACATACAGGTCGAAGCTAGGAGCCGCTGTACCAGTTGCCGGCGGTGTAACGTAAGTCACCTGCCCGCCCGCGTAGAAGCCATCCTGCGAGAGGACCGCCACATCATCCGCGTCCAGCGTGGCGTCGGCCTTGTCGAGCATTCCCGAGAGCTCGACAATACTGCTGCCTGCCACCAGAGTACTGAGGCTCTCGCCGTTTTCCCACTGCGTCGTCCCGCTCACGTTGATGGTGAAATCGCGGCCGTGCGGTCCCTGCACGACAAAGGACTGCTCCGTAGTGCTCACGCTTACCACGCTCGCAATGAACGTGTCGATATACGCGCCGGGATCGCTCGGCCCAACCGTCTTCACGTCAAAGGTGGGCGTAACCGTGCCGGTGATGTTGCCGCTCCCATCCACGCCGATGGATTTGCGCAGATCGAAGTCCACACGCAGTCCAACCGGCGCGCTCGATGCGGCAACCACAAGCGGAGTCGCCAAAGTGGTCGTGTAAGTGCAGGAAGTTGTTGACGTGCAAGAGGATGCGTAACTCGCCGCTTCAGTCTGGATGGCTGGAGGGGTTTGGGTCGTGTCCAGATAGCCGATGGTCGCCGCGCCCAGAGTGATCTGAATCTGGGTGTAGGTGCCAGCTTTGATGTCGTTCATATCCAACAGTGTTTGCAGTCCGTTGAAACGCGCAAAATCGACCGACGGAGTGCCGCTGATAAAGGGCACGCATTCCGAAAGGCCGGTCGTGGAATCGGTAGTGACTCCGCAAATGTTTTCAATTGGCACCGTAAACGAAGTCACGCTTGCCATCGGCGCGTCAGTGCCTATCACAAACGACGAGCCTGTCACCGTTTGCGGATTGGTCGTTGTTGTGGATGTGATCGAGTTGCCGTTGCAGCCTGCCATCAACAGTGCTGCGGTCGCCAGCGAAAGCAGTGCGGCGGGTAGACTTTTGCCCTGCGTCCTGAAGTCCATATCAGATGCCTCTCATTCTCAGCGAATTCGTTTTTTGAAGGTCAATTGCCAGAGAGAAACTGAGCGCCGGGTCTATAACCTGGGCTGATTACCTGGGCCACAATGCTTATCGCGCCGCCCTGCACGGAGAGAACACGGCATTTGATGGGAAGTTGCGCGGTGGGGTAAAAATTTCCGGCGACGACCTCCTGGCGGTCTGCTTATTGATGCCTCAACCGATCTCCGTCTTCGAGCCGCCGCTTCTGAGGCCAGCCGCCAACGTCAACTTACAGACTTTACGTCTGTTCACATTAACATCGATTCCGCGTTAGAATCTTCTCGTATACGATGCGTGCTTCCTCCACCATCCCGGAAAAGGAAGGGCCCCTGCTCAAGCGCTTTCGCCGCAGGCGGCCCGACCGTGGGCGGCACCCCTCCCGCTGAGGTTCTTGTTTCCGATGATGCGGTTTCTTGCGGCTCCCAAAATCGAGAGTCGAGCGCAAACCCGTTGATCTTCCTTTAAGATCCTACTCAGCGCATCCGCCCGTGTGCGGATAGAAAGGCCAAAGGCCTCCCATGATGAATAGCTTTGCCAGCCGGACAACGCTCATCTCCGGCAATCGGACCACCACGATCTTCAGCCTTCCCGCCCTCTCCGCGAATGGCTTCAATCTGACCCGACTTCCCTTCAGCCTCAAGATTCTCCTCGAAAACCTCCTTCGCCGCGAGGATGGCGTGAACGTGACGTCCAGTGACATCGAGTTCCTCGCCAACTGGGACGCGAAGGCCGAGCCCAGCCGCGAGATCGCCTATATGCCCGCACGCGTCCTGATGCAGGACTTCACCGGCGTCCCCGCGATCGTCGATCTGGCCGCAATGCGCGACGCCATCAAGACCCTGGGCGGCGATCCTGAGCGCGTCAATCCCCTCGCCCCGGCCGAGTTGGTCATTGATCATTCCGTGCAGGTGGACGAGTTCGGCACCGCTAGCTCCTTCAATGCCAACACGCTACTCGAGTTTGAGCGTAACCGCGAGCGATACGCATTCCTCAAGTGGGGCCAGACAGCCTTTCGCAATTTCTCAGCAGTGCCACCGGGGATGGGAATTTGCCACCAGGTGAACCTTGAATATCTGGCCCGTGTAGTCTTCACGACAGAGATTGCCGGTGAATTGTTTGCTTATCCTGACACGCTGGTCGGCACCGACTCGCACACCACCATGATCAATGGCCTCGGCGTGCTTGGCTGGGGCGTGGGTGGCATCGAGGCCGAGGCAGCGATGCTTGGCCAGGCCGTCTCCATGTTGATTCCGCAGGTTGTGGGCTTCAAACTCACGGGCAAGCTGCGCGAGGGCGCGACGGCTACAGACCTCGTTCTGACCGTGACGCAGGCGCTGCGCAAGCTCGGCGTAGTGGGCAAGTTCGTCGAGTTCTATGGACCCGGCGTTGCTGAACTCTCTCTCGCCGACCGCGCCACCATCAGCAACATGGCTCCCGAGTACGGCGCTACCTGCGGCATCTTCCCGGTTGACGCCGAGACGCTGCGCTACCTGCGCCTCACCGGCCGCAGCGACGAGCAGATTGCGCTGGTCGAGGCCTACTACAAGCATCAAGGGCTCTTCCGCACCTCCAACACGCCCGAGGCCGAGTACACGCAAACGCTCGAGCTGGATCTGGCGACCGTCGAGCCAAGCATCGCCGGACCAAAGCGTCCGCAAGACCGTGTACTGCTTAGGGACGCAGCGGGGAGCTTTGCGCTGCAATTGCCCAATCTGCTCGCTCCCACGGCCAAGCCGCTCGGAACACGTACGGCGGCGGCATGGCAGCGGAGCACCGTCACCGATACTGCCGTTGCCGAGGTGGCTCCACTGCATGTGGCCACGACCGTTAAAGAACGATTCGGCGTCGATCCGGATCAATACCTCGATCATGGCACGGTGGTGATCGCCGCCATCACCAGTTGCACCAATACATCGAATCCCTCAGTCATGGTGGCCGCGGGCATCCTCGCCAAAAAGGCAGTCGATAAAGGCCTCACCGTTCCGCCGTGGGTCAAGACCTCGCTTGCGCCGGGCTCGCGGGTGGTCACCGACTACTATGCCAAGTCAGGCCTGCTGCCCTACCTTGAGAAACTGCGCTTCAACGTCGTTGGCTACGGATGCACCACTTGTATCGGCAACTCCGGGCCCTTGCCCACCGATGTGTCTAAGAGTATCGAAGAGCACGGTCTCGTCGCGGTCAGCGTGCTCAGCGGCAACCGCAACTTCGAGGGACGCGTGAACGTCGATGTGCGCGCCAACTATCTAATGAGTCCTCCTCTGGTGGTCGCCTACGCGCTCGCCGGAAAGATCGGTCATAACTTTGAAACAGACCCGCTGGGTACGGACGAAGCGGGCCTCCCGGTTTATCTCAAGGACATCTGGCCCACTCAGGCCGAGGTTGCCGAGGCCATCGAAAAGGGACTCTCCAGCGAAGGCTTCCGCAGCGAGTACGCGACCGTAAGTCTGGGCGACGCCAACTGGCAGGGTCTCAAATTCCCCACCGGCGATGTTTACCAATGGGAGCCTGACTCGACTTATATTCGCAAAGCCCCATACTTCGACGGGATAACTCCGGCTCCAGCTCCAGTTACCGATATATTAGGCGCGCGAGTCTTGGCTGTCTTAGGCGACTCGGTAACTACCGACCATATCTCTCCTGCCGGTAACATCAAGGCGAACGGACCGGCCGGCAGATATCTAGCCGAGCACGGAGTGAAGCCGACAGACTTCAATTCGTATGGATCCCGTCGCGGCAACCACGAGGTCATGGTTCGCGGCACCTTCGCCAATGTGCGCTTGCGCAACAAGCTCGCTCCGGGCACCGAGGGCGGCGTCACGCGCCTGCTTCCCGAAGGCGAAGGCATGTCCATCTTCGACGCCGGCGTGAAATATGCCGAGCGCGGCGTGCCGCTGATCATTCTGGCCGGAAAAGAGTACGGCTCCGGCAGTTCGCGCGACTGGGCGGCCAAAGGGCCGAAGCTGCTCGGCGTGCGCGCAGTCATTGCCGAGAGCTTCGAGCGCATCCACCGCTCCAATCTCGTCGGCATGGGTATTCTTCCGCTGCAATTCGCCGACGGCCAGAACGCCGAGACCCTCGGTCTCGCCGGCGAAGAGGTCTTCGACTTCGCCGGTTTCTCCGATCTACTTGCGAGCCGCTTCGCTTCTGGCAAGACGCTCGTCGTGAAGGCCACGGCCGCAGATGGGATGGTGAAGCAGTTCACCGCCAAGGTACGCATCGATACACCGCAGGAGATCGAGTACTTCGAGCACGGCGGCATCCTGCAATACGTACTGCGCCAGTTGGCGGCAAAGTAAGCCCTTTCACTTTTACGCAGTGCTCGGTGAATCAGGGGAGTATTCGGCCCACGAGTTTCTTCCGCAAGGGCTAAAATCTGCCAGACGCAGGACTATCGTGAGCTTCGTCTGGGATTGACCGTCATTCCAAAGCCTGCGGGAGGTGTAAGTGCTCTCCTTAAGAGGGAAACCGCCGTGGAAGATCTCTTCAATCTGGAGCGATTTGTGAACGCTCAGGCCGCGGTCTTCGAACAGGTTCTGGCCGAACTTCGCGTCGGTGCCAAGCGCACTCACTGGATCTGGTTCATCTTTCCCCAGATGAAGGGCCTGGGCCGCAGCTTGCAGTCGATCTACTTCGGCATCGGATCGCTGGAGGAGGCCGTAGCCTATCTGCGGCATCCTGTGCTCGGCCCCAGGCTTGGCCGATGCACCCGGCTGGTAACGCTCGTCGAGGGACGCACGATCCGCGATATTCTCGGGCCTCCCGACGACCTCAAATTCCGCTCCTCGATGACGCTCTTCGCCCACGCAGCCGCCCACGCAGCGATGGACTCGACCGACTTCAACGAAGCCCTGAAAAAATACTTCAACGGCGAACCCGATTCGCTGACCCTCGCGCTGCTGCTTTAGGCCCGCGCGTGCTTCGCCCCAAACTGCCGCAGCTTGGCTAGTGTCGCAGCCGCCTCGCCGGAGTCGATGGCCTCAGCGCCGAGCTTAACGCCTTCTTTCAGATCGCCGGCTAGCCCTGCAGCAACCAGACCGGCCGCTGCGTTCAGCAACACAATGTCGCGCCGCGCGCTGGGAAGGCCGGTGAGCACGTCGTAAAGCAGGGCCGCGTTGGTCTTCACATCGCCGCCCACAAACTGATCCAGCGTCGCGCGCGGCAGTCCGGCCATCTCTGGCGTAATGCGCGCCGCCTTCATCGTCGGACGGCCACCGGTCTCCGACTCCTCGACGCGGGCCACAACCGACTCGCCAGTGGTCGTCAGCTCATCGATGCCGTCGGTCCCGTGCACGATAAAGGCCCGTTTGGCTCCCAACTCCACCAGCGCGCGCCCCAGCAGCAACACCCGGCTCGGCGCAAGCACGCCGATCACCTGCGTCCGCGCGCCGGCGGGGTTGGTCAGCGGGCCGCACAAATTGAAGATTGTCCTGAAGCCCAGCGCGCGTCTGAGCGGCCCCACCACCTTCATCGCCGGATGATAGAGCGGCGCAAAGAGGAACATGAATCCCGTCTCGCGCAAGCACTCGACGGCCAGCTCCGGCCCCAACGTAATCGGCACGCCAAGCGCCTCGAGCACGTCCGCAGCACCACAGAGCGAGGTGACAGCACGGTTGCCATGCTTTGCGACCTTTGCACCGGCAGCGGCCGCGACCAGCGCCGCGCCAGAGGAGATGTTGAAGGTCAAGGGCCCTCCGCCGCCCGTGCCGACCACATCCACAAGCTCGTCTCGCTCGGCGGCCGTCAACGGCAGCGGCGTCACCCGCTCGCGCATCACCTGCACAAATCCGGCCAGCTCCGGCGCCTGTTCGCCGCGCGTGGCCAGAACGGTGACCAGCGCAGCAGTCTCCACCTCCGGCACCTCGCCGGTCAGTATCTCCTCAAACACTTGAGCCGCCTGCTCGCGTGTCAATGCCGCGCCATCCTCGGCCAGCGGCTTCAGTAGCTCCTTCAAAGTGGCCATATCTCTAATGGTAACGGCACACGGCGGTATCAGACTTTCAAGATCGCCGGGAGCCCCGGATCTGGATTCTCAGTCTTGGGAGAGTTCCTCCCCAATCTGTGACCTAGAAAACCGCAACCTCAGTTTCCACAGCCGGAGGCCGCCGGCCCCACCGCAGGTAGTTTGCCCCATCTTTGGCGGGCAAGATACTATTTCATTACCGCTGGCACGGTCTCGACCCTCTGGAAGCCTCCAGACCCGATCCCGAATCCCCCATGCAGCGGACTGGGCGGTCCCGAACGAATGAAAATCCACGAGTATCAGGCGAAGGAAATCCTGGCGAGATACGGCGTAGCCGTGCCCAGGGGCGAAGTGGCCAATACACTCGAAGAGGCCTCAACGGTGGCCCGCAAGCTCTTTGCCGAGGGCGCAACGGGCGTCGTCGTCAAAGCGCAGATTCACGCCGGAGGCCGCGGCAAGGGCGGCGGCGTCAAGGTGGCCCGCACCCGCGAAGAGGCGGAGCTTCACGCCAAAAACATCCTCGGCATGACGCTGGTGACACATCAGACTGGCCCGGCAGGCCAGAAGGTCCAGCGCCTGCTCATTGAAGAAACCGCCGCAATCGACCGAGAACTCTATCTCGGAATCGTCCTCGATCGGGCGACGGGCAGGCTGGTCCTTATGGCCTCACAGGCCGGCGGCATGGAGATTGAAGAGGTGGCCGCCAAGACTCCCGAAGCCATCTTCAAAGAGACCATCGACCCGGCCATTGGCTTTGGCGCATGGCAGGCGCGCAAGCTGGCCTTCGCTCTCGGACTCAAGCCAGCGCAGATCAACTCCGCTGTCGTCTTCCTGCAAAGCTTGTACAGGGCCTTTATCGAGACCGACGCCTCGCTGGTCGAGATCAATCCATTCATCACCACCACTGACGACAAGCTCTTTGCGCTCGACGCCAAGATCACCTTCGACGACAATGCCATCTTTCGCCACGCAGATATCAAGGCTCTGCGCGACACCGCCGAAGAGGACCCTCTCGAGGTCGAAGCCAGCAAGTACGCGCTCAATTACATCAAGCTCGACGGCTCCATCGCCTGCATGGTCAACGGCGCGGGGCTGGCCATGGCGACGATGGACATCATTCAGTACGCCGGCGGCAGCCCTGCCAATTTCCTCGATGTGGGCGGCGGCGCGACCCAGGAGCAGATCGAACACGCCTTTGAGATCCTGCTCTCTGACGCCAACGTGAAGGCGATCCTCATCAACATCTTCGGCGGCATCCTGCGCGTTGACCGTCTGGCTACCGGTGTAGTCGCCGCAGCCCGCAACCTGAAGATCAAGGTGCCAATCGTACTGCGCCTCGAAGGGACCAATGTCGAAGAGGGCCGCAGAATCCTGAAAGAATCAGGTCTGAATTTCCAGGTGGGCGAAACGATGAAAGAGGCAGCGGAACTTGTTGTAGCTGCGGCTGCAAGCGTGGGGGCATAAAATGGCAGTGTTAGTCAATAAAGAAACCCGCCTCATCGTGCAAGGAATCACCGGCAAAGAAGGCACCTTTCACGCTATGAGTTGCGCGGAGTATGGCACGAAGGTTGTCGGCGGAGTAACTCCCGGCAAGGGTGGCACAACGCATGAGGGCTGGCCGGTCTTCAATACCGTAGCTGATGCCGTAGCTGCGACCGGCGCCAACGCGACGATGATCTTCGTACCGCCACCCTTTGCCGCCGACGCGATTCTCGAGGCCGAGGATGCGGGCATTCCGCTCATCGTCGCTATCACCGAGGGCATACCTACGCTCGACATGGTCAAGGTGTGGGCCAAGCTCAAGAACTCGAAGTCGCGTCTCATTGGCCCCAACTGCCCCGGCGTCATCTCGCCTGGCAAAGCCAAGATCGGCATCATGCCGGGCAGGATTCACAAGGAAGGCTCGGTAGGAATCGTCTCCCGCTCGGGCACACTGACCTATGAGGCCGTTTTTCAGTTAACCCAGCGTGGCATCGGCCAATCCACAGCGATTGGGATTGGCGGCGACCCGATCATCGGCACTACGCACATCGACGCGCTGCGCCTGCTCAATAACGACCCTGAAACTGAAGCCATCATCATGATCGGCGAGATTGGTGGTGCAGCCGAAGAAGCCGCCGCCGCCTTCGTCAAGAAACACGTCAAGAAGCCAGTCGTTGGCTTCATCGCTGGACAGACTGCGCCTCCGGGCCGCCGCATGGGCCACGCCGGAGCCATCATCAGCGGAGGCCAGGGCACAGCCGCCGACAAGATGAAGGCCATGACTGAAGCAGGGATTCATGTTGTGGTTTCACCGGCGGAAATTGGCGAGACGCTGGCGCATGTCATCGGCAAGGGTTAAAGAGAGCGAATCGGCCAATGTACCCATCGTGACGGTGGGCTCTTCGGTACCCAGGTGTCTCGACGAATGCAACACCCTTGGCCCTTCCGGCCTGGACAGAAACGATCGCGGCGGAAGAAGTTGGGGTCGGATAGGGCCGGTGGAACAACGCGCCCTCCCGTCCGAACATCTGGCACAAGCTGAAGCGAGCAACAAACTGACGACCAAATAGCCTCGTTCAGATCTGGCAAGATCTATTGGCCAGGACCTCTCCATCGTCTAAATCTACGTTCTGTTGCACCGTCACCAATGGCGGAAAGTGGCCACGCGCTCCCACCACACCTAACAAGATCCGGCGATCGCAGCAGCTTTCAATAAGAACTTCCGCAGGTCCTCCAAGACATAGCCCAGAGCCCTTCAATGGAAGTTTGAACCAGCCAAATAATTACTCCACGTTTGATGATAAAGTGTTGTCAATAAAGTTCACGCAGCAAGAGCCTCGCGGGGCGAGGATCTTACTGCGTAAGCTGAGCTGCGCCTAGTGCCGAGGAAGAGCCTTTACGAGTTGTTGGGCGGTTTCACCGAGGCGACTTGCGCGGCGGACGTTAGACCGGGCTGATTCTGCTTGTTGGGCGGCTTGACCGAGCTGGGCTCGTTAGGCGCGGTCACGGATTCTTGAGTGTTTGGCGGTTTGACGGATTGGGTCATGAAGGCTCCTTTGCTAGAGGTGCGTTTGACGGCTCGTTCATTGTGGCGGCTTGACGGAGAGCTGCATGGCGCTGATGGCGGATAGCACTTCGGTCGAGTGGACCGAAGGATCGACCTTAGTCCACACCTTTGCTATATTGCCTTGAGGATCGATGAGGAAGGTGTTGCGGCTGGCGATGGTCATGGTTCCAAAGTGGCCCAGCGAGCCGTATGCGTCGACCACCTTGTGTTCCGGATCGGCGAGGAGATGGAAGGTAAGTCCCTCCTTGGTGCAGAACTGCTTGTGACTGTCGGCTGTGTCCACGCTCACGCCCAGAATCACCGAGTTGGCGGCATCATATTTTGCCTGGTCGCGTTGAAAGTTGTGGGCCTCGAGGGTGCAGCCCGAGGTCATGTCCTTGGGATAGAAGTAGAGCACCACCCACTTGCCGCGGTAACTGTCCAGCGCAACGGGAGTGCCATCCTGCGAAGGCAGAGTGAATGTGGGCGCGACCTGCCCAACGGTGGGCAGGGTCTGCCCGGCATCGATGGCTGCATAAACTGTGAAGATCGAAGCCGCGACCAAAACCACCGCGGCAGAGATAAAGAGAACCCTCTTTCTCACCTGAAACCTCCTGGTTACCTTGCAAGACATGGGGAACGGGGAACAGCAGGCGCGTAACGGGGAATTCCTGCCGGCAATCAGTAGTGCGGACGAGCTACCTGCTCCCGATCCGTCACTCCTGAGATTTTCAGTATGTACGCGAGGAGGCCACGATGGCAATACCCTTGTGCTTTGCACGCTCAATCACTTGCGTTCGGTCAAAGAGCAGCGTGCGGCCGGCCTCGACTGACAGGCAACTGGATCCGGCACGAATCATCGCTTCAATCGTCGCAACGCCGACGACTGGCACATCGAAGCGCATATCCTGATTCGGCTTGGCCACTTTGACCACGGTCAGGCGTCGTTCGAGCGTTGTCGCGGAGTCGGCCGCATCGTCTGCGAGCGACTTCATCAACTGCCCGGCTCGCTCGATGGTTGCGTCGGTGCCCTCCATGGCCTCGACGGCGACGCAGGCCTGCGCGGCGACCACCACTGTCTGTCCGATGTCGAAGCCGGCAACGGCGCGGGCCACGCTCAGACCATACTCAATGTTCTTGCGTTCTTCCTCGTCGGGAGCACGCTCGGTGAGCAGGCCCTCCTCGGCCAGCAGCGGCTCAAGAAAGGCGGTAGAACTGATTAGCTCGATGCCTTCGTCGCCCAGCACCTTGGCCACCGCGCCCAGCAGCATGTCGGTATTCCGCGTACGCAGGTTCAAGAGCAGCTTGGCGAGCCGCCAGTCGGGGCGGATGCTGGAAAAGATTTGCTTGTGCTTCACCTGGCCGGCCATCACGGCCATCGAGACGCCCTCCTTTTGGAAGACCTCGATCAGCCGCGACAACTCGCCCAGCGAAAGCCAATAGACGGTAATGCGTTCGTCGCCCGCCGCACGATGATTGATCTCCGGGTCGGTCTCTTCGCGAATTGCGGCGACAACGACAGAAAACCCCTGCGCCCGCGCCGCATCCAGCAGCAGAAACGGGAACCGTCCGTTGCCGGCGATCAGGCCGAGCTTCATGGCTACTTGATTACCCCGCGCTCGCTGCGCTCGATAAACGCCGCCAGCAGCGCCGCGTCTTCGCCGTCTAGCTCCTTGATCTTCTCGACGGCCTGCGTGGTGTTCAGCTTGGCCGCAAGCAGCAGCCGGAAGGCTCGCTGCAACGTCTGCAGCCGCTCGGGCGAGAAGCCGCGCCTCGCCAACCCGACTTTGTTAATCCCGAAGGCCTTGTTCTCCCGCCGCGACGAGGTCAGCGAAAAGGGCAGCACGTCCTGCGTGACGATGGTCCCGCCGCCGATGAACGCGTACTTCCCAACGATGCAATGCTGATGCACTGGGCAGAAGGCCCCAACCGTCGCGAAGTCCTCGATGATCACGTGGCCGGCCAGCGTGGCGCAATTGGCCAGGATGCAGTGGCTGCCCACCTGGCTGTCGTGGCCGATATGCACGCCAGTCATCAATAAACAGCCAGTCCCGATGCGAGTCACGCCGCCGCCGCCCGTGGTCCCGCGGCTGATGGTGACGCCCTCGCGGATCGTGTTGCCGTCGCCGATCTCCAGCGCCGTCGGCTCGCCCTTGTACTTCAGGTCCTGGGGCGAGACGCCAACGGAACAAAAAGGGTGAAACGTATTACCCGCGCCGATGCGGGTGCGCCCGTCGAGCACCACATGGGAGATGAGGTTGCAGTTCTCTCCCAGCACTATCTCCGGCCCGATGGTCGAGAACGGCCCGACGGTGCAGGAGTCCGGCACGACGGCTCCGCGGGCAACGACCGCGCTCGGATGGATGCTCACTCCGCTTTCACCGCTTCCGTTACTGGCTTGGCCTCGGACGCGCGCGGCACGATCGCGCAGCTCAGCGTAGCCTGGCAGGCCAGCTTGCCGTCCACCGTCGCCCTGGCTTCCATCCGTCCCATTCGGCTCCTGAAGGCCAGCACGTCCACCTCGATGCGCAGTTGATCACCGGGCGTCACTTGGTTGCGGAACTTGGCCTTCTCGATGCCCGTGAAGACCGCCAGCTTCTTCTCCCTGTCGGGGATCTCGCTCATCATGATGATGGCCCCGGCCTGGGCCATTGCCTCGATCACCAGCACACCGGGCATGATGGGAACGTTGGGAAAATGTCCCTGAAAGAAGGGCTCGTTGAAGGTCACGTTTTTGAGGGCGACCAGGCGCTTGCCGCGCTCGAACTCAACAACTCTGTCGATCAACAGAAACGGGTAGCGGTGGGGGAGTAAACCCAGGATCTCCTGGATGTCGAATGTCATTCATCTCTCCGGGGCGCGGGTGGGTTAGCTGCTCAAGCGCTCCAAAGGATTATATCGAAAGGCCCGCACCACAATCCCGGTGGGTTTCGATCCTGCGCATCGTGCTACTTCTTGATGCGCCGCTCGGAAGCATCCACGCTCCAGAAATCGGCCGGCAGCTCCTGGTTGTAGCTCACGTGGTCCACGAAGTATTGCCGGGTCATGTCGTCGTTTTTGAAGCGCGTGATGGTGAGGGGTGTGGGCAGACCGTCGAAGGTGTGGTAGTCGTCGTACTCTTCGGCGTCCAGGTTCTTGTCTTTGTAGACAGGGTCCCGCCATTCGAAGGTTCGCCGCAGAGGCAGGTGGGTCTGCGTGTCCATCAGGATGGTCACGGCCTCGTTGTCAGCCGAGATCAGCGTTACCTGATCGGCCAGGTGGCGCTCGGCCAGCCGCTGGCCCTCGTAGATCAAGATCGTCCTGGGATCTTTGAGCCACACCTTGATCGCGGTTTCGATGGAGTGATCTCGGCGGCGCAGATAGTCGTCGACAATGTCCTGAGGGAGAGGCGCTCTGCCTTTGTAGGTCACCTCGGTGCCCGTGCGCCCGATGAAGAACTCCACCACATCGCGGTGCTTGGTAACGTCGATGCGGTCATGATCGGGCCAGACGTGGTATTCCCAGTCATCCACAGTTGTGCCTGAGGGCTTGCCCTGGTAAAAGGCGGCCACATGGCCCTGCCGCATCTGGTTCTTCAAGTTGAGCCAGGCCGGGCCGCCCAGCGCCAGCACCATGGCGTCGAGAGCTGCGCGGGCCTGCCTGGCGTTCTTCTGGGCGGCGTCATCCCCGGCGACGGGAGTGGTTTGCGTCCGAAGGGCAAGCGGAGCGGCAAGCAACGCAATGGCCAGGGCCACCGGCAGAACTCTGCGCATGGGTCTTCTCCTCAATCAGTTGGACGTTCTCCGGCAGCCAATGGACCGGCTCTCGAAACCATCTTCAGAATGGACGTTGAGGGGGGAGGAAGGCAAACTTGTATCCGCAAGCGCCGGCCGGGCCATGGCTCACATCTAGGAGAAAAACCGAGGGTCAGAGAGCCCGAATCACTCGCGCCGGGAGGGTGATGATGGCGCTCACCAGCTCCAGCACTCCGCCTACCGCGATCCCCACCACGCGAAAGGGCAACAGAAGCAGCCACACCAGAGGATAGAGCGCCAGGGCCACCAGAGCCAGCGGCCAGCATAGAACGAAAAGAATGCAAAACAAAAGAAACTTGACCATAGCTTCAGTCCTCGCCGCGCGCTCTCGACCGGAGCGCTCCATCCGAGGATACGACGGCATGCACATGTCGGTTCCGTTGATCGGCGTCCGGTGGTCGCTAGGAGCAGTCACGGCTTGCTCTGACCTCATCGCGCTTTTGTTATTGCGGCTCGAGGGGGAAAAGATGACGCCTGCCTTGAGGTAGTAGCGAAAATCCTCTAGCGAAGGGACTGAGCCAGGCCGCGCAAACCATGTCTGACTTGTCCGCCGCAAGCAGACCCGCCCCGCCGCCCCTTCTTCATACAGGAGCGTTGAGTGGCTGAAACCGGCGCGGCGGTTAATGGAGCGGTTGCCGACCCGGCGATGATGGCAGGCGCGGCAGCGGGGGTGGAAACCGGAGCCGGTTCAGATGCAAGGACCGGAGCAGCAGCCAGCCCCTACTCTTGACGAAGACGATGAAGACCCCGGGCCTGTCCTCAACTGTAGCCTTGCCGCAACGGTTGGGCGTGCTAAGCCCGTCGCGACGCATCAACTCGACGCTGTAGCTCGCAATACGCGGATTCTCCTGGCAGAGCGTCTCCTTGTCCACCCAGACCCGCAGCCAGGGGAGATTTGCCAACTGGTTTGAGAGCCGCACCTGGCCGTGCGCGTCGGTGAGCGCCTCCTCACGAAAGAGCTGCTCCCGCATGTCATTCCAGTTATATCCGGCAATGAAAATCAGGTGCAGCCGGCCCTGCGGTTGACCGTCCTTGCCACCGAGGATGCGGACGGTGATCGGTTCGTTGTGAACCACAGGAAAGCTTTCACCCTCTCCTCTCCCGCTTGCGGCGATGAGGGCCAGTCCGGCGGCGAGGGAGACGGCGAAGGGTCGAATCACGGTTGCACCTGAGGGAGCTATCGGCGCAACGAGGCCTTTCTGGAGATTTCTAATGCCCCGCGGCATGTTGAGGCAGTCCAACGCTCACCACCCTCTAGCTCCGAGCAGCTTCCGGCGCTCGCGAATCAGTTTGGAGCGCAGTTTCTTCTGCATCGACAGGACCTCCTTGGTGCGTTGGGGGAGCTTGCCATAGATCATCGCATGGGCTCGAATCACCTCCTCTTCGATTTCGCGAGGGCGCAGCGCATCCCAGCGTTCTAAAGCAACCCAGCTGTGGTTGAACATGTAGGGCGCCGGGCAGATACCCTCATGCTCCAACAACTCGTGAAAACGCTCGGCTCCGCAGTAGAACGAGAAGACTCCGGTCCGGGCGCCGTCGATGTCGTTCATGGCAAACATCTTGCCACCGACCTCACGGTCGCCGATCCAAAAGGCCAGATAGTGCTTCCATTTGATGGCCTCGACCACATGCGGCAGGCCGAGGCAAAGGGATCGGATTCGCTCGCTGTCCATATGAATCTCTGACGAGCCGGCAGTGCAGGAAGTCGAAGAAGGTTTTTGCAAAACGGGTGTTCGGCTTTCACTATAGAAAGATCCGGTTTCTTACTTCTTCGCAACCTTGGATCTTTCTCGCACGCCCAGCGTCTTCTTTCGCTCGCGAATCAGCTTTGCGCGCTCCTTCTCCGGCATGGCCAGGACGGCCTTTGTGCGCTTGGGCAGCTTCTCATAGATCAGCGCATGGGCGCGGACCAGTTCCTCTTCGATCTCCCGCGGCTTGAGCGCGTCCCACCGCTCGAGCGTAACCCAATGAGCCCTGGCTAGATAGGGCGAGGCGCAGATTCCCTCCCTCTCCAGCAATTCATGAAACCGCTCCGCTCCGCAATGAAACCATAGGACTCCGATCCCTGTGCCATCCAGATCGGTCATGGCGAACATCTTGCCGCCGATCTCACGGTCTCCGATAAAGTAGACCAGGTGGTGGCCCCAGTTGAGGACTTCAGCAACGTGCGGCAAGCCCATGCAGATCGCGCGGATACGCTCGTTGTCCATGGCATGAGTCTAGGACGGAACGGCCGTCGAGGGGAAGCTGAAATCGGTCAGCTGCATGAGATTCCAGAGACCCCCAGTTTTCAGAGATTAGAAGCTGGCCTCAAAGTCGCGGAAGCGCCTCTCTAGCTCCCACTGCGCCGCAGCCTTCTCGCTGCCGTCGAGCAAAGCCTTGCAGCCACCAAGGGGTTTGTCGGCCCCCAGCGGTTGGCCTTTGCACGCCGCTGCCGGCACGGTGAAAACGTCAGGCGCGGCCCAGATGCTGGCGCCCGGCAAGAAGTTATGTTCCAACCCCGTTCGAGCCAACTGCTTCAAATCTTCGTAGTTTAGGTGGTAGTCCAGGGCGGCGCGCACATACTCGCCGGTGATCTCGATGCGACTTACACCCTCATCGTCGGTCGAAAGCGCCACCGGGACGTGAGCTGCCCGGTAGAGCGGGAAGGGATGATCGGCGCCTCTCACACCTAGAATCCCCTCGTTTGAACTGAGGTTAATCTCCACCATCACGTGCTTCTCGGCCATCTTCTTCAGCAGCCCGTGCGCGTCGTCCTCATTCATCACGTCGACACCGTGGCCGATGCGCTCGGCGTGGCCCAGCTCGACGGCCTGCCGGATGTGGAAGCGTAACCCCTCGGGCGGCACAAGCCCCGGCGCCAGTTCGCCAGCGTGAAGGCTGATGTGAACCTTGGGGTAGACCGAATGCAGATAGTCCAGCATCTTCATCTGCAGAGTGTAATCGCGCATTGAGAGGAAGCCATCCTCCGGCTGCACGAAGTTGATGCCGACCCAACTCGGCTCGTGGGCGTCCATGCTCGCCTGAACGGTCTCAAAGCCCAAGAGCGCCTGGGCAAAGACCTGCTCCGGCTTCGCGCCGCGCAACACCTGGTAGATATAGCGGACAGTCACTCCGCAAGCGGGCATGGCCTCCGGCGTTCCGCAGCGCTCGATATCGCGCCGCAGAGCCTCGGCCGCGCGCGCATCCTCGCGGTCCACGAAGATCTCGTCGCGCAGGTTCAGCGCCACCAAGGTGTCGCGATACTTGGCAAAATCCATGGTCAGCGGATTCTCGCGGGCTATCTGCGCGGCGTGAGTGTGAATCGGAGTCTCCATCAGCTCGACATACTGCTGATTCTGCGCGGCAGCCCTGCTGGCCACCTCGTCCACCCACTCGCCTATGTGCTTCTTGCTCAGCCCGCCGAAGCGGTCGAAGGTTGCGAAGAACTGGTCGTGACCGCTGAACCCGGCGGTGGGCACAAAGCCGCGCATCGAGAAGGAGTCGACCAGCCGGTCATAGAGCGCCTGATTTGCGGTGACTTCGGCAGCCGGCGTCAGCGGGGGCGTGCAGGGGGGCTTGGCAAAACTCAGAGCCCCCGGGTCTATGCAAAGCCCGTCTTCGCCGGCATCGCGGATGAAGGTCTCGGCGTAGACCGCGCCCGAGAGATGAACGTGCAGGTCGGCCCCCTTGGGAAACTTGTCGAGGAAGCCGCGCAGGGCCTGCGGACCGTCCTTCACAGCGGAATCATAGGCACGGGCGGCGCGAGCCTCCGGCGTGCCTGCCTGTGCATAAACCGGAAGTTGGGTGACGGCGATCAGAGAGGCAATGGCGAAACAGGAGACAAGGCAAGCAGTGGGGCGCATGATGACTTCAAGTGTAGAGCAGAGAGGGCTTGGTGTCGCTTTGACGCGTTTCGAGTTTGGCGCTGGAAGTGGGGAGTTGGTATACTGTTTCAGTTGTTGCAGCCGACTGTTCGTGGACGCCTACCCACTCCGGCCCAACCGGAATCCGCGCGGGAAATTGCAACGCGAAGTTTGCACTGAGGCCAGATAGCTCAGTGGTAGAGCGCGGCCCTGAAAAGGCCGGCGTCGGCGGTTCAATCCCGTCTCTGGCCACCACATTATAAAGTACTTAGCGGTAACCGAAAACGTCAGGGTTTAGTCAAACGTACCAAAAACGTACATCTTCAGCCGATGTTCGCTTGGACGCACTCCTCTTTCTCCAACAATTTCCAAAGCTCACGCGCCGTGTTGCCGGTTCTGGCGATGTGCTGCCGCCCCAGCTTGGCATAGCGCTCGGTCATCTTGATGTTCGCGTGGCCGAGGATCTTCGCCAATTCGTAAAGATCGCCGCCGTTCATCATGTACCAGGACGCGAAGGTGTGACGCAAATCATGAAAGCGGAAGTTCGAGATCCTCGCCCGATTGAGCAAATCCTCGAAGCTCCCTTCAAGCCTGCGCCGCTTGCCTTCAGCCCCTTTCCGTGGCGGGAATAATCGGTCATCGGAAATATCTTCCGGGAATTGACGAAGATCGCTGGCCACCTCAGGAAGCAGTGGAACGTAACGCATCTTGCCGCCCTTCAGCTTCGCCCTCACCGCCAGCAGTCCCTCGTCATACATGACGTCCGGCCAGCGCAACCCGAAAATCTCCGATGCCCGCATCCCCGTCGTCAGAGCAATGAGCACAATCAGCCTCATTCTCCGATTCGTTCGGTTTACGTCTTTGGTCCCCTTCCGCAACCAGTTGTCATCGAGAGCGGCCTTCAGCCTGCGAAGTTCCGACTCCGACAAGTACCGTTCGCGAGCGTCGTCCGGCCGTCGAACTTCCACGCTATCCGCCGGATTTCGCTCCAGTCCGGTTTCCTTCGTCCAGATTGTCGAAGCCTTTTTCATCATGTGGTGCATGACGTTGAAGTGCCTCACAGCCGTTCCATCCGAGAGTCCCTGAACTGCGGTGAGTCTTTCGTACCAGCGACTGACCGCGATCCCATCCACCTCGCGTGCAAACAGCTTTCCGAGTTCGGCGCGAATGCCTTCGATAATGCTCTTTTCCCTCTCCGCTGATCGCTTCTTCGATCCATAGTGTTCCCAATACCGGTCGATGAGGTCCGTCATGCGGAAGTTGACCTCTTTCTTGATGTCGAGATGCCGGTTTTCGTCCCGTACCGACATCCTCTTTCGCTCGATCTTCTGTGCCAGTGCCAGCCCGCCGTGGACCGACAGGCTTCTGTTGCGTCCTCCTTCTCTCCAACGGACTTCATAGACTCCATCGGACTTCTTCCTTATGGACATTTCGCTGCTCCTTTCAGTCAATGACTTCGATTGTGTGTTGCTCGATGTAGCGATTGAGTGCCTCGACATCGAACTTCAACGCACGACCGACCTTGACAGAGGGAACCTCCCGCAACCGAGACTTCTTGTAGACCGTGTCCACTTCGAGGTCCAGGTACTGGGCGGCCTCCCTGACATTCAGGAGCCTCCTACCGATCGTTCCATTTGACACCATTCCGGACGATTCTTTTCGGGATAATCCTGGGCGCGATCTGAATGGCGGTAGTCTGGTAATCAACATTGTTCACCTCCAGGGTTAGAAATCAGCTTGCCACTTGCCGTCTATAAGTCCGTGCGACCTTACTCTTCACTGCCCGCGAGTTCGAAGCAACGCGTTGCCAGGCACAGGTTTACTCTCTCGACTTGATCTGAGAATTGCTATTGGCTGAAACTCTAGCTGAACGCCTGGTCTGCCCGGAAGCGAACGATGGTCAGGCCCAGAGGGTTCACGGCAAGCTCGTTGTTCTTCACGGTTTCGCGGAAGACGTATGTGACACTCGCTGTCCATCGCTCCCGCTTGAGTTCCGTGTGATCCGAGGGATTGGTGTAAACCTTCTCAAACTCAATCCGCGCCGAATAGGGGGACTGGCGAAGATCATCGAGGATCACGTTCTTCACTTCGACATCGACAAATGGCAGGGTGCTGTCTCTCGCATAGGCTTGGATGAAGTTGTCTTTCTGCTCCTGGTTGATCACCGCGCGCTGTACGTCGTCATTCAGGAAGTACAGCGAATTCGTCTGGTCGCGCTCGATGGTGAAACGATTGCGAGCGAAGTAGAGTTCGGCCCAGCGACTGAGGTAGTACTTGTTTTCCGCTTCCTCTGGGCGGTATTGAAAATTGCGGTAGTCGATCACCTCGGCCCGGCCAACATCGTTGATGCGCACGATCATCGGATGCATGTTGGCCAGGGCCATCTGGCTCCTAAAGAGGAGAACGGCCAGGGCCACGCAGACAACCGCAAGTACCAAGATAGTGACCTTCAAATAGGTGTTCATCACAAGCGGTTCCCCGTACTGTTCGAGGTATCGTTCCGCCGCGCGCGTGATATCCGGTGAATGCCCTGTTGCCGTAGACATGACGATCCTCCTGTCTGACTAGAGTGCTCTCAGAATGAGTGCGGTTACTACGCTTCCCATACCGCTGCTGTGGCCGCCTGTATGGCCAGAAAACAAAGTGGCCGTCATGGTCGGGATCTTAAGTAGAATGAACCCGGCCACAAGGCACAGAATGAGCAAGGCTGGCATCAGCGTCACAAGCTTCTCTGGGCTGTTGACATTCATTGGGCCGCTTGTGAGATACGAGATCAATAAATGGCTCACTACGCTGAGCGTTGCTGCCGCAACCACTTTGTAGAACTCGAATCCAATAAAGGCTTTGAGCCAGCCCCAGAAAAGGAAATCGGTCTTGTCAAAGACCATCCATGGAATGAAAACAGGACCGAGCAATCCGATAATCGTTGCTCCTATTGCCCCGTAAGCGATGATGACAGCGATGAGTCCAGTCAGAATGCTCAAGACGATCTGGACAGTGAAAGAACAGATGAGCTTGTATGGTTCAGTAAAAGAGGGTGAAAGATTGCCAGCCTGTGCCAAGGCGGTCCGGATTGTGTCTTGCACCTCTTGAGTGGAATCATGGCCAATGTAGTCAACCAAGCTGCTTGTACCACCGCTAACGAAGCTTTTAAGCGAGTAGCCGATCCCCGGAATGGCACTGTCATAGAACTTGACGAAGCAGTAGGCGAATGTGATCAGCACAAAAAAGCTGATGAACTTCGCGATGTTGAAGCCGGGTCCGCCCTGTGCTGAAGCTAGTGCCTCCTGCACACCGAACCATACGAGCATGATTGTTGCGAGCGAGATCACCATGTGCAACCCGAGAGAGTCGAGGGATGGAGCGGCCGTGGCAGTGAGGCTGTCGCATCCGTTCTTGATAAGAATGAGGAGATCCATGTCCGCTCCTTTCTACGATTAGTAGTGGAAAGCCCACTGCGTACCCGTCGTGGTCTGATGAGGAGTCACTGCGTCAAAAGTCTGCTGATAGTTATTGCCCAATTGAAATAGCGATTTGAGGTTGTCTTGTTGCACTTTTTGTCCGATCATCTGCTGCAATGCCTGCGCCTGAAGCATCTGATTGGTCTCTTGCTGTGAACGCAATTGAATAAGCAGGGCTTGGTTAATTCGCTGTAAAGTAGCCATCTCGGTATGCTGCGATGGGTCGCTGGAATGGCTGTCTGCTTCCAGCCGACTGATGTCGGATTCACGTTGCGCTGAGCGTCACTTCAGACGCCAGATTGGACGGAGTGGTGGAGACGGTTGCCGCGATGGGGTTGCCGGTATAGGTCGGGGTCAGGTTGCCGAGCGTCGGGTTCGCCGTTGCCTTGCCTACCGAGAAGGTCTGCGCGCTGCCCGTGACGGCTGTGTAGCTGGTGCCCGCCGTGGCGCCTGGCGTCAGCGAGCAGGTTCCCACACCAACGAAGTCAACCTGGCTCCCAGAGACCGTGCAGACACTCGGCGAGTTCGAGGTGATCGAAGTTGTTCCGTCACCCGTATAAGTGAGCGTTGGCGTAAAGCTGCCGCTATACATCGCGCCAGATGGAATGTTCGTGATCGAGATCGTCGGCGTCGCCTGGTTCACCGTTAGCGTAACGCTGGCCGTCCCGGAGCCCGGATAGCTCGGATATCCAGCTCCCGGCGTATAGGTAACATTCAGCGAATATGAACCAACTGAGAGCACCGTTCCTACCACGGGGCTGTAGACATAGGTGCCATTGAGGTTGGGCGTGGTGTTCCCGGCAGCGTTGCCTACGGCATTCAACTGCGTGCTGCTCAAAGCTGTTCCATAGGTGATGGCCGCAGGAGTGGCCCAAGTGACGGCGGCATGCTGGTTGAGCGTAATAGTGACTGGCGCGTTCACATTGCTTGAAAAATTGGGACTGGCAACAAGAGCGGAGACGGTGCCTGTTTTGCTCGTTGCTCCTCCCGTCGCTGTGGAAGAGACACTCACGGTAATATCGATCGAATCGCTCGCACCCGCAGCCAAACCCGTCGTTCGCGTGCACGTCAAGGTCCCGACCGTACAGATCCAGCCGCCCGACGCGTCGCTCATAGCAGTGGCGATGATGCCCGAAGGCAGCGTAACGGTCAGTGTCGTATTGCTGGGAAGCGCAATAGTCGAGCTCGTATTTGTCACATCCACCGTAATGGTGTCGGCAACGTCGCCCTCGCTAAAGGAAGAGGGGCTGGGGGTGATGGTGATCGATACAGTAGGAACGACGATCCCCGTCACAAAAGTCGATAGATCGAATAGGGAGTATTCGAGCATCTTCTCCTGCCCGCTCATGCTGGCTGGTGGCAGAACCGTTCCGCACTCGGCTGGAAATATCTTGCCGGTTGTATGGTTGGTGGATTTATCTTCCACGTGATATTCGTTGAACAAAACACGCCCGAACTGGCTGTCAGCCGCAGCGCCTAGCGGAGTGTTGAAAGTCAACTGCATGATCGCGCTGTCGGAGTTCAGAGTCGCCCAGCTCTGCGTCGGAGCAATCACACCATCCAGGTCATGACGAACAGTAGTGAACGAAACCTGATCCAATGTGGTTGAACCACCGACATCGTATAGCCATTGGCCAAGTGTTACCCCATTGCTAAAGGTCGTATTGATCGTCCCGGGCCCATCTGCCGGGTTCGTCTGGCCAGTGTTCCAATTTGCAACTCCGGAGCCTGCCGATGGTTGGAATGTATTGGTGTTGTCGATCCAGGAATAACTGTAATGGGTGGCAAAGATGCGGCCGCCTGCATCAGCGTAACTCTTCAGATTGGTTGAATTGCCTGCATTCACAGCTGAATCGGTGCCGGCTCCCTGGCAGGGGAACATCACGATATCGTACCCGTTTAGTTTCGCCGCGGAACTCACCAATGCGCTCTCGTTTTGGGTCGAGGCGCTGATCTCGGCTCCAGGGCCCCCGTTCGTGCTCTGGTTAGTTTGCCCGGTATAGAAGTTGATGCGTCCCGAGCCTGTGGGATCGGTGAATTCGGAATCAGAAACACCCACATCGCGCAGAACGCACTCTGCCGAATCAACGGCTCCGGTAACGACGGCGATCTTGGGAATCTCCCCGTACCCGGCGGGACTTGACAGGTCTCCATGCGTCGATGGCATGCTGTACGACTGGCCCGTGAGCCCGGCACTGCCCACCGTTACGTTGTAAAACTGACGCCTCCACTTGCCGGCCTGAATGACCAGGGTATAGGTGTCTTGGGGAACATCGCTCAGCGTAAAGGTGCCGTCCACCGCCGAATTTGTATAGATCGTCACGCCTGTTGGCAGGGCATTCGCCTCCGTCATACACCCCGGCTGTGACGAAGGGTTTGCTCCGGTACACGTCGCCCCTGAGGTGAGTGGAGCCAGGATCCCCGTTCCGGGCGGTACGGCAGAGGTTCTCACCACATAGACGAGCACGTTGGATAGCGGGTCAACGCCGTTCGGCGTATACACCCTGCCACTGATCGTGGTGTTCTGCGCGAAGGCCGCTACGCTGCACAACGCCAGCGTCAGCAGCAGAACCATTCGCTTTGCACGAGAAGATCCGGAGGTATTCTTACCGGAATCCGAAGGGTTGAAAACCGGAGATAACATCGTGCGGAGAGCGCAAACGAATGGCTGCATTTTCCTGTAGCACCTTTCAAACACACCAATGCCCTTCGACGCGTAACGCAATCGATTACATGCCGATGTCTCACACACGGACCGGCAAGTATCCAATTTTTAGGTCGGGGAGAAATTAGTGTGTTACAGTCCACTTTACTGGAGAATTAGAAAACGTCAACAGTTCTGATGTAACAGATCGGACAGTTACTGATAATGGCGTCAGGGTGTTCAGGTAACGTCGTCCAGGTGTACTGGTAACAACATCGATCCTGGAATATTCCCAAAGCAGAAAAAGCAAAACCCTCTTGTGCGACAAGCGTATTGACTTGAGCCCAAATTGCTTTGTTGACATCTCCTCTGTCTGCAGTCAGAGAGAAGACAGACAGAGGCTATAAATACAAGGCCAAGCTCGACCAAGGATACCTAATGGAAAATCGCCCTGGCGACGGGAATCTGATGATCTGTCTGGGGGCTCTGAGGCTCCCTGACCCTGCGGCAAATTGTCAGGACTAATCCTGATCCGCACGCCTTTCGGCGATCTGAGACCTTTCAAATAATCAGCTGCAAATCACCGCATTTCTTACGGGACGGTGCTCACATTTCGAAAAACTGACGCTTTCAATCACTCCATCCGACGAAGAAGCTCAACTTTTGGACCGGCGGCCGAAGCTGCGGTCGGACTGCACACTGATGAGTGAGCGTTTGAAGAGCTTACTGGCAGATGTTAGCATCGAACTCACACCCTGTATCAATTGCACCACTCGTCGTCTTTGTTGCCTGGGAAAGCCTGCTCCGGAGAGTTTACATTGAGGCCATTTCTTTCTTTTCGCAATTCCTTGCCGACTTTCATTCTGAGTACGGTTATCTTCAGCGGTTGCAGTGGGATCATTTCCCCCAAGCAGCGATCGGCGCAAGTCATCACATTTGACGCCATCCCCAGCCAGACCGTAGGCGCTACTGTTGCGCTCGTCGCCACCGCCAGCTCTGGACTGCCAGTTAGCTTTGCTTCGGAGACGCCGCTCATCTGCACGGTCAGCGGTGTGGCGGCGACCTTCTCCGCATCGGGCACTTGCACCATTCAGGCAACGCAAACGGGCAACTCTGCTTATGCTTCGGCGACGCCTGTCTCGGAAAATATCTCTGTAACTTCCGCGCCGCTGACCGCGCAGACGATCACGTTTGCGCAGCCGGCCGCGCAGACGGTTGGCACGCCGCTGACGCTGACAGCGACGGCAACTTCGGGGCTGCCAGTCAGCTTTGCATCGACGACGCAAACAGTTTGCACCGTAAGTGGCACGACGGCGACATTCCTGGCCGCCGGCGCCTGTACGATCGATGCGACGCAGGCCGGCAACAGCACGTATGCCGCCGCACCTAAGGTTACGCAGAGCTTTACCGTCAATGCGGCTACGCCGAAATCGCAGACGATCACCTTTGGGCCTATTGCATCGCAGACCGCCGGAACTACGCTGGTGTTGACTGCGACTGCCAGCTCCGGTCTTGCAGTGAGTTACACCGCTAGCCCGTCGAGTGTTTGTACGATCTCCGGCGCATCCTCGGTCACGCTGACCGCGGTGGGTATCTGCACAGTTCAGGCAAGTCAGGCGGGAAATAGTTCCTACTCAGCCGCCACGCCTGTTTCGCAATCTATCACCGTTACAGCTGCGCAGCCCGCTACGGCCACCATCACCAGCTTCACCGCCTCCAGTTACACGGTTGCGCTGGGTTCGCAGGTCACGCTCAGTTGGGTTGTCACAGGTGCTAGTTCGCTGGTCATCAACCAACAGGTTGGCAATGTCACAGGAACCTCGGTCAATGTCACTCCGCTGGCCACCGGCGCGAATGTCTACACGCTGACCGCCAACAGCGCCAACGGTCCGGTTACGAAATCATTGACCATCAATGTAACCAATTCCAGTGCGCCTACGATTAGCAGTTTTACGGCATCGGCTCCAAGCGTCATGTTAGACACGCCCGTTGCGCTCACATGGGCAGTCACAGGCGCTAACACGATCAGCATCAGTCCAGCTGTCGGGACAGTTATTGGAACATCGACCTCGGTTACACCTGCATCCACAGGATCGATCACCTACACTTTGACGGCGACCAACTCGTCAGGTTCATCCACTTCATCGGTTGTTGTAGTGGTTACGTCCACGTTGCAACCGCCTGTCGTCAGCCTCTCTGCTTTAAGCGCTACGATCACGCTTCAGGGCGCGGTCACTTTGAGTTGGACAGAATCCGGCGCAACCAGCCTGAGTATCGATCAAGAAATCGGCTCGGTGCCAGTGACCAGCAACTCGGTCCATGCGACACCCGCAGCCTCCGGACCGATTACCTACACGATCACCGCAGCCAATGGCGCCGGCAGCACGACATCCTCTGTCACGGTCAACGTCATTGCCGCGCAAGCTGCGCCCACAGCGACCGTACCATATCCCCGCATCTCCGCTGCTGGAACTGGCTATGTCGTTGGATCCCCAATCACGCTTAACTTTACTGCGCCCGGCGCAACCTCGCTCAGTATCGATCAAAATGTTGGCCCCGTTACGGAAACATCGACAACCGTAACGCCAACAACCGCCGGTTTGAATACCTACACGCTGACCGCCGCAAATGGAGCCGGTTCCGCATCCGCTTTTGTCACGGTCTATGTGGCGCCTGCGACGCCAGCGCCAACCGCACCAGTCATCAACAGCTTCACAGCAGCCAATAGCACGATCGAGCAGGGTAGCCAAGTTACTCTGACCTGGTCTGTGACTGGTGCTGCGTCGCTCAGCATCGATCAAGGGGTTAGCACGGTAACTGGGCAATCCGTCAACGTAATCCCCGCCAACCTTGGATCGAACACTTACACGCTGACAGCGACCAATGCGAATGGAAGCACAACTGCGCGTGTCACAGTGGTCACTTCCAGCACAGCCCCCACTCCGCAGCCAACGCAAATCGCCGATTGCACGCCGATGGGCATGAGTCCAATCTGCGTGCCGTTTCTTGGCGAAGCGATTGGCGGCAATTCCGTTCCAGGCACGGTCTTCGATCAGGCATGGGGCGCAGCTGGCGAGGCTTGGCCGGATCAGCTGTATTGGCAGGACGTGCCATTCAACAACCAGCACCTGAATGACATGATTGGGTCGGCAGATGGAATTGCGAGCAGCGGCGCTCTGCCGCTAGGCGGCAATGTGGCCTGGGGTTTCGACCTTATCAATGCCAACGGCGGCGCGTCCGGTTTTGCCGATTACAGCCAGGATGGTGGTTATATGCAGTACGCTGCCTGGATGGATCCACGCGAAGGCACGTACTTTGCACTCGGCCCCGACGGAACGATCTCCTATCCGGGGCAGGGCTATGTCTCCTTTAGTATGCCGATGCTGGCGGATGACTTGCCCTCCAGTTCCCCACCAGAGACTTTTGGAAAATGGGCTGGTGAAAGCCTCGGCAACATGGCGGTTGCCATGCATCTCCGCGGTTACTATGATGCCGATTTCTTTATCGGAGTCTACCTTCCGGATGACTGGCATCCCCGCCTGATCAACAGTTTTGAATCCTGGAGCGGAACCGCCGTTCCCGGGAGCACCGTTCCGGCCCGTGCTAGCTACGTGGCGCAAAATCTGAACTCCCAGTGGACGGATTTTGTGAATGCCGGCCAGGTCAGCTTCCTGGCCGAGGTTGGCAATACGCTTCTAGCCAATGGCGTCAATCCCGTCTCCGGCGGCCAGCTCAGTTTTGATCCGGCTTACGCTCGCGCCACTGGCAGCGATCCGCGCGCATGGGAGACGCAACTACCCGGTAAAGACTGGCTGTTTCTCGTCGAGAATGAGTCGCAAGGCGATCGGGCAACTCCTGCATTCTGGACGGCCTCATATTCCATCGGCGCTTCGGCCAGCCGCGTTCCCGATGTTCCCATGGGCGTCGATATGGATGCGAATTGCACCGAATACGCCGGTGCGGTCAGCAGAGGGAACTGGTCGCAAGCTGAAGCTAATGGCTATCTCAAGCACCTGGTACTAAGTGCGGGCTGGACGATGGTAGCCAACCGCGACGGAAGTGTGCGCAGGGGCACTCAGGTCATTCAGCGCTGCAACTGGGACGCGGGCACAGAAGATCCCAATCAAATAGCCGTGATGCGGGAACATCTTCCCACCCATCCCTTCGGTCCGGCGCTTTATTATTCTGATAATGTTGCACGGTATTTCGAATCGCCGAACACGGAATCGAACATCTACAACTTCTACGCGTACATCGAGCGCGGAATCGCCACAAATACACCTGGTCTTCCGCAACCGCAATATTATCAAGTTGCGCAGGGACTCAACCTTGGATACTGGATCAGCGACGCCACCGATCCATCGACGTTGAAGGCTGCAGATATTCCGTCGGCTTGGCTGCTCTACGATTCCAATCATCTGCCCGCCGGCGAGTTGGCCAAGTTGCAGGCTGTAGCTCCGGTCTATGACCTGATGAATGCTGGCGGCAGCGGAACGCTGCTTGGTGCAACTGCCGCGCTGAATGCAGGTCCCATTCATGCAACGGGCAGGGGCCTCAACATGCTCGCCTTCGTCGACCAGAACGGCAGCGTCATCGTGATGGTCACCAATCAGGATGCAACCGACCAGAACGCGGGTGCGCTGGTCTTCAACCATGTGAGCAACGGCAACTTCAATCTCATCGGCCTGCTCGGAACGCCCAGTGCGACTATGACAGTAACCAACAATTCCGCCACGGTGCCGATATCAGTAGCCGCCTACAATACTGTCGTCTATGAGATTCCGGCATTGAGATGGATTGGGCACTAAACCTCGAGGCGTGAGCTGATCTTAGATACTTGTGTTCGAGGTTCATGCCATTCGTATACTAAGGCGGGTCAATCCGGCTCACTGTTTCTTCAAGCGAGAAGCGAGCAGATTGCATCAGCATACTGAAGTTCCCGCTGTCGGCATTCTATTGCTCTGGTTGGCCCATACGACTTCCACCGGAGGCGGTCGTCTCAATTCGAGAATCTCGCCGCAATCGATGCAACGGACGCAGAAATTCGGAATGCTAGAGGTTCTCGTCGATATCGGTCCCCGTAAGCCTGCAACCGGCCATGCCAAACAGGAAGAGAAGAAACAACATTTGTTCCCTGGGGGTCGCCAAGTATCCTGCTTCTAAATCCGCCACAACGGCAGAACATCCAGTCTCATCTCGATCATTCTAGTTGGCAGCGTCTTTCGCCGGACACGAGCAGATTCTCCGCCGAAAATGAGAGACTGAGTCTTTTCAGATCGTTTCCTGCGACTGTATGTTCCCAATTGTTCTGAGCGATGCCGAACGGCAACGTGTTATTGCGTTTCACGCATCAATGTTGACGAAAAAAGCCTTGGACACATAGAAGAAATGCAGCCATTATCACGTCATCGGAGGTCACGATGACGTTTCCCCTTTCCTCGCGCTCTACTCAAATTGCTGTACAGAACCGCTTCCCAATAATCGACTTCGAACCGCTGTTGGATGCCATCGAGGCCGCAGCCCTTCTCCGCATGCACCCGAACACACTCAAGAAGAAGGCTCGCCTTGGCGAGATTCCAGGGCGGCACGTCGGTAAATACTGGCGGTTTCGCGTCTCGGATCTAAACGACTGGCTGTGGCGCCAGGAGCGGGCGGGCTATGGCGCGCGAGTTCTTTGAGACGAGATGTTGCCCGTACTTTCGCGGGACTTTTCCGCGGATGACGATCAGCGATTTCTCGCGGCAGCCGACCGGTTTTCCCGCACTTCGTTTGCCTGGGTTTGGATGGGTGACTTTGGTCCAGAGGGCGTGTGCCGTTTTGTATCCCGCCATCTGCTCGGTCACGGCTTCGGGGCAATACCGGCGCCCTGCGGCAGCTCGCTCTTCTGCTTCGGCTGCGCCGCCCTTTGGGTTACGGTATCCGGCCAAATCTTCCTCGCCAAGTGCGGCGAAAAGATTTCTCCGGAGCCTCCGTAAATGCAGAGCTTCGGCACTTGGGAGCCGGTCCCACTCGCTTGGCTTCGCCCTGTGTGACCCGAGCAGGATCGGGAAATTCAACAAACGGAGACAAGATCATGTACCAGAACAAAGTCAACCTCATCGGATTCCTCGGCAGTGACGCAGCAGTTCGCACCGCCAACAACTGCAGCTTTACCACCCTCTCGCTCGCGACGAAGTCCTTCTATAAGGACAAGAAGAGCGGCCAGTATGTCTCGCACACCGAGTGGCACCGCTGCATCGTCTTCGGTAGGCTCTGCGAGTTTGCAGCCACGCTAACCAAGGGCGCTCACATTCAGATCGAAGGCGAACTCCGCAGCCGGCAGTATGACAGCAAGAAGACCGACTCGAAGAAGCGCGTCTGGGAGATCCGTGTGGTTTCGATTCTCAAGCTGGATCGTGCTGAGAAAGCAGCTCCAGAAGACCAGGAACAGGATGAAGCTTTGAGCGAGGAGACGGCCGCTTAGGCCGCTCCTCTTCACCTTCGGGAGCCCGGTCACCGGCCGGGCTCCCAAGACTCTGAGGTATCCGACATGGGTTTTGAATTGATACTCCCGTTTCTACGGCCCATCGAGCCGCTACTACTCGATGAAAGCGTGAGCGAGATCATGGGCAATCCCGACGCGACTTGGTGGTTTGAGCGCGATGGGATCATTCGGCGGGAGAGCGCCGTTCAATTCGACGCCGGCAGGCTGCGCACCGGCCTCGAAGTGATTGCCAATCAACTTGGGAAAAGACTTAACGAGGACAATCCGCTCCTTCATGCGCAGCTCCCGGATGGGAGCCGTCTTGCCGCGGTGATTCCGCCCGTAGTCAGACCGGCTCCAGCGCTCACAATTCGGAAGTTCACCAGCAGCCGCTTCACCATCAATGACCTCATTGCTCGCGGCACGCTCGTGCCTGCGGTCGCTGACTTCCTCTGCGAGCAGATCGCGGCCGGCAAAACGCTACTCATCAGCGGCGGAACGGGAACCGGGAAGACTACTCTTCTCAACATCCTTGCTCAGGCGATTCCTGAAGAAGAGCGCATCGTCGTAATCGAAGATACTTCCGAACTTCGGATTCAGAAGCCAAACGTACTTGCCGTTGAATGCCAGACAGATACCTTCAAGGCGCAGATCTCGTTCGACGATCTCTTGAAGTCTGCTCTGCGTTGGAGGCCGGATCGAATCATTCTGGGCGAAGTGCGCGGTGTGGAAGCGCGCACGCTACTTGATTCCTTCAACACCGGCCACTCCGGCTCGCTCGCTACCATCCACGCGAATTCCGCCGAGAAGGCCCTCCACCGCTTCGCCAACCTTGTCATTCGCAGCCACCCTCAAACAACGTTCTCAGATACATTAGCCGAGATCGGGGAGGCCGTCGATTTTGTGGTGCACGTGGAACGGAGGCCGGGGCGTCGGGTCATCCGCGAAGTACTGGCACTTCGCGGGTATGACCGGGACGCCAAACGCTTCCTGATCGATCCAGTATTCGAGGTGGAACATGCCAGAGAATAGAAAACAAATTGCCGTAAACGTCGCCGCCGAATTTCTCCGCCGGTCATTCGTGTCCGGAGAAACGGTTGCCATACTTCTCAGGCGCTCATCGCCGGCCATGACCCTCCAGCGAATTGTCACGCTGGAGTGTGTGCTTGCCCACCGCTATCTCGGTTGGCTGGCATCAGAGAACGCCACTGGAGCGAACGTCTACATCGGGGCAAATCCCCTGCGCGCCGGCAGCAGGAAGCGGACAAAAGAGAGTGTCGCAGCGGCCCGGCATCTCTATCTCGATCTGGACACAGATGGTAGCCCGAAACTCGCCGCGCTCTTGTCCTCGAAGTTGGTTCCAACTCCGACCGCGATCATATCTACTTCCCCTGGCAAGTTTCAGGTCCTTTGGCAGGTGGAAGGCTTCACCTTCGCGCTTCAGGAAAGCGTGCTCAAGGTGCTGGCGTTCACCTTCGGCGGCGATCCTGCTTGCACCGATTGCAACCGGGTGCTCCGGCTTCCTGGATTCTTGAATCATAAGTACGATCCTGCCCATCCGGTGAGCGTCTATTACCTCGGCAATTCCGCGTCCAGTCCCGCGGAATTTGGAATGGATATTACGGCCCAGGAACGGACCCATTTGCCGGAGCCGATAAGCCCGCGAAGAGGAACCGGAAAGCGCACCAATTCCGAGCACGATTGGGCTTGGGTTCTGCACGAACTAGCCCGCGGAATGGACGCCGGGAAGCTGACTCGCACACTGGCCGAACGTCGTTCGGACAAACCCGATCCTCTTTACTATGCGCAGCGAACAGTGGACGTCGCATCTGCGTGGCTGTGGCTCTCTGAAGGTGTTCCCATAGCCGACGTAGTCACGATGCTTGATGTTCGCCGGCGCTTTGAGATCCCAAATCCGCTTTGCACTGCTCGCGCGCAGGAGATCGCGCTCACGGCAGAACGCATGATCGTCCGCACGAAGATCGCCTGAATTCAACCAAGGAGGAGCTTCACTTATGCCGCTCATTGAGATCAACCAGGTCCGACTCGTAAGTGCAACGATACGGGTCGAATCAGCAACCGCAACCTTGATCGACCAGTACGCGACCTTTCTTCACGCGTCGGCCGATGACGTCGTCGACAAGGCGCTCAATTACGTGTTCTCGAAAGACCGCGAGTTCCAGGAGTACCTGAAGACAGCGCAGTCCTCGCGCGTAGTGCCCACGCTGCGAGTTCGCCGGGCTGGCAACGGAGAAGGTCCTGAGCATTCCGTGAATGGCGGGAGGCCAGTAACCGGGGTGGAGGTGGCCGATGGTATGCGTCGCGCAGCAGCTCCCAAGGCGTGATTCGTGCCTGAAGAGCCCGTTCGGTGCTACGCACCGGCTGAATTTAGACACTCCACCCCTAACAGGGCGCTAGCTAGCGCCGGCAGCGCCAGTTGGCGCTGCCTTGAAATAACAAGGGTTGCGAGATTTGCGGCGCTGGCTGGCGCTCTGGAGCGCTAACTGGCGCTGGGGTTTACATGCGTAAACAGAAGGAGAAAATATGCCCGATCAGAAACAGAACCCTCACTCTCAACACCGTTCGAGAACCATCGTGCGCACAATCACGATCGGAGGGAAATTCACGCCCACTGAATACGAGTCACTCTCGAAGATCGCATCAGACAGTGGGCAACTGCTCGGCGAATGGGCGCGCGAAGTCCTGCTTCGCGAATCGCAAACGGAAGAAGCCGACCTCCATTTGATCTCTGAGGTGGTTGGCATCCAGTTGCTGTTGATGAACACGCTCGCCCCCATGGCCCGTGGCGACAAGATCTCAGCAGAGCAGTTCCAGGCCATCGTCAAGTCAGTCCAGTCAACCAAGTTCAAAGCGGCGGAGGAAATGCTATCCCGCCGCCGGCAACCGAAGGAGGCATGAACCATGTCCAGCACACAAAACTGGGGTCGCAGAGAGTCATGGATTTGGCCGCCGCGCGGCTTCTACTATACCTACGGCGCGATCTTTATCGCCGCCGTTCTCTGTTCATTTTTCCTCTATCTGAGGTTTGAATTCGGCATCTCTCCGCTTCAGCGGTACTACCTGCCGTATTCGATTCGAGCATGGGCTTCAGGATGGAGGAACTCACCGGGTCGATACCAGTTAATCTACATTGCCGGTCCGCACCAGAGCGCACGAGTGGCCCTGGACGCTGACGTGGACACTGGAACCACGCTCCAGCCGACCGGACGGCCGCTGCCAATAAAACTGTCCGCGACCGCAGAGAAGAACGGATTCACAACCCTCGTGCGAGAAGCTCCCCGGTTCTATCAAAACCGCAGCTTGCAGACGTTTCTGCAGCACTGGATTTACGGCGATGCCAAGGTTGCCAGCCTCTTCTACACTCCCGCGCTTTTCGGCCTTGGCGCGTTGCTTCTCCAGCTTCCTTTTTCGCTAAGCAGAGACATTGCGCGGCGCAAAGAACTCCGCTATGGAAGGCGGCTGAAGGGGCCGATTCTGGTCGATCCGAAGGAATTCACCAAGCAACTCTCCGGTGACGGAATAGGTCTCAAGGTGGAGAAACAGGGCGCTCTGCTGCGCATCCCGCGCGATGCTGAGAACACCCACTTTCTCATCGTCGGAGACACCGGCTCGGGAAAATCGACGATCATCCGGCAGGTCCTCTGTCAGGTTGCCGAGCGGCAGCACAGCGTGATTGTCTACGACCCGGCATGTGAGTTCGTCCGCCAGTTTTACTCACCCGACCGCGGCGACGTTGTGCTCAATCCGCTCGACGAGCGATGCCCCTACTGGAGCCCATCCGCCGAGCTGAAGCGGAAGGCCGAGGCCAAGGCGTTGGCCGTCTCACTCTTTCAGCCAGGCAGCACCATCAAGTTCTTCGTTGAGAGCCCGCAGAAGATCTTTGCTCATCTGCTCTACTACCTGCCGACGCCGAAGGATCTCGTCGATTGGATGTCGCACCCGGAAGAAATCGACAAACGCGTCCAGGATACGGAGCTTGCTGCGCTCATCGACCCGAAGGCGCCGCAACAAAGATCCGGAGTACTCGGCTCTCTGAATCTGATTGCGGACAGCTTTCGTCTACTGCCAACCGAAGCCGAGGGCAACGGCTCTTGGACGGCCACGCAATGGGCAGAAAAACGCCAGGGTTGGATATTCATCACGTCGCGCCCAGCACTCCGCGATGCCTTGCGTCCGCTCATCAGCCTCTGGCTCGACATCCTGGTTCTCCGTCTCCTCACGGAACCTCATCCGAACCAGCGTCCAGCATGGTTTGTCATCGACGAGCTCGCAAGTTTACAACGATTGCCTCAACTCCACACAGCCATTACCGAGAACCGGAAATCGAACAACCCGGTGATTCTTGGCTTCCAGGGCCGCAGTCAACTTGAGGCTCGCTACGGCGAGGACGCCGAGGCGATGCTCTCACAGCCTGCCACCAAGATATTCCTAAAGACGAGTGAGCCGCGCGCAGCCCGATGGGTCAGTGAAGCCATCGGCGAAGTCGAGATTGAGAAGCTCCGCGAGACCCATTACGACGGTCAGCGTGCTGGCAAGAACTTCGCACTGGACCGCCAAACAGAACCGCTCGTTCTGCCGTCGGAAATCTCCGGCCTCGATAAGCTCCACGCGTTCATGAAGTACGGCAACCACGTCACGCGATTCTCCTTTCCGTACATCGACCTGCCGAAGGCGCATCCCGGATTTATAGAACGCAAGATGGATGACTTTCTTCCTTCGCCACAGCCTGTTGCCGACAGTGCTCCTGCTCCCGAGTACAAGCTCACGCCGGATATGCACATCGAAGAACAGCTATCACTTGAGTACGGAAACACCGAAGTGTGAGGTCTCAAATGCTGACCATCTCCAAGCCTCTTTCCGCAACTCAGGCTCTGAGCTATCACCAGAAAGAGTTCACAGCCAAGGAACAGAATTACTGGTCCCAGCGCGGCGAAATTGTGGGCAAATGGCAGGGAAGGCTGGCCACGCACTTTGGCCTTGCCGGAACGGTCTCGGCCGACGACTTTGCCAAGCTGAGCCAGGGGCAGCATCCGGCAACCGGCGAGCAACTTGTGCGTCAGCGTGCGTCCTATGAATACGAGGATGCTGACGGGAAGACCATCAAAACGATGGAGCACCGCGCCGGTTGGGATGCGACTTTCTCCGCGCCCAAGTCCGTCTCGCTCACGGCACTCGTTGGCGAAGATGACCGTGTTCGAATTGCGCACCGCGAGAGTGTCCGCGCAGCAATGGAACAACTCGAAAACTACACGCAGGCCCGGATCGGCGGCAACCATCCGCCCGAAAGCACTGGCGAATTTATTGCCGCCGAATTTGAGCATGACACCGCTCGCCCGGTCGACGGTTACGCCGCCCCGCAACTTCATACTCATGCGGTTATTTTCAATATCACTGAACGCGAGAATGGTCAGTACCGCGCCTTGCAACCGCAAAGCCTCTTTGCCTCACAGCAGTTTGCGACAGCCATCTACCAGTCGGAACTGACCTATAGACTCCGGCAACTTGGCTACGAGATCTCTACGGGAAGAAGTGGCGCGCCCGAGATCAAAGGCTACACCCAGGAATACCTCGACGCTTCGAGTCCTCGCAGCCAGCAGATTCGCGCGTACCTTGAGCGCACTGGCCGCATTGGCAAGGAGGCCGCTGAGATCGCAGCCCACTCCACACGCGATAAGAAAGAAATCCATTCTCTCAAGGACGTGATGGCCGCTCATCGCGCACTTGCTGCCCAATACGGGCACCAGGCCGAAGCCGTCGTTCGCGCGGCGCAAGAGCGAAGCCAGCATCAGAGAGAGGAGCCAAGCCCTCGACTGCGTGCCAGTGAAGCCTTAACGTTTTCACGGGACAAGAACTTCGAGCGCGAAGCGGTCATCGACGAAAGAGCCCTCGTGCGAGACGCTCTTCGCCGCGGCATGGGAGAGATCACCTATGGCCAGGTTCGCAGCAATCTGGATGCCCGGCTCGCGACTGGAGAGTTCCAAACAGTCGAGCGCGCGCACATTCCCGGTCGCCAATTCACCACAGCAAAGACCATCGAAGCGGAGCAGGAGATTGTCAGGAGGATGCGCGAAGGCCAAGGCAAGGCTGTCCCCACGATGAACCGCCGGGAAGCAATCAAAGTCTCCGACCAGCATCCCAATCTGAATCGGGCACAGAAAGCCGTGGTTGAGGATGTTCTGAGTTCTGCAGACCGTATTCAGGGAATCCAGGGCTACGCCGGCGTCGGAAAAACGACAACGCTGGCTACGCTCCGCAGTGTTGTGGAGAGCCGGGGGTATGAAGTTCAGGGGTTTGCACCCACCTCCCGCGCAGCTCGCCAATTGAATGAAGCAGGTATCAATGCCGGAACATTGCAGGGCTTTCTTGCAAAGGAAGCGAAGCCGGATACTGCTACGCAGAAGCATTTCTACTTCATCGATGAGTCTAGCCTCGCCAGCACAAACCAGATGCACAACTTCCTTGCGCGGCTTGGTCTCAACGACCGCGCTCTCCTGATTGGCGACATCCGCCAGCACCAGGGCGTTGAGGCCGGCCGGCCATTCGAGCAATTGCAGGAAGCCGGAATGCGGACAGCGAAGCTCGACGAAATCGTCCGCCAAAGAGACCCCGAACTGAAATCCGCCGTCCAACTGCTTGCCACTGGCCAGACCGCCGCCGCCCTTGAAACCCTCCAAAGACAGGACCGAATTCGGGAGATCCCCAATTCTCAGGAACGCATCCAGACAATTGCCAGAGCCTACGCCGAATCCCCGACGAACACGCTGATCGTTTCGCCGGACAACGCCTCCCGCCGTGAACTGAACGTGGCCGTCCGGCAGGAGTTGAAAACCAATGGAAAGCTCGCTTCCGAAGACCACTCCATCCGCGTTCTTGTTCAGCGTCAGGAGATGACTGGCGCCGAGCGCAGTTGGGCAAATCACTATGAGACTGGAGACGTGGTACGCTACGCGCGTGGCAGCAAAGCCATCGGCATCGAAGCCGGAGCTTACGGCGCTGTCGTCGGCGTCGATCCAACTGCCAACCTGCTCACGATCGAGAAATCCTCCGGTGAGCAGGCCACCTACGATCCGCGCCGCCTGACCGGCGTCAGCGTCTTCCGTGAGATTGACCGCGATTTCTCCGTGGGCGACCGTATACAGTTCACCGCGCCCGACAAGCCGCTTGGCGTCGCCAACCGTGACCTTGCCGTGGTCGAATCCATCTCGCCGGATGGCCACATTTCAGCGCGCCTCGATAACAAGCGTCCTATTGAGTTCGACGCCCAGGAGCACCGCCACTTCGATCACGGCTACGCTGTCACCAGCCACAGTTCGCAGGGCCTCACCGCAGAGCGCGTCCTCGTGAACGCCTATACCGGCGTCCACCCGGAACTGCTCAATTCGCGATTTGGCTATGTCTCGATCTCCCGCGCCAGCCACGAAGCTACTCTCTTTACCGACAACACAGCCAAGCTCATCCCGCAACTCAGCACCGATCTCTCGAAGACTTCAGCGCTAGAGATCAACCAGACCCCACCGGCTGTCCATGATTTTGGAATTGGCATCGGCTTCTGATGGATTTGAACGGTGGAATGGAGGCCTCGCCAGCCTCCGCAGAAACCGCGTTAAGTACGTAGATAAGAAATGGAGGAATTGCGATGACCGATCTGACCACCATGCCCGAAAATTACGAAAACATCCGCACTGGAGTCGTTGAGCTGCTCAAAGCGGAGCGCTCGGCTGCCGCCCGAAATGTCAATTCGATCATGACCGCCACCTACTGGGAGATTGGCCGGCGGATCGTTAGACAGGAATTGCAAGGAGAGTCGCGATCAGAATACGGCGAACAATTCATGGAACTGCTTGCCAAGGACTTGACCAGGGTATTTGGTCGTGGATTCGGCCAAATCAATCTTTGGAGAATGCGGACATTCCACCGTGCCTGGTCCGAGGGACAGATTCTTTCAACACTGTCGAAAGAATCTTGCAACCTGCTTTGTTCCAACAGCATAAGACCTGCATCCTCAAACATCTCGGACATTTCTTCCAGCTTTCTTTTGCCTTGGTCCGCTTAAGTCCGGCTACTTGCCGTCAAGCGTCCGATTTATTTTAGTTGGCGCCGTCCGCCTTCGCAAAATTCACTGTGAAATCGCCGACCTGCTTGCCTTGAGTCAGACCGTATTTGATATCGGAAGGGTAATGAATGCCGCCATAGAGTCGGGACATCGCCGCCTCCTGCGCTTGCGCGTCGAAGTAGCCTCCATTCGAGGGAAAGACATAATCAAGCACATCCGATGCCGCAGCGGAGAATTCCGAATGACCGGAAACGTAAGATGGAAAGTTGGGCAGCGGAATCAGCACCTTGATGCTCGGGTCCAACTGCGATGGTCGTGGATTGAAGTAGTTGTATTTGGTGTACCAGCACTCTATTGCCGAATCGTGCAAAGCCATGTTTACCAGCGCGAGTGTGCGGGCTGCGCGTACTTCACTGAATTTCGCGTTGCTGATATAGGGCACCGCAATTGCATTCCAATGGCCGGGCGGCGTAACTGAATTCGCGCCGTCATTCCATTTGTAGACGGTGGCGAGTTGATCGCGGGTGATATTCTCGACTGCGCTCTTGACCGCCGCCGCCTCCTGTTGCATCTGGGGCGAAGAAGTGGAAGGTGGTGGAGGAGCAAGAAGATTGGACACATTGGAGGGTGAGAGCATCCAAGCCTGGACTTGTCCGAAGAGCGGCAGCATTGGCGGCCGTGGCGGCGTCTCCTGACTGATCCAGGGAATTTGCCCTTGCGCTGTTGCGTTGGCGGCCAACTGTGCCCATTCCGCGGGATTACCGGCAGCGCTTTTCATTCCGTCGTTGTTCGCCCGCGCCAGAAAAGCGGTGGCCACCGCCTGGCCCAGCGCAAAGCCCGCGGTCCAATCGCTTGAAGACGCCTTACCCGACAGAAGAACCGCCTCCTGCTGCTCACTGGCAGTGTTTGAGATCAGGTTGATTCCGGTGGGGAAGAGCTTTGCGAGTAGAGTGGAATTGACTCCGGCCTCGACGGCATCTTCGGACGGATATGAAGGCAGGCCCGTCGCCGACATCAGCAACTGGATCTTCGTGTTGTTCTGAAAAGGCTGCGCTCGGTTGTAGAGGAATTTGTAGTACCAAGCCGCCTTCAACGCATCATACTGGGCGATCGATACATAACTGTAGGCGCGTGCTGCGTAGGGCGGATTGCTGAAGGGATACGTAGGGATGTCGAACGGATTGTTCGGGTCCGGCGCCGGATAAGTCCCGTTAACGGGCTCGGGCGGCAGGTCGTTTGCAGCAACCAGATTGCGAAGGATTTCGTTCCAGCGAAGGACGCCGCTTCCGCTCCAGTAAGTGATGAGCGAGCGCTCGGAGTCGGTCAGATGCCCTTGTTCATTCAGGATCGAGGTCAACTCGGCCTGGTAGCCCGGATCGGAGGCGACCGCTGGCGCAGCTACCGTGATTTGCGTAGGCCCGGTAAGAACAATCATCTTCCATGTTCCAGCGTTTGAATCGGTGCTGGCCGGGGTTAGTGGCAAGAGGGGCTCGCTGGATGGAATCGACTTGGCGCAGCCCGAAATCATCAGCGCAATTCCCATGAATGTAACTCCGAAGATCAGCGCGAATCGCATAGATCTCTGAAAGTCATTAGATGGCGATTTCATTGCGCGCTTCTCCTGTGGAACTGAATTTGGTACATAAGCCCAGACGTGAAGGTGTTGGATTGGCCCACGTTTCTGCCGTCGAACGTATTGGAGTACATAAACCAGTACTGAAGACCGTGGAGCAGGTGAAGCGGAATCGGAATCACCGCCGCGCCGCCAGCCTTTGAGGAGTTCATGCGGTTTGAAATAAACGGCAGGTCTTGAGGTCGGATGTCACCGCCGCCCCGTGTCTGCTGTTCTGCGAAAGTGCCAACGAACATCATTCCGCGTCCCATGTATCCGGCCGCCACTGAGTACACAAACTGATTCGGCATCGCCACCTGGTTGCTGAGATACAACTGGCCGTTTGTGTAGTAATAGTTTCGGTCGAGCGTAACGTTGCTTCGAAAGACGTAAGCCGCCGAGCCATTCCCATACAAGCCATGCAGACCCTGAAAGTTCACGGTCGTGCGAGGTGCGATGGTTTTTGCATGCAGGCCAACCGACATCGGCTGAAAGTCGGGCTCGTAGTTGTTCAGCGGGATGCTGCCGGAGACAACAGGAAAGACTCGAACAGTTCCCCATTGCCGCAGCTGCCATCGGATCAATTCGTATTTCACAGCCAGCGAGATATCCTGGAACCCCTTCTGGCCGTGTAGAACTCCCTGACTTGCCTGCGTCCAGATAAACGGCACAGTCCCCAGCACGTTGATTCGGTTCTTGAACCCATAGACTGCATTAAAGTCCAAGGTCTGTGTCGTTACCGTACCGAGATTGCCGTTTGTGCGGTTGTTGGTGCCCTCCCAATAGTGGTCCCATGCATCGTGGGTGTAGAGAGTTCCACTGAGGACAGCGCTCTTCGTCACCATGATGCCGTCATCAACGGTCTGTGCGCTTGAATTGCGTGGATGGATTGCGAAGGCGAAGATCACAAGGACGATCCAATTTGCGATTTTGTTTGCCTTCCTCTTCTTGCGGTCGCGTGAGGCTTCTGATCGCTTGCATTGTGTGCCGCAACACGCTTCACTTCCGGACGCCCGGATCGAGTCGATTAAAGTCACGCTTTCTCCTGGTCTGTTCAGGGATATCCGGGGAAAGAACGCGTGCGCTGAACGCGTCCCCGGTTTCACTGTGGATTCGGCACAGAACCCCTCAGGCGCCCATGCCTGGACCGTCATTTCGATCTTTGAATGGAACTCGTTTCAAGTTGCCGCGCTTGGGGAAGTCGGCTTCGCTTTGCCCTGGTTAAGAGCGAGACTAGTCGCGAAATTGGTTACCGTCTCCAGCAGAAAGGTTGATTTCCAGCTCAATCGTAGGGTGGAGAGGTGGGACCGCAATTGGAGTTGTCAATCGCCCAATTTTCCTTCGGACATCCTATTGTTCATGGTCGAAGCGTTTGCGATCACCGTCTATCGCTCTCTCCGCGAACTCGTATCTCGTTGTCTCTCACGCGCAATTGCTCCTCCAAGCTCTGGAACAGTCGACCACATGCGGGCACTTACATTTGGAAAAGTCGTTTGGAGAGACCGTGCTCTCTGGGGCGACGCTGTTTAACTCTCCGTGATGGGAGTGGCCGTCGCGATAATCAATACCGATTGCATTTGATGCAGCCTGATCGATTCGTGTTACTTGACCTCATTATGAATCAGCCGATCTATAAGCGTTTGTTCTGCGCACGCTGAACTCCGAATCAATTCAATGAAAGCAGATGTGACAACCTGCCATCGGTGTCATTGGCGGTGTCGCTGTATTCATTTACAGGTTGTTTCCCTCCATTCCACTTCGCGCCCTCGGGTGGACGGCCCAGCGCACGATCTGGCCGTGCACTGAACGGGCCTTCTCCGTCCGTTCGGAGCGCGGCTGCGCGCCAAACGATCACGCGCGTTTGTCACTTGCCGCGCCTTTTCCGACGCACTCCCACCGTCGGGTGCTGCGTTTTGTCTCGGTCCGCCGCTGTCTTCGCGCTTCCCAACCGGGGGTGAGAAAGACACTCAGCCGGCAACGGCGGACCGAGAGGACAAAAAACATGAGATTCAACAACAACAGCAACGGCAACAGCGGCAGCAATCGCACCGCGCCGCACAGTAAGAATGCGGCGCTCGACAGCAACCGCCAGCAGTCCACCACCCAACAAGTCATTGCCGAGAACGTCAAGTTCCTCATCGAGCAGCTTGAACAGGGCAAGAGCGAGACGCTCACAGCCTATCTCGGAGCAATGGCACGTTTCCACAATTACTCGTTCGGCAATATCCTTTCCATCGCGCACGCTTGCCCTGAGGCGACCCACGTTGCAGGCATCCGTACATGGAACGAGCTTGGCCGTTTCGTCAAGAAGGGTCAGAAAGGCATTCCGATTCTGGCTCCGATGATCAGCACCAAGCGCAAGCAGCGCGACGAACCGCAGGAGAGCGGCGAAAAGCAAGCGCCCCTGCTTATCGGATTTCGCAGGGTTTTTGTCTTCGACATCCTCCAAACCGATGGAGCCGACCTTCCCCAACCCGCCAAGGTATCCGGCGAAGTTGGCAAGCACCTTGACGGTCTTATCGATTTCGTTCAGCGGCAAGGCATCGAGCTGGAATACAACGAACGCATTGCCCCCGCACAAGGCGTGAGCTATGGCGGAAGAATCGCCTTGCTTCCCGGCTTGTCGAAAGCGGAGACCTTTGCAACTCTGGTGCATGAGGCAGGGCATGAACTCCTGCATCGGGCCGAGCGTCGCACGATGACGACCAAGACTGTGCGCGAGACAGAGGCCGAGGCAATCGCGTTCATCATTAGCCGCGCAGTGGGCCTGAATACCTCTAGCGCGAGCGCAGACTACATAGCCCTCTACTACGGCAACGCCGAATTGCTCACCGAATCACTCACCTTCATCCAGCAAGCCTCTTCAACCATTCTCGACGCTCTCTTCGCCGAGGAGCAGCAATCAGAACTTGCGAAGGCCAGCTAGCCGTGCACCCTGAGCGGGTGCGCTGATCTGCGCCCGCTCATTAACTTCATTCCAACAATGAGAGGAGAATCCGCAATGACGAACGCATCCGAATATCGCAACCTGCCACTCGCCAGCCTTACCGAGTTGGCCAACAATCCACGCAGGAGTTTTTGATGAAGCCGCTCTCAACGAGTTTGCCGAGTCAATCAAGACGCAAGGCACTCTTGCACCGCTTGTCTTGCGTCCCGTAAACAACCACTTCGAGATAGTAGTCGGAGTGCGGCGCTATCGTGCGGCGCATCTGGCAGGGATCGAAACCGCGCCAGTTCGCATCGTCGAGTCCACCAATTCACAGGCACTGATATGGAGTGACCCTGTCAATTCCATATCAGTGCCGGTGATCACCAAAGTGGCCGCTTTTGCCAGCGACTTCTCGCCCCTGCTTCCCACCGAACAAATCACGATCCCCGACGACCTCAGATAATCGCTCGCCACTAAAGGGGGTCGTACGAGAGGAACGCTGGGGGAGTTGTGGATTCATTGCATAAAGAGGCTCGGGATAAGCAGTATGAATTGAAGCAAATTGAATCGAGAAGGGAATGGAGAAAAAGCAACTGATCAGATGCCAGTAGCGTGTCAAGGTTGGATCAGGTTGCATTCCGATTTAAAAGTCTGACTGAAATATGCGGAGAGCGCAATTTCCGGACGAGTTGCCTACTTGGTTCCCAGGAGTTGGGCGCGGTTTCAGCTTCGACAGTAGATAACGCCTGCTTCTACATCATCTCTGCGATCGCAAATCGTAGGATCGCATTTGTGACGTAGCACAGACGAAACTGAAGTGAAAGGGTTGCTATTTCGCCGAGTGTGGGAACCAGGTTATCTGCGCCGCGGCGATCGTATGGAAAAATTAGTGCTGGAGTTTCATGCCTACTGCTGATTCTTGCCGATTGAAATACCTGTTTGGGCCCGAGAGTTCACGCGGGCAACCCGTGAACGTCGGCGAATCTCGGCGGATCCGGATAATCAAACATGGCGTGTAACGGCAATTCATTCCGGCGTCTTCATCGCCACCTTTGGAAGTTAAATGACCCGATGGAGGATATGCTTTGCGGGGCAAGGTCATCTTGCAAGCCTGCGTCGTAGTGCCAATCGCCATGCCCACAAAACTGGGCGCAAAGGCGCATAGGCCCAGTAGAGACGATCCGGAAGTCGGAGCACTTGGAAATCCGCAGGGCAGTATACAGCTTCGGCTAGACTTGCCCGCCATTTTTTTGATGGTTGAGCCAGCCTGTCGTGGAGCTTCCAGCGGAGCGTCTCGCGTAGCCCTTCCAAAGCGTCACCTCCACCGGGTTCATGAGTAACTTTCATTGCTCGCAGTGGACTATTGACAAGGAATGATGGGACGTCTTTGTATGGATTTCCTGATAGCTCAGGTAATTGCAGCCCATATACTTCCTGTAAGAGGAGGAGACCTGACAGCAGTGATCTCTCCTGGCCCACGCTTTGGGCTTGGTCCTGGACCACCTGCCAGTCTATTTGTCTGAGGGCGTGGACGCGCGCCAAATCTCCTAACCACTTGGCGCGAAACCAGGCATGCCTTCCACCATGGCTGCATAGGTAGAGCACCTTATCATTGGGGTCCATAACTAGACATGCGCGCCCCTGCCATATAGAGGGAGTACATCTTGCCCAGCGGGCAGATGTTTGGCTCGAAGTCTCCCATTGGTTACGCCAGTGAAGCTCCAGGTGGCCACCTTTGGAGGGATGTTCAAACACAAGGTTGCACTCAATCCGAAAGTGGCTTTGCAGTTGACGAGGACTCAAAGATTGATGCATGGAGTCCAGGCTCCAGCCCAGATTTTCTAGGCACGCCTGTGCCCTTGAAAGGTCTTCTCTTGCGACCGCCAAATCTAGGTCTTTGGAATGACGGAGTCCCAAGTCACTGTAGAGGTCAACAGAAAGGGTAGGCCCCTTGAATGGCAGAATGGAGATTCCGGCGCGATTGAAGGCTTTCAGTATTTCCGCCAATTGTGAGGAGTGCCGTAATGCCTGCATCCGGCAGGCTTCGCTCCGCCTTTGCAATTCGTTCGATGCTGGCGCCGGAATCTTCAATCCTGGCACGCGCTTGAGGGCGGCCCAACTAAGGGCGGGGGTGCGGTGCCGGTCGACCAGACGGACGTATTCGATCCAGTCCACGTTGGCCTCGATGGCTTCGCGAATGGCTTCTTCTTGATGATCTTGCCACGAAGGCGGAGCCAACCATGAGGTGGCGATCATCAAGCGGAACGCAGGGCTGGTCCCTTGCAGCCAAGGAGCTTTAGGCATGGGAACTCTCTCTCATTTGCTCTGCCCAGAAGCTGGCATAGCCTCTGGGCAGAGCCGCTAGTTCTGCGTCGTTTCCCAACCCCTCCACCCATCCTTTCGCAAAGACATGGATGATGTCGGCGTACATGGCGCTGTGACGCGATGCGTAATGATGAACCAGGTTCTGCCCGCGAAGAGGGTTCGGAAACAATTTAACCAGTATTGCCCCGCCCAGAAATCAATGGAACTGACTGGTTCATTCAATATTACTAAGATTCTTGCATTCGCAGCAAACGCCAATACTCCCTGCGGGTGAATCACATTGGTGGCGGAATAGAGCCCCATTTCAGGAGCCTCACCTCATTATGTTGGAATCACTCGTCAGACTGTCACAGTTCCACAATGACCACAGTAGACGCCAGCCTCTTCGCCATGTACTCTCGACCGCAGATCGCTGGATCTACATGGGTGGCTTTGTACCTTCGAAATCAGCAGTTGAAGGTTGTTATTTCGGCTCGTGCGGGAACCAGGTTATCTGAGCGGCAGCGCTGAAGTCGCTTTGGGCACCAGTCTTGTAAATGGGAGCCTTCCAGCCTTCATGCTGGATCCAACCGCGAATTTCGATTTCCTTCCTAACACGCTTGGAAACTAGGAAGGTGTAGTCGTTCTGCGTTGTGCCGCCGGGGATAAATGCGTTTGCGGCCTTCACGTTCCGGTAGGTGAACTGTAGTTCTTCCTGCGGAGATAGGTGGTATGTCAGCCACGCCTGCCCGCCTTTGCCCTGCCGGCCCACCCAATCACCTACCAAAAAGCCCTTGTTCGTAGGACCTTGCCTCTGCACAACCTCCCAATAAAGAAATTGGCCCTGTTCAAGAGACTTGCTAACTGTATCTGTGCTGGTTCCCTCCACACGCATGTCCAGATGCTCGAAACCGGGTAGCCGAGCAAGATAAATTCCCGGATGATAACCCGATCGCCGCGGTGCGCTAATCGGGCTTACATCGTCGTGACAGAGAGAATCGGTATACACAGTAACCCAGTTGCGCAAAAAAGGCAGCCTATATGAAAAATCGAAGGTCCCGAATCGTGCTCCCGGGTCGTCATGCGATTGCTTCACCGCTCCCGTTACATTTTGGAAACTGAAGAAGCTGTGTAGGAAAGTGTGCAGCGTAATGGGCTCGTGTCCCTTGCCTCCCCAGATCGTCAGCCGTGAAAAGCCAAACTCCAGATTGCGGGTGGGCTTGAAGTTGATCTTCTCCATATGTACCCACGGGTCGTTGGGATAAGTGTGTCCCTTTAGGCTGCCCACGAAAAAGTCGTAGCGTAAAGGTCCTGTGAGAAGTGAGAGCAGGGGAACGCGCACCGGCTCGACTCGATTGATCTCAAAGGCATAGATGTTCTCGGCATTGTTGCTCCACAACATTGCCGCACCTTTGTCAGGACCAAGCCAGTGGTCATTCTTACCGAAAGAAATCTCGTGCCCCATCAGATGATAAGAGAGGTTTGCCTCCAGCACCCTCACGTCGTTCGCAGCCGTAATTGGACCCTCGGGGATGGTGTCCTGACGTGGGCTCGCTGCAGGAGGGATGGGGCCGGCACAGCCGAGCGGAGGATTGATGCTGTTAGAAAAGCTCGATATAGGAATGCCGTCGATACAGTTGGACAGATAGGTAGCCAGCGCCGAGGAGTAACCCGAAGCAGAAGAAGCGTGTTGAAGTTCACCCCTATAGAAGAACGAGAATCGTCCTGCCCCAACGCGAGCGCTGAAGCCTGTGTAGTTTGAAAAACCTTGCTCGTATGGACGGCCGTAATCGTCGATGATGGTTTGGCCCAAATGGAAACTGTCGCGCAGCGGTGTGCCGACGATACCTCCGAATTGAGAGTACACGCTTTCCAATTCCGGACGAGGATGGAGAAGTGAGGTTTCATGATCGCTGTCCGGTTTGACCTCGCGCAGAGCTGCGAGGTAGATGCCGCGCGCTTCATCGTTATTCGTGTCGGTTTCGATTTTGTCCGCACTCAACTGAAGCATGTGCGCAATGCTTAGTCGTGTCCACGGACGAAGACCAAGAAATGCGCTGTCCACATAGCCCAGAGCGTGCAGCCGATCCAGCGCAGGGTAGATCCAGTTGTCGACCGGCACATAGGTTGATCCTTCCGTGCTGGTATCAATGACAATTGCATCTGGCTGGGAACCAGAAGGTAGCGGCCGATTGGCACCTTGTGCTTGCGCATGGGCCCAAATCCCACTCCAGAGCAACATCGCATAAAGACCTAAGAAAGACTTCACTCATACTCCAACACGTCAGAAATATCTTAGCAGAAGCTCCGCAGTCTCAGCCCTGTATGCCCTCGGAAAGGTCAAGTCGTGACGAACCTCTTGCCTCAGTGAAACCGGACTTGGGGGTCATTCATTAGAGCGCTTGAAAACCGACGCATTTTGGTGATTCGGGTAAGGAGTGCCGACTTCAGAGTAGGGGGCACAGCCATTACAACGCAGAATGCTCCCTCCATCTTACGCTGCTTTCCGTTTCGGGACTTCTGGTTCAATTTTGGCGAATCGCGCAGGGCGCTCTGCTGCGGCGCTCCAGGAGCAGTCGGGTCCATCACAAAAAAAGCCTCGGCAACTCTTGGTGGTGCTGAGTGTCCCCTGTCGCGACCGGACCCGCAGCGCGTAAAGAACCATTGCGACTTGACGGCTCTTCCCGCGGAGCCGTTGAAAAATCGGGTACTCGCCTATCAAGTGCGTGTCATGATAATCTTCAGGGGAGTTGTTAGGAAGACAGATGAAAAAGTCAGCGTTAATCACAGGCATTACAGGGCAGGATGGATCCTATCTTACCGAATTACTGTTCACCAAGGGATACAATGTTTACGGGCTTGTGCGGCGTAGCAGCAGTATCAATATCGAGCGGATTTCCCATGTTGAAAAAGATATTACTATAATCCCGGGAGATTTGTTGGATCAGAACTCTCTGGCAAACGCGATCCGTCAGAGCGATCCAGACGAAGTCTACAATCTTGCCGCGCAGTCGTTTGTGGCTACATCGTGGAACCAGCCCGAATTAACGGGTCAGTTTACTGCTCTGGGTGTTACGCGCATCCTTGAAGCCATCAAGACGGAAAACCCCAAGATCCGTTTCTATCAGGCTTCCTCAAGTGAGATGTTTGGTTCGACGCCACCGCCGCAGAGCGAGAAGACCTCCTTTCATCCTCGAAGCCCTTATGGCGTATCCAAGCTCTATGGACATTTCGCGACAGTCAACTATCGCGAGAGCTATGGTTTGTTCGCCTGCTCCGGTATTTTGTTCAATCACGAATCGCCACGCAGGGGGTTGGAGTTTCTAACCCGTAAGGTCTCCAACGCCGTGGCGCAGATCAAGCTGGGTTTACTGGACAAGATGACAATCGGAAACCTCGACGCAAAGCGAGATTGGGGATTTGCAGGCGACTATGTGCGCCCCATATGGATGATGCTGCAGGCGGATGCCCAGAAGACTACGTTGTCGCAACGGGTATAAGTAAATCGATGTGGGAGTTGGTAGACGCCGATTTCAAGACTGTAGACTTGGATTACCACGATTAGGTGACAGCCGATTCGGCCCTGCTGCACCCTGCTGAGGTGGATTACTTGCGCGGAGATTCGAGCTATGCGAGGCAAGAGCTTGGCTGGGAGCCGGATGTTGCCTTTGAACAACTGGTTAACATGATGGTAAAAGAGGATTTGCAACGCAACCGGCGGCACATCCTCGCAAACCAAGCGGACGTACGCTGAATGGGGCGTTGTCAATGAAGGCTTTTGTCATAGGTTTGACGGGGTTTGTCGGTCCGCACCTTGCAAAAATGCTGGTTGGCAAGGAATGCGAGGTCGTTGGGCTTGGGATTCGTAACGAAGACCATGACGCAGTGCAAAGCCTTCCGAAGGGCGTTTCAGTAGCCAATATAACCATGATGTTAGCCGGACGGACACAAATGTTCTACACTGAAGATCAGTGCCAACCAAATGAATGCTGAGAGAGTTAGAGAATGAAATCGCAGTTCAATTGCGCAACACCAGCGGACCAAATCAAGACAAACCGGACACTGAAGGCCGGAATTATCGGCGCAGGGCGAATGGGCATTACCCATCTCGCCCTCCTGGGCGGTAATCCCAACGTCAGGGTCACCGCCATTGCGGACAATTCGCCACTGATGAGCCACGTACTCACTAGATACAGACCCGATATTCGCCTGTTCGGCGATTACAACAGAATGCTAAAGGAAGCGGATCTCGATATGGTGGTGATTGCTACTCCGCCCCCGTTGCACACTCCAATGATCGACGCATCTCTGGACGCAGGACTCTCGATATTTGTTGAAAAGCCATTTACGCTGAGCGCAGAGGAAGCTAGGCGAGTAACAATTCGTAGCCAAGACGTACGAGGAACTTTTCAGGTCGGCTATGTGAACCGCTTCAACGACATATTTATGAAGGTAAAGGCGCTCATCGATGCGGGAGCGCTCGGACGCCTCATCAGTTTTCGCTCAGACATGTTCGGACGAACGGTGACGCAGCCATCGAGCGGTTCAGGTTGGCGAGGCAAGCGCGAGGGGGGCGGCGGTTGCCTCTACGAATTCGGCTCACACGCAATTGATCTCATGGTGTACATGCTAGGTAAGCCGTCAAAGGTGACAGGCAGCTGCCTGACGCCGGTGTTCTCCACCGGAGTCGAGGATATAGTCCGCACGAATGTGATTTATGCGAGTGGATTGACTGGAAGTCTGATGGTGAACTGGAGCGACGCAAGTTTCAGGAAACCAGCGAACCAGATAGAGATACTTGGAGAGAACGGCAAGATCCTGGCCGATCAACACGATCTGAAGCTTTACCTCAATCACGAGTATCCGCCTTACGTGAAGGGATGGAATACGGTTTACATTACGGATTGCTTCAATGCAGTGCCATTTTACGTTCGTGGCAACGAGTTCACTCGCGAGATGTTTCACTTTGTCGATAGGGCGCTGGACCCCGCTCAGCCAAACCTCTCTGGTTTTTCCGATGCGACGATGACTCAGGAAGTAATCGATATGGTGTTTGCCGATGCCGGCGTGGAGAAATGAATGATCCAACTTGACAAAGTTATTCTTGGCGACAATCAATTCTTTGGTATCAACCATATGTCGCAGCAGAAGGCCCAGCAACTGGCCGAGCGATTCAATAGCATATCGTCGATCTGCGAGGCGTACAGAACCGCATACGATTTGGGCATTCATGCGTTCATGTTAAACAGCAACGACAAGGCCAAGGAGATATGCGACTACTTTCGCGCCCATCGTTCCGAATTTCCCGAGTTGGTTCTTTATCCGTCGATTCCCTATCCTCACAAGTACGCAAACCTGGTTGCGGAACAAGGCATTGTTGGGGCAATTCAGACGGTGTTGTCGAGCCAATCTGCCTTCAATCTGCTGGGATTCGCCGGGAAAGGACTCTCGCTGCTCACCGGTGACGTCACCAAAATGTTTATGATGCTTATCGATGTGGAAATGAGCATTTATAAAAAACTGGACTTCAAGGTGATATACCTACAAAACATCGTCACCGATCTATTGCTGGGCTTGGGATTCCGAGAGGTCTTCGTCGAGTATTGCCGGTATGTGGAAAAAAAGTTCCACGCGGCTCCAGGCTTTTTAACTATGAATGTTCCTCGGCTCGCAGCGTACTTGGAGGAATGTGGTATCGAGAATGCGGTTTTGTGCGGTGCGGTCAACAAAACGGGTTATCTGATGTCACCTGATATAGACAGCTATGAGACCTACTTCCGCGGACCGCAAAGATATGCAGTGAGCGCCATGTCGATATTTGCTTCGGGGGCCATTCCGGCCGCCGAAGCAGTGAATTATGTCGGTCAGCAAGGCATACGGTCCATTGTTTTTGGCGCATCCTCTCGCCAGCATATGCAAGCAACGCTGGAGTTAATCAAGGGCATTGCATGAGTTCAGATCGCAAGGTTGCCATAGTTGGCACAATGGGTTTGCCCCCGCAATACGGGGGCTTTGAGACGCTGGCGCATTTTCTGGTTCTCTGTCTCGGTAAAACGCTTGATTTTACTGTGTACTGCAGCGGTCCTGATTACCAAGCGCACCCAAAATCGTATCTGTCCGCCCGACTGAAGTATTTGCCCTTCAAGGCAAACGGTGCACAGAGTGTCCTTTCAGATCTCATAGCTATCGCGGATAGCTGCTTTGTTGCAGACGTTGTTTTGATCCTCGGCGTCTCGGGGGGCATATTTGTGCCATTCACCCGACTCTTCCGCAAACGTGTGATTCTGAATATAGGCGGCTTGGATTGGCAGCGATCAAAATGGGGACGATGGGCCAGTCGCTTTCTTAGGATTTCTGAAGCCATAGCCGTAAAGTGGGCGGATGTGTTGGTAGCGGACAATCAGGGGATCGCGTCATATTTGGCGGCAGAGTATGGACGGGAAAGCGTTCTGATTGAATACGGTGGAGACCAGATTACCCTTCCCCCGGTCACGGAGCAGTGGCGACAACGCTATCCATTCCTTAATGCCCCCTATGCCTTCTCGGTGGCAAGGATACAGGCCGATAACAATATTGAAATGATTCTCGAAGCGTTTTCCCAATCAGCCAGCTACGTATTTGTGATGGTCGGCAACTGGGCGAACAGTGCATTTGGCCGCGAGTTGAAAGCCCACTATGCCAACCACGCGAATCTGCACCTTCTCGATGCAATCTATGACCCAGAGGAACTCAACACGCTGCGTGGCCACTGTTCGCTTTACATCCATGGGCATTCGGCTGGGGGAACCAATCCCAGCCTGGTTGAGGCAATGCACCTGTCGCTCCCGATTGCGGCGTTCGATGTGATATACAACAGAGCCACCACGGAGGACGCGGCGCGTTACTTCAAAACCGCCGCGGAGTTGACGAAACTTCTGAATTGTATCTCTCCGGCTGAATGGGAGCGTCAGAGGGCGACCATGAAGGAGATCGCTGTTCGCCGGTACCGGTGGAGCATCATCGCGGATAGGTACGCTGAAATTCTGAGCGTCTGAGAGGATGCGCAAAAGAGAATGCTTGCGGGGCTGGCACCGCAAAAGGGATTACCCGCCATGTGCTGGCAAATCAGTTTTGCGGCTCCTGACCTTTCGCGCCGGTACACCGGCAACAATCGCATAGGGCTCAACATCTCTAGTAACCACAGCTCCCGCGGCTATGATCGCGTGGTCTCCGATAGTCACTCCGTCGAGGATCGTGGCGCACGCGCCGATCCACACGTCGTTCCCTATGATTACTCCCCGATTATTAACTCCCTGTCCGTTCATTGGACGCGTCAAATCCGAAAAATTATGATTCTCCGCAATGATTGTGATTCTCGGACCTATCATAACATCGTCGCCGATCGATATACTCCCGGCGCAGCCTATAAATGAATAAGCACCAATAGAACTCCGATGCCCCATGACAAGTCCGGATCCAAGATTCCCCCCCCAGTGGCCGCTTGGTCGAACCATCGTACCTTCACAAATTGTGACATCGTCACCAAACCTCAGTTTTGATCGGCTAATCGCCTGGAGATAAACGCACCTCTCTATTTTGCATCGCTTCCCGAAGACAAGATTATTCTTGGGGCCGACTACTCGCACTCGAGTGCCAACCGAGATCACACCTGAACTTGTAAACTTGAAGAGGCTATAGAAGAATCCTCGCAGTATAGTCCAAACAAGATGGCAGAGTATATATTTCCTAAATCGACCATCCTCGTCTCCTGCATACCGCAGTCGGCCCAGGATGCCAGCAATCTCTCGAAATCGACTCCTCTTGAGTGCATTGCCGTTCACAGGAGGGAATGGTGCGTTGGAAGTGGGTTCATTCATCTTGTTCTCGCTAAGACCTGTTCATATGCAGAAAGCGTGGCCTCTGCCGTATTTTCCCATGTATACTTCTCTAATATCCTCTTCCTCAAGAACGATGATCGCGGCGCACGGTAGGCAGCTAAGACTGCACTCCGAATGGAATCGATCGAGTCTGGCGAGCAATAATGCGCGAACTCCCCAAAGTACTCCTCGGTATCGCCTTTATTCGTAATAACAATATTTGCCCCCATTACTCCAGCTTCGAGCGAAGATAAGCCCGTTGTCTCCATCCAACTTACCAGTGCATGAACCTTGCATGCCGCATAGTATCTCGGAAGATCCGCATGCGGAACCTCCCCAAGATAGGTGACATTTGGACCCATTTCGCGCTTTATCTGGTCAAGATATGCTAAATAGTTCGGACCTGGTTTCCCGATCAAGACCAGCTTGAGGTCAGTACCGTTCAATGCTCGAACCAGTTCCAGTTGACATTTCCGACCTTCTATCCTTCCGACACACAACACGGAATCGCGATAATCTTCCATAGGCTTAACACGTTCAAGGGAAAACAAGTGCGGATCAATGGCGTTCGGAACCACCACATAGCTTTTACCCCTCGCTTCCGGGAAGTCAGTCTCTATCCGCAACTCTTCTGAGTGAGAGTTTGGAAGCAGTACACTTGCCATAGACAACAGTCTCCCTTGGGCACGCCGATATCCAGTGGCGATTAATCTCATGGATTCAATAGGTGATTCTCCGTTCACAAGAAGACGTCCGGCGATTTTTATCGTTTCTGTCCACGAGGAAGGTAGGTAACCCAAGATCCGCCCTCGTAGCCCTGAACGCCCGCTACGCTCATATTCGCGGTAG
>Ga0181526_10000091_pt1 | contig 89467 bp, 72 predicted proteins | sample PEATcosm2014_Bin_35_FD_119750 | JGI IMG/M metagenome (GOLD analysis project Ga0181526, IMG submission 119750) | Peatland microbial communities from MTU Mesocosm Facility, Houghton, MI, USA - PEATcosm2014_Bin06_30_metaG | ecosystem: Environmental > Terrestrial > Soil > Wetlands > Peat | place... | reverse complement strand
GCCCCTGGCGACGCCGGTCGAGGCCGCCGTCGTGCAGGCACTGCGGAGCGCCTGCACGGGCGTTCTCGGATCGGCCGAGATCGGGGCGGTGGCGTTCTGGACCGATGCCGCCCTGCTGTCGGAGGCCGGAATCCCCTCCGTCGTCTTCGGGGTGAAGGGCGGCGGTCTGCACTCGGCTCGCGAATGGGTGGAGCTGGCCTCGCTCCGAAGCGTCACCGACGTGCTGGCCGAGATGGTGCGGCAGTGGTGTGGGGCCGAGCCAGGGCATGAGCGGGTGTGAGATCACGCCACGGCACAGGAGAGGCGGGTATCATGTGCACCTTGCCAACCCAGGGGGTGGACCGATGGCCTCATTCGACGCCAAGAAGCTGTCGCAGGTGGACTGGGGGGTGGCTGGAGCGGGGGTTCTGGCGCTGATCTGCCTGTTCCTTCCCTGGTACGGCGTATCGGCAGGAATCTTCAGCGCCTCGGTGAGCGGCTGGAGCACGAGCTATGGGTGGCTCGGTGCCCTCCTGATCGTCGCCGCCGGCGCCTACCTCGTGCTGCAGCGCTCCCAGGTCGATCTCTCGAAGGTGCCGATCGGCCCGGCCGTGGTCGTTCTCGGCGCTGGCGGCCTCGGCACCCTCATCGTGATCCTCCGCTGGCTCACGCTGCCGAGTGGGAGTGGTGGGTCGGCCCTCGGCGGCTACAGCTACGGCCCTCGTATCGGCCTCTACCTCACACTGCTCGCAGGGCTCGTGCAGGTCGGGTGTGCCGTGAAGCTGTTCATGGCCTCCGGCGAGCCGCTGCCCTGGGCAGCAAAGCAGGCCGGGGGGAGCGGCGGCATGCCGCAGACCGGCATGGGCGGGCCCTCGACCGAGACGATGTACCCCTCGCAGAGCATGCCGTCACAGGGCATGCCCTTCCCGCAGGGCGAGAGCATGCCTCCGCCGGACGAGGCGACGCCCCCGACCGTCTGAGGTTCGTACCTGCCTCAGCGGCTGGCCGGCTTTCGAGATCGATGCCACGCGCGGTCGCCGGGCGAGCGGGCTGCTCTGTCTCATGGCGGCAGCAACCGACCCGTGTCTTGCCGCCGCAGCGTCGCGATCGTGAGGCGTCTCAGGTCCCTTTAGCATGCTGAGGTTCGCATGCCCCGGCACGCGCCATGACAAGGAGCCCGACAGCGTGGGCACTGCAGCCACAGGCCTGATGGACGTCTCGGCGAGATGACCAAGCAGGCATCGACACCGCCACCGGGCGACCGCCCGGTCGGGACGGCCCCGCCCCCTCCCTCGCCCTGGCGTCACGGCTTGTGGCTCGTCGGCATCGCCCTGTTCATCGCCCTCTACTTCCTCATGCCGACGTTTCGCGGGCAGGCCTCCGTCAACCTCACCTACTCGCAGTGGCTGCATGACGTCAGCACGCACCAGGTGAAGTCCGTCGACATCGACGCCAGCGGCAACGCCTCAGGCACGCTCACGAACGGGCACAGCTACACGACGCTCATCCCTCCGCTCCTCGTGTCGAGCTCGCTGTCGAGCGAGCTCACCAGCGAGGGCGTCACGATCACCGGCGTGGCGAGCGGGACGTCGTTCGGCTCCGAGGTGCTCTCCTGGCTGATCCTCCTCCTCGTGTTCGCCGTGCCCGTCTACTTCTGGTTCCGCCTCTCCCGCGGCGCCAACAGCCAGCTGCAGGGAGCGCTCGGCGTCGGCAAGTCGCGGGCGAAGGTGTTCGACGAGGAGCGGCCGAAGACCACCTTTGCCGACGTCGCCGGTTACGACGGCGCCAAGCGCGAGATCGCCGAGACCGTCGACTTCCTCCGCAACCCGGAGCGATACCGCAGCGCCGGCGCCATGGCTCCCCGCGGGGTGCTCATGGTCGGGCCGCCCGGCACTGGCAAGACACTGCTCGCCCGTGCCGTCGCCGGCGAGGCCGCCGTGCCGTTCTTCTCCGTGACGGGCTCGAGCTTCGTCGAGATGTTCGTCGGGGTCGGCGCCGCCCGCGTGCGCGACCTCTTCTCGGAGGCTCGCAAGCGGGCGCCCGCCATCGTCTTTGTCGACGAGATCGACGCCATCGGGCAGCGACGCGGCGGCTCCGGCGCCGTCGTGTCCAACGACGAGCGGGAGCAGACGCTCAATCAGCTGCTGGCCGAGATGGACGGTTTCGACATGGCCGAGGGCATCGTCGTGCTGGCGGCCACGAACCGGCCCGAGATCCTCGATCCGGCTCTCCTGCGCCCCGGCCGCTTCGACCGCCAGGTCACGATCCCGCTCCCGACGCTGGAGGAGCGCCTCGCCATCTTGGGCGTGCACTGCCGCGGCAAGCGGATCGACAGCGATGTCGACCTCGACGTCGTCGCACGCGGGACGCCCGGCTTCTCCGGCGCCGACCTCGCCAATCTCGTCAACGAGGCGGCCATCTTCGCCGTCCGCAACGGCCGCCAGGTCGTGGCGGCCTCCGACTTCGACGAGGCCCGCGACCGCATCATCCTGGGACGCCGCGAGGGCTCGAACGTGCTGCTGCCGGAGGAGAAGCATGCCGTCGCCGTCCACGAGGCCGGCCATGCCCTCGTCGCCGTCCTGTCCGCCAAGGCCGACCCGGTCGCCAAGATCACGATCCTGCCGGCGGGCCAGTCGCTCGGCGTGACCGAGCAGCTGCCCCTCGTCGAGCGCCACCTCTACGGGGAGGACTACCTGACCGACTCGCTCGCCGTGCGGCTCGGCGGTCGCGCAGCCGAGCTCGTCGAGCTCGGACAGGGCTCCACGGGAGCCGCCAACGACCTCGCAAGCGCCACGGATTTGGCGGTCAAGATGGTGCGGGAGTTCGGCCTCTCGGCCGAGCTCGGTCCCGTCGGGTATCCCGAAGGGGGCTCGGTCTTCCTCGGCGGCGGCGGCGCCGGGCTCTCGAGCCGGCCCTTTGCCGAAGCCACGCAGGCGATCATCGACAACGAGGTGACGAAACTGCTGCGGGAGGCGGAGCGACGAGCCGTCCAACTGCTGACCGAGCACCGCCACGAGCTGCGCAGCCTCACCGAGGCGCTCCTCGCGAAGGAGACCTTGGACGGCTCCGAGGTCTACGCCATCGCCGGCGTACCGGAGCCGTCCGGCCGGGCGGGCGGGACGACGATGGCCCCGCAGCGGGCTGCCATGGCGCACGTCGCCGAGGACGCCACGGTGGGCGGGAGCACGACGGCGCCCAATCTGGAGCCGCATTTGTGACTTCTGGCCCTAAGGGCGCCCGGTGCCGGACGGCAAGCTGGTAGCGGATCGTCCGACAAGGGAGCAACGATGACCGTCAGAGTGGGGATCAACGGGTTCGGCCGCACGGGAAGAGCCTTCTTCCGGGCAGTGAACGGCTCAGAGCTGGGGCTCGAGATCGTGGCGGTGAACGACTTGGCCTCCCCGGAGTCCCTCGCCCGCCTGCTGATGAGGGACTCGGTCTTCGGCCGCTTCGGCGCCCCCGTCAACGTCGAGGGTGACGTCATGATCGCCGGCGGGCAGCGCGTGCAGATGGTGAAGGAGCCGGAGGTCAAGGCGCTCCCGTGGTCGGCCCTCGGGGTCGACGTCGTCGTGGAGGCCACCGGCCGCTACACGGCGAGAGACGCCGCCGCCGCTCACCTCGACGCCGGGGCGCGGCGCGTCGTCGTCTCGGCGCCGTCGAAAGGCGCCGACGCCACCTTCGTCATGGGCGTGAACGACGACACGTTCGACCCGGCCACCCACTTCGTCGTCTCGAACGCCTCCTGCACCACGAACTGCCTGGCGCCCATGGCGAAGGTGCTCGACGACGCTTTCGGTCTCGAGCAGGGTTTCATGACCACCGTCCACGCCTACACCGGTGATCAGCAGCTCGTCGACTCCGTGCACAAGGATCCCCGTCGCGCCAGGGCGGCGGCGCTCAACATCGTCCCGACGACGACGGGGGCCGCCCGGGCGGCAGGCGAGGTGCTTCCCCACCTGGCCGGTCGCCTCAACGGCATCTCCTTGCGGGTGCCCGTCGCCGACGGATCGATGACCGACTTCGTGGCCACGCTGCGAGAGGCACCGTCGGTCGACGAGGTGTGCGCCGCCTTCCGGGAGGCGGCCGCCGGTGGTCCCCTCGCCGGACGGCTCGAGTACTCCGAGGAGCCGCTCGTCTCGACCGACATCATCGGGAGCACGGCCTCGTGCGTCTTCGACGCCAGCCTCACGATGGCGACCGGCCATGTCGTGAAGGTGCTCGGCTGGTACGACAACGAGTACGGCTACGCCAACCGGCTGGCCGAGCTCGTCGCCAAGGTCGGGGCGGCCCGCTAAGCACGAGACGGCCGCCGCTCGGGACCGCTCTCTTGTGCGGGGGCGGCCCTTGGATGGAAGATGACGAGCGATGGCTGAACTGAGCGACTCGGGCGGCGCGGTCCTGTCGCCCTCGAACGGCCGGAGGTCTCTGTTCTCCATCGCCGCCAGCCTCGTGCTGCCCGTGGCGGCCGCCCTCGCCCTCGTGCCCTTCCGCGTCCACTTCGCCAACGCCGCCGCCGCCCTCGTGCTCGTCGCCGTCGTCGTCGGCGTGGCCGCCTTCGGCGACCGCACGGCGGGCTGGGTCGCCTCCGTTTCGAGCTGCGTCTGGTTCGACTTCTTCCTGACGCGTCCCTACGAGACGTTCACCATCTCGGCGGCCTCCGATGTCGAGACGACCATCTCCCTCCTCGTCGTCGGCTTCGCCGTGACCGAGATCGCCGTGCGCAGCCGCCGCCACTTCGTCGTGGCGATGCAGGAGGGCAACTACCTCGCACTCATCCACGACGTTTCCGACCTCGTGGCCGAAGGTGGGTCGACCGACGCCGTCGTCGCCGCCGTCAGGCAGGACCTCCTCGAGCTGCTGGCCCTCAGCGACTGCCGCTTCGAGTCGTACGCCCTGGCGAGCGGGCGGGCCCGCCTGCGCCGAAACGGGGAAGTCGAACGCGGCGACGAGCGTTTCGACGTCGAGCGGGACGGGCTGCCCGACGGTGAGGTGGATCTCGTCGTGCAGAGCAAGGACCAGAGCTACGGGGTCTTCGTCATGGTCGTCGGCGAGCACTCGCCCGTCACGATCGAACAACGCATCGTCGCTCTCGTGCTGGCCGATCAGGTCGGTGCGGCTCTGGCGGCATCGCCGCTGTCGAGCTGAGGGCCGCGGTCGCACAGCCCTACGCTGGGCCTGCGCCGGCAAGAACGATCCGCCGCCGCCCCAGATTGGCTAGCGTCACGACTGTGTCCGACGTGATTTCGTCTGGGCTCGATGAGTCCGGCCTCCTCGAGGCCATTCTCTCCATCGCGTCAGACCTCGACCTCGACGGGGTACTGAAACGCATCGTGGCAGCGGCCTGCAAGTTGACCGACGCCAAGTACGGAGCCCTCGGGGTTCTCGACGACACCGGCGACGAGCTGGCGCAGTTCATCACCTACGGGCTCACCGAGGCGCAGGAGGCCCTCATCGGCGATCCGCCGGAGGGACGCGGCGTCCTCGGTCTGCTCATCAACGACCCCCGTCCCTTGCGGCTGGCCGAGCTCGCCGCCCACGAGAAATCGGTCGGCTTTCCCCCCGGTCACCCCCCGATGCACACCTTCCTCGGCGTGCCCATCCGCGTGCGGGGCCTCGTCTTCGGCAACCTCTACCTGACCGAGAAGCGCGCCAAGGAGGAGTTCTCCGAGAGCGACGAGCGCCTCCTCTCCTCGCTCGCCGCCGCCGCCGGCGTCGCCATCGACAACGCCCGCCTGCACCGCCGACTCGGCGAGCTGGCGCTCTTCGCCGACCGCGAGCGCATCGCCCGCGACCTCCATGACACCGTGATCCAGCGCCTCTTCGCCGTCGGGCTCAGCCTGCAGGGCCTCGCCCGCGTCGTTGACCCGCCGAACGCCGGCGCCCGCATCGAGGCCGCCGTCGACGAGCTCGATTTCACGATCGCCGACATACGCAGCACCATCTTCGAGCTGCAGGCCCGCAACGACACCGGGGTGCGGGCGGAGATCACGCGAGCCATCAGCGAGGCCCGCGACGCCCTCGGGTTCCTTCCCCGTGTCGCCTTCGAGGGCCCGCTCGACACGGCGACGGGCGCCGAGGTCGCCGCCTCGGCCGTGGCGGTCGTGCGGGAGGCGCTCTCGAATGCGGCCCGCCATGCCCGCGCCACCCGGGTCGAGGTCGTCGTCACCTCCACCGCCCAGGAGCTCGAGGTGACCGTGAAGGACGACGGCATCGGAATCCGGCGGTCCGCCTCACGGGGAGGGCACGGACTGCGCAACATGGCTTCGCGGGCGGAACGCCTCGGCGGCTCCCTTGACGTGCGCTCCGAGCCGGGCGAAGGCACCACGATCACCTGGACCGTCCCGCTCTGAGCAGGGCGCCGGGCGGCGCCCTCGCCGCCCGCTGCGGGCGACGGGCAGAGCCGCTCATGTCGTTGCAATGGGTCGTTCGGCCCTAGCCGCCGGGGCGCCCCATCCCCACGATGTATCCGATGGTGACGGTGCGGAGAGTCGGCGTGCCAGCCGGCAACCCTGCCAGCGCTCGGCTGATCGAGCCCGCTGGCGGCTGGGAGTCGGGGGCGTGATGAGTTCGCCTGCGCGCGACGACGACTCCGACCACCTCGCGGCAGACGGCGCCGAGTCCCCCTCTCGGCGCCGTCATGCCGTGTTCATCACGGACTTCGTGCACCTCGGTCGCCCGTTCGAGGCCGTGGCACCGATGCTGCTCGATGCCGGCCACGACTGGCGATCCGTGGCGGCCCGCTCGGCCGCCCATCAGCGCTTCGAGGTCCTCATCGGGGATCCCCGCCAGACCGGCATGGCCGTGATCGTGCCGATCCGCTGGGAACCGGTCGCCTTCGAGCGGTTGCTCCCCATGCTGGACGCCGACATCGAGCTGCTCGACCTCGGCGACGGGCACTGCCGCCTCTCGATGAGCGGGCGCTACCAGGTGCCGCTCGCTCAGCTCGGCGCCACCCTCGACCGCTTGGCCATGCACCGCCTCGCCGAGGCATCGGTGCGCCGTTTCCTCTCCGAGATCTCCGAGACCCTCGCCCCCGCCTGAGGCGGGCTCGCCCGATAGGAGCCGCCGCCGCTAGGTCTCCGGTGAGTCGAGCACCGAGTCGACGGGACGGCGCGGCGTCGTGGGGTGACCGTGGGCATACCCCATGCGGAGCACGATCTGGGGGTGGCCGACGAGGCCGAGACCGTCGGCGAGCATGGCCCGCGCCGAGGCGACCTCTGTCACCTGGGTCATCGGGGAGGCTTGCACACCGCACTCGGCGGCTTCCAGCAGCAGGCGCCCGAGCGCCTGACCGGCCAGCAGCCATGCATGGTTGTCGTCACCCGGCGTGCCGATGATGCAGACGAGGGGGTGCTCCACGGGGGGCGGGCCCTCCGTGGCGTCGCCCGCTCCGGAGCCCGCCCTCTCGCCGGCGAGCTCGTCGGCCTCCATCTCGCGCAGCGTGAGGGAGGAGGCTCGCTCGTGGGTGGGGACGACGGCGGCTGCCGGTATCCCGTCGCCCGAGCCCTCCGGCCGGTTCAGCCACGTGGTGAGCTCCGTCTCGTAGCGGGCGTCGTGGCGCTCGATGTCGTCCGATCGCGCCAGCAGGACGGCGAGGGTGACCTCGTCCGCCTTGTCGCCGAGCACGCGCAGCCAGGCCCCCGTCTGCGAGACGGCGTGCTCGAGGCGGGCGACGAGATCTGCGGGCACCGCCCTGTCCTCGAAGGGCTCGCGGGCCGTGTAGCGACCCGGTATGGCCTCGAGCAGGCCCTCCTCCTCGTCGCTCGGCGGTTGCGGCCCCCCGATGACGATGGAGGCGAGGAGGTCGGGCTCCTGGCGGTCGGGCAGCAGCTGCACGGTGCAGGAGCGGCCGAGGGAGCGGATGCCGATGCGTGCGAACTCGATGGCCGCCCCGCAGCTCAGGTGGAGATCGCGTCCCTCCGGGTCGATGACGGCGAGGGACCGCTCCCGGTCTGCGAAGACGTCGAGGGCGGCGATGTCGCCGTCGGGCGCCGTGCGAGCGGCGAAGCGCCAGGGCTGGGTGTTGTGCACCGACGGGGCACGCGTCGCCAGTTCCACGACCGTGCGCAGTTGCTCGGCGTCCATGTGCTCCCTCCCGACACGAGACAGGCTGACCTCTCACGGTACTCGTCGCGGGCGAGATCTCAGCTCGGTACCGCCAGTGCCGGTTCGCTCGCCGCCACCGTGGCCGTGGCCGGCGACGGCCGGTCCACGAGGCGCCCGCCCTCGAGCGTGATCGTCTCGTCCATGCGGGCGAGGTCGTCCCGCCGGTGGCTCATGAGCACGATCGTGCGGTCGCCGAGAGCGAGCAGCGTGTCGTCGAGCACGCGGGCCCCGGTGGCCTCGTCGAGATGGGCGGTCGGCTCGTCGAGGACGACGACGGCGGACTCGCGAAGCAGGAGGCGAGCGAGGCAGAGGCGCTGGCGCTCGCCGCCCGAGAGGAGAGCGCCGTTCTCACCGGCGCCGGCGGCGAGCCGGCCGGGGAGGCGCTCCACCATTTCCGCCAGCCCCACCGTCTGCAGGGCCGCCCAGAGCTCGGCCGCAGTGGCCGTAGGCCGCGCCATCGCCAGGTTCGCCTCGATGGAGCCCGCAAAGACGTGGTCGACGCCCGACAGCGTCCCCACGCGGCGACGGACGTCGGCGGCGGCCGCCGTCGCCACGTCGGTGTCGCCGAGGCGAACCCGGCCGCTCTCGAGCTCGACGAGGCGCAGCAAGGCGGACGCCACCGTTGACTTGCCGCTGCCGCTCGCCCCGGCGATGCCGAGACGCCGCCCGGCCCCGACCCGGTGGCTGAAGCCCGAGAGGGCGGGCCGCTCCGCACCGTCGTAGCGGACGCTGGCAGCCTCGAAGGCGAGCGCTGCGCCTCCCTCCGCCAGCGCCACTGCATGCGCCGGCTCGCGCACCGGCGTCGGCAGGCGCTCGAGACCGAGGAGGCGGGCGCCCGCCTCCAGCTCCTGCGGGAGCATCGAGAAGGCCTCCGGCAAGTTGGCGACGCTCTCGAAGGCGGCGAGGGCGAGCACCGGGAGGACGGCGGCGTCCACGCGAGGGAGGGAGCCGTTGCGCAGCGACGCCATGGTGAGCAGGAGCAGGACGATGACGGTGCCCCCCGCCACGAGCACGGAGAGGGCCTGGCAGGCGCCCCGCCGCCGCGCCGCCTGCATCTGAGCGGCCCGCATGTCGGCGTCACGTGCCGCCAGACGCTCCAGCCAGGGCGAGAGGCGGCCGCTGGCGGCGAGCTCGGGAGCGGCCGCCAGGAGGTCGGCGACGTCGCCGGCGATCTCGCCGCCGGCCTCGGCGACACGGCGGGCGGGTTTCTTCGCCAGGCGGTGGGCGAGGAGGGGAAGGGCGAAGGCGTTGAGGAGGAGCCCTCCGGCCAGGGCGAGGGCGGAGAGCGGCACGAGGAGGGCTGCGACGCAGACGGCGGCGACGATGGTGACGGCGCCCGTCACGCTGAGCGGCACGACGAGCAGATAGAAGCTCTGGAGACGGTCGACGTCGTCGATGCTGCGGGAGAGGACGTCGCCCGTGCGGGCGCTGCCGAGGCCGGCCGGTGTCAGGCGCGCCAGGGTGGCGAAGAAACGCACGCGCAGCCGCCCGAGGAGCCGGAAGGCGAGATCGTGCGCCTGCAGGCGCTCGAAGTAGCGCAGGCCGGCCTTCGAGAAGGCGAGAAACTGCACGAGGCACATGGCGGCCGTCAGCGCCGTGAGGCCGGGTCGCTCGGCGGCTCGGTCGATCAGCCAGGCCGAGCTCGTGGCGAGGGCGACGGCGGCGAGCGATGCGGCACTGCCGAGGCCGATGGCTGCGGCTGCCCGTCGTCTCTCCGGCCTCAGGACGGCGAGCAGCTCGGGGAGCACGCCGCCGCCAGCGCCGCCGGGCACCCGCTCAGGCACGGCCGATGGCTCCTGCGAGGGGGCGGAAGACCTCGCCGGCGCCCTGCACGAGGCCCGTGAGCATGTCGAGGTCGAGGACGCGGTCACAGGCGGCGGCGACCGACGGTGAGTGCGTCACGATGACGAGGGCGGCTGCCCCGGCACCCTCGAGGATGCCGGCCACGACCTCCTGCTCGATGGCGGCGTCGAGATGGGCGGTCGGCTCGTCCAGCAGGTAGAGCTCCGCCCGGCGGCAGAGTGCCCGCGCCAGGGCGATCCGCTGCCGCTCCCCCGAGCTGAGGCGGCGCCCGCCTTCGTCCAGCACCGTGTCGATCCCCCCGAGGGAGGCGACGAGGTCGTCGGCCCGCGCCCGCCCGAGGGCGGCGGCCGCCTCCCGGCGGCCCGCCTCCGGTGCCGTCAGCGTGACGTTGGCGAGCACGCTGCCCGTCACGATGGCGGGCGCCTGCGGCAGCCAGGAGACTCGGCGGCGCCACGCCTCGAGGCCGGCCGTGCCGTCGGCGTCATCGCCGAGGAGGAGCTCGCCGGAGCTGGGCGGCAGGTAGCCGAGGAGGGCGAGCAGCAGGGTGGTCTTCCCGCACCCCGTCGGTCCGATGACGGCGAGGCGCTCGCCGGCGCCCATCCCCAGATCGAGCGGCCCGAGCGAGAAGCCGCTGCGGCCACGGCTCCAGAGGGCCGACCGGCAGGCCACGAGGGGGCTCGGCGAGCCGGCTGCCCCGCCCGAGCCGGCACGCCTGCAGGGCGCCGTGCCTGCTCCGGGCGCTGCCACCGGCGGCTCCTGCGGGCGGGCGCCGTCGGGGTCGCCGAGCACGGCGAGGAGGCGGTCGGAGGCGCCGATGCCGTCGGCGGCGGCGTGGAAGCGGGCCGACGCCTTGCGGAGGGGCAGGAAGACTTCGGGCGCCACGAGGAGGACGGCGAGCGCCATGGAGAGGTGCACCTGCCCGGAGAGGAGACGGAGCCCGAGGACGATGGCGACGAGGGCCGTGGCGAGGGAGGCGAGCAGCTCGAAGACGAAGGAGGACAGGAAGGCGAAGCGGAGCGTTTCGAGCGTCGCCACGCGGAGGCGGTCCGTCGTGGCGGCGATGGCCTTCAGCTGGTGGGCGACGCGGTCGAAGAGCTTGAGGGTCGTGAGTCCGTGCACGACGTCGGCGAAGTGCCCCCCGAGACGCTCGAGCTCGGACCACTGCCGGCGCATCCGCTCGGCCGCCTCCTGCCCGAGCAGGATCATGAAGACCGGAACGATGGCGAGGGCAGCGGCCAGGATGAGGGCCGACCAGTGGTCGACGCCCAGCATCCAGCCGAGGAAGATCACCGGGGCGATGACACCGACGACGAGCTGCGGCAAGTAGGCGGCGAAGTACTGATGCAGGCTGTCGACGCCGCGGGTCGCAAGGAGGAGGAGGGCGCCACTCTCCTCCCCGGGCCGCTCGCTCGAGGCCGCCGCCGGGCCACGCCCGACGAGGCGCCCGAGCAGCCGCCCCCGCATCTCGCGGCGCACGGCGGTCGCCCCCTTCTCGGCCACGATCTCGCCCACGAGGGCGAGCAGGGCGCGGGCCGCCACGGCGGCGGCGAAGACGACGACCGGCGTGAGGAGTCGCCCCGGCGTGGCTCTGCTCGGGCTCGTGAAGGCCCTCCCGACGACGGTGGCGAGGGCGACCGCCTGCACAAGGATCGTGACGGTCATGGCGACGCCGACGGCGACGGCGCCGAGGACGGCCGGGCGGGCGGCACGCGCCTCGCTGAGGAGGCGGCGGTCGAATGGTGGCCGGGCGGCCCGGGCCTGCCGGTCGGAGCGGGCGCCGGAGCTGACCGGCAGGCTCAACTCGGTCGCCGCACTCGGGCGCGGAAGACCCAGTAGGACCACCCCTGGTAGAGGAGCACGAAGGGCGTGAAGATGGCCGCCACGATCGTCATGACGCCGAGGGTGTAGTGCTGGGAGGCCGTGTTCACGATCGTGAGGTTGTTGGCGGCCGAGATGGTGGAGACGAGCACCCGCGGGTAGAGGTTGAGGAAGATCGTCAGCATCGTGAGCAGGATGCCCCCTCCGGTGGCGACGAACGCCCAGCCCTCGAGCTTCTCGCGTACGAGCCAGGCCGTCCCGGCCAGCAGCACGAGCGCCAGCACCGGGATGAAGCCGGGCACGATGCCGGTGTTGTGGGTGCGGTGGGCCGTGATGTAGGTCCAGGTCAGGAAACCGAACGTGATCGCCAGAGCGGCGGGGGCGAGCACGAGAGCGGCTCGCCGCGCCCGCTCGCGCATCTCGCCCTCCGTCTTCAAGGAGAGGAACGTGGCGCCGTGCAGCAGGAAGAGGCTGAGCGTGACGAGGCCTCCGAGGAGGGCATACGGCTTCACGAGCTGGAAGAACCCCCCGACCACCTGCCCGGAGCTGTTGACGGGGACGCCGCTCACGAAGTCGGCGAAGGCGACGCCCCACAGGAGGGCCGGCAGGAACGAGCCCCAGAAGATGGCGCGGTCCCAGGCCTTGCGCCAGCGGTCCTCCGGGCGCTTGCTGCGGTACTCGAAGGAGACGCCGCGCACGATGAGGGCGAGCAGGACGAGGAGGAGCGGCAGGTAGAAACCCGAGAACACCGTGGCGTACCACTTCGGGAACGCCGCGAACGTGGCGCCGCCCGCCACGAGCAGCCAGACCTCGTTGCCGTCCCAGGTGGGGCCGATGGCGTTGATGCAGACCCGGCGGTCGGTGTCGTCCTTCGAGAGGAAGGGCGCCAGCATGCCGACGCCGAAGTCGAAGCCCTCGAGGAAGAAGTAGCCGAGCCAGAGCAGGGCGATGAGGGAGAACCAGAGAATCTGCAGGTTGCCCGGATGGATGGCGATCGTGGAAATCATGACTCCGTCCCTTTGTGACCAGCGATCCCTTTGTGACCAGCGATGCTCATGACGTGCTCAGTAGACGAGTGCGTCGACGACGTCACCCGGTTGCCCCGGCTGCGCCGAGGTGATCCCCTCCACGCTGCCGCCCCCGCTCGGCGGCGGCAGCTCCTCGTCTTCGACCGGCGTGCGCGCCAGGCGCACGATGAGACCGATCTCGACGATGGCGAGGAACGTGTAGACGACCGTGAAGGCGACGAGGCTGATCCCGACCGTGACGGCGCTCACGTGGCTGACGGCCTTGGCGGTCGTCAGCAGCCCGTAGACGACCCACGGCTGCCGCCCCATCTCGGTGAAGACCCACCCGGTGGAGTTGGCGACGAACGGCGCAGCCAGCGACCAGAAGGCGATGCGCAGGTAGCGGGGCGCCTCCTCGAGTCGCCGTCGCCGCATCAGCCAGAGGCCGTAGAAGGCGACGCCGAGCATGAGGAAGCCGAGGCCGACCATGATCCGGAAGGACCAGTAGGTGATCCACAGCACGGGCTTGTAGTTGCCCGGCCCGTACTCGCGCACCTCGGCCGCCTGCACCTGGTTGATGCCTTCGACGTTGCCGTTCCAGGTGTTCGTGGCGAGCAGCGAGAGGAGGTGGGGGAGGCGAACCTGGAAGACGGGCTGGCCTGTGAGGTCGCCGATGGTGATGAGCGAGAAGCTGGCACCCTGCTCGGAGTTGTAGAGGGCTTCGGCGGCCGCCATCTTCATGGGCTGCTGCTTGGTCATGAGCTTGGCCTGGCTGTCACCCATCCAGATCGTGCCGAGGACGGCGAAGACGGCCACCACGATGGCGATGCGGGCCGAGAGGGCGTGCAGGGCACGCTGGTTCTCCTTGCGCATGTGCCAGGCGCTGATGCCGAGCATGAACATGGCGCCGGTGAGGAGGGCGGCAAAGACGACGTGCAGGTACTCGCCGATGAACGTCGAGTTGGCGATGACCGCCCAGAAGTCCGTCATGACGGCCTGCCCCGTCTTGGCGTCGATCTTGAAGCCGACCGGGTGCTGCATCCAGGCGTTTGCCGCCAGGATGAAGGCGGCCGAGAGGAGCGTCCCCAGGCTCACCATCCAGATGCAGGCGAGGTGGACCCGCCGAGAGACGCGGTCGCGTCCGAAGATCCACACGCCGAGGAAGGTCGACTCCATGAAGAAGGCGAGGAGGCCCTCGATGGCAAGGGGCGGTCCGAAGATGTTGCCGACGAAGCCCGAGTACTGCGACCACGCCATCCCGAACTGGAACTCGAGGACGATGCCCGTCACGACCCCGATGGCGAAGTTCACGAGGAAGAGATGGCCCCACCAGCGGGCGAGCCGCTCGTAGCGGGCGTCCTTGGTGCGGTAGGCCGCCGTCTGCAGGAGGGCGACGAGGAAGGCGAGACCGATGGAGAGGGGAACGAAGAGGAAGTGGAAGACCGTCGTGATCCCGAACTGCCAACGGGCGAGCGAGAGGGCGGAAATCCCCGCGACAAGGGAAGGGGCCATGGCCGTCATTCAAGTCAGCGTCCGAGGGCGCACCTAGGGCCAAGAGTCCTCCGGAACCCGCCGAAAGTCCCTAGTGCGGGTCAAAAGCGCAGGTAGCGCACGTACCCGCCGGCATCCCGGCGGCGAGCCGGCGGGATGGGGGAGCGCCCTCAGGGAGCCGCCGTTTCCGGGATGAGCACGGCGGCGCCGTTGACGTCATCGTGGGCCAGGTCGCGAAGCGCCCTGTTCGCCTCGCCGAGCGGGTAGAGGGCCGTCGTCACCCGGATCCCGATGCGGGCCGCCGTCTCGAGGAACTCGATCCCGTCTCGGCGGGTGTTGGCCGTGACGCTGCGCAGCGTCCGCTCCTCGAACAGGTGGGTGGCGTAGTTGAGCTGGGGGATGTCGCTCAGGTGGATGCCGGCGACGGCGAGAGTGCCGCCGCGGTCGAGGGCGCTGAGGCAGGCCGGGACGAGGTCACCGACGGGGGCGAACAGGATGGCGGCATCGAGCGGCTCCGGCGGAGCGTCGTAGGCTCCCCCCGCGCTGCTGGCGCCGAGCTCGAGAGCGAGCGCCCGCGCCGCGGCCGACCGTGTCAGCACGTGCACGCGGGCGCCTTCGGCGAGGGCGATCTGAGCGGTGAGGTGGGCCGATCCGCCGAAGCCGTAGATGCCCAGCCGGCCGCCGGCGGGAAGCTCGGCCCGCCGCAAGGCGCGGTAGCCGATGATGCCGGCGCAGAGCAGTGGCGCCGCCACCTCGTCGGTGAAGACGTCGGGCAGCGAGTAGGCGAAGGCCTCGTCGGCGACGGCGTACTCGGCGTAGCCGCCGTCGCGGTCCCAGCCGGTGAAGGTCGGGGCGAGACAGAGGTTTTCCCGCCCATGGCGGCAGAAGGAGCAGGTCCCGCACGTCCGGGCCAACCAGGCGATACCGACGCGGTCGCCCGGCCGGAAGCGCCGGGTACCCGGCCCGAGGCTGTCGACGACGCCGACGACCTCGTGCCCGGGGACGGTGAGGGGCCGTTTCGCCTCGAGGTCGCCTTCGGCGAGGTGGAGATCGGTGCGGCAGACGCCGCAGGCCCTTACCCGCACGCGGATCTGGCCGTCGCCCGGGACGGGGACGGGGCGCTCGACGAGGCGGAGGGGATGGGTGTCGATGGCGCCCGGCTCGGCCACCGCCCAGGCGCGCATCACAGGGCCGGTCATTGCCGACCAATTGTGCACAGCGGTCTCTTCTGCAGATAGGGCCGTAAGACCCTGGTGGACCGTATGCTCAGCGGCACCATCTAGGTGTGGGCACACGTGCGTTGTGCCCGTGGAGGACGTCATCATGGCTGGGACAACGGAAGCCCACACCGAGCACACCGACCGCGCCGCCAAGAGGATCGTCGTCGGAGTCGACGGCTCCGAGCCCTCCAAGAGAGCCCTCGCCTGGGCGGCCCGTCAGGCGAAGGAATTCGGTGTGCCCCTTCAAGTCGTCATCACCTGGGAGCTGCCGGCGACCTACGGGTGGGCGGCACCCCTGCCGGAAGGCCTCGACCTGGAGGGGGATTCCCGCGGCGTCGTCACCGACGAAGTGGCAGAGGTCATCGGGCCCGATGCCGCCAACCTCGACCTCACCCTCAGCATCATCGAGGGCCATCCCGCCGCCGTGCTCCTGCGCGAGTCCGAGACGGCGTCTCTCCTCGTCGTCGGCTCCCGCGGCCACGGCTCCTTTGCCGGCATGCTGCTCGGCTCCGTCGGCCACCACCTCGTGGCCCACTCGCACTGCCCCGTCGTCATCGTGCGGGACGGCAAGCCGGCGCCGGCCTAGCACCTGGCGGAGGGCCTTTCATCGGCCCCCGCTCACACCATCGGCCCCGCTCGCACGGCGTCGCCTGCCTTAGAGCGACCGTCTCAACTGGAAGCGGGCGAGTGCACCGACGGGGAAGCGGCGTCCCGAGATGTGCTCGATGCAGAGGCGGACGTAGACCTCACCGGGCTCGCCGACGAGCGGCGTGAGGCCGAGCGCCGACACATCGGACAGCTCGGACGGCTCCCGCACGAGGCGGGCCGTTCCCTGTGCCAGCACGCTCCACGCCTCCGGTCGGTCCGATCTGCCGACGTGCACGTGGTCGACCTCGAAGGCCACCCTCGGCTCGTCGCTGAGCGCCTGCAGCAGCCGCCCGGGGCCGAGGCGCACGAGGAGGTCGCCGTCGTAGCACACGTAGTTGAGGGGCAGGATCGTCACGTCCGCCGCGACGACGGTCCCGAGGCGGCCGACGCCGCCCTCGGCGCGCTCCAGCAGATGGCGGCACTCCGCCGGCGACAGGATGACCGAGCCGCGCCCGTCGAAGTCCTCGGGGTCGTGCAGCCCACCGCCGGCGCCCTTTGCCATGTCAAGCCTCCCCGAGCTCACGCGCCCACGCTGCGTCGTGGCTGATGGTACGGCCGGAGACCGGCGACGGCCTAGGGTCCTTCGCCTCTGATGGCGCAGGCCCGATGTGGCCGCCGCCTCCTCACGGCCCGCCGCCGGGCAGTCGATCAGCTGTGATGGTGCACTCGGTACCAGCCGAGGGAGGCGGCCACCACGAGCATGCTCAACACGACGGCGAGCAGGACGAGCGACCAGCTCACGCCTGTGGCAGCATGACGGAACGAGTGCAGGAAGGCGATGATCACGTCGCCACCTCCTCTGACACGACGTAAGTGTAATAGCGCAGCCGTCCGTCCTCCTCACGGCGAGGGAAGATGCCCTGCATCTCGGTCTCGAAGCCGGGGAAGAGGTTGTCGTTCTCCTCGAAGAGGCGCAGGAAGGCGACGGCGGCCGAGTCGGCGGAGTAGCGCTCTCCCGGGACCATGATGGCGATCCCCGGCGGGTAGACGACCACAAGGTTGGCTGCGACGCGCCCGGCGAGGTCGTCGAGGCCGACGAGGTCGACCTGGTTGCGGAGGAGGGCCGTGTGGCCGGCCGCCGGCGTCATGACGATCTCCGGCTCGTGGGCGGCGTTGTAAACGGCCCGCTGCAGGGCGTCGGCCTCCCGGCTGCGCAGCAGCTCGTGCATCTCGTCGCAGAGCTGGCGGAGCGTCGTCTTCTCGTAGCGTTCCCGATGAGCCCGCACGAGGTTCGGGAGCACGCTCGAGAGGGCGACGTCGTCGTCGTAGGCCCGCTTGAAATCGAGGAGCTCGGCCAGCAGGGTCGCCGACTTGCCGCGCTCGATGGCAGGTGTCACGAGCATGAGGATCGTGTAGAAGCTCGTCTTCTCGTTGACGATGCCACGGTCCCGCAGCACGGCGGCAGGCACGGCGGCAGGAATGCCGGACTCGGCGAATTGGCGGCCGTTCTCGATGCCGGGCGTCGTGATGGAGCACTTCGTCGGATCGAGCATGACGTAGCCGGGGGCGAGCCCGTCGAGGTCGTGCCAGTCGTCTCCGGCGTGGAACATCCAGCATTCGGGCACGCTGGCGAGGATGTCGTCGGAGACCTCACGCCAGCTGACGGCGTCGACGCCGCCGTCGGCGATCGCCTTGGCGAGCGTGTCGCGGGTGTCGGAGCTGAGCCAGGGCGCCTCGAGGGCTGCCTCGAGCTGCCCGGGGCTGAGGGTGACACGGTGGGGGCCGAAGATGTCGAAGAACCAGCTGCGGGAGGCGTCGCCCTTCCGGCCGGCGATCTCGTCGTGGTAGCGCTCGACCTGCTTGCGCAAGGCGATCGACTCGCGAACGGCGTCGTCCATGAGGGCGAAGCCCGGCCGCCCCCGCATGATCTCGGCGCCGACGTCGAGGGAGGCGATCATGTTGTACTGCGGCGAGGTCGAGGTGTGCATCATGAAGACCTCGTTGAAGCGGTCGTGGCCCATGCGCCGTGCTTGGCCGCGCAGGTGGGAGTCGCGCACGTGGATCTGGCTCGCCTGCGACATGCCCGCCAGGCACTTGTGGGTCGACTGCGTCGTGTAGATGCCGGGGTCGTCGGGTCCGAGATCGGTGAGCGACATCCCGAAACGGTCCTTGAAGAGGGGATGGAACTTGGCATAACCCATCCAGGCCTCGTCGAAGATGATGTAGTCGCACAGCTTGCCGATGCGCTCCAGCACCTCTCGCTCGTTGTAGCAGACACCGTCGTAGGTGGTGTTCGTCAAGATGGCGAGGCGGAAGGGCCGCTCCCACCGCCAGGCATCCGGGTCGGCCACGAGCGGGTTCTTGTGGATCTGCTCTCTGATGTAGCCCTCGTTCAAGAGGCGGTGGTCGACGGGTCCGATGATGCCGTTGGCGTCCCGGGTCGGGTTGAGGTACACCGGGATGGCTCCCGCCATCATGAGGGCGCCGTGGTGCATCGACTTGTGGCAGTTGCGGTCGAACAGGACGAGGTCGCCCGGCGCCAGCAGGCTGAGGGTGACCATCTTGTTCGAGGTCGAGGTGCCGTTCAGCACGAAGTAGGTGCGCTCGGCGCCGAAGATCTCGGCTGCGCGCTTCTCGGCGTCGATGACCGGTCCCTGGTGCTGCAGGATGGAGCCGAGCTCCGGGGAGGCGTTGCAGAGGTCTCCCCGCAGGAACGGCTCACCCACGTAGTCGAAGAAGATGCGACCGAGCGGCGTCTTTCGGTAGAACATGCCGCCGTTGTGGCCCGGGCAGCACCAGACCCAGTTGTAGTCGTCGACGTAGCGCTTGAGGGCGCCGAAGAAGGGCGAGAGCAGCTGGTCGGCGTAGTCGGTGACGAGGCGCTCGACGCGTCCGGCCACGAAGTCGGGCGTGTCCTCGTGCAGCCAGAAGGCGCCGTCGATCTGCTCGGCCACCTCGAGCGGGAAGCTCTCGATGTCGGAGCGCTCGGCCAACAGCAGGACGGGAAGCTTCTCGTGCAGGCTGTGCAACTGCTCGACGACGCCGTCCAGCTCACGCTGGGAGGCGAAGAGATCCCAGTCGAGGAGGGCGGCGCCGATGGCGGCATTGGACGCCACCGTGAATTTCACGTCGGCGAGCGTCGTAGCGGTGATGACGGTGAGGCCGCGCTCCACGAGGGCGGCCTCGATGGCCTCGGCGGCTCGGCCGATGGCCGAGCCGCTGCCGAGCTCGTGCTCGGCCAACAGGACGGGATAGTGGTCGTAGTGCTCCATCGCTCGGGCCTCAGCTCTGCGGAGTGACGAGCGGGGCCTCGTCTTCAGGCAGCTCGCCGAGCTCTTCCTCGGCTTCGGAGGCCTTCACGGCCGCCATCGTGGCGGCGTCCGCCACCCAGGACGGCTTGCGGAAGCGCGAGATGAAGACTGGCGGGAGCGCAAGCAAGGCGGTGAAGAAGACCATGAGGCAGATGTAGAGCGTGTGGTTGCCCGTCGAGATCTGCGAGGGCGGTACGAAGCCGACGTAGAAGGCGAAGACGCAACCGGCGATGCCGAGGCCGCCCATCGTCCAGACGCCGACCATGCCGCCCGGGATCTTGTAGGGCCGCGGTCTGTCCGGCTCGGTGTAGCGCAACCGGATGACGGCGGCGAACATGAGCACGTACATGATCACGAGCAACTGCGTCGTGAGGGCCGAGAGGATCCAGTAGGAGGCGCTGATAGTCGGCTCGAAGAGGAAGAGGAGGGCGAAGAGCGAGCCGACTGCGGCCTGGATCCACAGCACCGAGGTGGGGGCGAGGCTGGCGTTGTGGCCCTGGAAGACGTGCGGGAAGTCGCCCTCGAACGATGCCCGCATGAAGCCTCGGGCCGGTCCGTACATCCAGGTCGACAACAGGGCGATGCCGCCGGCGAAGATCAGGATGGCCATCGGTCGCGTGATCCAGGCGACGCCGAACTTGCTGAAGAAGGCCTGGAAGGCCTGCAGCAGACCGGAGTTGAGCTGGAGGGCCTTCTGCGGCACCACGAAGGCGATCGCCAGGGTGCCGAGGACGTAGAGCGCCACGAGGGCTACACAGGCGAACAGCGTCGCCCGTGGGAAGTCGCGCTTCGGGTCCTTCGCCTCACGGGCGTGGAACCCGGCCATCTCCATGCCGGAGAAAGCGAGGATGACGCCGGAGAAGAACACGAGGTTCGTGATGTTGAGCGCCGGCATGAGGGACTTGGCGCCGTGATAGGGGATGGCGATGGCGTGGCCGGAGAGGATCCAGCCGAGGCCGAGGCCGATGAGGATGATGCCGGGGACGACCGAGCCGATGACGGTGCCCCAGCTGCTGATGCGGGCGGAGGCCTTCACCCCGAAGAAGTTTGCGATCGTGGTGGCCCAGAAAACGATCATCATCACGATGAAGAGCCAGGCGCGGTTGTTCGCCCATCCCGGCACGATGACATAGGCGAGGGCGGCGGCGATGAACGACAGCACCGTCGGGTACCAGACGAGGTTCTCCGCCCAGTCTGCCCAGATGGCGACGGCGCCCGACTTGTTGCCGAAGGCCTCCCGCACCCAGACGTAGACACCGCCCGTCTCCGCCCAACCACTCGCCAGCTCGGCGGCGGCGAAGGAGATCGGGATCATGAAGCCGAGCATGGCGAGGCCGAAGATGAAGATCGAGCCCCAGCCGTACTCGGCGATGGTCGGCAGGTTTCGCAGGCTGATGACGGCGGCGATGTCGATCAGCGCCAGGCTCCCCATGCCGAGGACACGCTTTGGGCGGATCGGCTTCTTCGTGCCGTCGGCGCCCGTTTGAGCGTCACTTCCCCCGGTGAGCGACGAGATGAGGTGCCTCTCGTGGCGTGCTCCGGATGGCTTGACGAGTGTCATGACTACTCGCTTCCTTTCCCTGCTCTGCTCGCGGAGGATGGGTGCCTCCACCGTCCAAGAATCCGCCGATCGGGCGGTGTCCGCCAGGGTCAAAAGTCCTGCGTTAGGGGGTTCTCCTTGCCGCTTTCCGCCCTTTGGCCCTAGCGCCGCACCCACACGAGGCGCAGCCTGAGGAGGGACGCGGAACGCCCCACAGGCCAACACAAGGAAATCCTATGAAACACATTGACAGCCTTCCGATCCTCGTCGTGCACGATCGGAACGAGTCGGGCATGACGGTGCACAGCGCCATGGGTCAGATCATCAAGGAGCTCGAGCAGAGCGGTCTCGAGGTCCTCGAGGCCGAGAGCCACGAAGACGGGCTGCATGCGCTCGGGGGCCATCCTGAGATCGGAGCCGTCCTCGTCGGCTGGGCGGACGGCGAGGCGCCGCCGGACGCCGGCCACGGTCCGAGCCGGCTGCTCGCCGTCGCCCGCAGGCGCTTCGACGGGCTGCCCGTCATCCTCATGACCGAGGGCCTCTCGGTCGAGGACCTCTCGCCCGAGGTGGCCGCCTCCCTCGCCGGCGCCATCTGGCTGACCGAGGACACGCCCGAGTGGGTCGCCGGTCACATCAAGAAGTCCATGGAGCACTACCGTGACCGCCTCTTCCCGCCGTTCTTCGGTGCCCTCGTCCGCTACGTGGACGAGTACAAGTCCGGCTGGCACACGCCGGGCCACATGGGGGGCTTGGCGTTCTTGAAATCGCCCTCCGGCCGGCTCTTCTTCGACTTCCTCGGCGAGACGGCCCTCAAGGCGGATCTCTCGTCCTCCGTGCCGGCCCTCGGCTCCATCCTCGAGCACGAGGGGGTCGTGCGGGAGGCCGAGGAGCGGGCGGCCCGCGCCTTCGGCGCCGACAGCACGTACTTCGTGACGAACGGGACGACGATGTCCAACCAGATCGTCTTCCGTTCCATCGTGACGGCCGGCGACGTCGTGCTCCTCGACCGCAACTGTCACAAGTCGGTGCTCAACGCCGTCATCCAAACGGGAAGCGTTCCCGTCTGGATGCTGCCCGTGCGTAACCACTACGGGATGATCGGCCCGATCGACGTCGCCGAGATGCAGCCGGAGGCGATCGAGGCCAAGCTGGCTTCTCATCCGCTCGTGCGGGCGCTTGCCCCGGATCGCCGCCGCCCCCGCCTCGCCGTCCTCACGAACTCCACCTACGACGGGACGATGTACAACGCCGAGCGTGTCACCGAGCGTCTCGGCTCGGTCGCCGACACCGTCCTGTTCGACGAGGCGTGGATCCCCTACGCCGCCTTTCATCCCATCTACAGCCGTCACTTCGCCATGACGCCGGCGGCGCTCCCAGGCAGCCGGGACGCATCGGGGACGCTCCCGCCCACGGTCGTGAGCACGATGTCGACCCACAAGATGCTGGCCGCCTTGTCGCAGGCCTCCATGATCCACATCCGCCAGGGGCGCGCACCGCTGCCGGAGGACCGCTTCAACGAGGCCTTCATGATGCACACCTCGACCTCGCCGCAGTACCTCATGGTCGCCTCCCTCGACGTGGCGACGAAGATGATGGAGGGTGCTCCCGGGCGCGCCCTCATGGACGACGCCATCAGCGAGGCGCTGGCGTTCCGCAAGGAGATCGTCACCGTCCGCAACCAGATGAGCGAGGAGCTCGAGTGGTGGTTCGACATCTGGCAGCCGAACGACGTCTCCACACCCGAGGATCCCCACGGCGTGACGGCGGCGCTCAGCGAGGCCGACGACGAGCAGCTGGCGGAGGCCCAGGCGGTCTGGGAGATGCGCCCTGGGCAGTCGTGGCACGGCTTCGAGGGCGTCGAGGACGGCTACACGATGCTCGACCCCGTGAAGGTGTCCCTCGTGACACCCGGGCTCGGCCCGGACGGGTCACCGTCCTCGTGGGGCATCCCGGCGGCCCTCGTCTCCGGGCTGCTCGGTGAGCGCGGCGTCGTCGCCGAGAAGACGGGCTTCTACTCGTTGCTCTTCCTCTTCTCGATCGGCGTCACGAAGGGCAAGTCGGGCACCCTCTTGAGCGAGCTGTTCGAGTTCAAGCGCCTCCTCGACGCGAACGCTCCGCTGGCCGACACGATGCCGGAGCTCGTGGCGGCCCACCCGGAGCGCTACCGGCACGTCGGGTTGCGCGACCTCGCTTGCGAGATGCACGAGTTCCTTTCCGCCTACGACACTTCCGAGATGCAAGAGGCGATCTATCGGCGCCTGCCGCAACCGGCCATGACCCCCGCCGAGGCCTTCGGGCATCTCGTGCGCGGCGAGGTCGAGCACGTGCCCCTCGCCGACCTGAAGGGCCGAGTGACGGCGACGCTGTGCGTGCTCTACCCGCCGGGAATCCCGGTCGTCGTGCCGGGCGAGCGCTTCGATTCCGGCTCGCAGGCCATCGTCGACTACCTGCAGCTCTTCGAGGCCTGGGACACCCGCTTTCCGGGCTTCGAGAGCGAGGTGCAAGGCGTCGTGAAGGAGACCTCGGGCGGGCGGACGTCCTTCTCGGTGAACTGCGTCGTCGAAGGCTGAACGAGTAGCGCCGTTGCCGCCGCCGCCTGGCGGCGAGCGCCGTCCCGCGTGCTGCGGTAGGAACCGACGTGCCCGACGACGGCGACGGCGAGCAGGACGCCGGCGACGAGGCTGCCGACGAGGAGCCATTGGCGGGCGCCGGCGCCGCTCACGTCGCGCCGTGCCCGTCCGTACCAGTCGCGAGGCGCCAGGCGGGCGGTTTCGACGAGATGCCCGAGGACGTGGATGGTCATGGCGCCGAACCAGAGGATGAAGCTGGCCTTGTGGACGAACATGAGGTCCGGCCGCCAGCGGCGCCCGAGGAACAGCAGGGCGATGCCGCTCGCCACCACGACGACGCTCAGGACGACGACGAAGGGACCGAGGAGACGTAGCAGCGTCGGAGGCGGGCCCTTGCGCCGGTAGGCGGGATCGCCCCGGTAGTAGCGCACGAACCGGTAGCCCGTCGAGGCGATCTTCACGAACAGGGGCGGCACGAGGATCATGCCGATGACGACGTGTGCCGTCAGCAGTGGGCCGAGAAACGGGATCGTGGCGCCTTCGGCTGCGAGGAGAACGAGGAGGAGGGCCGCCGTCGCCCCCGTCAGGCGAGCGTTGGCCTCCACGGGGTCGCTCCGCCGGAAGATGCGGCGGTGGACCGCCCGTGGCGGGACGGCGTGAGCTTGCGGGTGTCTCATGACGTCATGTCTCGCTTTGCGTCTCTCGGTGTTGTCAGATCAGATCTGTCAGACGGGCTGTCATCAGCGCGCCTCCAGGCGCACGACGGCGTCGACGCCTCCGCCCGGGGCGGCCTCGAGCCACGTACTGCCACCGGAGACACGGACGAGCTGAGCCACGATGGCAAGCCCGAGGCCGCTTCCGGCGTGCTGGGCGCCCTCCCGCCGCCAGAACCGGTCGAAGGCGCGGGCGCGATCGGCGGCGCTCATTCCCGGTCCCGTGTCCACGACGTGGATCTCGATGCCGTCGTCGAGGCGACGGGCGCTGAGCGACACGCGCCCACCGGGTGGCGTGGCGTCGAGGGCGTTCGAGAGCAAGTTGTCGAGCACCTGCTCGACGTGGCCCGGACAGGCGAGGGCGCTGAGGGCGACGCCCTGGCCGGGCGCCGCTGCCGCCGAGTCGTCGGCGAGGCTGACCTGGCGCTCCTCGGCGAGGGCGCTCCAGGCCTCCAGGCGCTCGCGGAGGGCGAGGCCGACGTCGACCGGTTGGCGCACCGGGCGGGCGCCCTCGGTGCGGGCGAGCGAGAGCAAGCCGTCCACGACCCGCGAGAGGCGGTCCGTCTCGGCGATGGCGGGGGCGAGATCGATGCCGGCGGCGGGGTCGAGGTCACCCTCGAGGTTCTCGAGCCGCAGGCGCAGTGCCGTCATGGGCGTGCGCAGCTGGTGGGAGGCGTCGGCCACGAAAGCGCGCTGGGTGTGCAGCAGTTCCTCGAGACGGTCGGCCATCTCGTTGACGGTGTCCCCGAGGGCCCTCAGCTCGGCCGGGCCGCGACCGTCCGGCACCCGCTCCGAGAGGCTGCCTGCCCCGAAGGCGGCAACGGCCGTCTCGATGCCGGCGAGCGTCTTGGTCAACGAGCGGGCGAGGAGCGTCCCGACGGCGGCCGCCACGGCCAGCATGGCGGCTCCGAAGAGCCCCAGCTTGACCCAGTCGCCGCGGATGCGAGCGTGCAAGGGCCCGGCCTGCTCGGCCACGAGGAGGACGACCCCGAAGGGGGCCGACGTCACGCCGGGCGTCGGCCCGGAGGTTTCCGTGGAGGCGGGCACCACCGGGAGCGCCACGTAGAGAAGGTCGTCGTCGGGATCCTGCGATCCCTCTTCACCGGAGGCCCTCCCGAGGGCGGCTCTGGCGAGGATCGCCCGCGTGGCGGGATCCCCCATCTCCTCGGCGGCATCGGAGCCAGCCGAGAGCTGCAGCTTGCCGCCGGAGACGACGACGACGATGGCGTGCTCGTCGAGGGCGAATCTCGAGATGAGGGCCTGCGCCTCCGCCGTGCTGCCTCGCCCGAGGGCGGAGCCGACGAGCAGGGCGAGGGAGGAGCCGTCGTTCTGCAGCTCGGAGAGGGCGGTCGTGCGGGCGTTCCTCGCCAGGCTGAGGCCGAGCGGCACTTCGAGCAGCGCGGCGAACACGAGGGCGAAGAGGAGGAAGCCCGCCAGGAGGCGTCGTCTCATTGCGGGATGACAAGCCGGAAGCCGACCCCCCGGCTCGTCTCGATCCAATCGGGGTTGCCGAGCTTCTTCCGCAGCGAGGCGATGTGGACGTCCACCGTCTTGGAGGTGCCGTACCAGTGCGGATCCCACACCTCGGCGAGGATGTCGCGCCTCGTCACCATGGCGCCGGGATCGACGGCGAGGAGGGCGAGGAGGTCGAACTCCTTCGGGGTGAGGGCGATCTCGGCGCCCGCCACGTGCACGCGGTGCGTGCGGCGGTCGAGCTCGAGCTGCCCGATGGTCTGCGGGCCGCTCGTGGTGGCTGACGTCCCGCTGCGCCGGGTGACGGCCCGGATGCGGGCGACGAGCTCGCGGAAGCCGAACGGCTTCACGACGTAGTCGTCCGCCCCGAGCTCGAGGCCTGCGACACGGTCGATCTCGTCGTCGCGGGCCGTCACGATGATGATGGGGACCGAGGAGCGGGCCCGCAACTGCCGGCAAACCTCGAAACCGTGGCCGTCCGGCAGCCCGAGGTCGAGCAGCACGAGGTCGCTCGGGGGCGCCGTCAGGGCGGCTGCAGCCGTGCTGACGCGGGCGACCTGGAAGCCCTCACGCTTCAGCCCGGCGACGAGCGGCTCGGCGATGGCGTCGTCGTCCTCCACGACGAGAACCCTCACGTGCGCCCAGCTTTGTCGCTCAGTCGAAGGCGTCGTCCGGTCATCGCCTCAGAGTCTCTCCTGCGAGACGGCCCGAGAGGCCGTCTTGGGCGAATCTTTACCACCGCTTGGGGTCACGATGACAGGCGGCTACCTAGGGTCGCGGCCGTGAAGGTCCTTCCGCCATGGCATCGCTGACGTTCGAGCCCGTGCAGTCGGGACGGCAGGTGGCGAGTCGCCGCCGCAGGCCGGTCTCCCGTCCGGGACCGGCGCCGCGGCCGTGGGCGGTCGACGTCGCCGTCATCATCCTCGGGCTCGGGCTGGGGGCGACCCTCGGCCTCTCCGTCACGGCGGAGAGCTGGGCGCAGCTGCACGCGGCCGGTGGCCTCGCCATGTTCCTCGGCAGCGCCACGGGACTCGCCGGCACTTATCTCGCCCTCGTCATGGTGCTGCTCGTGTCGCGGGTGCCCGTCGTCGAGCACGTGCTCGGCCAGGACGGCCTCCTGCGCTGGCACCGGCGGCTCGCCCCCTGGCCGATCTCGCTCATCGTCGCCCACGTCGTCCTGCTCACCCTTGCCTATGCCGAAGCCGCCCGTCAGGGCGCCTGGCACGAGATCGGAACGCTCGTGCGCTCGTTCCCCGACGTCCTCGAGGCGACCATCGGCTTTGCCCTCATGGTCTCGGTCGCCATCGTCTCGGTCCGCTCCATCCGCCGGCGGATCCGCCGGGAGCGCTGGTGGGCGTTCCATCTCCTCATGTATCTCGCCCTCGCCCTCTCGTTCGCCCACGTCATCGTCCTCGGGCCCTCCTTCGTGGGGCACCCGCTCACGCGCCTTGTCTGGGGGCTCCTCTGGCTCTCGACTGCGGGCCTTGTCGTCACCTATCGCTTCGGCCTCCCGATCGTTCGTTCCGTGCGCCACCGCCTCGAGGTCGTCGAGGTCCGCCAGGAAGGTCCCGGTGTCGTGTCGGTCATCTGCGCCGGGCGGCGCCTCGAGCGCCTCGCCGTCTCCGGCGGCCAGTTCTTCGAGTGGCGTTTCCTCGTACCGGGCATGTGGTGGCAGGCCCATCCCTTCTCGCTCTCGGCGCGTCCGAGCCCTCCCTACCTGCGCCTCACCGTGAAGGGCCTCGGGGACTTCTCGGCGGCACTGGCGCGACTGCAGCCGGGCACGAGAATCGCCATCGAAGGGCCCTACGGCGCCTTCACGACCCATGCCCGGCGCCGCCAGAAGGTCGCCCTCATCGCCGGAGGCATCGGTGTCACGGCCGTGCGCGCCCTGCTCGAGGATCTCCCCCGCGGCACCGATCCCGTCGTCATCCTGCGGGCCTCCTCGGCCGACGACCTCGTGCTCGCCTCCGAGATCGCAGAGCTGGTGCGGCATCGCAAAGGTCGCCTCCACGAGCTCGTCGGTCCTCGCTCCCTTGTCCGCTTCGACCAGCTGAACGACCTCGTGCCGGACATCAGGCATCGCGACGTCTATGTGGCCGGCTCGGAGGAGTTCGTGCGGCGCATCGTCGCCACGGTCTCCCATCTCGGCGTGCCGAAGGAAGCGATCCACCACGAGGTGTACGCCCTCTAAATGACCCCGTCACCGTCGAGCTCCTGCGCCCCGATCGCCGGGCGCCCCATCCAAGGAGCACACTCATGAAACGCGGCCCTGTCGCCCTCGCCTCGACGGCCGCCGGCCTCGTCGCCGTCATCGCCTTGCACAGCAGCCCGTCCCCGAGCCCGCTCGCCGGCGGTCCGACCACGACGACGAGCTCGCCGCCGCCTCCCTCGAGCACGGGCTCGTCGCCGGCCACCACGACGACGACGGCGCTACCGGGAGCCCTCCTGAGCGCCGTCGGGCCGAGCGAGCAGTACGGCTATGGCGTCATCTCCGTCAAGGTGACCGTGAAGGGGCACCGCATCATGGACGTCACGGTGGCCAGCCTGCAGACGGCCGAGTCGTACTCCCAGCAGCTCGCACAGCAGGCGATCCCGATGCTGCAGAGCGAGGTGCTTGCCGCTCAGAGCGCTCACGTCAGTGCGATCTCCGGTGCCACCTATACGAGCGAGGCCTACCTGTACTCCCTGCAGTCCGCCCTCGATCGCCTCCACGTGTCGTGACGCTCCTCGACGACGCCGTCGTGCACGCCGAGCCGGTGATGGGGACGGTGGTGTCGTTTCACCTCTACCCCGGCTCCGGCGGGGACTTCGAGGCGCGGGCGGCTCTGCGGGCGGCATGCGAACGCCTGCACCGCTTGGACGAGATCTTCACGACGTGGAGCCCCGCCAGCGCCATGAGCCGCTTCCGTGGCGGGCGCCTCCGCCCCCACGAGGTACCCGCCGAGCTCCCCGTCGTGCTCGAGCTGTGCCGGCAGGCGCGCGCCGTCTCGGGCGGTTGGTTCGATCCGTGGGCGATGCCGGGCGGCCTCGATCCGACGGGGCTCGTGAAGGGCTGGGCGGTCGAGCAGGCGCTCGGGTTGCTGGGCGGAGCCGGCCTGGAGGGCGCCATGGTGAACGCCGGCGGTGACGTCGCCCTCCTCGGGCATCCTCCGGGCGGTGCCGGCTGGAGGATCGGCATCCGCCACCCGTGGCGGGCCGACGCCCTCGCCTGTGTCATCGAGGCGGAGGGCGCCGTCGCCACCTCCGGCTGCTACGAGCGGGGCGCCCACCTCGTCGACCCGAGGAACGGGAGGCCGTCGCAGGCGGCGGCTTCCGCCACCGTCATCGGCCCCCGCCTCGCCTTTGCCGACGCCCTCGCCACGGCGCTGGCGGTCGGGGGCGACGAGGCGCTCGAGCTCATCGGGGGGCTGGCGGGCTACGAGGCCTACCTGATCCGAGCCGACGGAACAGAGCTGGCAACGGCCGGTGTGGTGTTCTCGTGACGAGAGGCCGATTACGGTGGGTGTCGTGAGCCGAGCGCGGATTGACCCGCGGGTGGAGACGCCTGTCACCGGGGGCGCCCTCGAGCCGGCGATGTCGTGGTCGGCCGCACCGAAGCCGGCAGGGCGCCTCGTCGCTGTCGTGCGGGCGATGCGGCCCCGCCAGTGGCTGAAGAACGTCCTCGTCTTCGCCGCTCCGACGGCGGCCGGTGCCATCGTGCACGCCGGGCCGCTCGAACGAACGATCGCGGCGTTCTGGATCTTCGTGGCGGCCTCCGCCTGCACCTACCTCGTGAACGACGTCGTCGACGGCGAGACGGACCGGCTCCACCCGGTCAAGCGGATGCGGCCCGTGGCGTCCGGCCTCTTGACGCCGCGGCTGGCACTCGGCGCCGCCGCCCTCCTCGGCGCCGGCGCCATCGCCGCCGGCGCCGTCATCGGGACGGCCCTCAGCCTCATCGTGGTGACCTACCTCGCCATCAGCCTCGCCTACTCCTTGCGGCTGAAGCAGGTGCCGATCATCGAGCTCGCCTGCGTCGCCTCGGGCTTCACGCTGCGGGCCGTCGCCGGGGGCGCCGCCGCCCACGTCCTCATCTCACCGTGGTTCCTCGTCATGACGTCGTTCGGGGCCCTCCTCATCGTGGCCGGCAAGCGCACGTCCGAGCAGGCCGTGCTCGGCGACCAGCAGGCGGCCCACCGGGTGGCACTTGCCTCCTACCCTGCCGGTTTCCTGCGCAGCGTGCGGCTGATGGCGATGTCGGTGACGGTGACGACCTACTGCCTGTGGGCCTTCGAGCGGGCCTCCGGCGTGCGGCCGGTCGACCACGCCGAAGATCTCATCTGGTTCGAGCTGTCCATCATCCCCTTCGTCCTCGCCGTCCTCGCCGTCGAGCTCGCCATCATGCGGGGGCGCGGCGGAGAGCCCGAGGATCTCGCCCTCAGCGACCACCTCCTGCAATTCCTCGGTCTCGCCTGGATCGTCCTGCTCCTCTGCGGGCTTTACGCTTGAGGCCTGCACCACGGAGCGAGCTGCTGGCGGGCTGGGGTCGGGCGGCACCGACGGCAGCCGGCGTCGTGCGGCCACGCACCTGCGCAGAGGTCGAGGAGATCGTCGCCGAAGGGGGCGCCCGCCGGGGCGGCCACCGCCTGGCTCGGGGTCTCGGCCGCTCCTACGGGGACGCTGCCCAATGCGGCGGCGGCGTCGTCCTCGACTGCACCGCCCTCGACGCCATCCTCGAGCTCGACGAGCGCGAGGGCCGGCTGCGCGCCGAGGCGGGCGCCTCGCTCGACTCCCTCCTCAAGGTCCTCGTTCCCCGCGGCTTCTTCGTGCCGGTCACGCCCGGCACGCGCTTTGTCACCCTCGGGGGCGCCATCGCGAGCGACGTGCACGGCAAGAACCACCACGTCGACGGCTCCCTCGGCGCCTACGTCGAGCATCTCCGTCTCGTGACGGCGAGCGGTTCGGTCTCCTGCGGGGGCGGAGAGCACGAGGAGGAGCTCGCCGCCACACTGGGCGGCATGGGCCTCACGGGCGTCATCACCGAGGCGACCCTGCGCCTCTTGCCCATCACCACCTCGCGCATGATCGTCGACACGGAGCGGGCGCCCGATCTCGACGCCTGCATGTCGCTGTTGAGCGAGGAGCAAGGGCGCTACCACTACTCCGTCGCCTGGATCGATGCCCTCGCCACGGGCCGCCGCCTTGGCCGCGCCGTGCTGACGCGGGGCGATCACGCCGTCGTGAGCGACCTCCCCGCGGGCGGCGGCGACCCCCTCGCCTACGAGGCCCGCCAGCGCTTCAGCGTGCCGCTGCCGCCGCCCGTCTCGCTGCTCAACCCGCTCTCGGTCGCCGCCTTCAACGAGATGTGGTTCCGCAAGGCTCCGCGGCGCCGGCTCGGCAAACTGGAGTCGATCGCCGCCTTCTTCCATCCTCTCGACGGCGTCGGCCGCTGGAACGTGCTCTACGGCCCGAGGGGTTTCACGCAGTATCAGTTCGTCGTGCCCTTCGGCGCCGAGGCGGCCGTGCGCACCGTGCTGGAGCGCTTGAGTGCCGCTCGCGTCGCCTCCTTCCTCGCCGTCCTCAAGTGCTTCGGCCCGGCCGGGTCGGGCCATCTCTCCTTTCCGTCGGAAGGCTGGACGCTCGCCCTCGACATCCCGCTCGGCGGCAGCGGGCTCAGCGAGCTCCTCGACGGGCTCGACACCGTCGTGGCCGAAGCGGGAGGTCGCATCTACCTGTCCAAGGACGGTCGACTGCGGCCCGAGCTCGTGCCGTCCATGTACCCCCGCTTGGACGAGTGGACCGCCGTCTGCCGGCGCCTCGACCCGGACGGCGTCTTCAGCTCGGATCTCGGGCGGCGGCTCGGCCTCGGCGGGGCGGCCGGGGCGGGCCGGCGAGGGGAGGCGGCGTGATCGACGCCACCGGGATGCCGCAGTCGGCCGTCGTGGTCGGCGGTAGCTCGGACATCGCCCGCGAGACCCTGCGCATCCTCGCCGGGCGCCGCCTGCGCAGCGTCCTGCTCGCCGGCCGTGATGCCGGCTCGCTCGAGGCCGTGGCGGCCGAGCTGCGCACGCTCGGGGTGACGTCGGCCGAGACGGCCCGCCTCGATGTCAGCGAGGTGGGCGGCCTCGATGCCTTCGCGGCGGAGGCGGCCCGGCGGCTCGGCGAGATCGACCTCGTCATCGTCGCCGCCGGCGACCTCGGCACGGCCGTCATCGACGAGCTCGATGCCGACAGCGTCGCTGCCAACATCGTCACGAACTTCGCCGGTCCGGCGGCGGTCACGTTGGCGCTCGCGCACGTGCTGCGCGCCCAGGGGTGCGGAAGAATCGTGATCCTCTCCTCGGTGGCCGGCATGCGGGTGCGGGCGGCGCGTCTCGTCTACGGGTCGGCCAAGGCCGGCCTCGACGGCTTCGCCCTCGGCCTCTGCGATGCCCTCGAGGGCAGCGGTGTCGATGTCATGGTGGTGCGGCCGGGCTTCGTGCGGACGAAGATGACCGAGGGCCTCGAAGCAGCCCCGCTCTCCGTCGATGCACCCGCCGTGGCGCAGGCCATCGTGCGCGGCCTCGAAACGGGCGCCGCCGTCGTCTGGGTCCCGGGCGCCCTGCGGCCGATCTTCGGTGTGCTGCGGCTGGTGCCCCGCGCCCTCTGGCGCCGCCTGCCCGGCTGAACCGGGCGGTCGGACGACTTCGAGGGGGGCGGCTCAGCCGGCGGCGGGCTCGGGCCGCGCCGACATTGTGAAGAAGTCGCGAGACCACCACGACTCGAAATACCGGCTCGGCGGCCCGTACATGTCGGCGAGGGGAAGGAGGTCCGTGCCGTTCGACACGGTGGCGAGGCCGTTCGGTGTCGAGGGGTGGAACGTGGCGAAGTTGACCCAGTCAGGGTTGATGTCGAGCTCCATGGCACGCACCGCCCCCGCCCGCACGAGGAGGTTCGCCAGGTCGGTGATGTTGAGATTGGGGCCGCCGACGTAGACGATGGCGCCGTTCTTCGTGATGCCGACACCGGAGCGCGACACGTAGACGGCGTTTCCGAGGGTGAAGCCCCACTGCGTCGTGTCGTTGGCGTTGAGACCCGGGGCCGGTTTGCCACCGCTCACGAGAAGGTCCAAGTTCTGGCGGACGGCGACGACGTCGGGCGTCATCGTGGCGTCCGTGCCCCAGGCGCCGATCTGCACGGAGCCGTTCTTGTAGATCACGAAGGAGGCGGCCCCCGTCCGCAGCGGGATGACCGTGCGCCCATCGGTGAAGTAACCACCGTTGGCGTCCTGCATCCGGAAGCCGGCGTTGAAGGCCGCCACGAGCGTCGTGGCGGCACTCGGCTTGATCGGGGCGCTGTTGGCGTACGGCCCGCCGCCCGGGATGTAGCTGCCGGGGTAGAGGGCGGCCGTCAGCAGCTTCGTGTCCATCCAGGCGACGCCGTCGATGACGCTCGTGTGCACGGCGTCCGGCCGCATGAAGGTCGTGTAGACGGCCGGGATGCCGCCGACGAGGCGGCCGGCGGCCACCCACTTTCCCTCTCCGGGCAGTGACGGGCTGGCGAAGGGGACGAGGGCGGCCGGCCTGGGGAGGTGACTGACCGTCGTTGTCGCCCGAGAACCGCCGGCCGTCGTCGTCGTCGGGACGGCGGCGCCCGTCGTCGGGACGGCGCCGGCCGCCGGTTGGCCGCCGACTCTCGGGGGATGGTTGGTGTACCACCAGTTCTCGATCGAGGTCACGAGCGAGCCGCCGCCGTGGTCGCGCACCCATTCGGCGCCCCGCGCCGAGAGGCTGAAGCCGAGGGCGGGGTTCGTGAGGGCGTTGCCGAGAGATACCCAGATCGGCGTCATCAAGACGAGCAGCACGACGGCGACGCTCGTCTTCGGGTGCCGCCCCGGCCACGTGCGGCGGGCGCGGCGGCGTTCGTGCCGAGCCCGCACGGCGGCGCGATGGGTCTTCCAGGAGGGCCAGTGTAGGCCCGTGCCTCCAGAGGAGGGCCGAGGCGAAGCCGGGCGCGATGTCACTTTGCTCCGGTCGGTCGCCCGCAGATGCACTGCCCTTCCACTCGAGCTCGTCGTCCGTCTCACCTGCTCGTGACGGGGGGCCGGTCGGGCCCTTGGCGGCGATGCCTCGGGATCGTCGCGCTCGGCGGCGGGGGAGTTCGGTCGCATTCCGCCGAGATCATGCCCGACGACCGGGGGCGATCGACGTCGCCTTGTCCAAATCTGTACGCAAATTTAACGAGCTGCCGGCTCTGCCGAGCGCTCCGGCCGGCGCCGTCCGCCTCGGCGGGCGGGTGGTCATGTCGCCAGCTCGGCGAATCGAAAGCAACCCGTGACGTGGTCGTTCGTCATTCCCGTCGCCTGCATGAAGGAGTAGACGATGGTGGGGCCGACAAAGCGGAAACCGCGGCGTTTCAGGTCGCGGCTGAGCGCCGTCGCCAACTCCGTGGTCGTCGGGACGTCGACCGCACGGGTGTGTCGCGGCTGCAGGGGGGCACCGCCCGTAAAGGCCCACAGGTAGGCGTCGAAACTCGTCGCGTCGTTGCGCAGCTCGCGAACGGCGCGGGCGTTCGTCACGACGGAGGCGATCTTGCCGCGGTTGCGGATGATGGCGGCGTCGTTCACGAGGGCGTCCACGTCCTCGTCGCTCCAGGTGGCGATGAGGTCGGGATCGAAGCCGGCAAAGGCGCGCCGGTACCCCTCCCGCCGCCCGAGGACGAGCGACCAGCTCAGTCCCGCCTGGGCACCCTCCAGGGTGAGCAGCTCGAAGAGCGCCCGTTCCTCGTGGAGGGGAACACCCCACTCGAGGTCGTGGTAGGCGCGTTCCGCCGCCCCTCCGTGCTCGGCCCACGGGCAGCGCACCAAGGAGACGGCGCCGTCGCCGCCCAGGCGCTCCGTCATGGCGTCGGCTCCGGTCTGCCCGAGGCGGCCGACCCCATCCCGCCCCATCTCACGGGCCGCCCCATCTCACGGGCCCTCCCATCTCAAGGACCGTCCCCTCTCATCGGCCGCCCCCGCTCGGCGGGGGGTGCTCGACGAGGAGGCGGACGTGCTCGACGAGGCGACGCGTCTCGTCCTCCGAATTGAAGGCGTGCGGCGAGGCCCTCACGACGGCCGGCAGGCCCCGCTGCTCCATGTCGAGGCGAGCCGAGAGGGCCTCGCTCGTCCAGACGTGGATGCCGGCGGCGGCCAGCGAGGCCTTCACTGCCTCCGGCGCCACGGCAGGCAGCGTGAAGGTGACGATGCCGCAGCGTTGCCCGCCGCCGTCGTGGACGCTCGCCCCGACGGATCGCAGACCGTCCCGCAAGCCCTCCGCCAGGAGGGCGATCCGCTCGGCGATGGCGGCGATGCCGAGCTCGAGGGCGTACTCGACGGCGACGCCGAGACCGATGCGGGCGGCGACGGAAGCCTCGAACTCCTCGAAACGGGCGGCCCGCGGCAGCAGCTCGAAGCGGCTCTCGTCCAGCCAGCTGGCCGAGGAGCCGTCAAGGCCGGGAGGGCTCATGCGCTCCGACCACTCCGGCCTCACGTAGAGCCAGCCCGTCCCACGCGGGCCGCGCAGGAACTTGCGCCCGGTGCCGGTGGCGACGTCGCAGCCGATGACGCCGACGTCGACCGGCAGCTGCCCGGCCGACTGGCAGGCGTCGAGGAAGAAGGGGACGGCGCCATGGCGGGTGCGCTCCCCGACGGCGGCGACGGGGTTGACGAGCCCGCGGTGGGTGCCGACGTGGGTGGCGGTGACGAGTCGCACGTCGCCCCCGAGACGCCGATCGAGGTCGTCGAGGTCGAGGGAGCCGTCAGCCGTGGATGCCACGACTTCGATCGTGACGCCGAAGCGCCCGGCCGCCTGCAGGAGCGAGAGGTAGTGGCTGTTGTAGGCGGCACGGTCGACGAGGAGGCGCCCGCCGCCGTCGAACCAGCCGCCGAGTGCCAGCCCCCAAAACGCTTTCGTCCACGCCGCCGTGTCGCTCTGGGTGAGGGCGACGTCGAGCGGGTCGGCCCCGAGGAGACGACCGAGGGCGCTGCGGGCATCCTGCAAGCGGTCCGCCGCCAGCACCGCCGCCTCGTAGCCGCCGAGCTCCGACTCGAGGCGGACGTGGGCGATGACGGCCTCGACGACCGGCCGCGGGAGGAGGGAGGCGCCGGCGTTGTTGAGGTGGGCGACCGCCTCGCAAGCGGGCGTCTCGGCGCGAAGGCGGGCGAGGTCAAGGGCCATGCGGCCATTGTCCCATTGCCTCCCGGCGATGTGGCGCCCGCCTGCGGGCGAGGGCGCAGGCGCTGTCGCCGGCCGGGCGGGGACGGCGGCCGCCCCGGCGAGGCTGCGCTAAAGTAGATCTTTCGCGCAAGGAAGCGAGGTGACCCGATGGCAAGCACTGTGAATATGCGGATCCGGAGCGGTCGACTCGTTCCCGGCGTGGTTCCCGCCCGAGCCGCCGGCAGCACGCCCGGCTCGTGTGGCACCGGGTACATCCCGGTCGTGCCGCAAGGCTGACGGCGCCCGCCGGATCCCCGGCGACCCGAGCCCGTAGCCACCGGCGCCAGCCAGGTCGAGCATCTGCTCGCCGGCAGCGCCATCGCCTTCCTGTTTCGCACGGCGAGCAGAGCCATCCCATCCGAAACCCCCACTCGCCGGGGCACCGGCCGACGTCGGGGTGACGGCCCACCCGCCCTCCCAAGGAGATCCGGAGTCCCCGATGGACACCGACAAGCTCTTCCCACCAGCCTCTACGAAGGACACGCTGGCGTTTTGCTGGCGACAGGTCGGCCCCGAGCAGCCGAGGCTCATCCTCGGATGGGTGCTCGTCGTCCTCGGCGCCGCCCTCAACGCCATCGCCGGCCCCCTCGTCTTCGCCGTCCTGCTCACGCGAGTCGCCGACTTGCAGCCGGGCGCCAGCCTCGGCCGCACCTTCGGCCCGCTCGTGATCGCCTACGGCATCGTGCTCGCCCTCTCGACCGTGCTCTGGCGCCTCGCCGGCTGGGTCGAGTGGGGCTCGACGCTGCGCGCCTTCGCCAACGCCATCACGAACGGCTACGCCCACCTCGTGTCGCTCAGCCACCGCTGGCACACCGACCGCCCGGCCGGCGAGGTCATCTCGACGCTCGAGACCTTCTCGTGGGCCTTCGTCGAGCTGCTCGACACCGTGACGTGGGGCTTCCTCCGCATCGGCGTGACCGTGCTCGGGGCCGTCATCGTGCTCGCCATCGTTGCGTGGCCCGTCGCCGCCGTCGTGCTCGGCCTCCTCGCCGTCTTCGCCGTCGTCCTGTCGCGCCGCATGGCGCGAGTCATCGCCGCCACGAAGGAGTTCTCCGAGGCCCACACGAAGGCGACCGGCGTCGTGGCGGACACGATCGCCAACCTCACGACGGTGCGCACCGCTTCGGCGGAGGGGCTCGAGCACGCGCACGTGTCCTGCCTCGTGGCCGACTCGGTGGCGGCCGATCTGCGGGCGCGCAAGATCTTCGCCTCCACGCGGCTGCAGATGGAGTCCTCCCTGGCGGCCTTCAGCTGGGCGGCCGTGCTCGTCGGCGTCGTGCTCGCCCTTCACCACAGCGTGGCGGCCGGGGCGGTCTATCTCATCCTCTTCTATGCCACCCAGGTCGTCGGCATGCTGGAGGAGTCCTTCGAGCACATCCGCTCGGTCTCGCGCGACCTCGGCCGCTGCGCCAAGTTCGCCGGCATCGCCGCCTCCGTGCCCGAGATACGGGACGTGCCGGAGGCGCCCGATCTCGTCGTGGCGGAGAGCGTCCTCGAGTTCTCCCACGTCGCCTTCGCCTACCGCGACGGGGCGCCCCTCTTCGACGACCTCTGCCTGCGGGTGACGCCGGGCGAGCACGTCGGCCTCGTCGGCCCCTCCGGGGCGGGCAAGACGACGCTCACGAAGCTGCTGCTGCGCTTCGTCGACGTGAACGGGGGGCGCATCCTCGTCGATGGGCAGGACATCTCGGCCGTGACGCAGCACTCGCTGCGGCGGCACATCTCCTATGTGTCGCAGGAGCCGCAGATGCTGCACCGCAGCATCGCCGAGAACATCTGCTACGGGATCGACGGCCTGCAGCGACCCGACATGGACCTCGTGCGAGCCGTCGGCCGGGCCGCTCACGTGGAGGAGTTCGTCTCGCGGCTGCCGGACGGCTACGACACCGTCGTGGGCGAACGCGGCCTGAAGCTGTCCGGAGGGCAGCGCCAGCGCGTCGCCATCGCCCAGGCAATGGCGAAGGCAGCCCCCATCCTGCTCCTCGACGAAGCCACCTCGGCGCTCGACTCGGAGTCCGAGGCGCTCGTGCAGGAGGCGCTCTGGCGTCTCATGGAGGGGGCGACCGCCCTCGTCGTGGCGCACCGCCTCGCCACGATCGCCCGCCTCGACCGCATCGTGGTCATCGACAGGGGCCGCATCGTCGAGGAGGGCTCGCACGGCGAGCTCCTCACCCTCGGGGAGTCGGGCGTCTACGGACGGCTCTGGCGGCACCAGTCGGGTGGTTTCCTGGCGGCCTGAGCCGGCCGCCGGCGGGACGCTGCGGGCGGAGGAAGGCCCGCCGGGACGCTGCTGCCGCGGCCTGCCGCCTCCGGGCGGTATGGTCCGGCGCGGCGTCCCGGGGTGGCGCCGCGACCGGAAGGCAGGTGACGACGTTGAGTCTCGTTCAGCTCGAGCTGCGGCACGGTGGCGAGGAGGGAGCGGGCTCGGTCGCCCTCGTGACCCTCGACGACCCCGCCCGCCGCAACACGATGTCCGCACAGCTCGTGCGCGACCTCGTCTCGGTCATGGACCGGGTGGAGGCGGACCCGAGCATCGGCGCCGTCGTGGTGACGGGGGCGCCGCCCGCCTTCTGCGCCGGCGCCGACCTCGGCAACCTCGCTTCTCACGGCAGATCGGCCACGGCGGCGGACGGCCCCACCGCCGGCGCCGAGCCCGCCGCCGGCGACGGCGACGGCGTCGAGGCGGGACTGCGGTCGATCTACGAGGGCTTCCTCAGAGTGGCGCGCTGCCCGCTGCCGACGCTGGCCGCCGTCAACGGCGCCGCCGTCGGGGCCGGGATGAACCTCGCCCTCGCCTGCGACGTTCGCATCGCCAGCCGGTCGGCCCTTTTCGACACGCGGTTCCTCGATCTCGGCCTCCACCCTGGTGGAGGTCACAGCTTCATGCTGGAGCGGATCGGCGGGCTGCAGCTGGCCTCCGCCCTCGTGCTCTTCGGGCAGCGCCTCGACGGCACGGCGGCGGCGGCCCACGGGCTCGCCTGGGCCTGCGTCGAGGACGACGCCCTCGTCGAGGACGCCGTCGGCCTCGCCATGCGGGCCGCCGCGGCGCCGCGTCCTCTCGCCGTGAGGACGAAGGAGACCCTGCGCAGGGTCGCCTCGCTCGAGGGCCACGACGAGGCCGTCGATCTCGAGATCGCCGCTCAGATGTGGTCGCTCGGCCAGCCCTTCTTCGCAGAGCGCCTCGCCAGGCTGCGTGCCCGCCTCTCGGGCAGCCGGCCGTGAGCCCGCCACCGGCCGCCGCCGTGGACGTTCCGCCCTACCCGCCGGCGCGCCGCGGGGACGAGGCGGACGACTTCCACGGAGAAGTCGTGGCGGATCCCTATCGATGGCTGGAGGATGCCGACAGCGAGGAGACGCGGGCCTTCGTGGCGGCCGAGAACGAGCTGACCGAGCACTACCTGTCCGCCGTCGCCTCCCGAGAAGCCATCCGGGGGCGCTTGACGGAGCTCTGGTCGAGCCCGCGCTGGGGCGTGCCCTTCGAGCGGGGCGGCCGCTGGTTCCAGTTCCGCAACTCCGGCTTGCAGAACCAGGACGTGCTCTACGTCATGGCTGCGGCGAACGCCGAGGCGGGCGAGATCCTGCTCGACCCCAACGCCCTGTCCGCCGAGGGCACCGTGGCGGTGACGGCGATGTCGGTGAGCGAGGACGGCCGCCTCCTCGCCTATGGCACGAGCGAGGCCGGCTCCGACTGGCGAAGCTGGCACGTACGAGACGTGACGGAGCGCAGGGACCGCGACGACGTCGTCGAGTGGTCGAAGTACACGGAGGCGTCGTGGCTGGGTGACGCTTCGGGCTTCTTCTACGGCGCCCCGGAGGCGCCCGAGCCCGGCAACGAGCTGCGGGCCCAGAGCCGCAACCTCCGCGTCCTGCTGCACCGTCTCGGCACGCCGCAGGAGGGCGACGAGGTCATCTTCTCGGCACCGGACGAGCCGGAGTGGGTGCCGCGCGCCGCCGTCAGCCACGACGGGCGCTATCTCGTCGTCTCCATCAGCAGGGGGACGGCGCCCGAGTCGCAGATCCACGTGCTCGATCTCGACGAGCCGGCCGGCCTGCGACCGCTCGTGGGGGACTTCTCCTCGGTCGCCGAAGTGGTCGGCAACGTCGGGTCGCGTTTCTACGTCCTGAGCGAGCAGGGGGCGCCGCGGGGCCGCCTCGTGGCCATCGACCTCGAGGAGGCGGCCGCCGGCACGGCCTGCTGGCGGGAGGTCATCCCCGAAGGCCGTGACACCCTCGCCGATGCTCATCTCTGCGGCGGGCACCTCGTCTGCCATTTCCTCGAGGACGCCCACTCCCGGTTGAGCATCTTCGACCTGGAGGGCGCCCAGGTGAGCGACGTCCCCCTGCCCGGGCTCGTATCGCTCCTCGACGGCGCCGGGCCGAGCATCGAGGGGCGCCCGCAGCGGCCGGTCTTCCATTTCAAGGTGACTCGTTCCTCGAGTCCGGCTCGATCTGGCGGCACGATCTCGAGGGCGGCCTCACCGAGCTGGTGCGCTCCTCGCCGACGCGCCTCGACCCCGCCGAGTACCTCACGGAGGAGGTTTTCGTCACCTCGGCTGACGGCACCGCCGTTCCCCTCTTCGTCTCGCGGAGGCGGGATCTCGAGCGCAGCGGCGACGTTCCCGTGCTGCTCTACGGCTACGGGGGGTTCAACATCTCGATGACGCCGAGCTTCGGCATCCCGGCCGCCGTCTGGATGGAGCGGGGCGGCCTCTACGCCCAGGCGGCCCTTCGCGGTGGCGGCGAGTACGGAACGTCCTGGCACGACGCCGGCCGCCTCGCCCACAAGCAGAACGTCTTCGACGACTTCTGCGCCTGTGCCCGCCACTTCGTGGCCGACGGCTGGTCGCAGCGCCGGCGTGTCGCCATCTCGGGAGGCTCCAACGGCGGCCTCCTCGTCGGCGCCTGCCTCACCCAGCACCCCGAGCTCTTCGGCGCCGCCGTGCCGGAGGTGGGTGTCCTCGACATGCTGCGCTTCCACAAGTTCACGATCGGCTGGGCCTGGACGAGCGACTTCGGAGACCCCGACGACCCGGCGCAGTACCCGTGGCCGCGCGCCTACTCGCCGCTCCACCACGTCGTCGCCGGCACGGACTACCCGGCGACGATGGTGATGACGGGCGATCACGACGACCGCGTCGTGCCGGGCCACTCCCTCAAGTTCGCCGCCGCCATGCAGGCCGCCGTCGCCACGACACGGGGGGCCCCGCCGGTGCTGCTCCGGGTGGAGACCTCGGCCGGGCACGGCGCCGGCAAGCCGACGGCGAAGGTGATCGCCGAGCGGACGGATTTCCTCGCCTTTCTCGAGGCGGCCCTCGGCCTGCAACGGACCGTCTGAGGACGCTTCCCGCCCGCCGGACGTCGCGGCGGTGGGAAACCGCACGGCCGCTGCCCCCTACACTTCGCACGGAACACGAGAACGGAGATCGCGGGCGATGGGCGCTGGGAGTCCGAGATGATCACGAGGGTGCACGTCTCGGAGCTGATCGAGGCGTCGCCCGCTGCGCTCTTCGATTGCGTGGCCGACTATGCCGTGGCACCCCTGTTCATCGAGGGACTGCAGCGGCTGACGCCGGTCGGCCCGAAGACGGCCGGGGAAGGGGCGCGTTTCGACGCCGTCATGAAGGTGGGGCCGTCGACCTTCCACGCCACCGTCGAGATCACCGCCTACGAGGAGAACCGCCTCGTCACCTGGGCCTCCTCCAACGGCCGCTCACAGGCCGTGACGTTTCATCTCGAGGCCGTCAAGGACGCCACCAACGTCGTGCTCGAGGTCACCTACGAACGGCCGAGCGGCGTCGCCGGCGCCCTCGTGGCGCCCGTCGTGGACGAGACCGTCCGCCTGCGGGCACACGGCGCCTTGCGGAGGCTGCGGCACAACGTGTGATGGGGCTGCCGGCCGGAGGCCGCAGCCGGCGCCGGGCCGGCGCCGGGTTGGCTATGCCGCCGCCAGCCGGCGCGCCGCCGCCGGTCCGATGAGGTCGAGGAAGTTGCCCGCGTAGAAGGCTTGGCGGGTCGCCTCGCTCGCCTCGCCGAGCGAGGCCTCGAAACGCTCGATCGGCTTGCGCCCGCCCTCGACGTGCGGGTAGTCGGACGAGAACATGCAGATCTCGTCGCCGGCATTGGCGATGATCCAACCGACGTCCTCGGTCGGGTACGGCGTGAAGCGCAGCTGCCGGCGGACGTACTCGCTCGGGCGCAGCTGGAGGGCGCGCAAACGCTCCTCGTGCCGTGCGAAGGCCTCGAAGGCGGCCTCCATCTGGCGCATCCACGACGGCACCCAAATGGCTCCCTGCTCGATGACGCCGATGCGCAGGGTGGGGAAGCGGTCGAGGACGCCGTCGAAGATGAGGGTGGCAAGGGTCTGGGCGGGCGCCGCCGGGATGGCCATGTAGTCGACGGAGCGGAAGTTCTCCTCACCGCCGTGGAAATCGGGCGGGATGGGGAGGCCGTTGTTGAAGTAGGCGTGGTCGATGAGGTCGCCGGTGCCGCCGACGTGGAAGACGACGGGGACGCCGGCTTCGGCCGCCTGTGCCCACACGGGGTCGAGACGGCGGTGGCTCGGCGAGTGCCCGGCCGGGCAGCCGGAGGCGACGAGGAGGGCGCCGGCGCCACTGCCGATCGCCTCCCCCGCCATGGCGGCTGCCTGCTCGAAGTCGGCGAGCGGGACGTAGCAGGCGGCCAGCAGGCGGGCGTCGACGGAGCAGAACTCGAGCATGCCGCGGTTGTGGGCGCGTGCCACGCCGTAGGCGAAGGCGAGGTCGCCGGCGTGCTCCCAGTCGTGCAGCCGCCGGTTGTGGAACGTGTTGAAGACGAGCTGGCTCGAGAAGCCGAGCAGGTCGAGCGCCCTCGGGCGGTCGTCGGCGATGAAGGAACCGGTGGCGGCGAAGTTCTTGCGGGCCATGATCTCGGCCTGCTCGTCCGAGCGGTACTCGGTGGAGGAGTGGCGGGCACGCAGGCGTTCGAAGGTCTCGACGAGATCGCGCTGTTGCTCGGCGGGGTCGCCGGTCTGGCGCAGCTCGTTGCCTCCGGGGTATCGCAAGGCGGGGATGCGATCACGGATGCTCTCATCGGCATGATCGGCCAGCCACGTGGGCGTCTCCATGATGTGGGCGTCGGCGTCGTGCACGATCCGCCCGCTGCTGTAGGGCATGTGCTCCCCCTTTTCGTGCTGAAGCGAACCTACACCGGGGCAGCGGATCAGCCGGGCTCGCAGGATCAGCCGGGCTCGGGACCTGTCGCCACCGGGCGGCTCGCATCTCGCGACCACTCGCTCCACGAGCCGACGTACAGGGCCGCCTCGATGCCGGCGAGCTCGAGGGCGAAGACCTCGTGGGCGGCCGTGATGCCCGAACCGCAGTATGCCCCGACGGCCGGCTGCCGGCCGAGGGTTGCGCCGCCGCTCGCGCCCCCGGCGGCCGCCTCGGGCGCTGCCGGAGGTACGACACCGAGTCGGGCGAATCGCTCCCGCAGCACCTCGGGCGATCGCCAGCGCCCGTCGGCTTCGAGGTTGTCGGCTGTCGGCGCCGAGCGGGCGCCTGGGATGTGCCCTGCGACGGCGTCGATCGGCTCCACCTCGCCCCGGTAGCGGGGGGAGGGTCGGGCGTCGAGCAGGACACCGGAGCGGGCGAGGGCAGCGGCGCCGTCGGCATCGAGGAGCGGCCGGTGCCCCGGAACGGGATCGAAGTCGCCCGCCGTCGGCTCCTGCCCGCTCCCCGCCTCGGTCGGGCCGCCCAGCACGGACCACGCCGCCAAGCCGCCGTTCAGGATCGAGACGGCGTCGTGCCCGAAGTACCCGAGCAGCCACGAGCAGCGGGCGGCGCTCACCGAATCGCCGGCGTCGTAGACGACGACAGGCACCGAGGCCCGCACGCCGAGCCGGCGCATGGCGGCTGCGAAGTCGGGTGCCGCCGGCAGGGGGTGCCTGCCCCGCATGCCGGGCGGTGCGGAGAGATCGCGGTCGAGGTCGACGAAACCGGCGCCCACGATGTGAGACGTCTCGTAGTCGCCTCGGCCCGGTGGTCCGCCCAGGCTCCAGCGAACGTCGAGGATCACGAGGGGCGCCCCCGCCTCGATGAGGCGCAGGAGGTCGACAGCCTCGATCAGCATGCCGCTTCGTCGTCCAGCTCGCACTCGAGCGGCCAGGAGGCCGACGACATCCCCAGTGAGTAGCCGAGCAGGTAAGCGTCTGCTTCGCAAAGGCGTGGGTATCGCTTCGCCAGCTCGTGGAAGCGGGGGGAGTGGGACGCCTCCAGCAGGTGGGCGAGCTCGTGCACGATGACCGAGTCGAGCACCCATCCCGGCACGACCTGGAGGCGGCCCGAGATGCGGATGTCGCCCGTCGAGGGCGTGCAGGAGCCCCAACGGCGGTTCTGCGTCGCCGACCAGCGGATCGAGCGTGGCCGCACGCCGTCGAGGTAGCGGTCGGAGAGATGGGCGGCCCGCGAGCCGAGCGACTCGTCAGAGGCGACGAAGCGGGACGTCCGCTGCAGGAGGCGGTCGACGAGGCGGCCGGCGAGCTCCTGTCGTTCGGAGGCCGTCAAGCGGGCGGGCACGAGCACGACGATGCGCCCGCTCTCGTAGAACGCCGTCGCCGTCTTGCGCCGGCGGGCGCTCGCCCGGATCTCGATCTGGGGCCGGAAGCCGGCGGGACCGGTGGGGAGCTGCAGCTGGACGCCGGTGGCCGCCGAAGCGGGGGGCGACGAGGAGGAGCGGTACTCGGCCATGTCGGTGTCCTCCCGGGGTTGTCGTGTGTCGGCCGCCCACCAACCTAACGAGGGGGTGTGTCGTCGTCGTGGATCCCCGCGCCGGGTGCGGGCCCGTCCGGGCCGGGGGTTTCGGGCGCCACGAGCTGGTAGCCGATTCCGGGGTGGGTGACGAGGAGGGTTCCCTCCTCGTCACCGAGCTTGCGTCGCAACCGGTAGGCGTACTCCCGCAGGTAGCGGGTGGCCCGCAAGTGGCGTGGCCCCCAGACCGCTTCGAGCACCATGCGATGGGTGCAGACCTTGCCGGCGTTCTGGGCGAGATAGGCGAGGAATGCAAACTCCCGGTTCGTGAGCTCGACGACGGTTCCGGCCATGCGGGCCTCGTGGTGAGCGAGGTCGAGATGGAGGGGGCCGGCGTCGATCTCGGCCTCCTGTGCCGGCGGGCCGTGCCGGAGGGCGACCCGGAGGCGGGCGAGGAGCTCGTTCATGCCGAAGGGTTTCGTCATGTAGTCGTTGGCGCCCTTGTCGAGCACCTCGACCTTGCGGTCCTCCGTGCCGTCGGCCGACAGCACGATGATGGGGACCTCGCTCCACTCGCGGATGCGGCGGCAGACCTCGGCTCCGTCGATGTCCGGCAGGCCGAGATCGAGCACGACGACATCGGGTGATTCGAGCGCTGCCTCCGAGATGCCCTGCGCCCCCGTCGAGGCAGCCACGACGTCGTAGTCCTTGGCCGCCAGGGCGATGCGTAAAACCCGGACGAGGGCCGGGTCGTCGTCGATCACGAGCACGCGCGCCATGCGGCTATCCCCTTGCGCCGTTGGCGGGGGCACTGCTCGGAGCGGCCCCGTGCACGGGGAGGGAGAAGGCGACGCGAGCGCCCCCGCCCGGGACGTTGTCTGCCCAGATCGTCCCGCCGTGGGCGTTCACGAAGGCCTTGGCGATGGCCAGTCCCACCCCGGAGCCCCCGCCGGCGGAGGGGGCCGGCACCGCCGGCCTCGGCGAGGTCGCCGGTGCGGCCGCCGCCGGGCGGCTCGCCAAGCCCGACAGGACGGGGACGGGCGCCGTCGGGCGGGCCAGCCCGAAGATGCGCAAGCGCTCCTGCTCGGGGAACCCGGGGCCGTAGTCCGTCACGGCCACCTCGACCCTTGCCGCTCCGCTTGTCACCGTCACCTCGACGGCCGTGCCGGCCGGGGCGTAACGAAGGGCGTTCTCAAGCAGGTTGACGACGACCTGCCCGATGAGCACGTGGTCGGCGTCGACGCTCGGCAGCTCAGGGGCGATCCGGACGTCGAGGCGGCCCTCGGGCACGAGGGGACGCAGTCCGGCGACGGCTTCTCGCACGACCTCGCCGATGTCGAGCGGCTGGCGGTCGACGACGAGGGAGCCCGTCTCGATGCGGCTCATGTCGAGGAGGTTCGTCACGAGGCGGGCGAGGCGGTCGGATTGCTCGTCGATGAGACTCAGCAGCTCCTTGCGGTCGGCCGGGGCGATGGCCGATCCGTCATCGAGCAGTGTGGAGGCGGAGGCCTTGATGGTGGCAAGGGGCGTGCGCAGGTCGTGGGAGACGGCTCCGACGAGGGCGCCGCGCAGCCGGTCGACCTCCTCCAGCACGGAGATGCGAAGCGTCTGCTCCTGCAGCTGGGCACGCTCGAGGGCGATGGCGATGTGGTTGGCAAAAGCGCGGACGAGGAGCCGCCGATGGGGGCTGAGGCGGGTGCCGACGAGGCCGATGAGGCCGACGGGCCGTCCTGGGGCCGACAGCACGATCGTCTCGGTGCGGAAGGCCTCCGTCTCGAGCAAGCTGGGCGCGCTCTGCGGCATGAGCGAGGCGGCGACGCCCGGTTCCGGGCTGACGCGGCGCAGCTCGGCGGCGGTGAGCTCCCGCCCGGCCCTCGCCACGATCTCGAGGCGCCCGTCGCGTGGCAGCAGGAGGACGACGCTCTCGCAGGCGAAGGCGTCCTGCACGATGGACACGACGAGCGGCAACAGGTCGCCGAGCGAGCGGTTCTCGATGAGCAGCTCGGAGAGCTCGAGGAGGCGCTGGGTGTCGGTCTCGCGGTTGCGCGCCTGGTCCTCGGCGACACGGAGCCGGTCCACGACGCGGGCGACGAGGGCGACGACGACGACGTAGACGACGAGGTTGAGCCAGTCACGCCCCGAGCCGACCCGCAGGGTGTAATACGGCTGGATGAAGGCGAAGTCGTAGAGGAGAAATCCGAGCAGGACGGCCAGCACACCCGCCCAGCTGCCGCCGACGACGACGCCGACGATGACGGGCACGACGAGGACGAGGGCGACGGTGGCGTCGCTCAGGTGGGGGCGGAAGGCGAACATGAGGGCGCCGAGGACGGCCAACGAGGCGATCGCCACGGCGGCGCCGGCGAGGAGCCGGCGTGCCGGGGCGGCGGCGATTGGGAGCGAGCTCATTCAAGAGGGAGGATAGGCCCGTGCCAGACGACGCGACCCAAGCCGAGGGCGACACCGGGCGGAGCGGCAGCGGAATGTCCGCCGTCGAAGGCCTCGAAACCGTCGACACGGGCTACATCGAGCCGACCGGGCGTTTCCGCATCTACCTCGGTGCCGCCGCCGGCGTCGGCAAGACCGTCGCCATGCTGGACGAGGGCTGGCGCCGGCACAACCGCGGCACGGACGTCGTCGTCGGCTTCGTCGAGACGCACGGCCGGCCCTTCACGGCCCAGATGGTGCGCGACCTCGAGGTCGTGCCGCGCCGCGGCGTCGACTACCGGGGGGCGCGCTTCGAGGAGATGGACACCGAGGCCGTCATCGCCCGCCGCCCGCAGGTCGCCCTCGTCGACGAGCTCGCCCACACGAACGTGCCCGGCTCGGGCGCCCACGAGAAGCGCTGGGAAGACGTCCTGCAGCTCCTCGACGCCGGCATCGGCGTCATCTCGACGGTCAACGTCCAGCACATCGAGTCGATCGCCGACGTCGTCGAGCACATGACGGGGTCGCAGGTACGCGAGCGGGTGCCCGACTGGGTCGTGCGCAAGGCCGACCAGCTCGAGCTCATCGACTCCTCTCCCGAGCAGCTGCGCCGCCGCATGGCCCACGGCAACATTTACCCGCCCGAGAAGATCCAGACGGCGCTCGCCAACTTCTTCCGCACCGACAACCTCTCGGCCCTTCGCGAGCTCTCCTTGCGCTTCGTGGCCGACGAGGTCGACGAAACCCTCCTGGAGCGGTTGCACGAGCGCCACACGGGGGACATCTGGGAGACGACCGAGCGCATCCTCGTCGGCGTCGACGGCACGCCGGGCACCGATGCCATCGTGCGGCGCTCCGCCCGCCTCGCCGCCCGCTTCAAAGCCGACCTCGACGTCGTGCACGTCGTCTCCTCGGAGTCCGTGACGCCCCGCAACGCCCCCGTCCTGGAGGCGTTGCGCCGCCTGACGGCCGACGTCGGGGGCAGGTGGATCGAGATCAAGGCGGACGAGCCCGCCAAGGCGCTGACGGACTTCGCCATGGAGCACCAGATCACCCAGATCGTGCTCGGGGCCAGCCGGCGCAGCCGCTGGGAGGAGTTCATGAAGGGCTCCATCGTCGCCAAGGTGATCCGGCTCGCCTCCACCCTCGACGTCGACGTCCACGTCATCGCGGCGCGCCAGGTGCAGCGCAAGGGGGAGGCAGAAGCGCCCGAGTAGGCGCCGTTGTCGTTTTATTGACGCCCCGGCCGCCAAATTGACGCCGCCGCGACGCGAGCCACCCGCAAGCTTGAGCCATGGCTGACCTTCTCGTGGTACTCGGCACCGTCCTGCTCACGCTCTCGATGCTGGGGCTGATCTGGGCGTTGGAGCGAGTATGAGCACGACCGCCGGCGTCCTCGCGAGCATCGGGACGGTGAACGCGCTGCTGCTTGCGCTCTCCGTCCTCGTGTTCATCTATCTCGGCGTGGCGATGTTCCGGGCTGAGTGGTTCTGATGCACTACGCCCTCTACGTCATCTGCCTCGTCGTGGCCGTCGGCCTCACGTGGCGCTACCTCGGGTCGTACATGGAGGCCGTCTTCGACGGGCGCGTCCACTGGTTGCGCTTCATCGAGCGGCCGACCTATCGCTTCCTCGGCGTCGAGGAGGACTCCGAGCAGAGCTGGCAGCGCTATGCCACCTCGCTCATCATCTACTCCGGGGTCGCCGTCCTCATCGTCTACGGCTTCCAGCGCCTGCAAGGCCACCTGCCCCTCAACCCCCAGCATCTGAGCGGCGTCACTCCAGCGCTCTCGTGGAACACGGCCATGTCGTTCGTCACGAACACGAACTGGCAGAACTACACGGGCGAGGCGACGATGTCCTACCTCAGCCAGATGGTGGCCCTCGTCGGTCAGCAGTTCGCCAGCGCCGCCGCCGGCATGTGCGTCATGGTCGCGATGATCCGCGGCTTCTCGCGCAAGGACTCGAGCACGATCGGCAACTTCTGGGTCGACCTCGTCCGCGGCGTCTTCTACATCCTGCTCCCGATCGCGGCGGTGGCCGCCGTCATCTACGTCGGACAGGGGGCGGTGGAGACCCTCGCCGGCCCTGTCACGATCCACGACGTCCTGAACGGCGTCCATCAGGTGCTGCCGCGGGGACCGCAAGCGTCCATGACGCCGATCAAGCAGCTCGGCAACAACGGCGGCGGCTACACGAACGCCAACGGGGCGCACCCATTCGAGAACCCGACGGCCTTCACGCAGTGGCTCTCGCTGTTCTTGCTGATGGCGATCCCGATCGCCAGCACCTACATGTTCGGCAAGATGGTCAAGAGCATCCGTCAGGGCGTCGCCGTCCTCTCCGTCATGGTCATCCTCTTCGCCTCCTGGGCGGCCTTCGCCCAGTACGCCGAATCGCGGGGCAACCCGGCGGTCACCCAGGCCGGTGTGACGGTACAGCCGGGCGGCAACATGGAGGGCAAGGAGACCCGCTTCGGCGTCGCCGAGACGTCGTTGTTCGACGTCATGTCCACGCAGACCTCGACGGGATCGGTCAGCGGCTCGAACGACTCGTTCACACCCATCGGCGGCATGGCGCTGCTCACCGGCATGATGCTCGGTGAGGTCTCTCCCGGCGGTGCCGGGGCGGGCATGTACACGATCCTCGCCTTTGCGATCATCGCCGTCTTCATCGGCGGACTCATGGTGGGCCGAACGCCGGAGTACCTCGGCAAGAAGATCCAGGCGCGGGAGGTGAAGCTCGCCGGCCTCCTCGTCCTCGTGATGCCCATGCTCGTGCTCATCCTCGCGGGCATCGCCGTCTCGATCCATGCCGGTCGTGCCGGGCCTGAGAACGGAGGGCCGCACGGGTTCTCCGAGATCCTCTACGCCTTCACGTCGCCGGCCAACAACAACGGGTCCGCCTTCGCCGGCTTGAACGGCAACACGGCCTTCTACAACGTCGCGCAGGTGATCGCCTTCTTCTTCGGGCGATTTGCCGAGATGGTGCCGGCACTCGCCCTCGGCGGCGTGCTCGCAGCCAAGAACATCACGCCGGAGTCCGCCGGGACCTTCCGGACGGACTCGGGGTTGTTCGTCGGACTCCTCGTCGGCGTCATCCTGCTCGTGGGGGCGCTCGTGTTCTTCCCGGCCGTAGCCCTCGGTCCCATCGTCGAGCAGCTCGTCAACAAGCGCTACTCCGATCCGAACGCGCTCCACATGATGTGGCAGCACGCCTCCTACCGGTTATCCCTCCTCCACGGCAAGGTTCTCCCATGACGCAGTCAATCACCCCATCTGAGGCGCCGGCTCCGCAGCCGACGACCCAGCCACACGGCGTCGTCGGTCAACGAGGCTTGTTCGACCGCGAGATCCTCGTGCCAGCGCTGTGGGATTCGTTCAAGAAGCTGGACCCGAGGGTGCAGGTCAAGAACCCGGTGATGTTCGTCGTGCTCGTCGGCAGCGTCGTCACCTTGATCTACTCGATCAAGACGCCGGGCATCTTCGACTGGAGCATCACGATCTGGCTTGTCTTGACGGTCCTCTTCGCCAACTTCGCCGAGGCGATGGCGGAAGGTCGCGGGAAGGCGCAGGCAGACACGCTCCGCAGGATGCGCTCGGAGACGGAGGCCCGCCGGCTGAACGCCGACGGCGTCGAGGAGCGCGTGCCGGCGGCCGCCCTCCGCAAGGACGACCTCGTCGTCTGCGAGGCCAACGACCTCATCCCGTCCGACGGCGAGATCGTCGAGGGCATCGCCTCGGTCGACGAGTCCGCCATCACCGGCGAGTCGGCTCCGGTCATCCGCGAGTCCGGCGGCGACCGCTCGGCTGTCACGGGTGGCACCAAGGTGCTCTCCGACCGCATCGTCGTGCGTATCACGGCCGAACCGGGCCACACCTTCATCGACCGCATGATCGCCCTCGTGGAAGGCGCCAACCGCCAGAAGACCCCGAACGAGGTCGCCCTGACGATCTTGCTCGCCGTGCTGACGATCATCTTCCTTCCCGTCTGCGTGACGCTCGTGCCCTTCGGCGGCTACGCCCACACGGCCGTGTCGGTCGTCATCATCGTCTCCCTCCTCGTCTGCCTCATCCCGACGACGATCGGGGCGCTCTTGTCGGCCATCGGCATCGCCGGCATGGACCGCCTCGTGCAGCGCAACGTCCTGGCGATGTCAGGCCGCGCCGTCGAGGCGGCCGGCGACACCCAGACGCTGCTGCTCGACAAGACGGGCACCATCACCCTCGGCAACCGCATGGCGTCGGCCTTCTTCCCCGTCGGGCGACAGAGCGAGGCCGACGTCGCCGAGGCCGCCCAGCTCGCCTCCCTCGCCGACGAGACGCCGGAAGGTCGCTCCATCGTCGTGCTGGCCAAGGAGCGCTTCGCCATCCGCCAGCGTGACATGGGGAGCGAGCACACCTTCATCCCCTTCTCGGCCGTCACGAGGATGTCCGGGCTCGACATCGACGGGCGCCAAGTGCGCAAGGGGGCCGGCGAAGCCGTCAAGCGCTGGGTCGTCGAGCAGGGCGGCAGCGTCCCGGACGACCTCGACCCCATCGTCGACCGCATCTCGCGGGCCGGCTCGACGCCCCTCGTCGTCGCCGACGGGCCGAAGGTGCTCGGCGTCATCGAGCTGAAGGACGTCGTCAAGCAGGGCATCCGTGAGCGCTTCGACGAGATGCGCGCCATGGGCATCCGCACCGTCATGATCACGGGCGACAACCCGCTCACGGCCGCCGCCATCGCTTCGGAGGCCGGTGTCGACGACTTCCTCGCCGAGGCGACGCCGGAGAACAAGCTGGCGCTCATCAAGGCCGAGCAGGAGGGCGGCAAGCTCGTCGCCATGACCGGGGACGGCACCAACGACGCCCCCGCCCTCGCCCAGGCCGACGTCGGCGTCGCCATGAACACCGGCACGACGGCGGCCAAGGAAGCCGGCAACATGGTCGACCTCGACTCGAACCCGACCAAGCTGCTCGACATCGTCGAGATCGGCAAGCAGTTGCTCATCACCCGTGGTGCGCTCACGACCTTCTCGATCGCCAACGACGTCGCCAAGTACTTCGCCATCATCCCGGCGATCTTCGCCATCGCCTATGCCAGCGGTGGCCACCATCCCCTCGAGGCGCTCAACATCATGAAGCTGCACTCTCCGCAGAGTGCGGTCCTCTCGGCCGTCATCTTCAACGCCCTCGTCATCGTGGCCCTCATCCCGCTCGCCCTCCGCGGCGTCAAGTTCCGGCCCGTGGGGGCCTCTCAGCTCCTCCGCCGCAACATCTGGATCTACGGCGTCGGCGGGCTCATCGTCCCGTTCATCTTCATCAAGCTCATCGACTTGATCCTCACCGCGCTAGGGGCTTACTGATGCTCGTACATCTCCGCAGGGCGGTCGCCGTTTCGATCGTGCTCATCGTGCTCTGCCTCGTCTACACCTTCGTGGAGACCGGCATCGGGCAGCTCTTCTTCAGCTACCAGGCGAACGGATCGCTCATCAAAGAGGGCAACACCGTGATCGCCTCGGCGAACATCGGCCAGAGCTGGACGGGTCCGAAGTGGTTCCAGGGCCGCGACGACCCGGACAACCCGGCATCATCGGGAGCCACGAACTACGGCCCCCGCTCGGAGCAGCTCTACGAGCAGGTCCTGCAAGCGGAGGCGACCCTCAAGAAGGAGGGCATCACCCCGACGAACGGCCTCGTCACCGGCTCCGGGAGCGGAATCGACCCGGACATCTCTCCCGCCGATGCCATGGCGCAGGTGAACGCCGTCGCGAAGGCCAACAACCTGCCGGTGTCGGAAGTCACGGACCTCGTGCAGAAGTACTCGGCGCCGGTCTACCTCGGCATCTTCGGGTCTCCCTACGTCAACGTCCTGTCGCTCAACATGGCGCTGGCGAAGCTGGTGGCCGCCAAGGGCTGAGGAGCGGTTCCCGTCGCCCACGCTGTCGGCTCCCCCCGCCGACGATCGTGGCGAGGGCCGGTGGCGCGCTGATCGCTTCGTCGCTCGCGGGCTCATGCCGTCTGCGGGAACGAGGCGGTCGGCGAGCCGTCCGGCCCTCGTCTCGGCGGAGGCCTCGAAACCCGAGCCGGTAGCCTTCGCCCCCATGGCACTGCCACCGGCCGAGACGCTGCGACGGGTCGCCTACCTGCTCGAGCGGGAGCGGGCCGACACCTACAAGGTGCGGGCGTTCCGGCGTGCCGCCGCCACGCTGGACGCCACGGCTCCCGAGGAGGTGGAGGAGCTGGCGCTCAGCCGCCGGCTCACCGATCTCGAGGGCGTCGGGGAGACGACGGCCCGCGTCATCACGGAGGCACTCGCCGGCGAGACGCCCCCCTATCTCGCCGAGCTGGAGTCGTCCAGCTGGCTGCCGGAGCTGAGCGACGACGCCCGCCACATCCGCTCGCTCCTGAAAGGCGACTGCCACGCCCACTCCGACTGGTCGGACGGCGGCAGCACCATCGAGGAGATGGCGGTGGCCGCCCGTGAGCTCGGTCACGACTTCATGGCGCTCACGGATCACAGCCCCCGCCTCACGGTCGCCCACGGGCTCAACGCCGAGCGCCTGCTCGCCCAGCTCGACGTCGTCGCCGAGCTCAACGAGGCCATGGCGCCCTTCCGCATCCTCACCGGCATCGAGGTCGACATCCTCGAGGACGGCTCCCTCGACCAGGACGACGAGCTCCTCGACCGCCTCGACGTCGTCGTCGCCAGCGTGCACTCGAAGCTGAGCATGGACTCGCTCAGGATGACGGCTCGCATGATCCGGGCCGTCGAGAACCCTCTCAGCGACGTCCTCGGGCACTGCACCGGCCGCAAGCTCGTCGGGACCGGCCGGCCGCCCAGCAAGTTCGATGCCGAGGCCGTCTTCTCCGCCTGTGCCCGCAGCGGGACGGCCGTCGAGATCAACTCGCGGCCGGAGCGGCAGGACCCGCCCCCCGAGCTGCTCTCCCAGGCGCTCGGCCTCGGCTGCGTCGTGACCATCGACACCGACTCGCACGCCCCCGGCCAGCTCGAGTGGCTTGTCCTCGGCTGCGAGCAAGCGGCTGCCGTCGGTCTGGCGGGCGCCACCGAGCGCATCATGAACACGAGACCGCTCGAGGCCTTCCTCGACTGGATCGCCTCGAAGCCCTGATCCTCAGGAGGCGCGCCGGCGCCCCCAGGCGCTCACCATAGGCGGCTGGCTCAGGTCGAGGCCGCCGGCCCGAACGCTTGCGAGGTGACGCTCGACTTCCTCCTCGGTGGCGATGCCGGCGGCGACGAGGCGGGGGCGGATCACCTCGATGGTGCGCAGCTCGAGGGCGTCACAAGCGCGCAGCGCCACCGGGAAGCAGGCATCGGCCTCCACGTCGATGAGGCCGGCCTCCCGCAAGAGGCGGGGGAGCCTGCGCCCGTAGGCGAGATCCACCCCTCGCTCGGCCATGAGGGCGCGAAACCCCGTGCGGATGCGGTTCGCCAGCTCTTCCTCCCTTCCGGCCGCCTCCAGGCAGGCGAGCGGCTGCAGCTGCGGATCGGCGTCCTCGACGAGGAGCCAGCCGCCAGGGCGCAGCCGCTCCACCATCGTGCGCAACGCCCGCTCCCGCTCCACGAGGTGGACAAGGAGGAGGCGTGCATGCACGAGGTCGAAGCTCTCCGAGGGCGGCGCATCGGCCGTGACGTCGTGGCGACGCACCTCGACACAGGGCGCCATGGCGGCCGATGCCCAGGAGACGTCGATGTCGGTGCCGAGAACGCGGCCGGTCGGGCCGACGCGCGCTGCCAGGCCGGCGATGACGGACGAACCGCCGGCGCCGACCTCCCAGCAGTGCCAGCCCTCAGCAATCGCAAGGGCGTCGATGTGCCGGAACGTGCCGGGATCGAAGACCGCCGCCAGGGCCGCCAGGCGGTCCCCGGCGCCGGGGATGGCATTGTCGAGCAGGTACTCACCGCCGTCAGAAACGGGCATCGCCAGAGCGTACGGCTGCGTGCGATGTCACGCCGGAGCGCAGAGGCGGCCGCCGTCCGCTATCATGACCAGTGCCGGGCCGAAGCGCCCGGGTGCACGCCGCAGTGGTGGCGGGGCCTGATTCGGACTTCCCATTTCGAGTTGGCCTTCTTTCAACTCGTCTGGAGTCTTGTGACAATCTCGTTTTCCGACCTCGGGGTCTCCCCCGAGCTCCTGGCCCGCCTGCACGCCCGCGGGCTCACCACCCCCTTCCCGATCCAGGCGGCAGCCATCCCCGATGCCCTCGCCGGGCGCGACGTCTGCGGCCGCGCCCCGACCGGCTCGGGCAAGACGCTCGTCTTCGGTCTCGCCATCGCCAGCCGCTGTTCGGGTGCGGCGCCCCGCCGCCCCCTCGCCCTCGTCCTCGTCCCCACCCGTGAGCTCGCCGCCCAGGTGCAGCGCGAGATCGCCGGCCTCTCGGCCGGCGGATCCCGCCGCGTCATCGCCATCTACGGCGGCACCGGCTACTCGCCCACGCGACAGGCCCTTGCAAAGGGTGTCGACACCGTGGTGGCCTGCCCCGGGCGCCTCGAGGATCTCCTCAGCCAGAACATGATCGACCTCAGCGCCGTGAAGACCGTCGTGCTCGACGAGGCGGACCGCATGGCGGACATGGGTTTCCTGCCGGCGGTGAAGCGCATCCTCGACGTCACGGCTCCCGGGCGCCAGGTCCTGCTGTTCTCGGCGACGCTCGGTCCGGAGATCGAGGCCCTCGTGCGCCAGTACCTGCGCGACCCCGCCCGCCACGACGTCACGCCGGCGGAGGAGTCGCACGACGTCTCCCACCTGTTCTGGCGGGCCGAGCGCGAAGAGCGCGTCGGCCTCACCGCCCGCCTCGTCGGCGAGCACGGACGTGCCCTCGTGTTCTGCCGCACCCGCCATGGCGCCGACCGTCTCGCCAAGCAGCTGAAGTTCGCCGGCGTCGACGCCATGGCGATCCATGGCGATCGCACGCAGGCACAGCGCGAGCGGGCGCTCGCCGCCTTCTCGCGGGGTTCCACGCAAGCCCTCGTCGCCACGGACGTCGCCGCCCGCGGCATCCACGTCGAGGACCTCCCGTGTGTCGTCCACTTCGACCCGCCGGCCGACGCCACCGACTACCTGCACCGCTCGGGCCGCACCGGCCGTGCCGGAAAGACCGGCATCGTCGTGTCACTCGTCATGGGGGAGCACCAGAAGGCCGTGCGGTCCCTGCAGCGTTCCCTCGGCCTCGAGGAGAAGGTGCACTCGCCCGGCGGCGCAGAGGCTCGCCGCCTCGGCCCCTCGGAGCGCCCGGCCCGCCCGGACCGTCCCGCCGCGACGGATCGCCCTTCCCGCCGGGAGGGCGCCGCCTTCTCCGAGCGCCCGGAGTTCCCCCGCGGCCCCTCGTTCTCGCCACGCTCGGAGCGCCGACGCTCGGAGTCCTCCCCGCGCGGCGCCGGCCCTGCCCGCGGCGGCCGACCGCTCTCCGCCCCGCGCCCGCAAGGCCGCCATCTCGCCAGCGTCGGCCGCGATCGCCTCGTGATCGCATCCGACCGCTTCACTGACCGCAACACTGACCGCAACACCGAATACAACGCCTCTCGTAGGCACAATCAAGGAGTAAGAATGCCAGTCGGCACCGTCAAGTTTTTCAACGCTGAGAAGGGCTACGGCTTCGTGTCCCGTCCGGACGGCGAGGACGTCTTCGTCCACTACAGCAACGTGCAGGGCTCCGGCTACCGCACGCTCGAGGCCGGCCAGCAGGTCGAGTTCGAGGTCGCACCCGGTCGCAAGGGTGACGAGGCTCGCAACGTCAAGGTGATCTGAGCAACACACCGTCGTCACGCTCCCCGGGAGGGTGCCTGCACCTTCCCGGGGAGCTCTGACGGGCGCCGACCGTCGAGCGACGGCCGCCGCCCACAAAACCGCCTTTCCCCCGCCGTCCCCGCTCTGCAGGAGCCGGGACACTAGATTGAGCCGACACGGCTCAGCCGATGAGCGGGCGGCTGCTTCGATCCGCCGCGCTGAGCCCGACGAGACGGGAACGGGAGGTGACCGCGAGATGAGGCTGCCGATCATCTGTGTGATCGTGTCCATTGCGTGGATCTCGGCCGGCATGCGCGAGCACGAAGACGAGTTTCGCCAGGCCTGGTTGCAACGCTTCGGGAACGCCCCCTCCTCCGGAGGCGGCGCCGTGCCGAAGGCGACTTACAAGGCCTGGTACAAGCAGTTCAAGGCGACCGGCATCCGTCCCGCCGAGTGGCTCGCCACCCTAGCGCAGGGCCCCCCCGGCAGCTCCGCTGTCTGAGCCGTCCCGCACCTCTCACCGTCCCATGGGTGTCGCCACGGCGCTGTTCCGCTATCCGGTCAAGTCGATGGGGGGCGAGCGCGTCGAGCACCTCGAGTTCGTCGAGTCGTCCGCCAGCGGTGACCGCCGCTGGGCCCTCGTCGAGCCGGAGACGGGCGTGTTCCTCTCCGCCAAGCGCAACGGCATCCTCCTCGAGGCCTCGGCGCGCACCGAGAGCGACGGGTCGGTCGTCATCACGCTGCCGGACGGTGCCGAGCTCGAGGCAGGCGAGGGCGCCACGGACGACCGCTTGTCCGACTGGATCGGCCGCCGCGTCGAGCTGCGCCGCCCGCAGAGCGAGACGAGCCCCTCCTACGAGGCCCTCGGCGATGCCCTCGACGAGGCCTCCGAGACGCAACTGTTCTCCGGCCCGAGCTCCCACTTCGCCGACTTCGCCGACGTCCATGTGCTCACGACGGCCAGCTTGCGGGCCGCCACGGGGCTGCACGCCGCCAGTGACTGGGACGTCCGCCGCTTCCGGCCGACCATCCTCGTGGACACCGGCGAGACGGGGGCCGGTTTCGTCGAGGACGGCTGGATCGGTTCCCGCCTCGTCATCGGGAGCGCCGGTTTCGACGTCTTCATGAAGACGCCGCGCTGCAACCTGCCGACGCGGGCACAGCCCGGCCTCGAGCGGGACACGGCCGTCGCCCGCGTGTTGCGCGACGAGCACGAGTTCTGCCTCGGCGTCTACGCCGCCTTCCGGCAACCCGGCATCGTGAGCGCCGGAGACCCCGTGAGGCTCGAGGCGCTCTGAGCCGAGCGGTCTGCTAGCGGTTGGGCGCCGCCGTGAGGCGCTCCGGCAGGCCGCTTCTGCCCGATATGCCGAGCTTCAAGTAGATGCGCTGCAGGTGGTTGTCGACGGTGCGGGCGGACAGGAAGAGCCGTTCGGCGATCTGCCGGCTCGTGAGCCCGTCGGCCGCCAGGAGGGCGACTTCGTGCTCGCGGGCCGAGAGGTCCGACTGGGCGCCGGGCGCCGCCAGGGCGGGCGTGCGGGCACCCTCGCACTTGCGGGCCAGCCGCTGCGAGCGCGCCGCCGCCGCCGTCGCCCGGCGGTGGAGGCGGGCGTCGATGGCAAGGCGCTGCTCGATGGAGGCCGCCTCGGCGGCATAGAGAAGGGCGCCGCACGCCTCGAATCCGTCAGCGGCCCCCTCCGCCAGCGCCGGGTCGCCCGTCCGGACGGCTCGGGCGAGCCTGAGGCGGGCGACCATGAGATCCCCGTCGACGACCCCCGCCAGCCCCTCGAGGCGGCGAGCGGCCGCCTGGCTGTCGCCGAGGCGTACGAGGTCGTGGAGGGCGGCCGACATGGAGGCGTGCTGCCCCCAGCCGGCCGCCAGCTCGACGGCCGCCCAGAGGATGGCGCGGGCGGCGGCGAGGTCGCCGGCCGCCAGGGCGGCCCATGCCCGACCGCGCTCGACGTGGATGTCCATGAGGCGCAGCGTCGTGGGCGCCAGCAGGTCGAGCTCGGCGACGGCGGCCGTCGCCCCCGCCCGGTCACCGAGCTGGCCGGCCGTGAGGGCGATGCCTCCGAAACCCCAACGGGCACCGGGGTGCCCACGCGCCTCGTAGAGCGTCGCCGCCTCGCGGAAGAGGTGGTCCGCCATGGCGAGGCGGCCCTGCGTGGCGCGGGTGGAGGCGAGGATGACGGCGAACCACGCCTGGCCGTGCGGGTTGCCGCGCACGACGGAGGCGCTGTAGCCCGCCTCGGCCGTGGCGATCGCCTCGCTGAGGCGGCCGGCCTCGGCGAGTGCGACGGCCCGGGCGACGAGGTAGACGGCGGCCGCCGACGCCCGGTCCACCTCCTCGAGGTGGCGACGGGCCGCCAAGGCGGCCTCCGTGTGGCCGATGGCCTCCGCCGTTCGCCCGGCGAGGGCGAGAGCGACGCCGACGTCGCGCGATGCCTGCATGAAGGCCGCATCGCCCTCGAGCTCGAGGAGGGGACTATCGATTTCGATGGTGCGGGCGACGTGCCCGGTGCGCAGGAAGTGGCCGGCCCGCTGTGCCTGCAGGGAGCGCCGGGAGGCCGGGTCGGTGACGGCGGCGGAGGTCTCGAGGAGGAGGCGGTCGGCCTCCTCGGCCCGATCCGGCGAATAGAAGACGGCGGAGGCGAGCCCGTTGGCGATGGCCGTACGATCGACGTCGTTGCCGGCGAGGGGGAGGGCGGCCCGCAGGACGCGCTCGACGTCAGCCGAGCGGCCGTGCACGTCGATGGCTTCGGCGAGGAGGATGGCGGCTTCGACGAGCCCGCCGTCCTCCCAGGCCGATTCCGCCAGGCGGATGGCAAGGGCATAGTCCTCGTCGCGGTAGGCCATCTTGGCCGCCTGCAGCATGACCTCGGCGTTGCCGCCCCCTCCGTCGAGCCGCCAGACGGCCACGCGCAGCACGTCGCGAGCCCGCAGCGGGCCGGCGGCCTCCGTCATGTCCGCCAGTGAGCGGCAGAGCCGGGCCCTGCGCAGGGCGGAGAGGTGCGCCCGCACGACCTCGCCGTAGAGCGGGTGGGCGAGGCGCACGTCCGGCCCGCTCCGCCCGGCGGAGGCGTCGAGGAGGCCTTTTTGCTCGAGGCTCTCCACCACCTCGACGGACGCCAGCGTGACGAGCACCCCCAACTCGAGCGGCTCACCGAGGGCGACGAGCTCGAGGGCCTCGCGCTCTTTGCGGGAGAGGCCGCGGAGGCGCTCGTCGATGAGATCGCGTAACCAGGGCGAGGCGGCAAGGGAGCCCTTCAGCCGCCAGATGCCGCGATGGGAGGCGAGGGCGCCGGACTCTAAAGCGCCCTGCAGCAGCTCGCGCAGGAACAGCACGTTGCCGCTGCTCTGTCGCGCCAGTGCCTGCAGGGCTGCCCCGTCCACGGGGCCGCCGAGGACGGCGCCGACGAGCGCCCGCACCATCGAGGCGTCGAGCGGCTCGACTTCGATCCGCACGATGCGCTCGTCCGTGAGGAGGTCGTGCAGGCCGCGGGGGAGGGTTTCTCCGTGCCGGACCGTCATCACGACGAACGTGCCGCCGTCCTCGACGAGGTGGCCGAGGACGCTCATGGAGGCGTCGTCGAGCTCTTGGACGTCGTCGACGAGCAGGACGAGCCGCTTGTTGCCGGCACGTCCGGACCCGGCCTGCCCGCCGCCTCGCCGCCCCGAGCCGGTGAGGCGGGCGATGGCGGCCGCCGCCGCCCAGCCTGGGCTCTCGGTCGTGGCCGGCTCGATGGCGAGCTCGGCGAACAAGGGCGAGAGGGCCATGAGGGGGACATCGGCGGCGCTCTTGCTCGCCCGCACGGCAACCGTGACGAGACCGCGCAGCAGGGCCAGCTCGGCGACCTCTCGGGCGAGCCGCGTCTTGCCAACGCCGGCGGCCCCGGCGAGGGCGACGCCACCGCAGCCGGCGTCGTCCATGGCTGCGCTCAGGGCGGAGAGCTCGCCGTCGCGCCCGACGAGCGGCCAGGTGCGGGCCGAGGCGCGGGCAGCTGGCGGGGGCATCGGCCGACATTCTCCAGGCGGCACCGCATCAGCCGCAAACTGCCGGCCGCGGCGAATGAGTAACTCCTACTCATGTAACTCGGCGCCGACCGCCTCATCATCGACGAAGGCGGCGGTATCCCGGGACCCACCCCGGCCGGCCCGTGCGAGAACCGGGCCCGCCGGGGTGGGGCGTTTCCCTCTCGTTGCGGCGGGTGCTGCCTCGTGCCGGCTCCGATACTGGCAGCCATGCAGGCAGTCCGAGTGCGCCCATCCTTCGGGCATGGCCAGCTCACCTGCGGCGTCTCGGTGATAAGAATGCCCGGCGTCGGTCCGAATCGGGGAGTGGGGTGGCCGTGTGATCGGTGGAGTGCCGGTTTTCAATCTGTCGAGATCCCGTGGCGCACGGCTCGCGAGCGCGCTCCTCTCCGTGTCGATCCTTGTCGTCGTTGGCGTGCTCGCACCGCTGCCGGCGCGAGCCGGTGCCAAGGCGCCAGCCGGAGCCAAGGCCCCAGCCTGGAGCATCAGCACGTCGTACCCGGCCGTGGCAGCCATTCTCGACGACGTCTCGTGCAGGTCGGCAACGGTCTGCGAGGCCGTCGGCCACAGCGGCACCGGCGTCGGCGTCGTGATCGGCACGAGCAACGGAGGCACGACGTGGAGGACGGAGAGCATCCCGAAGGGGATCTCCGCCGTCAACAGCATCGCCTGCTCGTCGGCGATGATCTGCAAGGCGGTTGGGCAAAGCTCGGCCGCCACGAGTGCCGGCGTCGTCATCGGCACGAGCAACGGTGGAACGACCTGGAAGACGGAGAGCATCCCGAAGGGGATCTCCTCCCTCTACGGCATGGACTGTCCATCGGCGACGACCTGCATGGCGGTCGGCGACAGCCGTGCCGCCGGCGTCGTCATCGGCACGACCGACGCTGGGAGGACCTGGAAGATGCGGGAGGTCCCGAAGGGGATCTCGCTCCTCAATGCCGTCGCCTGCGCCTCATCGGCGAGATGCGAGGCGGCCGGCCGGCGCGGCACGGGCTCCGGCGCCGTCATCGGGACGAGCAACGGTGGCCTCACCTGGAAGGCACAGAGCGCGCCGAAGAGTGTCCTCAATCTCTTTGACATCGCCTGCCCGTCGGCGTCGATCTGCGAGGCGGTCGGATTGGGCCCCGCCGCCGGCGTTGTCATCGGTACGGCCAACGGCGGCACGAGCTGGAACACCCAGAGCGTCCTTGACTCGGCCGCTTCGATCAACGGCATCGCCTGCGCGTCGACATCCCATTGCGAGGCGGTTGCTGAGGACGACATCTTCATCGACGGCCTCGCTTTCGGTACCACCGATGGCGGCACGAAATGGGAGCCTCAGAGCATCCCGCGCGGGCCCTCGAATCTCATCGGCGTCGCCTGCGCGTCGGCCACGACCTGCGAGTCGGTCGGCGCCGCCTCGACCGGAGGCGTCGCCCTTGGAACGATCACGGGCGGGACGGCGTGGAAGTCCCAGAGCATCCCGAGCGGGATCGCCCTTCTCAATGGCGTCGCCTGCGTCTCGCCGGCCATCTGCGAAGCCGTCGGCGGCACCTCCAGCACCGGCGCTGTCGTCAGAACGATCGACGGAGGCAAGAGCTGGGAAGCCCAGAAGCTGAGCGGGATCTCCTCGCTCGCACTCGACGCCATCTCGTGCGCCTCGGCGAGGAACTGCGAGGCAGTGGGCGCCAGCGGCACCAGCACCGGCAGCCTCGGCTTGGTCATCGGGACGTCCGACGCCGGTACGACGTGGAAGGTCCAGATCATCCCGCTCGACATCGCCGCTCTCTACGGTGTCGTTTGCGCTTCGACAACCGTGTGCATGGCGGTCGGCGTCAGCTCCGACGGCGACGGTGTCCTCATCGGTACGTCCGACGGCGGGGGCTCGTGGACGAGCCGAACCATCCCCGGTGCCATCCTCAGCCTCAACGGCGTGGCCTGTCCGTCGGTCCTCATCTGCGAGGCGGTCGGCTATGGCACCCAAGGCGGCGTCGTCCTCCGGACGACGGACGGCGGCACGAGCTGGAAGGCCCGGAGCATCCCGAAAGGGGTCGCCCAACTCCATGGCGTGGCCTGCATCGGGACGAGCTGCGAAGCCGTTGGCTTCCGGCCAGGTGAGAGCGCCGGGGTCGTGCTCGACACGAGCAACGGCGGAACGACCTGGAAGGCGCAGAGCATCCCCAAGGCGGTCTCCGGCCTCGTCGCCGTCGCCTGCGCGTCCGGGAAGCTCTGCGAGGCGATCGGACAAACGGGGGCGTCTCCGAGCCTTGCAGCCGTCGTCCTCGGCACGACGAACGGCGGGACGAGCTGGCAGATTCAGAATATCCCGAGCGAGGCCGCCGCTCTCTATGGCGTCGGGTGTGCCGTCACCACGTGCTTCGCCGGCGGAGCAAACACGGCGGGGAGCGGCCTCATCTTGATCCACCACTAGCGGAATCCCGGACCGCGGCGATGGAGCGTGCACGCCGGCTCACGGAGGAGCTCAAATTGAACGGCGGCGCGGCGCATTCGGCGGGAACGTGGCCTAGGGGCGGCCGAAGGGGTCAAGGGCCGGCGGCAGTTGCCGGCGGCGGCGCAGCAAGAAGGCGGCGATCGTGGCGAGCAGGACGGCGGCCAGCGTGCCGGCGCTGATGAGGAGACCCTTCGAGAAACCCGGCGCCGCATAGGAGAACCGCACCACGCTCAGCCCGGCCGGGATGTCGACGGCCTGAACGAGGCCGACCTGGAGGACCCGCGTGCTCGCCGCCGCCGGGAGGCTCGCCTGGGCGAGGGCGCCCCTCGTCTGCAGGAGCGCCGTCGCCGTCGGTCCGCTCACGATCTCGGCGTGCCAGCCGGCGTCCCAGGCCGAGCTGCGCAGGAGGATGGACGCCCGCGGCGTCCTCACGGCGATCGTGACGCCGTCGGTGCTCTGCGACAAGACGGTGACGTCGGCCGGCAAGTGGGCGGCGATGGCGTAGGTGCCGAGCGGTTGCACCCAGGCCGGTTCGGGCGTGTAGTCGGCCCGGAAGGCGGCGAAGTGCTCTGCACTTCCCACATAGCCCCACGATGCCGGTGTCACGGCGTTCACGAGGGGCCCGTTGACCTCATAGGACCGCCCGTCGGCACGCACGGCCAGCCGCAGCGGCCCCAGGCTCGATCCGGAGAGCAGCTGTACGACGAGGCCGGCGCTCGGCGCCGCCCGCACGCTGAGGGGGGCAACCGTCGCCCCCGCTGCGAGGCGCTGCGGCGACTGCCAGCTGATCGTCCCGGACGAGCCGATCTCGCCGAGGCGCACGAGCTGGCCGGCCGTGTCGCGCGACAGCAGCAGGGTGGCCGCCGTCGGCGAGGCGATCGTCCCGAAGAACCAGCCGGCGCGCCCGCCGTCGCTGATGGAGGGTCGCGGGCCGGAGTTGTTGACCTTGATGAGATCCTCCTCGGGGGGAAGGACGTTGCCGCCGGGCAGGAGCGGATCGACGCCACTGCCTTCGGTGATCGAGGCGAGGTCGGGCACGCTCCCCGGCTCGGGCAGGGCGGCGATCGGTGTGAGGAACTCCTCGGCGGGAGCCAGCATCACCTGCAGGCTGAGCGGTTGGAAGAAGCCCTCCTGCAGCTCCCCGACGGCGAGGAAGCCGCGGATGTGAGTGGCGGTGCGAAGTGAGTACTGGGCGCCGAGGGCGGCGCCGTAGCCCTGCACGCTCGGGAGCCCGGCGAGTATCCCGATGTTCGCCTCTCCCATCTGCACGACCGAGGAGGGATAGAACAGGTCTGGGTCGAAGACGGCATAACGCCCGCCCGGCGAGAGGTTGTCTTTCACGATCTGCAGCAGGGCACCGGGATGGCTGCTCGTCGGGACGCCCTGGGTGGCGGCGACGCTCGTGCCGGAGGCGAAGAGGGCGACGTCGACGACGACGAAGACGGCGGCCAAGCGGAGCCATGGCGCCGGCGGCAACCGGTGCCGCACGAGCACGAGGACGGCGGCCACCACCGCCAGCGCGACGGCGACGGCCGTGGCGGTTCTCATGCTGCCGAGTTGTGCCGGCGAGGGTGCGACGGCGTGAAGTGCGCGCCAGAGCGAGGCCGGTGCCGCCAGGAGCCAGGCGAGCAGGCCGGCGGCGGCGGCGGCGACGAAGGTGGCGGCGACCGCCTCAGACGCCGCCCGCGCACCCTTCGGGCGGCCGCCGCCGTCCAGCCACCAGGCGAACAGGACGCAGGCGGCGAAGTCGACGTCGACGATGTTGCGTCCCTGGTCCCGTTGCTTGCCGTAGTAGGGGATGTGCCAGATGACGTGCTCGAGGGGCGTCTTGGCACCGACGGCGAGGGCGAGCCCGACGAGACCGACGGCGTACCAGGTGCGGCGTTCCCCGTGCGGGAGCCAGTTTCCCCAGCGCCGCCCGATGAGGGCGACGACCGCCACGACGGGGAGGAGCCCGACGTAGAAGGCCACCTCGGGCAAGTTCGAGAGGCCGAGATAGTGGGGCTCGGAGAGGAGACCCCAGCCACCCTCGAGGAAGGGCGCGATCCCGAGGACGAGGGCTCGGCCGGGGAAGCTGTAGCTGGCGGCGAAGGTGGGGCTGACCCCGCCGCGCTGCGAGGTGGCGATGAACTTGAGGGCCGGCAACCAGAGGAAGGCGGCGAGGCCGACTCCCATGGCGAAGCCGGCGCCGGCCCGCGTCAGGAGGCGGGCCCAGGCCGACGGCAGCAGCGAGAGCCGCACGATGGCGTAGGTGACAGAGAGGATCGAGACGTCGAGGATGGCCTCGGGTGCGCCCGCCAGGATGAGGCAGGCGACGGCGACGCCGAGCAGCAGGCTCCAACGCCAGCGGCCGTCCTCGACGACGTGACGCACGGCCAGCAGCATCCAGGGCAGGGAGGCGAAACCCTCCGCCATGTCCATGTGAACGGCGCCCTGCGCCGCCACCGCCCCCGCGAAGGCGAACGAGACGGCGCCGAGGAACGAGGGCATGCGGCCGATTCCCGTCTCGCGCAAGAAGACGTAGGTGCCGACCGAGACCGAGGCGGAGGCGACGATCTGAGTGAGGACCCACGCCCCCGTAGGCGGCATGACGGCGAACAGGAACGTCGTCGGGTAGAAGGCGCCGGCGTTGAGACCGGCCATGAGCGGCGTCCCGCTCCAGATCCACGGATCCCAGAGCGGCAAGGTGCCCTGGCGGAAGTCGGTGCCGACGAGCACGCGGAGCGGATAGCTCTGGATGAGGTTGTCGCCGATCAGCAGCGGGTGCCCGGTGACGAGGGCCGCTCCGGCGAAGATCACGACGGGGATGAGGATGAGGATGACGACCGGCAGCGCTGCCAGGAGCTGCACCCGGCGCGCCGGCCGGCTGCCGGGGGGGCGCGGCGGCGAGCCGGACGGCTCGGTTTCGGCGTTGGGCGGGGCCTCGGTGACGCTCACGTCGTGGCGTTCGGCGGCCGCCAGTGTCCCTTCACGGGCAGCCAGATGGCGAACGTGGGCGCCCGCTCGCTCGGCGGGCCGAGGGCGCGGGTGAGGTATGAGTAGGCGGGCGTGTCGTTGTCACCGCTCTCGAAGTAGACGACGGCGCCGACCGAGTAGCGGGCGAGGAAGACGTAGAGGTCGCCCAGCTGGGCCGGCCCGGCCGGCCCCGGCGCCGGCCAGTGGTCTCCGCTGTGGGTGAAGCCGAGCACCTCTTGCACATAGGAGGGCGACAGCAGGGGCGGCCAGCGGTGCCCGCTCTTGTCGAAGTCGATGTTGGCGTAGCCACCGAGGAGGTGGAAGTCCATGCCGGCGGACGCCTCGAGGAGCATTGCCTGCGGGCGCAGCGGCGTCGGGTACGGGTAGGTCAACACGACCGAGCCCGGCGGCACGAGCTGGCGGACGCTGCGTGTGAGGGCGGCCGGCCAGGGAACGGCCCGGCTCTTGAAGGGGATGGCCGGAAGGAGCGAGAGCGCCACGATGGCGGCCACGAGCCCGATGCGGGCCCGCTGCGCAGCCTTCGTGTCTGCCCCGAGGGGACCGAGGCGCCGCCGCCAGCTCTCAGCGAGCGGCCTGGCCGATGCCCGCCGGCACCAGAGGCGGTCCACACCGATGGCGAGGACGAGGGCGGCGAAGAGCGAGACGTAGAGGGCGTAGCGGGCCGGGATGGTGTTGTCGAGGAGGGGGAGATGGGCAAAGACCGTCTCGGGCAGCGGGATGTGGGTCCGCTGGTTGGCGATCTCGAGGGTCGGGCCGAGAGAGAGGGCGAAGGAGCCGACGGCCAACCAGCTGAAGGCCCGCACGACGGGGTCGTGGCGCAGGCGCCGGGCGATCACGACGAGCACGATGACGAGCGGCAGGCCGAGGTAGGCGCCGTTCTCCGAAAGGTTGCTGGCGACGAGCCCGTCGCCGAAGCGGGCGATGGCGCGCGGCGACAGGAGCTGGTTCTTCGTGGGCATGAGGGGCCCGAGGAGATCGGCGTGCAGGCCCTGCAGGGCCGAGGGCGGGATGACGGCGCCGATGACGTGATTCGGGCCGGCCACCATGTCCCAGATCAGGTAGCCGCAGATGACGAGGAAGGCCGCCACGGCGAAGCCGCCGCTGGCCACGATGTAGGGCAGTCGCCGCCGCAGCTCGTGGCGGCGGGCGAGGGCCAGCACGACGGCGGCGCCGAGGGCGACGACGAGGCAGCCGCTCAAGACGTCGGGCGAGATGAGGAGCTGGGCGGCCGCTGCCACCCCCATGAGGAGGCCGAGGCGCCAGGGCCGCATCTTCTGGGTGCGCACGAGCTCGTCACAGCACCACACGAGGAGGGGAGGGATCGGCACGAAGACGAGGTCGAGGTGCAGCTCCTGGCCCGTCATATAAGGACCGAAGCCGTAGAGGAGGCCGCCGAGGAAGGGGGCGATCGTCGACGAGCACCAGCGCCGCAGGACGAGGAACATGCTGGCGGCGGAGAGGGCGAAGGCGAGGCGGAGCAGCACGTTGAACGTGGCGACGGGCCCGAGGGCGGCAGTCACCGGCCAACCGATGAAACCGAGGAGCGGCACGGAGGTGTTGTCGGCGAGGTTGACGCCCTGCGGGTAGTCGAACTGCGTCGTGTGGAAGATGTTGAGCCCGTGCGTGAGGGCGTAGGGCAACCAGGACAGGAACCACATCATCTGGAAGGGATCCGAGCCGGCGGGGTTGCCGCGCAGTGCTGTCGGCACGGAGGTGGAGTCGAGCGGGCCGGCGGGAAGAAAGGCGAGGACGGCAAGGGCGAAGTAGGCGACCAGGCAGAGGGCGGTGGCCCACCGCCGCCGGCGCCGTCGTAGGGCCTCGCCCTCGGCTGCGGGCACGTCGGCGGGGAGACTCCGGTCCGAGGAAGCCGGCGTCTCGGCGACGACGGCCGTCATGGAGCGAGGGCGGTGTCGAGCGAGCGGCCGCTCGACCGGCTGCCGGCGAGGTCCCCCTCGAGTCCGTCGGGCTGCTCCTCATGCCCTGCGGCGGACGGCGCGGCGCCCTGGCGGCGCCGGTAGAGGAGGGCGGCGAAGACGCTCAACAGCACGATGCTCATCCCGAAGGCGCGAAACGCCGAGAAGTTGGCGTCGCTGTTGATCCCGAGGAGCGATCGCGGAGGTGTCAGGCCCATGAAGAGGAGGACGCCGACCCAAGCGCTCGCCCAGCGCATGGGGGCGCCGGCGATCACGACCGTCATGGCGAGCGGCACGAGCGTCAGCATGAAGTGGCTCTCGGAGAGCGTGCCGGCGAGGTACGTGCCGATGAGGAGGATGGACGAGGTCGTGACGATGCGCACGGCGGCGTCGTCGATCTCGTTCCAGGCCCACCAGGCCACCACCAGGGCGAGGGCTGCGGTCAGGAGGCGGACGAGGAGCGTGACGAAGTCCGGGAAGGCGGGCGCTCGCATGACGTCCACCCAGGCGGAGTTGAAGAAGACACCGGAGCCGGATCGGTTGAGAAGGCTGGGCAGCTTGGAGAACACGGCGCTCGGGTCTTTCACGACGGCGAAGGCGACGGCGTTCAGGAGGGCCGGGACGGCGACGGTGATGGCAAGGGCCCGCCACTTCCTTGCGAGCAGGAACACGAGCAGGATCGGCAGCAGGAGGGGCTTGACCGCCAGCGTGAGGCCGATGGCGACGCCCGCCGGCACCCAGTGCCCCTTCACCGCCAGCACGTAGAAGACGGCGAGGGCGAGGGCGCACACGACCGAGACGTTGCCCAGCTTCAGCTCGTCGACCATGGCGGGCGCAAAGCCGAGGCCGAGCACGACGGCGGCGCTCGTGAGGCCCCACCAGCGACGGCGCAGGAGCGCCGAGGAGATCATGACGGTCAGCCACATGAGCAGGGCCGTCGCCACGAGCCCGAAGACCTCCAGCTGATGAAGCGAGAGCCAGGCGAGGGGGCGGTCGACGAGGAGGGCGCTCGGCGGATACAGGAAGAGCCGGCCGTCCGTGGCGGCCTGCGAATACGGCTGCCCGCCGTGCACGAAGACCACCTCTGCCCGCCAGGACGCCTGTAGATCCCAGCCGAGGGTGTTCTCGGTGCGGTCGATGTGCAAGCAGAGGGAGGCCCACCTGGCGGCGGACGCCCCCCAGAGCGCCACGGTGGCGACGACAGCGAGGACGCCTCGTGCCGGCGTCGGGGCGAATCGACCCCAGCGACGCCGCAGACCGTCGAGGGGCCGCCAGGTGCGCACGTGCCCGGACGGCCTCGGATCCTGGCGTGTGAGCGCGCCAGGACCATCGGTCTCGATGGTGCCGGGCATCGAGCAAATGATACTCGGACACTTCGTTCGAGCAGATGGCAGGGCCGCTGCCCGGAGGCGGGCCGGATCAGCCGTGACTGCGGCTCACCCACTCGGGACCGAGGTCGGACACCGAGGGGCAACCGAGGAGCGTCATGGTGCGGGCGATCTCGCCGCGGAACAGGTCGAGGATGTGCTCGACACCGCGTTGACCGCCCGCCGCCAGCCCGTAGAGGTAGGGGCGGCCGATGAGCACGGCGCGGGCGCCGAGGGCGACGGCTTTCACGACGTGGGTACCGCGGCGGATGCCGCTGTCCATCAAGACCTCGACCTCCGAGCCGACGGCCTCGACGACCTCGGGCAGGACCCGGAAGGTGGCCGGCGCCCCGTCGAGCTGGCGCCCGCCGTGGTTCGAGATGATGACGGCGTCCGAGCCGAGGTCGGCGGCGATGCGGGCGTCCGTGCCGGTGACGAGGCCTTTCACGGCCAGCTTGCCGGCCCACCGCCCTCGCAAGTACTCGACGTCGGCCCAGGTGAACGGCGATGCCACCATGTTCAACATGGAGAAGCCGCGGGGCTTGCCCGCCTCCGAGCCGGCGGCCTCCTTTTGCATCATGCGCACGCCGTCGCGTGCCATGCGAAACGTCCAGACCGGACGCGACAGCACCTGTGGGCCGAGGTGGACGGTGTTGTAGGCATCGACGCGAAGGGGCGGAGTCACGCCGTGGTGACGGTCGCGCTCACGGTTGCCGAGCGCAGCCGTGTCCACGGTGACGACGAGCACGGTCACTCCGGCCGCCTCGGCGCGAGCCAGGGCGGCGTCGGCGTCAGGTCGGCCGCCGCTGGCGTAGAGCTGGAACCACACCGTGCCGGGCGCCACCGGGGCGACCTCCCCGATCGAGGAGCCCGCAACGGTGCTGAGGACCGAGAGGGTTCCCCGGCTGGCAGCCGCCCGTGCCGCTCCTGCTGCGCCGTCGGGGTGCATGATCCTCACGAGCCCGGCGGGGGCGAGCATGAGCGGCATGGAAACCGGCGAGCCGAGCACCGTCGTGGCGAGGTCCGGCTTGACGGCTCCCACCGCCATGCGGGGGCGGAAGACGACGTCGTCGAAGGCGGCGACGTTGGCGTGCATCGTGACCTCGTCGTCGGCTGCTCCGTCGATGTAGTCGAACACGACGCCCGGGAGCGTGCGCTTGGCGACGCGGCGGGCGTCGGCAACGTTGGCGATGCGTTCGAGCTTCATGGTCCGCTCCTCGGTGCTATCCGTCTGAGGCGGCCTCGCGGCCGGCCGCAGCTCTCCCCATGGTCTAGGCGAGCGAGCGGGCGGGTGGCGAGCCGGCATCCCTCATGTCCCAGCAGCCCTCACGGCGGACAGCCCTGGCGTCCCGGCAGCCGTCACGTGCGGGCAGGCGGGCCTAATCTTCGCCCGTGCCAGAACTCCGCTCTCGCGACGACGCCGCCGCTTGCGGCATGCTGCCCGCCTGGTGGGCGAAACTGACGCCGGCGTCGCCCGCCGTCGTCTCCAGCTCCGGCTCGGTGTCCTTCGAGGAGCTGAACGGGCGGGCGAACCAGCTCGCCCGGGCGTTTCGTCGGCGCGGCCTCGCCAGCGGAGATGCCATCGCCGTCATGTGCGGCAACCAGGTCGAGTTTGCCGAGACGGCCTTCGCGGCGCTGCGTGCCGGCCTTCGCATGACGCCGATCAACCGCTACCTCACCGGCGCCGAGGTGGCCTACATCCTCACCGACTGCGACGCCAAGGCGCTCGTGGCCGACGCTTCGCTGGCGGCGGCCGCCTCCGCCGCCCTCGCCGGCGCACCCGCCTGTGGCGTGCGCTTTCTCGTGGGCGCCGCCGGCGACCCCTTCGCCGCCGAGCACGCCTGGGAGGACTTCGCCGCCGCCCGCCAGGCGGAGGACGCCGCCGACCTCGCCGACCCGGAGCTCGGTGGCACGATGCTCTACACCTCCGGCACGACGGGCCGTCCGAAGGGCGTCTTGCGACCGCCGACGGGGCCGGCTCGCATGCTCGCCGCCAACATCTACGGCTACCGGGAGGACGGCGGCGACGTCCACCTCTGCACGGGCCCGCTCCACCACGCCGCCCCGCTCGCCTTCTCACTGGCCGCCCCGATCGGCTACGGCGCCTGCGTCGTCCTCATGGAGCGTTTCGACGCCGCCCGCACGCTTGCCCTCATGGAGGAGCACGCCGTCACGCACACCCACATGGTGCCGACGATGTTCCACCGCCTCCTCTCGCTCCCGCCGGAGGAACGGGGGCGCTACGACCTCTCGAGCCTGCGTTACGTCCTGCACGGGGCCGCCCCCTGCCCGGTGACGGTGAAGGAGCGCATCATCGACTGGCTGGGGCCGATCGTCTGGGAGTACTACGCCGCCAGTGAGGGCATCGGCAGCTTCGTCGACTCGGCTACCTGGCTGGACCATCCCGGGACGGTGGGGAAGCCCTACACGCCGGGCCAGATGATCGTCGGCGACGAGACCGGCGCCGAGCTGCCCGTCAACGAGACGGGGCTGATCTGGCTGCGCCCCGCCGAGGGGGCACGCTTTGAGTACTACAAGGATCCCGACAAGACGGCCGCCAGCTACCGGGGGGACTATTTCACGCTCGGCGACGTCGGGCGCGTCGACGACGAGGGCTACTTCTACCTCACGGACCGATCGGCCAACCTCATCATCTCGGGCGGCGTCAACATCTACCCGGCCGAGGTGGACGCCGTCCTCCTGCAGCACCCGGCCGTGGCGGATGCCGCCACCATCGGCGTGCCGGACGCCGAGTGGGGCGAGTCGGTGCTCGCCGTCGTCGAGCTGCAGGCGGGGACGCAAGCCTCGCCGGGGCTGGCAGCCGAGCTCATCACCCTCTGCCGCTCGCAGCTGGCGCACTTCAAGTGCCCGCGCGCCGTCGACTTCGTAGCCGAGCTGCCGCGACAGGACAACGGCAAGATCTACAAGCGCCTCCTGCGCGAGCGTTACCGGTCGCCCTGATGGAGTTCGAAGCGGCCATCGAACCGCATCGCCACGAGCTGCGGGTGCACTGCTACCGGATGCTGGGGTCAGTCCACGACGCCGACGACCTCGTGCAGGAGACCATGCTGCGAGCCTGGCGGGCGTACACGACCTACGACCCGGCGCGGGCCTCGATCCGCACGTGGCTGTACCGGATCGCCACGAACGCCTGCCTGAACGCCCTCGAGAGCCGGAAGCGCCGGCCGCTGCCATCCGGCGTCGGCCCGGTTTTCGACGACCCGGAGGCGGCGCTCGTACCGGCCTTCGAGGTGCCGTGGCTCCAGCCGCTCCCCGTCGACCCGGCGGCGTCGGCCGTGGAGCGAAACCAGCTCCGGCTGGCGCTCGTGGCCGCCCTGCAGCTGCTCCCGCCCCGGCAGCGGGCAGCCCTCATCCTGCGCGAGGTGCTCGACGTGCCCGCAGCCAGCGTCGCGGACCTTCTCGGCACCACGACGGCGAGCGTCAACAGCGCCCTGCAGCGGGCACGGGCGCGCCTGAGTGAGGTGGGCGTCGACCCGGACGCGCAGGCCGAGCCGCCGGCCGAGCAGCGCGCCGTCGTGAACCGCTATGTCGCCGCCTTCGAGCGGGCTGACGTCGCAGAGCTCACGGCGCTGCTTGCCGAGGACGTCGTGCTCGAGATGCCTCCCATGTGGAACTGGTATCGCGGCATCGACGACTTCGGGGCGTTCATGCGGCGGGTGTTCCGGACGCGCGGCGAGCAGTGGCGGACCGTGCCGCTCTGGGCGAACGGGGAGGCGGGTTTCGCCGCCTACGCCTCCGACGCCCTCCACACCGTGCAGATCCTCACCGTGCAAGCCGGATCGGTGGGGCGGATGACGGTGTGGCAGGACGAGACGGTGTTCGATCTGTTCGCCCTCGACCGATGAACGAGCGGACCCTCACCGGTAGGTAACGGTGGCTCGGCGCTCCCGCCGAGCAGGAACCGGAGGAGCCGCCGTGAACAAGGGCAAGGTCATCGTCATCCAGTTCGTCACGCTGGACGGGGTCGTGGAGGATCCGGACGGCTCCGGAGGCACGCCGGGCGGTGGCTGGGCGTTCCGCTCCGGCCCGAAGCGGGTTGCCAGCGATCACTTCAAGCTCGGTTCGATCCTCGACACGGGTGTGCTCCTGATGGGTCGCAGGACCTGGGAGGCGTTCTCCGGCCGCTGGCCGAACCGCTCGGACGACTACGCCAAGGCGATGAACCGCATTCCGAAGCTCGTCGTGTCGCGGTCCGCCCCGGCCCTCGAGGCCTGGGGCAACTCGTCGCTGCTCGAAGGCGAGCTCCTGGCGGCGGTGGCCGATCTCACGCGCGAGCAGGACGTGGTCGTCGTGGGGAGCACGAGTGTCGTCCACGCCCTCGCCGCCGCCGATGCCGTCGACGAATACCGCCTGCTCGTCATCCCGACGGCGCTCGGTGCGGGTGAGCGGCTGTTCGCGGCGCCCGTCGACCTGCAACTCAGGTCGATCGAGACGGTGGGTGAGAGGGTGCTGGCCTGCTACGACCGGCGCCGCTAAGTGTGGGCGGACAGGATCGCGACGCCGTCACCTTTCAGCTCCGTGAGGGCGATCTTGCGTCCCGCCAGCGCCATGAGGATGGCGATGCCCGCTCCGGCGACCTCCGGCCCCGATCCGTACGACCAGTCGGCATCGGTCATGCGCAGCGTGACCCCGGCGATGCGCTTGTGCACCTTGAGGGGGAAGCGGTTGCGCTTGTAGAAGTCGGCCACGGTGACGACGTGCTCGACGGGGTGATCCCCGAAGCCCGGCCCGAGGGCACGGAAGATGTCCTCGCCGTGCACGAGGACCTCGCCCAGCACCGTCGTCTTCGGCCCCGGCGGCTTCGCACGGGAGGCCACGGTCGCCCGGAAGGCCACCAGCAGCTCTGCCGGTGAGCGGCCTTCGGCACTCGTGCGGATGCCCTCGGCCTGAAACGAGCCGAAGCGGAAGCGGTTCTTGGCCATGCCGCCCACGAACCTGCGCGTCGACATCGAGCCGATGGCGACGAGGTGGGCCACGACGTCGCGCACGGCCCAGGCCTCACACAGGGTGGGATGAGCCCAGGCCTCCTCCGGCAGGGCCGCAAGCTTGTCGGCGATCTCCTGCCGCTCGGCACGGGCCATGTCCCAGACGTCCATCGCGTTCCCTTCTCTGGCCGACGTCACCGGCGAACGGACGGCGCTTCCGGGCGAGTCTAGGTGGAGCCTCTCTCGGGCAGCGGGGAAGTTGCGGCCGGACCGGCCGCTGCCAGGGCATCCTCGATGCAGCGCACGAGGGCGCGGGCCGAGTCCGCCGTGAGCTCGACGGCGACCCTGGCGGCCGGCCCCTCGTCCTCGTTGAGGAAGTCGATGTTGAGGGTGTGCTCGTGCGGCGAGTGGTAGGGATGGTCGAAGTACGCCATGGCGCTCGTGAGGCGGAACCACCCCTGGGCGCCCTTGCTGGCGCCCTCGAGGGCTGTCGTCGAGGTCAGGTAGGTGCACATGGGTCGCTCAGCTCGCCAGGTTCCGGCCGAAGAACGTGAAGATGCGCTGCCAGCCGTCTGCGGCCGCGCCGGCGCGATAGGAGTCGCGCCCGGTGTTGAAGAAGGCGTGGCCGGCGCCCTCGTAGCGGTGGAACTCGTAGCTCTTGCCGAGCCGTTTCAGCTCGGCCTCCAGCTCGTCGACCTGCTCGGGCGAGGGGAACTGGTCGTCGAGGCCGAAGAGGCCGAGGAGGGGGCACTGCAGGTTCTCGGCGAGGTGGAGGATGGGTCGCATGTTCATGCCCTCCGGCGGCTGCCCGACCACGAAGGCGCCGTAGCAGTCCACGGCGGCATCGACGTTGAGCGAGCAGCCGACGAGGAAGGCCTGCCGGCCGCCCGAGCAGTACCCGATGACGCCGACCTTCCCGTTGCACTCCGGCAGCGCCCGCAGGAAGGCGACGGCGCCGGCGGCGTCGCCGACGAGACGGTCGTCCGGCACGCCCCCGGCGGCGCGGGAGGCGGCGGCGGCGTCGTCCGGAGCGGCACCGGGAGCGTCGCGGTGATGCAGGTTCGGTGCGATGGCGAGGTAGCCGTGGGCGGCGAAGCGGTTGGCGATCTCCGTGGTGGGCTCGTCCCAGCCCGGCATGTGGTGGATGACGACGACGCCCGGGAAGGGCCCTTCGCCGTTCGGCTGGGCGAGATAGGCGGGGATCTCGTCCCCGTCGTGGCCGGTGATGCGGATCTCGTCAGCGCTGAGCCCGGCGTACATGGGTTCCTCCTCGGGTGGGTGGGCGTGCCGATGAGAAACTACTCACCCGCGGGCGGGCTACCGTCTTCAGATGGGATCGGCGATCGCAGAGGTCGTCTCTCGGCTCTGGCCGGGGATGGAGGTCTCGACCGAGCGGCTCTCCGGCGGGATCACGAACACGAACTACCGGATCGACGTCGCCGGCGAGAGCTTTGTCGTGCGCCTCATCGGCGACCGCACGCAGTTGCTCGGCATCGACCGCGAGAGCGAGCTGCGGGCGTGCCGGCTGGCGGCCGATCTTGGCATCGGGCCGGAGCTCGTCGCCGCCGACCTCGCCGACGGTGTCGTCGTCACGCGCTTCATCACGGGTCGACCGATCGCCCACGGCGAAGTCGGGGTCGAGCCGGTCGTGGCCGAGATCGCTTGGGCACTTCGCCGCGTGCACCGTGCCGGGACCGTGACGGCCACCTTCGACACCTTCTCGCTCGTGCCGGCCTATCACCGCCTGGCCGGGAGCCACCAGGTGACCCCCGCCTTCGACTACGAGACGATGTGGCGCACGCTCGAGCGCCTCGCCGCCGTGCGGCCCTGGCAGCCGGCGGCCCTCTGCCACAACGACCTGCTCAACTCGAACCTGCTGCACGACGGCGCCGTCCGCATCGTCGACTGGGAGTACGCCGGCATGGGGGATCCCTTCTTCGACCTCGGCAATCTCGCCGTCAACCACGGCTTCAGCGAGGCACAGGAAGAGGCGTTGCTGCGCTGCTACTTCGGGACGGCGAGCGCCGCCCAGATGGCGACCTTGCGGCTCTTCGAGCTCGCCTCCGAGGCACGCGAGGCGATGTGGGGCGTCGTCCAGCTGGCGATCTCTTCGCTCGAGGTCGACTTCGAGGAATACGCGGCGGAACATGCCACCGGTTTCTTCAAGATCCTGGCGGCGATGGATCTCGAGGAGTCCCTGGCGCTCGCCGCCCGGCTCCTCTGATGGGCTGGGCCACTGATCCCGCCGTTCCCTGACCGGCTCGTCGCCTGACGGCTTTCTTGTCTGACGGCTTTCTCAGGAGCGGACGCGCTCGTTCGCCGGGTCGTAGAGGGGTTCGGCGGCGACCTCGGCGCCCACCCAGCGGCCGAAGAGGTTGATCTCGACCCGTCGACCGCTGACGGCGTCCTCGCTCGGGACGTAGGCGTAGGCGATCGAGCGCCGCAGGGTGTATCCGTAGCCGCCACTCGTGACGCGTCCGGTCAAGGAGCCGTCGATGCGCACCGGCTCCTCACCGAGGACGACGGAGCGGTCCTCGTCGAGCACGAGGCAGGCGAGTGACCGCTCGGGCGACCGCGCCGCCTCGAGGGCCTCCCTGCCGATGAAGTCGCCCTTGCCCATGGCGACGGCGAAGCCGAGCCCGGCTTCGAAGGGTGTGTCCAATGAGGTGATGTCGGAGCCCCAGACGCGGTATCCCTTCTCGAGGCGGAGCGAGTCGATGGCCCGGTAGCCGGCCGCCACGGCGCCGTAGGGCTGCCCGGCGCGCCAGAGGATGTCCCAGAGGCGGCTGCCGTACTCGGTCGGGCAGTACAGCTCCCAGCCGAGCTCACCCACGAAGGTGACCCTGACGGCAAGGCAGGGCACGGGTCCGACGTTCAGCTCTCGCGCCGTCAGGTAGGGAAAGGTGCCGGCCGACACGTCCACCTCGGTGAGGGGAGCCAGGATGTCGCGGGCGTGCGGGCCCCACAGGCACACGCAGGCGTACTGCGACGTGACGTCCTGCACCCCTACGGAACCGTCGCAGGGCAGGTGGGACTCGATCCAGGCGCGGTCGTGACGGAGCGAGGCCGTGCCCGTGACGATGCGAAAGCGCTCCTCCGACAGGCGCGTCACGGTGAGGTCGGCCTCGATGCCGCCGCGCTCGTTGAGCAGCTGGGTGTAGACGACGCGGCCGGGCGGCCGGTCGATCCGGTTGGCGCAGATGCGCTCGAGGGCGGCGAGGGCTCCCGGTCCGGAGATCTCGAGCTTGGCGAACGACGTCTGGTCGAACAGGGCCGCCCGTTGCCGGCACGCCTCGTGCTCGGCGGCGATGGCGGGCGACCACTCCTTGCCCGCCCACCCACTCGGGCGGAGCCCCTCGTCGCCGTCGCCTTCGTTGCAGCCGACCCAGTTGGCGCGTTCCCAGCCCGACTTCTCGCCGAAGACGGCCCCGAGGGCACGCAGGCGCTCGTAGATGGGGGAGAGGCGGAGCGGCCTTCCGGCGAACCGCTCCTGCCCGGGGTACTTCACGTCGTAGTAGGTGGCGTAGATCTCGGTCGTGCGTTCCAGGGTGTAGGCGCGGTTGCGGTACTGGTCGCCGAAACGGCGGGAGTCCATCTGCCAGGCGTCCAGAGCGGGCTGGCCGGCGACGATCCACTCGGCCACGAGGCGCCCCATGCCGCCGGCGCCGGCGATGCCGTGGGCGCAGAAGCCGGCCGCCACCCAGAGCCCGGCGACGGCGGACTCGCCCAGTATGAACTCGCCGTCGGGCGTGAAGGCCTCAGGGCCGTTGACGAGCTTCACGATCTCGGCCTCGGCGAGGAGGGGAACCCGCCGCGTGGCGTTCTCGAAGAGGGGGGCGAAGCGCTCCCAGTCCTCCTCCAGCAGCTTGTTGTTGAAGTCGGCGGCGATGCCGTCGAGGCCCCACGGGGCCGGGTTGCGCTCGTAGCCGCCTGCGACGAGGCCTCCGCTCTCGCCGCGGAAGTAGACGAGGAGGGAGGGATCGCGAAGCGTCGGCATGCCGCTGGGCAGCCCGCTCGGCTTCGTGATTGCGTACTGGTGCGCCATCGCCACGAGGGGGACGTGGAGGCCGGCGAGCGCACCGATCTCGTGGGCGTAGATGCCGCCGGCGTCGATGACGACGTCGGCGAGGATGCTCGAGCGCTCGTCCTCGTGCTCGACGTCGACGCCCGTCACGCGCCCGTCTGAGACGCCGATCCCGGTCACGCGCCTCTCGGTGCGGAGGTCGGCTCCCCGCCGGCGGGCTCCCTTCGCGAGCGCCAGCGTCAGCTGGCTGGGGTCGAGGTAGCCGTCGGTCGGCAGGAAGGCGGCGCCGAGGACGCCGGTCGTGTCGAGTGGCGGGAAGCGCTCGGCGGCGGCAGCGGGGTCGATGAGCTCGAGGGGGAGGCCGAACGTCTCTGCCCAGGCGGCCTGACGGCGCAGCTCCTCCATACGCTCGGCGGAGGAGGCGAGGCGCAAGGAGCCGACCTCGTGCCAGCCGGTCTCGAGATCGACCTCCTCGGCGAGCTCGCGATAGAGCTCGACCGAGTTCATCATCATCTTCGTGAGGGACTGCGAACTACGGAGCTGTCCCACGAGTCCGGCGGAATGGAAGGTGGAGCCGCTCGTCAGCTGCGCCCGTTCCAGGAGGACGACGTCGCTCCAACCGAGACGCGTGAGCCAGTAGGCGATGGAGCACCCCCCGACCCCGCCGCCGATGATGACGGCTCGTGCCCGCTCTGGCATGTTGGCCCGTCAGGACGCGCCGGCAGTCGTCGCTGCAGGCGCCTTCGAGCGACCGAACAAACCGGCAGGCGCCGGCGCAGCGGTCCGTGCCGGCAGCGCGGTACCGACCACAGCCACCTGGCTCACTAAATTGTCGGTGCGGTCGTCGAGGCGGAACAGCGTTGCCAGACGAGGAGGAGAGGGGGGGCCATGACGAAAGAGACGGGCGTGACGGTGGTCTCGCGAGGTGACGGGCCGCTCTATGCCCAGATCGCCGCCGCCATCGAGAGCGGCATCGCCGACGGCAAGTACGAACCTGGCTACCGCTTCCCGCCCGAGCCCGAGCTGGCCGCCACCCTCGGCGTCAGCCGGCTGACGCTCCGGCAGGCGCTCACCGTGCTGAAGGGCCGCGGCCTCATCGACCGCGTCGTCGGCCGCCACGGCGGGACCTTCGTCCGCAAGTGGACGGTGGACCGTGACCTCACGACGTTCGCGGGCTTCTCCGAGCAGCTGGGCCGGCAGGGGCGCGTCGCCGGCGCCGAGGTGCTGAGCGCCCGCGAGATGCCGGCATCGGCGGCGGTGGCGACCGGCCTCGACATCGCCGAAGGCGCCCCCGTCTTCGAGGTGCAGCGGCTCCGCCTCGCCAGCGGCACGCCCGTCCTGTTGGAGTGCTCCTCCTTCTCGGCGGAGGCCTTCCCGGGGTTGCTGGAGGAAACGCTCGACCGGTCGCTCTACGGCCTCCTCGGGGATCGCTACGGCCGGCGCCCGACCCATGCCCGCGAGGTGCTCGAGCCCATCGTGGTGGACCGGCGCGCCGCCAAGCTGCTGCGCGTGAGCGCCGGCACGCCCGTGCTGCTCGTGCAGCGGACGGCCTTCGACCGCGAGGGCACGCCCGTCGAGTACGCCACGGACATGTTCCTCGGGGATCGGACGCGCGTCGTCGTCTGGAGCTTTGACGTCCCCGCTCACTAAGACGGGCGCCCGGTTTCGGCCGGGATGACGACGGGGGGAAGGTTCTTGTTCCGCTGCACGAGCCCGTAGTAGAGGATTCCGAGGATGAGGACCACGCCCAGCACGGTGTAGAGGATCGGTATGTGGTTGAGGAACCCGATGTGGAAGTTGAGCAGCTGGCTCTTGCCCACGACGGTCTGCAGCGGCGTGGGGTTGCTGGCGGCCCTCGGCCAGGCGAAGTTGATGATCATCGCCCCGCCGTAGACGATCCCGAGGACGTTCACGGGCGTGCCCCAGCGGCCGAGCGAGAAGGGAGCCTTCACCCGCGGCCAGCCCCTCAGGCGGGCGCCGAGGGAGGCGGCGTTGCCGAGGAAGTAGCTCAGGTAGATCATCCCGGTGGCGGCGATGGCGACGTAGCCGGCGCCGGCGTACTGGATCATGGGCACGGCCGAGAGCACCCCGACGACGACGCAGGCGACGACGGGGGTGTGCAGGCTCGGGTTGACCTTGGTGATGAAGCGTGAGAAGGGAAGGTTGTTGTCGCGGGCCATCCCGAAGCAGAGGCGGATCGTCGCCGTCATGATGCACATGCAGCACACGAGGATGGCGGCCGAGACGATGAGGAGATAGACGGCGGCGAAGTCCTTCGAGAAGTTCGCCTCGATGATGTTCGCCGGTCCGAAGCCTCCGGTGACGGCCCCGTTCAGGTTGGGGATGGCGATCAACAGGGCGACGAGGAAGATGCCGCCGATGACGAAGGCACCCGCCACCGAGGTGAGGACGGCGCGGGGTGCCATGCGGCGCGGATCGTTCGTTTCCTCGGCGAGGGTGGAGGCCGTGTCGAAGCCGTAGATGACGAAGAGGCTCATGAACATGGCGGCGAAGAAGTGCCCGAAGTTGACGGGGAGCCCGTCGCTGTTGGTGACGATGCCGATGCTCTGGTGGTGGTGGAAGACGAGCAGCACGATGGCAAAGACGACCATGCCGAGGATCTCGAACAGGACGCCTGTGTTGTTGATGAAGGCGACCAGCTTCACGCTGAAGATGTTCAGCACGCAGACGACGACGAGGAGGATGAGGGCGATCCAGCGCTGCTCGCTGAGGTCTGAAGCGTTGATGTTCCATCCCAGCTCGTTCATGGCGGGCATGAAGGCGAGCGGGAAGGTGACGAGGACGGCCGTCGTCGTGAGGATGCCGGCGACGAGGTAGATCCAGCCGGTGAACCAGGCGTAGGGCCGGTTGGCGAGGTACTTCGTCCATTGGAAGACGGAGCCGGCGATGGGGAAGTGGCTCGAGATCTCGGCGAAGTTGAGGGCGATGATGAACTGGCCGGCCGCAACGATCGGCCACGACCAGATGAAGACGCCCCCGATGGTGATGAGCCCGAGGGAGAAGAGGGTGAAGATACCCGTCGAGGGCGAGATGTAGCTGAAGGCGGCGGCGAAGGAGCTGAAGAACCCGAGGGAGCGATGCAGCTCCTGCTTGTACCCGAACGACGCAAGGTCGTGCTCGTCGGTTGGCTTCGCGGGCATCCCGGCCCCCGACGGATCCAAGGTCTGCGACATGGTCCCCCCATTCCGATGCACGGATTCGCTGGCGCGAACGTACTACCGCGGGATCTAACTGTCCATACATTTACGTCGTTCTCGCAGCGTGCCGGCACGCCACCGCCTCAGGCGTAGACCAGCACCCCGCGGATGTTCTTGCCGTCCCTCATGTCCTGGTAGCCCTGGTTGATGTCGCCGAGCTTGTAGGTGTTGGTGATCATGCCGTCGAGGTCGAGCTGCCCCTGCCGGTAGAGCTCGAGCAGCTTGGGGATGTCGTAGCGGATGTTGGCGGAACCGAAGATCGTGCCGACCACCTGCTTCTCCTGCAGGGTGAGGTCGCAGAGGTTGATCGTGACGTCCATCTCCGCCATCGGGTGGATGTTCGTGACCACGACGCGACCGCGCTTGGCGCACAGCATCATGATGGAGGCGAGGAGGGCGCCGCGGCCCACCCCCATGGCACAGACGATGCGGTCGCACATGCGTCCCCAGGTGACCTCCTGGATCTGTGCGAAGGCCTCGTCGATGCTGGCGGCCGTGTGGGTGGCGCCGAAGCGGAGCGCCTGCTCGCGCTTGAAGGCGACGGGATCGATGGCGAAGATGCGCTCCGCCCCGGCGAGCCGGAAGCCCTGGATCGCAGCGGCTCCGATGCCCCCGACGCCGATGACGGCGACGTTCTGGCCGGGTGCCGCCCCGGCGGCGTAGACGGCCGAGCCCCAACCCGTCGTGACGCCGCAGCCCACGAGGCAGGCACGGTCGGCCGGGATGTCGTCGGGGATCTTCACGACGGAGGCGACGTTCACGACGGTGTGACGTGCGAAGGTGCCGAGGCAGACCATGGTGTTGAGGTCCTGGCCGCGGGCGTGGTGGCGGGAGGTGCCGTCGAGCTGGCGCCCGAACATCAAGATGGCGCCCGTGTCGCAGACGTTGCTGTGCCCCGTCGCACAGGAGGGGCAGTGCCCACAGGCCGGGATGAAACCGAATACGACGTGGTCGCCCGGCTGCAGCGACGTGACGCCCGGCCCGACCTCCTCGACGACGCCGGCCCCCTCGTGACCGCCGACGACCGGAACGGGCGCCGGGAAGTCACCGGTGACGAGGTGCTCGTCGGAGTGACACATGCCGGAGGCGTCGAGGCGCACGAGCACCTCTCCCTCCCTCGGCGGGTCGAGCTCGATCGGCTCCACGATCCATTGCCCACCCGGTTCCCACAGGATCGCTGCTTCGGTTTCCACCGCTCCCCCTTGTCGACGCGTCGGTTCCCCGGTTGTAGCCGACGTGACGGCGGCGTGCACACCGATGCCGCCGGTTCAAGCGATGGCGCTGTCCTCGGCGCCGGGCCGACTCCGTTGCTCGGCATCCCGCCACCAATCGGCGAAGTCTGCAGCACGCATCGGCTGGGCCCAGTAGAAGCCCTGTGCCAGGTCGCAACCCAGCTTCGCGACCCGGAATCCCTGCTGGGCGTCTTCGACGCCTTCGGCCACCACGCCGAGACCCATGGCGTGGCTCATCTCCACGATGGCGTGGACCACGGGCGTGGAGTCGTCGACGCCTCCGAGGCGGCCAATGAAGGAGCGGTCCACTTTGACCGTCGTGACCGGCAGGGTGTGGAGATATGCCAGCGACGAGTACCCGGTTCCGAAGTCATCGATTGCAACCTGCAACCCCAGATCCTGGAAGGCTTTCAACGAGCTCCGAGTGGATTCGTTGTCTGCCATCACCGCAGATTCGGTGATCTCGAGAGCCGAGCGATTCGCGGCGATGCCGTAGCGCTCGAGAACCTCGCGGACCATGTTGGGTGTCTCGGGGTCCGCGAGTTGCCGGGCAGAGAGATTGACTGCGAGCACGAACAGGCGCGGTCCGCCCTCCTGCGCATCCCACGAAGCCAGCTGGGACATGCTCTGCTCGAACACCCAGTTCCCGATTGGCTTGATGAGGCCCGAGTCCTCGGCGACTGATATGAACTCGAGCGGGGGGACCATCCCACGCGTCGGATGGTTCCAGCGGATCAGCGCCTCGGCTGCCAGTGGCCGTCCACTCGCGGGCTCGACGGCCGGTTGATAGTGCACCTCGAGCTCGTTGCGTGCCAGTGCCCGGCGCAGCTCCCCCTCCATCGTGAGCCGGGCGACGGAACGACGATGCAAGTCCTCGTCGAAGAGCGCGTAGGTGTTGCCGCCCGCCTCCTTGGCCTGGTACATCGCGGTGTCGGCGTCGCGCAGGATGATCCCGGCATCGGCATCGGCCGTAGGGATGACGATACCGATGCTCCCGGTCACGCTCAGGTCCTCACCGGCGCGGTGAATTGGCAGCTCCAACAGGGCGAGCAGTCGTTTCGCCGCGATGACCGAGTCCTGGATGTCGCGAACGTCCCGGATGATGAAGATGAAGGCGTCGCCGCTGAAGCGGGCGGCCGTCTCGCCCGCCCTGACCGCATAGGTGAAGCGCTCGCCCAGCTCCTTGAGCACCGCATCGCCCATCTCGTGTCCCAGGCTGTCGTTGACGATCTTGAATCGGTCGAGGTCCAGGAAGAGAACTGCGATCTTCGGACCGCCTCGCCGGTGCTGCGCCAGTTCCTGGTTCAGCCTGTCGAGGAACAGGGCGCGGTTCGGCAGGCCGGTGAGGGTGTCGTGGAAGGCCTGGTGTGCGAGCTCCTCCTGCGCCATGACCTCCTCCGTGACGTCTTCCACCGTCACCACGTAGCCGCTGTCGAGCTCCGGATCCCTCGCTGACGCCGCCATCCTGACGTGACGGATCTCTCCGTCGAGACGCAGGACCCTGAACGTCGTCGTTACGTCCTCACTATTGGATCGGCCGCGCTCCACGAGCCCGAGTAGCGCCGGCGCGTCTTCTGGGTGAACGGCGTCGATCCACCCCCTCCCCATGAGCTCCTCGACGTCGCGGCCGGCGATCTTGGCTGCGCGGGGGTTGGCGTACTCGACGAGGGTGGCCGACGAAACCTCGAGGATGCCGATGGGCGACGACCCGGCGAGGACGCGGAAGCGCTCCTCGCTCGCGTGGAGCGAATCGGCGTCACGGAGCCGTCCGATGCCATAGGCGAGAGCGTCACCCAGCTCGCTCAAGAGTCCGACCTCGGAAGGCCCGAAGGCTCTCGGTTCGACTGCGTAGATCGACAAGGCACCGATGACCTCACCGCCGACCCGCAGGGGCAGAACGCAGCTCGTGAGAAACCCGTACTTTGCGACCGCCGTGAGGTTCTCGAGGGCGGCTCCTGTGTGACGCAGGTCCTCGGCCACCTGCACGCTTCCACTGCGAATCGCCGTTCCGATCGGGCCGTTCCCGCGCTCGTTGTCTCCCCAGCTGACGTGGATCTCGTTCAGGTAGTCCAAGTGTCCCGACCAAGCCACTGGCCGGACCGTGCACTCAGCGTCGTGTTCGGCGTAACCGATCCAAGCGAGTCTGTAGCCACCTGCATCGACGATGGTCTTGCAGGTGTCGACGAGCAACGACGTCTCGTCGGAGGCGTGCACGAGCGTTTGATTGGCCTGACCGAGAGTGCGAAGGGCCCGGGTGAGGTTCGTCTGTTCGCTGATGTCGCGGGCGTTGATCACGATGCCGCCGATCGCCGGGTCGTCCAGGCAGTTGGTCGCAGTGACCTCGAGATGGCGCCACTCCCCGGACGCGGCTTGGAGCCGGTACACGGCAGGAGGGTGGACTCCAGGTTGCGCGAGGTCCCTGCTCAACGCCGCCGCGACGATCTCGAGATCGTCGGGATGGACGAGCTCGAGCATGTTGCGACCGATGAAGTCTTCAGGGACGAGACCAAGCAAGCGCTCGGCTGCCGGGTTGGCATACTCCAGCTCCGCCCGTTCGTTGAGGAGGGCAATCAGGTCACTCGAGCCCGCTACGAGGGCCATGAAGCGTGCCCGGCTCGCCTGCAGCCGTTGCTCCACCGTCCGGGATGCCGACTCCATCGTGAGGACTCGGCGCACGAACAAAATCTGAAGTGCCGCAACCCAGGGGATGATCCAATAGCCGGTAAGGAGCTCGGCCACAGGAGTGTTCCCTGCTGCAAGCGATGCGACGATCACCCCGAGGCCCAGTGCGAACCCGGTGAGGAACACGGAGCGTTCGACGACGTCTGCCCATCCGCGCGCCAGGTGGACGACCAGACCAACAAGCAGCAGCAACTCAGGGGCGGTGAACAGCAGCAGGAGGGGCCCGTAGACCGGAGAGCCGCTGGAGCCAACACGATGCTCGTACACGAGACTCGTTGCCTGCCAGAGCACAAGGCGGTTGATTGTGAGGAGCACCAGCGCGGTGAGGCCCCATCTCGGCAGCGGTTTGCTCGCGAAGGACGCGATGGTCGGCACCTGCACCACGACGGCCAGCGAGAGCAACGCCGAGCGCACGAAGATGGCGACTCCCAGCGCGGACCCGGAGGCTTCGAACAGCCACACGTTGGCGCCGAGTGCTCCGGCGAGGGCGGCGCTCGAAACGGCGAACCAGGCGGCGGTCGAGCGTCGACGACCCCGCATCCCGAGAAGCAGGTGCTGGAGGACAAGGGCCAAGGCCAAACCCGCCACCACGTACTGCACGTCAACTGCAAAGGAGGGGACGTGCCTCGCTAACACGAGACGCTCCCTCGTGCCCCAGTCAGCAATTCTCGCGGTGCAGCGTCAGAGCTCGACGTGGGTGAGCGGAGGCTCGACGAGCTTCTGACGAGCGTTGAGATCCGCTCTTGGTTCGCTGCTGACTTCACCGCCGGCCTTCTGTATGGCCCTTCTAGATGTCGATCTGACACTGATCAGTGTCGCATATGCATGGTAGGATGTCAAAGTGCCTGGCCATCGGACGACGCTTCAGGGCTCGCAAGAGGGCGCGGGGGAGCAGGAGAGGGGTGCAATCTCCGCGCCTCGCCGCCCGTCACTCGGCGAGGAAACCCGCGCCCTGGCCCGGGCGCGCATCATCCAGGGCGCCGTGGCCTCGCTGGCGGTGAGTGGACTGGACGCCACGGTGGACGAGGTTGCCGAGGCGGCAGGGGTGAGCCGCCGCACGGTCTTCCGGCACTTCGCAACCCACGGCGAGCTCATCGCCGCCGCCGTCGCCGAGGGCCTCCGGGTCATCGAGGCCCGAATCCCGGGCCCCCCGGCTCCTGGAGATGACGTCGAGCAGTGGCTGGTCAACACCGCTGTGACGATGCACGAGATCTACAGCGAGTTCGTCGGCCGGGCGTTCTGGGACGTCCATATCGTGAGGCCGGGCATGGCGCCGGCGGTGGCCGCCGCCCTTGCCGAGGTCTCCTCCCTACGGAAGCGATATGCCACTCAGCTCGCCAGCGCCGCCTGGGAGGCGCTTGGTGGAACGGGGACACCGCCGGACTGGGTCATCGACGCCTTCATGCTTCAACTCTCCGCTTTCGCCACCAACGCCATGGCGACCTACAGCTCGCAAAAGGCCGGCGAGGTCAGTGCGCGAATCCTCTGGGTGGTGCTCGTTGCCGCCGTCGCCGAACGTCAGGGGATCTAGGCGTCCTCGTCGTAGGTCCAGCGCCGTGCGGTGCGCTTTGCCTGCTCGTGGAGGCGGGCGGTCCGCCGCCGAGCCTGCTCGCGGCGGCTCGGGCGTGTCGGGCGACGCTCGGCCGGGATCTCGAGGGCGTCCGCCAGCCGGTCTCCGAGCCGCTCGGCGGCGAGGCGGCGGTTGCGCCACTGCGAGCGCTCGTCGGACGCCACGACGCGGACGTGGCGCCCGAGCCGCTCCACGATGAGCCGGCGCTGCTCCTCGTCGAGGGCGGTGGAGGCCTCGACGTCGAAGACGACCTCGGCGCGGGTGTTGGACGTGTTGACGTGCTGGCCGCCTGGACCGCCGCTGGCCGAGTAGCGCCATCGCAGCTCGCCTTCGGGAATGAGGGGGCCGCCGGGGATTCGCAACCCGCTCGCCCCCCTGCTGCCCGCTGCCGGTTGCCCGGGTTCTCGCTCTGCCACGTCGTCGACCTCCACTGTGCTGGCCCCTGCGAGCCACCGCGGGGCACCTCGGCGGTGCCGCAGCGGCGGGCCGCCGCGTCTAGGCGGGCAGGGCTGCCTCGATGGCGCTCGTGAGCTCCTCGGACTCCGGCTCGACGAGGGGACGGAAGCGCCGGACGGCTCCACCGGGGGAGACGAGGAACTTCTCGAAGTTCCACTGGATGTCGCCGGCGGCGCCCTCGCCGTCCGCCACGGCGGTGAGGTCGCCGTAGAGGGGGTGACGCCCTTCCCCGTTGACTTCGATCTTCTCGGTCATCGGGAAGGTCACGCCGTAGGTGGTCGAGCAGAACGTCTTGATCTCCTCGGGCGATCCCGGCTCCTGCTCACCGAACTGGTTGCAGGGGACACCGAGGACGGTGAAGCCCCGCTCGGCGTACCGCTCCTGCAAGTGCTCGAGGCCCGCGTACTGCGGTGTCAGTCCGCAGCGGGAGGCCACGTTCACAACGAGGACGGTCTTGTCGGCAAGGTCGTGGAGGTCGAGCGGGCTGCCGTCGAGGGAGCTGATGGGGTGGTCGTAGAGGGCCATGCGCCCACCCTAGAACCTTCCCCGCCGGCCGTGGCCGGCAGGCAGAGGTCGCCCCGTCGCCTGCGGTCAGGCAAGGAGCCGAGGTCAGTGGAAGTAGATCGTGAAGGCCGCGCCGGCCAGCAGGCAGTAGACGGCGAAGGGGATGAGGGTCTTCGTGTGGAAGTACTTCGACAGGAAGCGGACCGAGATGAAGGCGGCGACGCAGGCGAAGGCGGCTCCCACGACCGTCTGGCCGCGGATGCCGTTGCCGAGCGACCCGGTGAGGTCCGGCAGCTTGACCACGCCGGCGCCGAAGATGATGGGCGTCGCCAGCAGGAAGGCGAACCGGGCGCTGTCGTCGTGGTCGAGTCCCCTCACGAGGCCCGCCACCATCGTGATGCCGGAGCGGGAGATGCCGGCGAAGAGGGCCCCGATCTGGGCGATGCCGACGATGACGGCCTCCTTCCAGTTCAGCGTGTCCAGCTCCCGCTTCGGTTTGATGCCCCGCTTGTCCCGGTTGGCGGCGCCGCGGCGGACGCCCTCGCCGAAGAAGAGGATGACGCCGTTGACGGTGAGGAAGATGGAGGCGGCGAGGGGCTTGGTGAACAGGACGCGCAGCGGGTGCTCGAGCAGGAGGCCGAAGAGGCCGGCCGGGACGGTGGCGATGACGAGGAGCCACCCGAGGCGTTGCGTGCTGTTCTCGACCCGGCGCGTGAGGATGGAGCCGACGAGCCCGCGGACGATGTCGACCCACGTCCTCCAATAGAAGATGAGGAGGCCAACCGCCGTCCCGACGTGCAGGCCCACCACGAAGGGGAGCCAGAACGACTCCGGCTGGCTCTCGGCGATGACGAGGCGATGCCAGCCGAACAGCTGCGGGAGGATGACGGTGTGGCCGAGGCTGGAGACCGGGAAGAGCTCGGTGACGCCCTGGATGAGGCCGAGGATGATCGCCTGCAGGTAGGAGATGGTGCCGTGGTCGACGGCGGCGCCGTAGTGGGCGCCGGCAAAGGGGGCATGCCCGGAGGCGGCGAGCAGCATGCCTGTCCCGGCGGCGAGCGGTTGCACGGCGTGGTGGAGCATCGCCGTGTTGAGGCGGGAGGCGCCGATGGAGCTGCGCAGGACCACGAGCACGGCGGCAGCCTACGGTCTGTGGCGGGGGGACCTCAGGCGCCGCTGTCGAGCTCGTGCTTGACGACCTTGCCGAGGGCGTTTCGCGGCAAGCTAGCCACGAGGTGGACGATGCGGGGGCATTTGTAGGGGGCGAGACGCTGCGCCGCGAAGGCCGTGATGGCGGCCACGAGCCCGTCGCTGTCTCCGGACGGCACGATCCAGGCCGTGACGACCTCCCCCCACTCCGCCGACGGCGTCCCGGTGACGGCGACCTGGGCGACGCCGGGGTG